>Ga0160443_100033_pt1 | contig 337370 bp, 305 predicted proteins | sample HID1972I_E1MG_FD_108244 | JGI IMG/M metagenome (GOLD analysis project Ga0160443, IMG submission 108244) | Enriched pill bug-associated microbial communities from UW Madison campus, WI, USA - HID1972I_E1 MG | ecosystem: Host-associated > Arthropoda: Insects > Digestive system > Unclassified ...
CCGCGCAGGCCTTCCGAACGCCCGGCGCGCTGCGCCGGGCCGGACTGAGGAAGGCCTGCTTGCGCGGCACTGCCGCGCAGGCCTTCCGAACGCCCGGCGCGCTGCGCCGGGCCGGACTGAGGAGGGCCTGCTTGCGCGGCACTGCCGCGCAGGCCTCCCGAACGCCCCGCGCGCTGCGCGGGGCCGGATGAGCGGGTGGCGCTTGCAAGGCTCCGCCTCGCGATCTGCTCCCTCCTCCGCTTGCGGGGGGGCCTTGCGGGGGAGGGTTGGGGTGGGGGCGCTCTTGATCTTTGCCGTCCATCTCGCTCCTGAAAGCAAGAGCTTCCGTCCGCCTGCGGCGGCCGCCGTAGGCGGAAGCTTTTGGCCTTAAAACATTCCAGAAATAAACCCGTTGGAAACCGGAAAGTCAGTCCTGCTTCGGCACCCGAACGACCCGCGTCCCACTTGCCCGGTCGTGCCAGGCCAATCGCCCGCGATCCACCCACGCCCACCAGAACCCGAGTCCCGCCGCCAGCAGGGAAACCGTCCCGACCACGTACCGCAACCACAGCGCCCCGTGCGTCGGCACGCTGCCGTCGCCGGCGACGATACGGAGCCGCCACGGCCGCATCCCCAGCGTCTGCCCGCCCCGGCGCCAGCTGATCGTCGCGTACAGCCCGGTGACGATCCAGCAGGCCAGCCACAGCAGCCACTGCAGCAGGCTGAAGGGACCGATGTTGTGGCGCACGTCGCCGCTGACGGCGACGTCGAGCAGGACGAAGGGCACCGCCGCCAGGAACCACAGCGCCATCACCGGCAGCAGGTCGTACAGCAGAGACAGCAGGCGACGGCCGACGAGGGCGGCGGGCTTGTACGCGTTGGTGTCGGCGGTGGCGTCCATCCGCGCAAGGATAGCGGTTCAGCCCGCCACGATTGACCCCGCCGCAAATTGTCGTAGGAGCGGCTTCAGCCGCGATGTTTTTGGTTCGGGCCCGGGGAAAAGGCATCGCGGCTGAAGCCGCTCCTACGACAATCTGCGGGCGGGATCGATAAGCTGTGCCGATGCCGAGCACCACGCCCGCCGAACGTCGCCAGCGCGCGCAACGATTGCCGCCGCTGCGCGAGGCCGATGCCGACGCGATCAACGGCTTCCTCGACGCGCTGTGGGCGGAAACCGGCGCCGCGCGGCAGACCCTGGACGGCTATCGCCGCGACCTGGAAGGCCTCGCGCGCTGGCGCGACGGCCATGCCGGTGGACTGGCTGCGGTCGATCGCGCGGCCTTGTTCGACTATCTCGCGCGCCGCACGCAGGACGGCTACTCGGCGCGCAGCAACGCGCGCCTGCTCACCGCGTTGCGCGCCTTCTTCGCCCACCTGCGCCGCCGCGGCGTGCGCGAGGACGATCCGGTCGCGCTGATCGATCCGCCGCGGCTGCCGCGCTCGCTGCCCAAGGCGATCGCGGAGGCGCAGGTCGACGCGCTGCTGGCCGCCCCGGAGGTGTCCACGCCCGCCGGCCTGCGCGACCGCGCCATGCTGGAACTGATGTACGCCTGCGGCCTGCGCGTGAGCGAACTGGTCGGCCTGCCGGTCAACGGCGTCAACCTGCGCCAGGGCGTGCTGCGGGTGATGGGCAAGGGCAGCAAGGAACGGCTGGTGCCGCTCGGGGAGGAAGCGCAGCACTGGCTCGAGCGCTATCTCCGCGAGGCGCGCCCCGTGCTGTCCGGCGGCAAGCCGGTGCCGCGCGACGAAGGCATCGACGACGCGCCGCTGTTCATCACTCCCGAGCGCAGGAAGCCCAGCCGGCAGCAGTTCTGGGCGACGGTGAAGAAGTCAGCCGCCATCGCCGGCATCGACCCGGCGAAGATCAGCCCCCACGGCCTGCGCCACAGCTTCGCCACCCACCTGCTCAACCACGGCGCCGACCTGCGCGCGCTGCAGATGCTGCTCGGCCACAGTTCGCTGTCGACCACGCAGATCTACACGCTGGTGGCGCGCGAGAAACTCAAGCAGCTGCATGCGAAGCACCATCCCCGCGGCTGAGGCCAGGGGCGACGCGGCCAGGCTTCAGCGCGCGACCCCGCCGGGCTTGGGCTGCGCCGGCGAACTGCCGAATGCGGGCCACTCCGATTCCAGTTGCTCGGCCTCGTCGCCGTATTCGGCGCTCAGGGCGCCGCGTACCGGGTCGTGGGCGTCGCGGAGTCTGCGGTGGTATTTCTCGGCCATCCGGGCCTTGCGCCAGAACCACTTGGTGCGCTCCTCGAAGCGGAGCGTGTTGTTCACCATCAGGGCCAAGGCGGGCAGTGCGGCCACCGCTGCGACGACGGCCCGGTCGGGATAGCCGGACACGGCGAGGATCGAAGCGGCGAAGCTCCCGACCACCGACACCGCGAACGTCGCATGGGCCCAGACGTAGTTGCGCTTGGCCAGGCGCGTGCAGCTGTCGATGGTCTCGCGCAGTTCCTGTTCGAGGGTGTCGTCGGACATGGCGTGCGTCCCCGTGCGGGAGGGTTGTCTCCACGAGAACGCCGGCGGCGCGCGAGGCGGGCCAGCCGCGCTCGCAAACACGCCAGACAGCGTGGCCGGGCAGCGTTCCAGCGGATGTTGCACCGCAGCGGGATCGGTGGCGGCCCCGATGTTAGCGTTAACATTCGATCCGGGGAGCCCAAGCAAATGACACATCGGAGCCTGTCGCGCCTGTTGTCGCGCCACTTGCTGGCCGCCTGCCTCGCGGCCGTCGTCGCCTGGCCGGCTGTGGCGGTTGCCGAGGAGCCGGTGCTGAACGAACTGGAATACTTCAGCAAGCGCGGCCTCGACGTGCTGGTGTTCAACAACTACTACGACGGCCTGTTCAGCGATTCCAAGATCGCGGGCGTGGAGCTGATCCACCACGGCGTGCGCACCGCCACCAACGGCGACGTGCGCCTGAGCGCCACGCCGGAACAGTGGGATCCGGTGGCGCTGATGGTCGACCGCAAGGTCGATGCGCGCACCGGCACCATCACCACCCGGCTGGGCTATCCCAACGAGAAGTTCGAGTACGACATCCGGGTGTCGGCGGCGGGCGAGGGCGTGCGGGTGCAGGTCGTGTTCGACCGGCCGCTGCCGAAGGCGCTGGAAGGGCGCGCCGGCTTCAACCTCGAATTCCTGCCGTCGGCCTACTGGGGCAAGGCCTGGCTGACGGAGCAGGGCAGCGGCCAGCTGCCGCTGTATCCGACCGGTCCCAGTGGCCGCGACGCCGCCGGCGCGACGGTCCGCCTGCCGATCGCGACCGGCCGCACGCTGACGCTGGCGCCCGAGGATCCGCAGCGTCGCGTCACCATCGCCTCCAGCGGCGGCGACCTGGGCGTGTACGACGGCCGCAACCAGGCGCAGAACGGCTGGTACGTGGTGCGCGGCCTGCTGCCCGCGAAGAAGACCGGCACGGTGCTGGAGTGGACCGTCGAGGGCGGTACCGTGCCCGGATGGACGCGCGAGACCGTCATCGGCCATTCGCAGGTCGGCTACCATCCGGCGCAGCGAAAGGTCGCGGTACTGGAGAACGACCGCAACGCCGCGGCGCCCGGCCGCGCGCGCCTGCTGCGCATCGGCGCCGACGGCCGCGAGCACGAGGCGCACGCCGCCGATACGCGGCACTGGGGGCCGTACCTGCGCTACGAGTACTACACCTACGACTTCTCCGACGTCCGCGAGCCCGGCATCTACGTGATCGAGGCCGCAAGCCAGCGCACCAGTGCCTTCCGCATCGCCGCCGATGCCTACGCCACCGCGTGGCATCCCACGCTCGACGTGTTCTTCCCGGTGCAGATGGACCACATGTTCGTCAACGAGGCCTACCGCGTCTGGCACGGCCGCTCGCACATGGACGACGCGCGCCAGGTGCCGCCGAACAAGGAGCACTTCGACCTGTTCGGGCAGGGGCCGGATCTCGATTCCCCGTTCCAGCCGGGCGAGCACATCCCCGGTCTGAACTACGGCGGCTGGTACGACGCCGGCGATTTTGACATCCGCACGCAGACGCACTACGCCACGGTCATGTCCCTGGTCGACACCTGGGAGCAGTTCCGCCCGGAGCGCGACGAAACCAGCATCGACCAGGAGAAACAGCACGTCGAGATCCACCGGCCCGACGGCGTGCCGGACCTGCTGCAGCAGATCGAGCACGGCACCCTGGCGCTGATCGCGCAGCACCGCGTGTTCGGCCACGCGATCCCCGGCATCGTCGAACCCGACCTCGGCCAGTACACCCACCTCGGCGATGCGGTGACCAAGACCGATGGCAAGGTCGACGACCCCGACGATCCCGATTCGCCCAACGACGACCGGCTGGCCTTCACCACCAACACCACCGCGCTCAACTACGGCTCGGCCGCCGCGCTCGCCGCCGCCAGCCGCGCGCTGCGCGGCTACAACGACGCGCTGGCCGACGAGTGCCTGGCCACCGCGCAGAAGGTGTGGGAGTTCGAACACGCGCGCGAGCCGAACCTGTTCCGGGTCGGCAACACCACCGGCGGCGATCCCGAGGACGAGGAACTGCGCGCGGCGGTGCAGCTGCTGCTGACCACCGGAGAGGCGAAGTACGCCGCGCGCATCGGCGAGTTGTGGAACGCGATCGACCAGCGCTTCGCGTTCAACGCGTCCTACGCGGTGGCGGCGCTGCCGAAGATGGACGAGGCCTTCCGCGGGAAGCTGCGCGCGCGCGCCGAGGCGTTCAAGGCCGAGCGCGAGGCGATGGTGGCCGAGAACCCCTACGGCGTGCTGATCACCCGCGGCGGCTGGGCCGGCAACGGCGCCGTGATCGGCATGGCCAGCACCAACTACCGCCTGCACAAGGCCTTCCCGGACCTGTTCGACATCGAGGCGACCCTGCAGGGCCTGAACTACCTCTACGGCACGCACCCGGATTCGAACCTCTCGTTCGTCTCGGCGGTCGGCGCCAAGTCCAAGCAGGTCGCCTACGGCAGCAACCGCGCCGACTTCTCCTTCATCGCCGGCGGCATCGTTCCCGGCGTGCTGGTGCTCAAGCCGGACTTCCCGGAGAACAAGGAGGACTGGCCGTTCCTTTGGGGCCAGAACGAGTACGTGATCAACATGGGCGCCAGCTACATCTACCTGGTGCACGCGGCGCAGGAGCTGCTGCGCGGGCGGTAGGCGTTCGGGCCGGATGCGGCGGTCGGTCCGTCTGCCTATGGCATTGATTGGAGTGGGACGTCATCCCCGCGAAAGCGGGGATCCATTTTGACTTTGAGGGCAAAGACGCTGGATCCCCGCTTTCGCGGGGATGACGGCAACGAGGAGTCGTGGGGACGGCGGCCCCATCCGGCAGTCGCTCAGCCCGGCATCGAATTCGCCAGTGCGAAGATCACCGCCAGCACCAGCGCCGCGCGCAGCAGCACGAGGCCGGCCTGCTCGCCGAGCTTGCGGAAATGGAAATGGGGTACGCGCATGGTCGTGTCGCCGGATCCGCCCCGTCGGGTCCCCACGGGGTCGTCTGAAGAGATGAAGCAGGAACCGTGCCTGCCGGAATCGGGACCAGATGCGCGGTTTTCCGGTGGAAAAGTGACAATTCCCGGCGGTTTCGTTGCGGGTGACGCGTCAGGTGCGGCCCCTGTTCCTGCGGTGCATGGCGTGGACGAGTCGGGAGGCGAGGACTCCCACCGTCTCCGCGGCTTCGATGCCGGTGCAGCCGGTCTCGTCCGCCGGATACGCAAAAGCCCCCTTCCGGGGGCTTCGCGATTTCTGGCGGGGAGGGGGGGATTCGAACCCCCGAGGCGCTATAAACGCCTGCCTGATTTCGAGTCAGGTACATTCAACCGCTCTGCCACCTCCCCGGGATGCGGGTGTCGCGCGGCCCGGCGCTGAACGCCGGGGGCGCAATGATACGGGGCGGGGTGCCGGGGGACAAGGCGCGGCGGGTAGACTATTCGGCCCGTTTGCCGCTGGAACAGCGTCCATGTCCGAGATTTCCGTGCCCGTGTCGTTTGGCGAACTGCTGGACAAGATCGCGATCCTGCAGATCAAGTCCGAGCGCATGTCCGACCCGGCCAAGCTGGCCAACGTCCGCAACGAACTGGGCGCGCTGGAGCAGACCTGGATGGCGCATCCGGCGGCGGGCCACGACATCGCCCGGCTGCGGGCCGACCTCAAGGCGGTCAACGAGCGGCTGTGGGTGATCGAGGACGACATCCGCGTGAAGGAAAAGGCGCAGGCCTTCGACGAGGAGTTCATCCGGCTGGCGCGCAGCGTCTACTTCGAGAACGACACCCGGGCGCGGATCAAGAAAGACATCAACCTCGCGCTGGGCTCGGCCTATGTCGAGGAGAAGTCGTACGAGGATTACGGGAGCCAGAACAAGCCGGTCTGAGGAGGCTTGGGTCGGCTGTTCCGGCAGTTTGGCGTCTGGACCTGTCATCCGATATCTGGACGTGCGATATCTGGACGTGTCATCCCGAGCGCAGCGAGGGATCTGCTTCCACTTCGCACATGCGGTGAAGGGCGGATCCCTCGCCGCGCTCGGGATGACAGGTCCGGGCGTCAGGTGGCGGGAGTGATCGTCGTGCCCTTGGCGGCATCGGCACGGTAGCGCTCGAACGCCGCGACGGCATCCTCCACCGTCACCAGCTCCATCACCCCGTCGAACTCGATCTTGGTGCCCCACTTGAGTTCGGCGGCCGGCTTGCGCAGGTACTTGCGCGCGGCGGCGTCGTAGCGGTCGACGCAATAGCGGCGGTCGGAGTAGGGGCCGCTGCGCGCGGGGTTGCTGGCGGCGTGCAGGCCCAGCACCTTGCTGCCCATGGCGTTGGCGATGTGCATCGGGCCGGAGTCGGGCGTCATCACCAGGGCGGCGCGTTCGAGCAGGGCCGGCAGTTGTTTCAGGGTGTCCTTGCCGACGAGGTCGAGCGCGGGCGCATGCATCGCGGCGAGGATCGCGTCGGTGGCGTCGCGTTCGAGCCGGCTGCGGCCGCCGCACAGCACGATGCGCCAGCCCTGCGCGGCGGCGTGGTCGGCGACGGCGGCGTAGCGGTCGGGATACCAGTTGCGGCGGGCGTGGCTGGAGCAGGGCGAGACCAGCAGCGTCGGGACGCCGTCGTGCGGCCATTGCGCACGGGCCCAGGCGCGGGCGTCGTCGGGAACGGGCAGGTCCCAGTGCACTTCGCTTTGCCGCAGGCCCAGCGGCTCGCAGAAGCTGCCGATGGCGTCGAGCACGTGGATGCCGGGGCGGTCGGGGATGCGTTCGTTGACGAACAGGCCGTGCAGGTCCTTCGAGCGGGACCGGTCGTAGCCGATCCGGCGCTTCGCGGGAATGAACGCCGACAGCAGGTTCGCCCGCGCCGCGACCTGCATCTGCAGCAGCGCGTCGAAACGGCGCCCCCGCAGTTCGCGCCGCAGTGCGCGCATGCCGCCGAGGCCCGTCTTCTTGTCGTAGACCAGGAATTCGACGCCGGGCAGGCCGTCGAGCAGCCGGTGTTCGCCCTTGCCGATGACCCAGGTGAGCGCCACCTCCGGCCATGCGGTGCGCAGGGTGTTCACCAGTGGCAGCACGTGGGTCACGTCGCCGAGCGCCGACAGGCGCAGCAGACAGATCGAGCGGGGGGCAACGGGTGGTTTCGCCACGGCTTGATAGACTCGCTGGATGGTCGCGTTCGACGCCACTGAGAGCCTGACGCCCTTCCACGACGATCGCAGCGGGGAGTATGGCGCGATTCTGTTCGACGCGACGCAGCTGCGGCAAGTCGACCCGCGCTGGTTCGACCCGCAGCAGTGGGGCATGCGCGCGCAGGCGGTGCACGGCAGCGGTCGCGGCGGCGCATGGTTCATCGACGCCAGCCACGGTCCCTGCGTGCTGCGCCAGTACCTGCGCGGCGGGTTCGCCGCGAAGTTCAGCCACGACCGCTACCTGTGGCGCGGCGCCAACAGGGCGCGCAGCTTCGCCGAGTTCCGAATGCTGCGCGAACTGGTGCGCCGCAAATGCCCGGTGCCGCAGCCGGTCGCGGCCTGCTACCTGCGCGGCCGGTTCTCCTACCGCGCCTGGATCATCGTCGAGCGGCTGGTCGGCGTGCGCTCGCTGGCCGACCTGGTGCTCGAATCGCCAGCGGACGCACCCTGGGAAGCGACCGGCCGGCTGGTCGCGCGCTTCCACCGCGAAGGCCTGGACCACGCCGACCTCAACGCCCACAACCTGCTCTACGACGACACCGGCAAGGGCTGGATGATCGATTTCGACCGCAGCCGGATGCACATCCCCGCGACCGCCTGGCGCGAGCGCAACCTGGCCCGCCTGCTGCGCTCGCTGCACAAGGTGGGCGGCGAGTCGCGCCGCGATGCGGTCGACGCCGGCTTCGCGCGCCTGCGCAAGGCCTACGACGCGCGCTGGGCGAAGGGGAACTAGGGCATGTCTGCGCGCACGAAGCACGTCGCGTTGCCACCCGGAGGGCCGGATCTGCGCGCGCGCGATGCGGCGTCATCGCCCGGTCGCGGATCGGCATCCGCGACCTCGCCCTTCCTTGCCCCGCACGCCTGCAGGCCCGGCGCGACGCACTTCGCGCACGGAGACATGCCCTGATGGCCTGGTCGCTGCGCTTCCACGGCGTCGGCAACGCTTCGGCGACGGAGCTCGGTTCGCCGATGGCGACCATCGAGCGCGACGGCGCGCCGTGGCTGACCATCGACTGCGGCAGTGAAGGACTGACCGCCTACCTCGCGCACTACGGCGAGCCGCCGCGCGCGCTGTTCGTGACTCATACGCACCTGGACCACGTCGGCGGCTTCGAGCGGCTGTTCGTCTCCGAGTACTTCGATGCCGCCCGTCGCGGCCGCATGCCGCTGTACGTGCCGGCCGGCGTGGTGCCGCTGCTGCACCAGCGCGTCGGCGCCTATCCGAACGTGCTGGCCGAGGGCGGCGCGAACTTCTGGGACGCGTTCCGCGTGATCCCGGTGGGCGATGCGTTCTGGCACGACGGATTGCGGCTGGAAGTGTTCCCGGTGCGCCACCACTGGCCGGACACCGCATTCGGCCTGCGCCTGCGCGGCAGCGTGGCGTGGACCGGGGACACGCGGCCGATCCCGGAGATGCTGCGGCGGCACGCCGACGCCGGTGAACTGATCGCGCATGACTGCGGGCTGCATGGCAACCCCTCGCACAGCGGCATCGACGACCTCGAGCACGAGTACGACCCGGATATGCTGTCGCGCTGCGTGCTTTACCACTACGCTTCCGCGGCCGACGGTACGGCGCTTTCCGCGCGCGGTTACCGCGTGGCCAGGCCGGGCGAGGTGTTCGCATTGAACGAACCGTCCGCGCCGCGGGTCGAACCGGCATGAGCGCGCAACCGCAACCCTCGACCGCGCCGCTGGACCGCCTGGGCCGGCCGCTGCGCGACCTGCGGCTGTCGGTGATCGAGGCCTGCAACTTCCGCTGCGGCTACTGCATGCCGGCCGACAAGGTGCCGGACGACTACGGTTTCGACGCGACCGGGCGACTATCGTTCGACGAGATCGAGACCCTCGTGCGCGGCGCAGCGCGCCTGGGCGTGTCGAAGCTGCGCATCACCGGCGGCGAACCGCTGCTGCGCAAGGACCTGCCGGCACTGGTGGCGCGGCTGGCGCGGATCGACGGCGTCGACGACCTGGCGATGACCACCAACGGCGCCTTGCTGGCGCGTCACGCGCGCGCGCTGCGCGAGGCGGGGCTGCGCCGGATCACGGTGAGCCTGGACGCGCTCGATCCGGCGCTGTTCCGCGAACTGTCCGGTGGGCGCGGCGACGTGTCCGACGTGCTGGCCGGCATCGCGGCGGCGGAAGCGGCCGGTTTCCGCAAGCTGAAGATCAACTGCGTCGTGCAGCGCGGCGTCAACGACCACGAGGCGCTGGCGCTGGCCGGCCATTTCCGCGGCAGCGGCCACGTTGTGCGCTTCATCGAGTACATGGACGTGGGCACCTGCAACGGCTGGCAGCGCGGGCGCGTGGTGCCGTCGGCGGAACTGCGCGACCGCATCCACGCGCGCTGGCCGCTGCACGCGCTCGACGCCAACTATCGCGGCGAGGTGGCGCAGCGCCACGCCTTCGACGACGGTGGCGGCGAGATCGGCTTCGTCAGTTCGGTCACCGCACCGTTCTGCGGCGACTGCCACCGCGCCCGCGTCTCGGCGGACGGCCGCCTCTACACCTGCCTGTTCTCGGTCGAAGGCATCGACCTGCGGCCGTCGCTGGCGCAGGGCGATCTTGCGCTCGCCGCGCGCCTCACGGACCTGTGGACGGCGCGCGCGGACCGATACAGCGAACTGCGCGGCAGCGCGCAGGCGTCCCGGCGGCATGTCGAGATGTTCCTGGTGGGCGGGTGAGGGCGGATGAAGAAGACGGTGCCCGCCGCAGACCCGGATGCCTACGTCGCCGCGCTCGATGGCTGGCGGCATTCGCTGGTGGCCGGGTTGCGGGCGCTGGCGCGCAAGCCGAAGGGGGTCGAGGAACGCATCCGGTGGGGCCACCTGGTCTATGCGGTCAACGGCCCCGCGTACCTGATCCGGGCCGAGGATGCGCGCGTGCTGTTCGGCTTCTGGCGCGGGCAGCGCCTGCGCGACATCGAACCGCGGCTCAAGCCGGGCGGAAAGTATGAAATGGCGACGATCGAACTGCGCGAAGGCGATACGATGCCCGTGGCGATCGCGCGCAGGCTGGTCGCGGCGGCAGTGGAACTGAACATGACGCTGGGTGATCCGACCTCGGCGGCGAAGCCAGGGCGGAAGTGAATCGACGATGGCGAAAAAGGCGCAGCTGACCCACCTCGATGCCTCCGGTCGTCCGGCGATGGTCGATGTCTCCGGCAAGGCCGTCACGCCCCGCCAGGCGCTGGCCGAATGCCGCGTGCGCTTTCCCGCGGACGTGGCCGCGCAGTTGCGCAAGTCCGGCCTGCGCAGCGCCAAGGGCGGCATCGTCGACACCGCGATCATCGCCGGCACCATGGCGGTCAAGCGCACGCACGAGCTGATCCCGTTCTGCCATCCGCTGCCGATCGACGGCGTGCGCCTCGCGATCGACTGGCACGGCGAGCGCGAGCTGCGGATCGAATGCGCGGTGAAGACTACCCACCGCACCGGCGTGGAGATGGAGGCACTGACCGGTGCCACCGTCGCCGCGCTGACGGTCTACGACATGTGCAAGGCGCTGTCGCATGCGATCGTGCTGGGGCCGGCGAAGCTGGCCGGCAAGCGCGGCGGCAAGCGCGATTTCGGGAAGGCCGACTGATGGTGCGGGTGACGCTGCTGTATTTCGCCAGCCTGCGCGATGCGGCGGGGGCCTCGTCGGAAACGCTGGAGACGGTCGCGCCCGACCTTGGAGCGCTGTACGAGGAAGTTCGCGGGCGCCACGGCTTCGCGCTGCCGCTGCAGCGCCTGCGGGTGGCGGTGGACGGCGCGTTCGCCGACTGGAAGGATGAAGTGCGCGACGGCAGCGAGGTCGCCTTCATTCCGCCGGTCTCCGGCGGCTAGATCTCCCGTCACACCCGATCCGTCATCCCGGCACAAGCCGGGATCCACCTTGATCTCTGAGCACGGACTCCGAAGTGACCCGCTTCCGCATCTCCCCTGACCCCATCGAAGTCGCCCCCCTGCGCGCGCGCCTGCTGCACGAGCAGGCCGGCGCGTTTGCCGCATTCGAGGGTTGGGTTCGCAACCACAACGACGGTCGTCCGGTCCACGGCCTGCGCTACGAGGCCTACGCCGAACTGGCCGAGGCCGAAGGCGAGCGCATCGTGCGCGAGGCGCTGGAGAAATTAGGCGCCCTCGACGCCTGCTGCGTGCACCGCATCGGTGATCTGGCGATCGGCGATCTTGCAGTGTGGGTGGGCGCCAGCGCCGCGCACCGCGACGTGGCCTTCGGCACATGCCGCTGGATCATCGACGAGGTGAAATCGCGGGTGCCGATCTGGAAGCACGAACGCTACGCCGACGGGCGTGCGGACTGGCTGCATCCGCGCCAGCCGGACTCCTCCGACACGGGATAGTGGCACCGTCGCCACGGGGGCGTTGACGGACGGCCGATGCACCGATTGCACGATGTGTTCCAACCTGCCCGGCTTCGTTGACCACCTGGAGGTCGCCATGAAACGAATCGCCTTGTTCCTCGGAGCGTCGCTGTCCGCAGTTTCTCTTGTCGCAGCCGCGCAGGGCGAACTGCTGGTGGGCAACAAGAGCGACGACACGGTCTGGCGGCTGTCGCTGGAGGATGGTCGCAAGCTCGGCGAGATCGCCACCGAGCCGGGGCCGCACGAAATCGCGATCAGCCCGGACGGGCGGACGGCCGCGGTGACCGGCTATGGGCATGGCCGGGAGAAGGATGGCCCGTTGCATCGCTACGGCATCGAAATGATCGACACGGATGCGGGTCGCAGCCTCGGTGCCGTCCGGCTGGGGCCATACCACCAACAGCCGCATGGCATCCGCTTCACCCCGGATGGGACCTTCCTGATCGTCACCGCGGAAGGCGGCGGCAGCCTGCTGCGCATCGACTGGGAGATGGCATTGAAAGGCCATATCCGAGCCGTCCACGGGATCGACGTGGGGCCTGGCGTCGGTCACATGGTGGCGCTGTCCGGCGATGGCCGGATTGCGTATGTCAGCAAGATCGCAGCGGGAACCGTCACCAGGGTGGATCTGGCGGAAAACAAGGCCACGCACGAGGTCGCCGCGGGCAAGGGCGCCGAGGGCATCGAGGTCGCCCCCGACGGCAGCGTCTGGGTGACCAACCGCGCCGGGGACACGGTGACCGTGCACGATCCGGATACCCTGGAGAAGCTCGCCACGCTCGACAGCCAGGGCTTCCCGATCCGCGTGGTCTTCACGCCCGGTGGCCGGCATGCGCTGGTGACGAACGCCACCGCCGGCACGCTGTCGGTGTTCGATGCCGCGGCCAGGACCCCGGTTGCGACGGTTGCGCTCAAACCCGAGGGCGAGGCGTTCCTGGAGACGATGCTGGGCAAGGACGCGCTGCCGATCGGCGTCGTCGCCGACCCGGACAGGCCGCGCGTCTATGTCGCGATCAGCGGCGCCAACCGCATCGCCGTGGTCGACTCGGACGCGTGGAAGGTCGTGGATTACTGGGAGACCGGTAACCAGCCGGATGCGTTGGGGATCGTGGGTGTTGCGGGGCAGGACTGATCGAGGCCTCCGGCCTTCGGATCGAGCTCCCGGACATGTCCATCCTCCGGATATGTCATCCCGAGCGCAGCGAGGGATCTGTCGTAACCGGCTCCGGACAGATAGATCCCTCGCTGCGCTCGGGATGACAACGATCGACGACGCCGGCTTCCGAGCGGCCGTCTCAGGGTTGAAATGGCGATGACCCCGCCGGCTGACCTCGGCACCCGCATCGACCGATACCGTTGCTGCCTTCCGGCCCTGGCGGGGTTTTCGATCTAGCGTCGCGAGGGACCGACGGGGTCACCATAGAAAACGAAACCGCGCCTGGGCGCGGCTCGTCGGTCATTCCGGCGAACCGGAATGCTGAATCTGGCGGAGAGAGGGGGATTCGAACCCCCGAAGCGCGGTTTAGACGCTTACACACTTTCCAGGCGTGCTCCTTCAACCACTCGGACACCTCTCCGGGAGTCCCCGGAGTGCGGCTTCCCGCCACGCTCAGGGCCGCAAATTCTAGCGGTGGCCGGGCTTTACCACAACCGAACGCCGGTGCGGGCCGGATCCGGGGCGGATGGCGGCGCAGCGCACGTCCGGGCGGGCAATCTTCGCCGCGGCGCGGCACAATGGGCGCATGTCCTACCTCGTCCTCGCCCGCAAGTGGCGTCCCAAGCGGTTCGCCGAGCTGGTGGGCCAGGAACACGTGGTCCGGGCGCTGACCAATGCGCTGGATTCGGGCCGGGTGCACCACGCCTACCTGTTCACCGGCACCCGCGGCGTGGGCAAGACCACGATCGCGCGCATCTTCGCCAAGAGCCTGAACTGCGAGAAGGGCACCGGCGCCGATCCCTGCGGCGAGTGCGAGACCTGCCTGGCGATCGACGCCGGCCGCTACATCGACCTGCTGGAGATCGACGCCGCCTCCAACACCGGCGTCGACAACGTCCGCGACCTGATCGACAACGCGCAGTACATGCCCTCGCGCGGCCGCTACAAGGTCTACCTGATCGACGAAGTCCACATGCTGTCCAAACAGGCGTTCAACGCGCTGCTCAAGACGCTGGAGGAGCCGCCGGAGCATGTGAAGTTCCTGTTCGCGACCACCGATCCGGAGAAGCTGCTGGTCACGGTGCTGTCGCGCTGCCTGCAGTTCAACCTCAAGCGGCTGGACGAGGAGCAGATCCGCGGGCAGATCGCGAAGATCCTGGAGGCCGAGGGCATCGGCGCTGACGCTGGCGCCATCCGCCAGCTCGCCAAGGCCGCCGACGGCAGCCTGCGCGACGGCCTGTCGCTGCTCGACCAGGCGATCGCCTATACCGGCGGCACGCTGTCGGATGCGGCGGTCGCGACGATGCTCGGCACCGTCGACCGCGCCCGCGTCGGCGCGCTGCTCGAGGCGCTGTCGGCGGGCGACGGCGGGCGGCTGATGGCGGAAGTGGCGACGCTCGCGGATTTCTCGCCCGACTGGGCCGGCGTGCTCGACGCGCTGTCCGGGGCGCTGCACCGCATCCAGGTCAAGCAACTGGTGCCGGACATCGGGATCGAGGCCGACGGCATCGACGTCGACGCGCTGGCCTCCGCGCTGCGACCGGAACTGGTGCAGCTGTGGTACCAGATGGCGCTCAACGGCCGCCGCGACCTGCCGCTGGCACCGGGGCCCCGCGCCGGCTTCGAGATGAGCCTGCTGCGGATGCTGGCGTTCCGGCCGGCCGAGGGCGGGACGCAGGGCGTCGCGGCATCGACTGCGCCGGCGATGCGGACGGGCGGTGCCGCAGCGGCGGCGCGCGCCGCGCTGGAGGCGGATGCGCCGAAACCCGCGCCGCGGACGGCGGCACCAGCCGTTGAAGCGCCGCCGCCCATGCCGCCCGCACCTCCCGCACCGCGACCCGGCGTCGAAGAACCGCGTTCGCCGGCGCCGCCTGTCGCCGCACCCGCCGCAGCGCGTGCACCGGCCACCTCGACCGCGACGCTCGATGCCGACGGCTGGCTCGACCTCATCGCCAACCTCGCGCTGCGCGGCCCGGTGCGCGAGCTCGCCGCGCATGCCTCGTTCGTCGACTGGCGCGACGGCGTGCTGCGGCTGTCGCTGCCCGAGAGCGACGACCACCTCAAGGCGTCGTTCCTCGTCTCGCAGCTGGGCAAGGCCCTGGCCCCGGCGCTCGGTGCCGAGCCGCAGATCCGCTTCGAGGCCGGTGCGCAGGCCACGGGCGAGACCCTGCACGCACGCAACGAGCGCCAGCGCGACCAGCGCCAGGCCGCCGCCGAGAGCGCGTTCCTGTCCGACCCGCACGTGCAGCGGCTGATGCAGCAGCGGGGCGCGAAGCTCGTCCCCGATTCCATCCGACCGTACGACGAGGGCTGAAAAGCAACGAAGCCTCGTCCCGACCCTCAACCCCGTGGATTTGGCCCGTATTTTGTAGGAGCGCCTTCAGGCGCGATCGCTTGCCGGCCCCATCGAGTGCCGGTCGCGGCTGAAGCCGCTCCTACGGTCTGCGGGCCGGAGCATCAAGCCCTTAGTTCTGGAGAAAAACCAATGCGTGGAAACATCGGCCAACTCATGCAGCAGGCGCAGAAGATGCAGGAGAACATGCAGCGCGTGCAGCAGGAAATCGCCGCGCTGGAAGTCACCGGCAGCGCCGGCGGCGGCATGGTCAGCGTGACCCTGTCGGGCACCAAGGAGTGCCGCAAGGTGCGCATCGACCCGAGCGTGCTGTCCGACCCGGAGATGGCCGAGGACCTGGTCGCCGCCGCATTCAACGACGCCTCGAACAAGATCGACGCCGCCTCGAAGGAGAAGATGGCCGGCGCCACCGCCGGCATGCCGCTGCCGCCCGGGATGAAGCTCCCCTTCTGACTGTGCTCCCGCCCAGTTTCCCGTAGGAGCGCCTTCAGGCGCGATGCTTTCGCGAAAGTCGTCCGTGGCGCGAAAGCATCGCGCCTGAAGGCGCTCCTACAATCGGTTTCGCCGACCATGTCCTCTCTCCTCGAACAACTGATCGAAGCCTTCCGCGTGTTGCCAGGCGTGGGCCAGAAGACCGCGCAGCGGATGGCCTACCACGTGCTCGAACGCGAGCGGGACGGCGGGCGGCGACTGGCCTCGGCGCTGTCCGAGGCCGTGGAGCGCGTCGGACACTGCACGCGCTGCCGCGACTTCAGCGAGACCGAGGTCTGCGCGACCTGCGCCAGCGCCGCGCGCGATGCGCACCAGCTGTGCGCGGTCGAATCGCCCGCCGACCGGCTCGCGATCGAGCAGGCCACCGGCTACCGCGGCCTGTATTTCGTCCTGCAGGGGCGGCTGTCGCCGCTGGACGGCATCGGCCCGCGCGAGATCGGCCTCGACCGGCTGGCCGACCGGCTGCGCGAAGGCGAGGTGCAGGAGCTGATCATCGCCACCAATCCCACCGTCGAGGGCGAGGCCACCGCGCACTACCTCGCCCAGCTCGCGCGCCAGCACGGCGTGAAGCCGAGCCGCCTCGCGCACGGCGTGCCGCTGGGCGGGGAACTGGAATACGTCGACCGCGGCACGCTGTCGCATGCGTTCGGGTCGCGCAGCGAGATGGCTTGAGGGCCGGGATTCGGGATTGGGGATTGGGGATTCGAGGGTGAGGCGTCGTTGCAAGGCTGTCATCCCGAGCCCTTCGGCTACGCTCAGGGCAGGCTCCGCGAGGGATCTTCTTTCCGGAGCGAAAGGGCAGATCCCTCGCTCCGCCCGGGACGACAATCCGCTAGGCTTTACCCAATCCCGAATCCCCAATGCCGAATCCCGGCCCCCATGCCCACCATCTTCCACAAGATCATCCGCCGCGAGATTCCCGCCGACATCGTGTTCGAGGACGAGCACGTGATCGCGTTCCGCGACATCTCGCCGCAGGCGCCGGTGCACGTGCTGTTCGTACCGAAGGAGACGTTCGCGACCCTGAACGACGTGCCGGCGGATCGTCCCGAGGTCATCGGACGGCTTGCGGTCGCGGCGGCGACCTACGCGAAGGCGCAGGGCTTCGACGAGGACGGCTACCGCATCGTCATGAACTGCAACGGCGACGGTGGACAGACCGTGTTCCAGCTCCACCTGCACCTGCTCGCGGGCGCGCCGCTGGGCCGCTTCGGCACGCCGTAGGCGCGCCTCCAGGCGCGATGGCTGTTCGCGGCCGTGATCGCGGCCGGAGCGGCTCCTACCACCAGCCCCACCACGGCCACGGTTCGGGCCGGGTGACGATGTTGACCGTGTCGCGCTTGGGCCACAGGTAGACCACGTCCGCGGCGATCCTCGGGAAACGGTAGTCGTATTCGCCGATGCGGCGGTTCTCGTAGCCATCGATGCGGCCGGTGAACGTCACCTCGCGGTTCCGTTCGAACACCGCCGGGTCGTAGAAGCCGGCGCGGCAGGCGATGAAGCGGCCGTTGGTGTCGTCGGACGCCCAATAGGGGCGGCCGGTGGCGGTCAGCCGCGTCGAGATCATCTCGAAGCAGGTCTCGTCCGCGCGTGGCTCCACCTGCACGATGCGCCCGCCCCAGCGCACCTGAGCGCCGGTGCCGTCGGACTGCATCGCCGCGTGCGGCGTGACGGTCTCGGCATAGGCTCCCTGCAGCGGCTTGGGCTGCGAGGCGCAGGCGGCCAGCAGCAGCGTCGCCGCGGCGGGAACGAGGAGGCGGAAGGTCATGGTGGCGGCTCCGGGCGATCGGGTCATGCGGGGCGATGCTTGCGCAGGTCGCGGATCAGCGGGCGTGGATCGTCCGCATCCGTCCGAGGAGCGTAGCGCCATTCGGCGAAACGCGCGCTGAGCGCGAGCAGGGCGTCGGCGCCAGCAGGCCGGGCGGCGGCCACGCGCTTCGCCCAGGCCATAGCCGGCTCGTGCGGCTCGCGGGCGAGGCCGCGCCGGGCATAGCGGGCGCCGAGCCGGCGCCAGGCGCGCAGCACCGGATCGCCGTCGCGTTCGCTGCGCGCGGTCAGCCACAGCATCCAGGCAAGGGCCAGGCCGGCGCAGGCCGCGAACAGGCCGACCAGTCCGCGCGAACCGGTTGATTCCAGGCCCAGCGGGCGCAGCATCGCCGTCTGGCGCGCGGCGTCGAAGCCGAGCACGAGGTCGTTCCAGCCGCGCCGCAGCCAGTCTCCGAGGTCGAGCATCGGCACGACGCCCGGCAACGCGCCGAAGCCGCCAGCGCCGGCGCGGTCGTCGATGGTGTCGTAGATGCGCTCGGGCGCCACCGCCGCGGTCGGGTCCACGCGCACCCAGCCGCGCTCCTCCAGCCAGACTTCCGCCCAGGCGTGCGCGTCCTGCCGGCGCACGATCCAGTAGCCGCCGAACGGGTTGCGGTAGCCGCCGACGTAGCCGGTCACCACGCGCGCCGGGATGTCCGCCGCGCGCATCAGGATCACGAAGGCCGAGCTGAAGTGCTCGCAGAAACCCTGCTTCCAGTCGAACAGGAATTCGTCGGCGGCGTGGCGTCCGGGCAGCGGCGTGTCGAGCGTGTAGCCGAAGTCGGCGCGGACCATCGCCAGCGCGCGTTCGACGATGGCGTCGTCGTTGCCAGGGCCGTTCTCCTGGCGCCACCGTCGTGCCAGCGCGACGGTGCGCGGGTTGTAGCCGTCGGGCAGGCGCAGCGCGTTCTGGCGGAGCATCAGCGGCAGCTTTGGCTCGAACGCGCGCGGCGGCGATGCTCGCATGCGCCAGCGGCTCACCGTGCTCATCGGCGCGGGCGTTTCCAGTCCGTAGTCCCAGGACAGCCGCGCGCCGGCAGGCGCGCTATCGGGCAGTTCCAGTGCGACCAGGGTGCGCCTGTCGGTCGGCTCGACCTCGACTTCGTAGTCCCAGGTGGTGGCGACGCGCGTGGTGTCCGGGGCGGGCACGTTGCGCAGCCAGCGCGAACGCGTCCAGCTGCGGCCGTCGTAGTCCATCAGCACCGGGCCGCGCCAGTACATCTGCGAGTTGTCCGGCACCGGGCCAAAGAAGGTGGCCCGCAGTGCGGGTCGATCGTCGCTCATGAACTCGATCCATTCGCCCGGCGTCATTTCGTCGGACAGGCCGGGGCGGGCGAGGACGCGTTCGGGCACGCCCCACAGCGGCGAGCCGATGCGCGGGAACAGCCAGAACGCGGCCAGCGCCAGCGGCAGTCCGATCGCGATCAACCTCGAGACCGCGACGACGCGGCGCCACGGCACCACCGGCGAGGCATCGCCCGATTCATCTTCCGACAGCTGCAGCAGCGCCACCAGCGCCAGCATCGCGCCGGCCAGCCCGAGCAGCAGCGACAGCGGTCCCTGGTCGAGCAGGAAGGTCGAGAACGGCGCGAACAGCGCGAAGCCGACCAGGCTGCGCGCGTCGCGCAGCGTGGCCAGTTCGCCGGGCTTGAGCGCGAGCATCGCAGCGAGCAGCGCGCAGGCGGTGTCGCGCCCCAGCGCGAAGCGCGACATCGCCAGCACCGTGCCGACCAGCGCCAGCGCCAGCAGCATGCGCAGCCAGCCCGGCAGCGGGCGCCACCACGACAGCGCGCCGATCGCGAGGCCAATGGCGACGCTGCCGATCGCGATCGTCGGCGGCAACTGCGGCAGCAGCGGCAACAGGCAGGCCGCCGCCGCCGCGAGCGACCAGGCGCGCGCGGACTTCGACAGTGCCGGCGACTCAGCGCGGGGCGCCATCGCCGGACTCCTTCGGCAACAATGCCAGCGCGCGCAGGCAGGCATGGCGATGCGAAGCACCGCTGCCGGGGCCCAGCGGCGGCTGGCCCGGCAGCAGCAGGCGATAGCGGCGCGATTCGCGCTCGGCCTCGTCGACCCAGCGCGCCAGCCGGCGGATGCGGTCTTCGTGGCGCAGCGCGGACAGCGCGCGCCAGTCGAGCACGATGTCGGCACCGAGCGGCTGTTCGAACTCGCGCACGAGCAGGGCGTCGCGCCGGGCCGAGGCTTTCCACGCCACCGCGCGGCGGCTGTCGCCGCGGCGCCAATCGCGGAGATGGTGGACGTCGTCGCCGGCAGGATGCAGGCGCGACTGCAGGTTGTCGCCGGCGCCTCGCGGCAGCGGCGGGCCGCCGGCTTCGGGCGCCGGGTAGACCAGCAGCGGCGCGTCGGTCCAGGCATAGGCCCAGGCGCGGGCGAGGCCGAGCGGGCGGGTGGTGGAGATCCGCAGCCGTCCAGGATCCAGCCAGCCGCGCGTCGCGGTGGGCAGCGACAGCACGGCCTCGCCGGCGCCGTCGTCCAGCGAGAGGACAGCGGCCCGCCCGTCGCATTCGACGCGCAGGCCGCGCCTCGCGCGCCCGACGGCTGCGCGCGCGTGGACGCGCATCAGCAGGGCCGTGCCCGCGGGCACCGGCTCGGCGCCGATGGCGTGGATTTCCAGTCCGCCCAGCTGCAGCTGCGCCTGCAGTAGGCTGGCGATGCCCGCGCCGGCCAGCAGCAGGCACAGCAGCAGCGCCGGGTTGTTGTTGTAATTGAGCGCGCCGACGCCCATCACCAGCAGCAGGGCGGTGAAGAACGCTCCGAACCGGGTCGGCAGGATGTAGATGCGGTGGCGGTCGAAGCGCACCGGCAGCGCGGCCGGCGTCCGCCTGCGCGCCCACGCGTCGAAGCGCGCATGCGCGCGTTGTCGCAGTGACGATGCCCCTGGCATCATGGACATGGCCATGTCAGGAAAGATGTCGGTTCACGCATTCGCGATCCTGCTTTCCACCGGAGTGCCGCATCGCTGTCTTGATCCGGAGTGACGCAGAGAACTGCCCGACTCCAAGAACGCCGCAGATCCGTCCAGACCCGGAGGGCGGCGCGCATGGATGCGCGCCGTTTTTCGCCACGGCACGGATGCCGTGTCGAAAAATCCCGTCGCACTTGCCGGTGGCAGGTTAGCTCCATCGGGGAAGGCCCTTTTCTTTGGTTCGTTTCTTTTGGGCCAGCAAAAGAAATGAACCCGGCCGCCGCAGGCGGACGGAAGCTTTTGGCTTTCGCGGACCAGAAGCGAAAAGCAAAAATGGATTCCAGCTTTCGCTGGAATGACGGCTGTTGGGTTCGCTGAAATGACGGCCGTGGGGTTTGCTGGAAGGACGGCGGTGGAGTGCGTCATATCCAAATTACCTTTTGCCGGACAGCCGCGATATCCGGAGGCCCGGAGCCTGGTGCGCCGACGGAAAGCTGCATCCTTGCGCCACAAGCGGCAGGACACCGGCTCGAATCGACGCGAACGACATGCGGCCTCGCCAGAAACCGGCTTCAGTCCACCGGCACGCCATGCAGGATCGACTTCGCCAGCGTGGCGCCATCCCCGGCCTCGCTTTCCGGCACCAGCCGGTGCGAGCCGACCGCGCCGAACAGCGCCTGCACGTCCTCCGGCACGACATGGTTGCGGCCCAGCAGCATCGCGTAGGCGCGCGCGGCGCGCAGCAGGGCGATGCCCGCGCGCGGCGACAGGCCGACGCGCACGCCGGCCGCGTGCCGGCTGCGCGCCAGCAGCGCCTGCACGTATCCGACGAGCGCTTCGCTTGCGTGCACGGCGGCGACGGCCCGGCGCAACCGCAGCACGTCGTCGCCGCCGAGCACCGGCGTCGCCTGTGCGATCATGCCGCGGCGGTCGTCGCCGGCCAGCAGCGCGCGCTCCGCGTCCTCGTTCGGATAACCCAGCGTCAGCCGCAGCAGGAAGCGGTCGAGCTGCGAATCGGGCAGGGGATAGGTGCCCGACAGGTCGACCGGGTTCTGAGTGGCGATCACGAAGAACGGCTCAGGCAGCCGGTGGGTGGTGCCGTCCACCGTGACCTGGTGCTCGGCCATCGCCTCCAGCAGCGCGCTCTGCGTGCGCGGCGGCGCGCGGTTGATCTCGTCGGCGAGCAGCACGTTGGCGAACACCGGCCCGGAGTGGAACTCGAAGCGCCGCGCCTGCGCGTCGAAGATCGACACGCCGACGATGTCCGACGGCAGCAGGTCGGAGGTGAACTGCACGCGCTGGAACCCGAGCCCGAGCGTCGCCGCCAGCGCATGCGCCAGCGTGGTCTTGCCCAGGCCGGGCAGGTCCTCGATCAGCAGGTGGCCGTCGGACAGTAGCGCGACGAAGGCGAGCCGCACCTCGTGCGCCTTGCCCAGCACGAAACGGTTGACCTGCGCCTGCGCGGCCTTCAACGCGTCTTGATCGCGGTCGGTTAGCATGGCCGGTTCGTGGATGGCGGCGGACACGGCGCTCTCCTTTACTGGACGATTTCGAGTGTAGCGGGGTTGCGGCGGATATGCGGGAACGGAACGGAATGCGTGCGGCGTACATCACGCTCTGGTCGGCGATCGTGCTGGCCAAGCTGGCGGTGGCGGCGCGCCTGCCGCTGTTCGTCGACGAGGCGTTCTACTGGCAGGAAGGGCAACACATGTCCTGGGCCTATTCCGACCTGCCCGGCCTCACCGCATGGACGATCCGCCTGGGCGGTGAACTGTTCGGCGACGGCGTGCTGGCCGCGCGCGCGCTGTTCCTGCTGGTGGCGGCGCTGCTGCCGTGGCTGGTGGTGCGCATCGCGTGGCGTGAATTCGATGCGCGGCAGGCGTGGACCGCGGGCTGCGCGGCGCTGCTGCTGCCGCTGTTCGGGACGCTCGGGGTTATGGCGCTGCCGGACGTGCTGATGGCATTGGCCACGCTGCTGTGCCTGGATGCGCTGACCAAGATGCTCCGCGGCGTGGACCACGCCGATGCCGTGCAGCTCGCAACCGGGCTCGCGATCGGTGCGCTGAGCCACTACCGCTTCATCGCCGCGATCGGTGCCGGCTTCGTCGCCCTGCTGCTGATCGCCCAGGGGCGCGTCCTGCTGCGCGACCCCCGGGTCGTCGTCGCGATCGCGTTCGGCGCGGCGGCGTGGATCCCGCTGCTGGCCTGGAACATCGAGAACGCCGAAGCCGGCCTGCGCTTCCAGCTCGTCGACCGCCATCCCTGGGCCCTGCACCTGGACGGCGTCACCTTCCTCGGCATCCAGGCCGCGCTGGTGACGCCGCTGCTGTTCGCGGGGCTGCTTTGGGCGGCGTGGAGGTTCCGCCGCGCGGACAATCCCTCGGTGCGCCTGCTGGCCTGGTCCGGCGCGATCGTGATCCTGGGCTTCTTCACGCTCGGCTTCTTCGCCGACACCGAGCGGGTCAGCTTCCACTGGCCGCTGCCCGGCTACGTCGCGCTGCTGCCGCTGCTGCCGGCCGCGATCGCCGGATGGCCGCGGGCGCTGCGCGTCGCGACCTGGGCGCTGGCAGCGGCCGGGCTGGTGGCGGTGCTGGGCTACTACGTCGCGGTATCGACGCCCGATGTCCGCGCACGCACGGCCGCGCTGAAATGGTATCCGTCGAATTTCGCGGGCTGGGACGAACTGGCCGACGCCGTGCGCCGCGCCCGTGCGCAGATGCCCGCGGACACGCGACTGGTCGCGGACAACTTCAAGATCGGCGCGGAGCTGGGCTTCGCGCTCGGTGAAACCGACATCGCGGTGCTCGACCATCCGCTCAACCGCTCGCACGGGCGCGCGCCGCAGCTTCGGCTGTGGGGACTGGAAGTCGCGCAACGGGCCGACCTCGCCGGATCGCCGCTGCTGCTCGTGGTCGGCGCCAGCGACGTCCAGTACCGCGACCTGCTGCAGCGCTACCACGATCTGTGCGGGCTGTTCGGCCCGCTGCCGGCGCCGCGCGTGCTCAACGTCGACCACGGCGCGCAGCGGTTCGTGCTGCTGGCATGGCCGGAGGAATTGCCCGAGGCGAAGGATGGCGCAGCCTGCACGACGCCGGTGATGGCGTGGATCGACCAGCCGGCGGTGGACGCGACCGTCGCGGGCGCGTTCGAGGTGTCGGGGTGGGCGTTCAAGGACGGTGTCGGCCTGGAGAAGGTCGAGGTGCTGGTCGACGGCCGCCCGGCCGCCATCGCGGAGTACGGCCAGCCGCTCCCGGGCTTGGCCGCCTTCTGGAAGATCTCCAACGATCCGCGGCATCCGGACGTCGGTTTCCGCGCGAAGGTCGAAGCCGGCATGGTTCCGCCGGGCCGGCACTGGCTGGGGCTGCGCCTGCACGGCGCCGACGGCAGCGTCGAGGACTGGCGCGAAATCCCCATCGAGATCCGCGCCGCGGAATGACCGTTCGTTTGTAGGAGCGGCTTCGGCCGCGACCGCCGTCAGACGACGTCGGTGACAGGTCGCGGCTGAAGCCGCTCCTGCAATTCGAACGCGAGCGGGGCGTCAGGGCAAGGCGAACCCGCGCGCGCGCAGCAGCCGCGCCGTGGCGATCAGGGGCAGGCCGACCAGCGCCGTCGGGTCGCGGCTTTCGATGGCCTCGAACAGGGCGATGCCGAGCCCTTCGCACTTGAAGCTGCCGGCGCAGTCGAGCGGCGTCTCGGCGTCGACGTAGCGCGCGATCGCATCGTCGGCCAGTGGCCGGAACCGCACCGTCGTCGTGTCCAGCGCGCGTTCGACGGCAGCGTCCGGGCCGGCGACCGCCACCGCGGTCAGGAACACGACCTCGCGTCCCGACATCGCCTGCAGCTGCGCGATCGCGGCCTCGCGCGTGCCCGGCTTGCCCAGCACGCGGCCGTCGCAGCCGGCGACCTGGTCGGAGCCGATCACCACCGCCTCGGGATGTTCCGCAGCCACGGCGGCGGTCTTGGCCGTGGCCAGGCGCAGCGCCAGCGATGCCGGCGGCTCGCCGGGAAACGCGGTTTCCTCCACCTCCGGCCGCGCGGTATCGAACGGCAGGTGCAGCCGCGCCAGCAGTTCCGCCCGGTAGCGCGAGGTGGAGGCGAGGATCAGCCGCGGCATGCGCGGACCGATGCTTGTAGGAGCGGCTTCAGCCGCGACCGTTGCCGGTTCCCCTTGAGGGCCCGGTCGCGCCTGAAGGCGCTCCTACGGATTCCGGCACGGATCATGGGGCCTAATGCAGCGCCGCGCGAGCGCGTTCGATCTGCAGCAGCTGCGTCTCGATGCTGTCGCGCGCCGCGTCGATCGAAGCGCGGACCGTGTCGAGTTGCTCCAGCGAGGCGTCGTGGCCGTGCTGCTGCAGCCACAGCCGCTGGCGCAGCATTTCCTGCATCGCCTCGCGCACCGGGTTCTCCTCGTCGCCGGCGATGGCCTCGATTTCGGACCGGGCCATGCGCAGCCGGTCCTCGAGGGCGTCGGCCGAATCCAGCAGCTGCGCCATGGCGCGGTGGCGGCGTCCGCCACGGCGGCGGAGCCAGACCGACAGCGCAAACGCGACCGCGACCAGCAGCAGGGATAGGGCAAGCAGGGTCACAATGGCGCTCCCGGGACCGGGAGCCAGTCTGACCCGCGCGGCGGCCCGGAATCAAATTTCCCTGCCGGGGCAATGGCTTGGCGATTCCCCGGGGGTTTGACAGCCGGGCTCGCGATCCTTAAAATTCAGCGGCTTATGTCCGCGGAAATGCCCGAAATCCTGGACGCCTGGCGGATGGTCGCCGCGCGGCGGGAGTTCGAAGGGCGGATCGCGTTGTCCGCGCTACCGAGGCTGCGCGACGCGCTGGTCGACGCCGAGGGCGACGTGGTGTTCGCGCTCGAATTCGATCGCGACGCCATGCGGGTCCCGTACCTGGAACTGAAGCTCGATGCGGAGCTGCCGCTGCAATGCCAGCGCACCCTGCAGCGGTTCCTGTTCCCGGTGCGGCTGGTGCAGCGGCTGGGGCTGGTCCGCGACGAGTCGGAGGAAGCCGGGCTGCCGGCGGGCTACGAGCCGCTGCCGGTCGCCGAGGATGGCGCGCTGCGGCCGCTGGAACTGGTGGAGGACGAACTGATCCTCTCCATCCCGGTGGTGCCGGTGAAGCCGGGCTCGGAAACGATCGAGCGCGACTGGCCGGTGTCCGCGGAAGAGGAAGTGCGCGCCAACCCGTTCGCGGGACTGGCGGCGCTGAAGAAGCAGAATGAGTGAAGTGTCCCGCGCCGTCATGGCGTATTTGAGCAACCGCAACAACCGAATCGTTCCCGGAGCAATCCCATGGCTGTGCAGAAGTCCCGTGTCACCCCGTCCCGTCGCGGCCAGCGTCGTTCCCACGACGCGCTGACGGCCAAGCAGCTCGCCACCGACCCGACCTCGGGCGAGACCCACCTGCGCCACCACGTCACCGCCGACGGCTACTACCGCGGCAAGCAGGTGATCCAGCCCAAGACCAAGGTCGTCGACGAAGACTGACCCGTCGCGGGCCCGCGACTGCGGGCCCGATGATCATCGGCACGCCGACGGCGCCCGCGCCTGCGGCGCCATTGCGGCACGGAGGCCGCCCGCATCGACACGAGGGCCGTCCACGCGATGAGCAGCGAGCGCATCTATTCCCGTATTGCCGGTACCGGCAGCTACCTGCCTTCCAAGGTGCTGACCAACGACGACCTGTCGAAGATCGTCGATACCAGCGACGAATGGATCGCGTCGCGCACCGGCATCCGTGAGCGCCACATCGCCGCCGAAGGCGAAACCACGGTGGACCTCGCCTACCACGCGGCCGTGCGCGCGCTGGAGTCCGCGGGCACCACGGCCGACGAGATCGACCTGATCGTCGTCGGCACCACCACGCCCGACCTGATCTTCCCGTCCAGCGCCTGCCTGCTGCAGCATCGCCTGGGCATCAGCGGTTGCGGCGCGTTCGACGTCAATGCCGCCTGCTCGGGCTTCCTGTTCGCGCTGTCGGTGGCCGACAAGTTCATCAAGTCCGGCGACGCGAAGACCGTGCTGGTCGTCGGTTCCGAAACGCTGACGCGCATGGTCGACTGGACCGAGCGCACCACCTGCGTGCTGTTCGGCGATGGCGCCGGCGCCGTGGTGCTCAAGGCCGATGCCGAGACCGGCATCCTCAGCACCCACCTGCACGCCGACGGCGGCAAGAAGGAACTGCTGTGGAACCCGGTCGGCGTCTCCGTGGGCTTCAAGGAGAACGAGAAGAACGCCGGCGTCGCCATCCAGATGTCCGGCAGCGACGTGTTCAAGTACGCGGTCAAGGCGCTCGATTCGGTGGTCGAGGAAACGCTCGAAGCCAACGGCCTCGACCGCCACGACATCGACTGGCTGATCCCGCACCAGGCCAACCTGCGCATCATCGAGGCCACCGCGAAGCGGCTGGACATGCCGATGGAGCGCGTGGTCGTCACCGTCGACAGGCACGGCAACACCTCTTCGGGCTCGGTGCCGCTGGCGCTGGACGAAGCGGTGCGTTCGGGCAAGGTGCAGCGCGGCCAGCTGGTGCTGCTGGAAGCCTTCGGCGGCGGCTTCACCTGGGGTTCGGCGCTGCTGCGCTATTGATCGCCTTGCCGCACCGGGCGGCAAATGCGGCGGAGGTACGCGATGCCGGTACGCGAGACCACCTGGGCGGGTCGCCGGATCTGGGAAAAACAGTATCCGGAGCGGGTGGCGCTGCCCCGCAGGATCGGCCTGCATGCCCTGGAACGCATCTCCGCCTGGACCGGCCTGGGCCCGCTGCGGCCGCCGCCGCACCACGCCGGCGCGCAGGCGCTGGCCACCGAGTCGCGGCGGCTGCAGGAACTGCACGGGCAGGGCATCCGCGTCCCAGAACTGATTGACGAAACGCACGATGCGCTGCGGCTGGGCGACATCGGGCCGACATTGGCCGCGCGCCTGCGCGCCGCAGACGGCGACCCGGAAAAGACCGACGCGCTGACGCTGGCGGCGATCCGCGCCATCCTCGACGGGCACCGGCGCGGCGCGTACTTCGGCCAGGCCTTGCCGCGAAACCTCACGCTGGACGAGCAGGGCGTGGGCTTCCTCGATTTCGAGGAGGACCCGCTCGAGGTGATGACGCTCGAACAGGCGCAGGCCCGCGACTGGATGTTGTTCACCTTCGGCATGGCGAAGTTCTACGACCGGCGCCCGCGGGCGCTGGAGCGCCTGCTGTCGCAGGCCTTCCGCGACGAGAGCGCGGCGGTCAACCGCGAGGCCCATCGCGTCGGCGAACGCCTGCGCCGGCTCGCCCCCGTGCTGGGCCGGTTCGGCCGCGGCGGCCGTACGATCGCGCAGGCGGTCGTCGTGCTTGCGCAGGCGTCCGCGGCTTGGCTGCCGGTGCTGCTGCTCGGCATGGTGCTGCTGGACCTCGCGCTCGACGGCGAACTCGACATGCTCATGTTCCTGCAGTAACGCCTTGCCTGGGCATACGCCCGGGTACAGACGTGCCGGTGGGTTTGCCCGTATCATCGCGTCCCTCGTTTCCCGACGCCGGAAAGACGCGTGACCGATCCGCAACTTGCGTTCGTGTTCCCCGGGCAGGGCTCGCAATCGGTGGGCATGCTCGCGGAACTGTCGGAACTGCATCCCGTCGTGCGCACGACGTTCGACGAGGCGTCGGAAGGCGCGGGCGTCGACCTCTGGGCGCTGTCGCAGGGCGGCCCCGAGGAACAGCTCAACCGCACCGAATACACGCAGCCGGCGCTGCTCGCGGCAGGCGTCGCGGTGTGGCGTGCGTGGCAGACGCAGGGCGGCGCGCAACCGGCGCAACTGGCCGGCCATAGCCTGGGCGAATACGCGGCGCTGGTCGCGGCCGGCGCACTGTCGCTCAAGGACGGCGCGCACCTGGTGCGCATCCGCGGCCAGCTGATGCAGGACGCCGCGCCCACGGGCACCGGCGCGATGGCGGCGGTGCTCGGCGCCGACGATGCGCTGGTCGAGGAGGTCTGCAAGGCCGCTTCGCACAGCGACGTCGTGGTGCCGGCCAATTACAACTCGCCGGGGCAGATCGTCATCGGCGGCGACGCCGCGGCGGTCGACCGCGCGCTCGCGCTGCTCGCCGAGAAGGGCGTGCGCAAGGCGGTGAAGCTCGCCGTCAGCGTGCCCTCGCACACGCCGATGATGCGCGAAGCCGCCAACCGCCTGTCCGAAACGATGGCGGGCCTGGCCTGGCGCGAGCCGCAGCTGCCGATCGTGCAGAACGTCGATGCCGAAGTGCACGCGGGCGTGCAGGCGATCCGCGACGCGCTCGTGCGCCAGCTGTACCTGCCGGTCCAGTGGACCGGCTGCGTGCAGGCGCTCGCTGCCAAGGGCGCGACGCGCATCGCCGAATGCGGTCCGGGCAAGGTGCTGGCGGGCCTCGTCAAGCGCATCGACAAGGGCCTGGACGCGCGCGCGATCGGACAGGTCGGCGAGTTCGAGGGCGCGCTGGAAGAATGGAAGTGAGTGAGGCGGTTCGTGGTTGGTAGTTCGTAGTTGGTAGTGCGACCCCACCAACGACCAACCACCAACTACCAACTACCAACTACCAACACGCAACTGCGCGCGGAAGAATCGAAGTCAAGGGAACTCCGGACATGACCGACATCCTCAAAGGCGAGATCGCCCTCGTCACCGGCGCCAGCCGCGGCATCGGCGCCGCGATCGCCGATATGCTGGCGGCGCAGGGCGCGACCGTCATCGGTACCGCGACCTCGGAAGCGGGCGCGCAGGCGATCGCCGAACGGCTCAAGGCGTACGGCGGCGGCCACGGCCGGGTGCTCGACGTGTCGAAGGCCGGCCAGGTCGAGGCGCTGGTCGATGCGATCGGCAAGGAGGTCGGCCCGCTCTCGATCCTCGTCAACAACGCCGGCATCACCCGCGACGGGCTGCTGATGCGCATGAGCGAGGAGGACTGGCAGGCGATCCTCGACACCAACCTCACCAGCGTCTACCGCGCCTGCAAGGCCGCGATGCGCGGCATGATGAAGGCGCGCAGGGGCCGCATCATCAACATCGCCTCGGTGATCGGCGTCACCGGCAACGCCGGCCAGACCAACTACGCCGCGGCCAAGGCCGGCATCATCGCCTTCAGCAAGTCGCTGGCGAAGGAGATCGGTTCGCGCGGCGTGACCGTGAACGTGGTCGCGCCCGGTTTCATCGAGACCGACATGACCGCGGCGCTGCCGGAGGATGCGAAGAATGCGCTGGTCGGCCAGATCGCGCTCGGGCGCCTCGGCCAGGCGGCCGACATCGCCAATGCGGTCGCCTTCCTCGCCGGACCCGGCGCCGGTTACATCACCGGCGAAACCATCCACGTCAACGGCGGCATGTACATGCCTTGAGGGGACCCGAACCGGGGCCGTCGCGGCGATGCCGCGGCGTGCCCTAAGTTGCCGATTTCAAACGGATTGCGTGACCGGATCCCCGGTCCGCACCCGAGTTCCGGGGCCGCGCGGCGGCAACGCGCTATCCTCGCCCCGGATCAACCCTTACACTTACCACCGTAACAGCCTCCGCGGAGCCTATAGCCAATGAGCAGCATCGAAGAACGCGTCAAGAAGATCGTGGTCGAACAACTGGGCGTCAAGGAAGAGGAAGTCAGCGCCAGCGCCTCCTTCGTCGACGACCTCGGCGCGGATTCGCTCGACACCGTCGAACTGGTGATGGCGCTCGAAGAAGAGTTCGAGTGCGAGATCCCCGACGAGGAAGCCGAGAAGATCACCTCGGTGCAGCAGGCGATCGACTACATCAAGGCCCACGTCAAGGCGTGATGCCCGGCGCCGCACGCCTGGTCCAACGGGGCCGGGCGTGGCCGCGCAGGCGATTCGACCGTCGATCCGTTGACCGGTTCGACCTGAAACAACCCCCGGGGCCGCATTGCGGCCTCGCGTGTTTTGCGGCGGCCGCACGCACGGCGCCATGAATGCATCGAGGAGAAAGCCGACCATGTCCAAGCGTCGCGTCGTCATCACCGGCATCGGCATCCTGTCGCCACTCGGCAACGACCTGGCGTCGAGTTGGGACGGCATCGTCAACGGGCGCTCCGGCATCGGCCCGATCACGCATTTCGATGCGTCCGCCTTCGCGACCCGCATCGCCGGCGAGGTCAAGGGCTTCGACGCCGCGCAGTGGGTGCCGGCGAAGGAAGTCAAGAAGATGGATCCCTTCGTCCACTACGGCGTCGCCGCGGCGCTGATGTCGATCGCCGACGCCGGGCTGGAGATTTCCGGCGAGGCCGCCGAGCGCATCGGCGTGGCGATCGGCGCCGGCATCGGCGGCCTCAAGGGCATCGAGGAAACCGCGATCAAGTACCACGAGGGCGGCCCGCGCAAGATCTCGCCGTTCTACGTGCCGAGCACGATCATCAACATGATCTCCGGCCAGGTCTCGATCATGACCGGCGCCAGGGGCCCGAACATCGCCGCGGTTACCGCCTGCACCACGGCCACGCACAACATCGGCCTGGCCGCGCGCATGATCCAGTACGGCGACGCCGACGCGATGATCGCCGGCGGCGCCGAATTCGCGACCACGCCGACCTCGGTCGGCGGCTTCTGCTCGATGAAGGCGCTGTCCACGCGCAACGACGCGCCGGAACAGGCCTCGCGGCCGTGGGACAAGGACCGCGACGGCTTCGTCATGGGCGACGGCGCCGGCGTGCTGGTGCTGGAGGAATACGAGCGCGCGAAGGCGCGCGGCGCGCGCATCTACGCCGAGCTCGCCGGCTTCGGCATGAGCGGCGACGCCCACCACATGACCGCGCCGAGCGAGAACGGCGAGGGCGGCGCGCGCTGCATGGTCGCCGCGATCCGCGACGCCGGCATCGACCTTTCGCAGGTCGGCTACATCAACGCACACGGCACCTCGACGCCGCAGGGCGACCTGGCCGAGACCATGGGCATCAAGTCGGTGTTCGGCGCGCACGCGTCGAAGCTGATGGTCAGCTCGACCAAGTCGATGACCGGCCACCTGCTGGGTGCGGCCGGCGGCGTCGAGGCGGTGTTCTCGGCGATGGCGATCCATGCCGGGGTGATTCCGCCGACGATCAACCTCGACCATCCTTCGGAAGGCTGCGATCTCGACTATGTGCCGCATACGGCGCGCGAGGCGAAGATCGATATCGCGCTGTCGAATTCGTTCGGGTTCGGGGGGACGAACGGGACGCTGGTGTTCAGGCGGATCTGATCGTTACACGGCCTGCGGTTTGCTCCCTCCCACGCTTGCGGGGCATTGCGCCCTTTACGGGTGGAGGGTTGGGGTGGGGGCGTTTTGATCTTTGCCATCGACTTCGCTCCTGAAAGCAACAGCTTCCGTCCGCCTGCGGCGGCCGGGTTCATTTCTTTTGCTTGCCCAAAAGAAACGAACCAAAGAAAAGGGCCTTCCTCGACAAGGCTAACCTGCCGTCGGCAAGTTCGACGGGATTTTTCGACACGGCATCCCTGCCGTGGCGAAAAACGGCGCGCATCCATGCGCGCCGCCCTCCGGGTCTCCTGTTGGCAAGGCTGCCGAACCATTTTCAGAAGCAAAAGCTCCGTGCTTCTAAGAATCTGTGAGCGCCAGATGGTCTCCAGACCCGTAGGGCGCCGCACAGGGATGTGCGGCGTTTTCCGCCACGGCATGGATGCCGTGTCGGAAAATCCCCTCAGGCTCCCCGTCCGCGGATTTGCCTTGTCGGGGAAAGCGTTTTTCTTTGGTTCGTTTCTTTTGACGCTTATCAAAAGAAATGAACCCGCCGAAGGCGGAAGCTCTTGCTCTAATGTGACACGAACATCCAGTCCCAACGGGCTGGTAGCCGGAAAAGCCAAGTGCTGATCACCCGCCAACTCCCTCCCGACACCGACCTCCTCGCACTGCACCGAGTAGCCCCCGCACGCTACCCCCTGCTGCTGCAGTCGGTCGCCCACGGCACCGCACACGCACGCTGGGACCTGCTGCTCGCCGGCAACGGCGAAGCGCTCGAACTCGGTCGCGACGGCACCACGCGCAATGCCTCAGGCGAGGCCATCGCAGGCGGATTCCTCGGCGCGCTCGACGCGGCATGGCGCGACATCCGCCTGCCGCGCGAGGAACCGCGCTGGCCGTTCCGCGGCGGCTGGGCGCTGCTGCTCGGCTACGAGCTCGCCGCGCAGGTCGAGCCGGTGCTGCGGCTCCCGGAGGCGGAAGGATGCATCCCGGTCGCGCGCGCCCAGCGCTGTCCCGCCGCGATCCTGCGCGACCATGCGAGCGGGGAATGCATCGCCGTCGCCGAGACCGGCCACGATGCCCTGCTCGACGCGATCGGGTCCGATCTCGATGCAGCGCGCCATCTGCCAGGACTCGGGTCATGGCAGCCGCCGCAGGCGCTGGACGAGGAGGCGCCGCAGGCGTTCACGGACGGCGTCGCGCGCATCCTCGATTACCTCGTCGCCGGCGACGTGTTCCAGGCGAACCTGTCGCGCGGCTGGCTCGCACGCTTCGAGCGCGCGCCCGATCCCGCGGCCCTGTACGCGCGCCTGCGCGACGCCAATCCCGCGCCGTTCGCGGGACTGTTCGCGGGCGGCGACTGGGCCGTGGTCAGCGCCTCGCCGGAGCGGCTGGTGTCGGTGCGCGGCGAGGTGGTCGAGACGCGCCCGATCGCCGGCACCCGCCCGCGTTTCCCTGGCGACGACGATGCCGCGCGCGTGCGCGAACTGATCGGGCATCCCAAGGAACGCGCCGAGCACGTGATGCTGGTCGACCTCGAACGCAACGACCTCGGCCGCGTCTGCACGCCCGGGAGCGTCGAGGTCGACGAACTGATGACGATCGAAAGCTACGCCCACGTGCACCACATCGTCAGCAATGTGCGCGGACGCCTGCGCGCGGACGCGACGCCCGGCGAGGTGATCGCGGCGGTGTTCCCCGGCGGCACCATCACCGGCTGCCCCAAGGTGCGCTGCATGCAGATCATCGCCGAGCTCGAGCGCACCGGCCGCGGCGCCTATACCGGGGCGATGGGCTGGCTGAACCGCGATGGAGACCTCGACCTCAACATCCTGATCCGCAGCGCGGAGGTGCAAGGCGCGCAGGTGCGCTTCCGCACCGGCGCCGGCATCGTCGCCGACTCCGACCCGGAGCGCGAACTCGACGAAACCGGGGCCAAGGCGCGCGGCATGCTCCAGGCGCTGTTCCCGGCGGGCGAGGACGGCAGTGGACGTCCTGAACAAGAGTCGTCATCCCCGCGAAGGCGGGGATCCAGCGTCGTCGGCTTTCAGGAGCCTGAAGACGCTGGATCCCCGCCTTCGCGGGGATGACGGTCATGGACAGGCTTGCCGACGACGTTCCCAAGGTATCCTGAGCCGATGACGATCCGTTCCCCTTCGATGGAGCCGCCGCATGGCCGCTGAAAGCAGGCGCAGGCGTGGCCTCGGCCTGTTCTTCGTGCTGTCTGCGCTGCTGGCCGGTGCCGCAGCGTACTGGCTCTACGACCGTTACACGGGCTTCGCCGACGCGCCGCTGACGGGTCTGGAGGCCGGCGATACGCTGCTGGTCGAGCGCGGCGATTCGTTCAAGCGCGTGCTGTCGAAGCTGCGCGAAGCCGGCGTGCGCGACGGGCACGAGCTGGAATGGCAGGCACTGGCGAAACAGCTGGGCGCCATCGGCCGCGTCCAGGTCGGCGAGTACGCGCTCGAACCCGGACTGACGCCCCGCATCCTGCTCGAGCGCATGCGCGACGGCCGCATCGTCAGCTACCGCTTCACCATCGTCGAAGGCTGGAACATCCGCGAACTGCGCGCGGCGTTGGCGAAGGCAACGCCGCTGGTGCAGACCGTCGGCGAACTCGACGATGCCGCGCTGATGGACAGGCTCGGCCGCGCCGGCGTGCATCCGGAAGGCCGCTTCCTGCCGGAGACCTATGTCTACACGCGCGGCGACAGCGACCTCGACATCCTGCGCCGCGCCAACCAGGCGCTGGACCGCACGCTGCAGGCGGCATGGGAGTCGCGAGCCGCCGACCTGCCGCTGAAGACGGCGGACGAGGCGCTGGTGCTGGCCTCGGTCATCGAGAAGGAAACCGGCATCGCCGAGGAACGCCCGCAGATCGGCGGCGTGTTCGTGCGCCGGCTGAGGCTGGGCATGCGGCTGCAGACCGATCCGACCGTGATCTACGGCATGGGCAGCAGCTACGCCGGCAACATCCGCCGCGCCGACCTGCTGACCGACACGCCGTACAACACCTACACCCGCGACGGCCTGCCGCCGACGCCGATCGCGATGGTCGGCGTCGACGCGATCCGCGCCGCGACCAACCCGGCCGACGGCGACGCGCTTTATTTCGTCGCGGTCGGCGACGGCAGCGGCCGCCACGTGTTCTCGCGCACGCTCGACGAGCACAACGCCGCGGTGCGCGAGTACGTGCGCCGCTATCGCGAACGGTTCGGTCCCAAATGAGCGGCACGACGAACGCACTGCCTTCCCATCCGCGCTTCGTTTCGCTGGAAGGCGGCGAGGGCGCCGGCAAGACCACGGTGCTCGACGCCCTGCGGGCGGCGCTGCGCGAGGACGGCGACGAGGTCGTCAGCACGCGCGAACCGGGCGGCACGCCGCTGGCGGAGATGATCCGCGGGCTGCTGCTCGATCCTTCGCACGAGCCGCCGTCGGCCGATACCGAACTGCTGCTGATGTTCGCCGCCCGCGCGCAGCACGTGCGCGAGACGATCCTGCCCGCGTTCGAACGCGGCGCCTGGGTGCTGTGCGACCGTTTCACCGATTCCAGTTACGCCTACCAGGGCGGCGGCCGCGGGCTCGACGTCGCCTGGATCGCCGAACTGGAGCGCCGGGTGGTGGGCCTGCAGCCGGGGCTGACCCTGCTGCTCGACGTCGACGTCGAGCGCGGCCGCGAGCGCGTGCGCGGCCGCGACCTGACGCCCGACCGCATCGAGTCCGAGCGCGACGAGTTCTTCGAACGCGTGCGCGCGACGTATCGCGCGCGCGCCGCCGCCGAGCCGGAGCGTTTCCGCGTCATCGATGCCTCGCAGCCGGCGGCGGAGGTGGCGGCCGAGGCGGTGCGCCAGCTGCGCGCGTGGCGGGAACGCGCATGAGCGACCTCCTGGCGCCCTGGCAGCAGCGCGCGTACGAGCACGCGGCCGCGACGCTGGCCGAAGGCCGCCTCGGCCACGCGCTGCTGATCTGCGGCCCGGCGCAACTGGGCAAGCGCAGGGTGGCCGAACGGCTCGCGGCGCACCTGCTCGCCGCGCACGAACCGCGCGCCGCGCACCTGCTCGAGGCCGGCACCCATCCCGACTTCCACATGGTCACGCTGCAGCTCAACAAGGAAGGCACGAAGCTGCGCAGCGAGATCGTGATCGAGCAGATCCGCGAACTGTCGGAGAAGCTGTCGCTGACGCCGCAGTACGGCGGCGCCCAGGTCGCGATCGTCGATCCCGCCGACGCGATCAACCACGCCGCCTGCAACGCGCTGCTCAAGACGCTGGAGGAACCGCAGCCGGGCCGCTACCTGTGGCTGGTCGCATCGAACCCGTCGCGGCTGCCGGCGACGATCCGCAGCCGCTGCCAGCGGCTGGAGTTCCGGCTGCCGCCGCGCGACGAAGCGCTGGCGTGGCTGTTGGCGCAGGGCCATGCGCAGAAGATCGCGACCGAAGCGCTCGACGCCGCGCGCGGCCATCCCGGCCTGGCCGACGCCTGGCTGCGCGACGGCGGCATGGCCCTGCGCAAGGACGTGGCCGGTGATCTCGCGAAACTCGCGCGCGGCGAGGCCGCGCCGATCGAAACCGCGCAGCGCTGGGTCGCCGACGACGACGCGACGCTGCGCCTGCGCCATGCCGCCGACCTCGCGCTCGCCGAAGCCGCGGGCTTGACCGATCCCGCGCGAATCCGGAAGCTGGCGTCGTGGTTCGACGCGGCCAACCGCACCCGCGACCTGTTGCGGACGACGGTGCGCGCCGACCTCGCGGTGGCGGAGCTGCTGCTGGCATGGCGTGGACGGGAAGCGCAGGGCGCCGGGACAGGATCGAGGGGTTACCGATGAGCAGCACCGCGGGCGGCGCACGGCAGGGCATCCTGTCGCTGGCGCTGAAGGACAAGTCGACGCTCTACAGCGCCTACATGCCGTACCTCAAGCACGGCGGCATCTTCGTGCCCACGCCCAAGCGCTATTTCCTCGGCGACGAGGTGTTCCTGCTGCTGACCCTGCCCGAATCCGGCGACCGCCTGCCGGTCGCGGGCAAGGTGGTCTGGGTCACGCCCACCGGCGCGCAGGGCGCCCGCACCGCCGGCGTCGGCGTGCAGTTCGCCGACACGCCGGAAGGCGAAACGGTGAAGAACCGGATCGAAACCCTGCTCGCGGGCACGCTGTCCGCGGAGAAGCCCACCAACACGATGTGATGGCGACGGGCCGGCGCACGCGGATGCGTTCCCTGCCGGCCATCGCCTGGTCGCTCGCCGCGGCGCTGTCGCTGGCGGCGTCCGCGGCGTCTTCGACCGAGCGCCTGCGGCTGGACGACGGCCACCTGCAGGTCGAGGTCGCGCCCGTGCTGGGCGGACGCATCGTCCACGTCTCGCTGCCGGGCCGCCCGAACCTGCTCAAGGTGGGCGAGGCCGTGGCCACGCAGCCCGATCCGGTGCCCGCGGCGGACGGCGACAACATCCCGTACTTCGGCCATGAGCTGTGGACCGGGCCGCAGTCGGGCTGGTGGCTCGACCAGGACGTAAACCCGGCGCGCCGCGCCGCCGCCGCGCAGTGGCCGCCGGACCCCTGGCTGGCGAATGCGCGCAACCGGGTGGTCGAACAGGCGCCGGGCCACCTGGCGCTGGAAGGCGTGGCGAGCCCGGTCAGCGGGCTGCAGGTGCGGCAGTCGTTCCGGCTGCCGCCCGATGCGCCGGGCACGCTGGAACTGACGGCAGAAGCGGTGAACGCGCGCGATCGCGAGGTGCGCCGCGACCTCTGGTTCAACACGCGCCTGCCTGCCGGCAGCCGGGTGTTCGCGCCGGTCGCCGGGCCGGAACACGCGCGGCTGCGCGCCGACGTCGACGACACCTACGCCGGACCCGTCGCATGGTGGCGGGACGGCCTGTATTCGTTACAGCTCGATCCGCCGCCGGCCGGGAAGACGGGCCGGCGCGGCAAGATCTTCATCGCGCCGTCCGCCGGCTGGATCGCCGGCTTCGGCGCCGGACAGCTGCTGCTGATCCGCTTCGAGCGGCAGGCCGACGAGGCCATCGATCCCGAACACGGCCAGGTCGAACTCTACCTCGACTGGCACCACGACGATCCCGCGGCCGGCGTGCTGGAGCTGGAAGTGCACGCGCCGATGCGCACGCTGGCGCCGGGCGAGGCGATGCAGGCGCGCGAGACCTGGACGGTGCTGCCCTACGACGGGCCGGACGAACTGGAGGCGCAGCGCGCCGCACTGGAGTCCGCGCTGCGGGATCCCGGCCCCGGCGACCAATTGCAGGATCCGGCCTACCCGCTGTAGGAGCGCCTTCAGGCGCGACCACCTGACGATCTTGTGACCCCCGGGTCGCGGCTGAAGCCGCTCCTACAGCGGCTGGGGCGGACCAACGGGCAACAGGCCCGGTCAGGTCTGGCTTACCCCCACTCGATGGCCGACGAGCGCCCGCTTTGGCGTCTTCGATGTGTACGGGATCCGGAGGCCGGGAACAGGGGCACCGCGCCGGTACCGGTGGGGGAGTCGCGCCCATGCCACGGGGCTGTCGTGGGCGGGCCGGCATCGCCCGCCGCCGCAACCCCGTCCAACGACTTCGCCGGAGGCAGCGACATGAAGATCCGTTCCCTGATGCTGGCATGCATGATCGCGTCGTTTGCGCTGGTCGCGTGCGATCGTTCTCCCACGCCCGAAGCCGGCGCCGCGGCCCCGGAGGTCTCGCCGCCGGAGCTGGCGATGGTCGGCGCGAACCTGCTCGAAGGCCTCGGCGACTACCGCTTCGAGGTGACGACGCAACATCCCGAGGTGCAGCGCTGGTTCGACCAGGGGCTGATGCTGACCTACGGCTTCAACCACGACGCTGCGGAACGTTCCTTCCTCAAGGCCGCCGAACTCGACCCCGACTGCGCGATGTGCTGGTGGGGCGCGTCGCTGGTGCTGGGGCCGCACGTGAACGCGGCGATGGACCCGGCCGACAGCGCCGACGCCTGGCAGCGCCTGCAGCGCGCGCGCGAACTTGCGCCGAATGCCAGCGAACGCGAGCAGGCCTTCATCACGGCGCTGTCGGCGCGCTACGCCGAGGATCCGCCGGAAGACCGCAGCGCCCTCGACGCAGCCTACGCCGAAGCCGCGCGCGAGCTGGCGCGCGCGCGGCCCGACGACCTCGACGCCGCGGTATTCCTCGCCGAGGCCCTGATGGACCTGCAGCCGTGGGACTACTACGACGAGCAGCTGCGCCCGAAGGGCCACACCGCGGAAGTGGTGCGGACGCTGGAATCGGTGATGGCGCGCGATCCCGACCATGCCGGCGCGCTGCACCTGTACGTGCACGCGGTCGAAGCCTCGGCCGATCCGCAGCGCGGCGCCGCTGCAGCCGACCGCCTGCGCACGCTGGTGCCCGGCTCCGGCCACCTCGTACACATGCCAGCGCACATCTACGCGCGCGTCGGCCGCTGGCACGACGCGGTGATCGCCAACCAGCGCGCGATCGAGGCCGACGACGCCTACCTCGCGCTGTGCCGCGGCAACTCGGGCGGTGTCTATCCGCTCGGCTACGTGCCGCACAACCATCATTTCCTGTGGTTCGCTGCCAGCATGGAGGGCAACGCCACGGTGGCGAAGGCATCGGCGGAGACCACCGCCGAACGCACCGACCTGCAGGAGCTGATGCGCGAGCCGGGCTTCGCCGGCCTGCAGCACTACTGGCTGACGCCATGGTTCGATCGCGTGCGCTTCGGCCGCTGGGACGAGATCGCCGGCGTGCCGAATCCCGCGCCCGACCTGCCGTACGTCACCGCGATCTGGCATTACGCGCAGGCGATGGCTGCGCTGCGCCAGGCGCGGCTCGAAGACGCGGACGAACACCTCGCCGCGCTGCGCCCGCTGGCTGCGGACCCGGGGATGGACGAGTTGCTGGTGTGGGACCGCTATCCGCTGGCCCATGCCGCCCGCATCGCCGAGCGCACCGTCACCGCGGAACTGGCCGCGGCGCGCGGGCAGTTCGACGACGCGGCCGCGGCGCTGCGCGAGGGCGTGGCAATCGAGGATTCCATTCCCTACGACGAACCGCCGGGCTGGCACGCGCCGGTGCGGCAGACGCTGGGCGCGGTGCTGCTCGAGGCCGGCCGCGCCGCCGACGCCGAAGCGGTCTATCGCGAGGAACTGCGGCGCAATCCCGGCAACGGCTGGTCGCTGTTCGGGCTGGCGAAGAGCCTGGAGGCGCAGGGCAAGCCGGAGGCGGCCGATGCGTCGCGGCAGTTCGCCGCGGTGTGGCAGGGGAGCGACGTCACGCTGAGTTCGTCGCGGCTGTAGCGTCGCAGCCTGAGGGCAGTCGGTCTTACTCGCCGTATGGCGTAGATGCCCTCAATCGCCATCCCCGCGAACGCGGGGATCCATTTTGCTTCGCCCTCAAAGACACTGGATCCCCGCGTTCGCGGGGATGACGATTGAGGGATACGGGAACCCCATACGTACGTGCGTCGCAAGATCCCTCGCCATGCTCGGGACGGCACTGCGCGACGCGTGGAAGTCGATCAGATCGCAGCGTCGGACGATTGCCGCAGCGCCGGATTGTCCCAGCCCGGCCGCGGCGCGAACCGCTCGCCGTATTTCGCCTGCAGCGCCTTGAGCTTGCCGAGCAGCACGTCGACTCCGGTTTCGCGGATGGTCTGGATCGGGCCGCCGCGGAACGGGGCGTAGCCGGTGCCGAAGATCACGCCGGCGTCGAGCAGGTCGCCATCTTCGACCACGCCCTCGTGCAGCGCGGCCACGGCCTCGTTGAGCAGCGGCAGGATCAGGCGATCCTCGAGATCGTCCGGCGCCCGGTAGTCCTTCGCGACCTCCGGCTTCTTCGGCTTGCCGTTCTCCCAGGCATACAGGCCCTGGCCGTCCTTCTTGCCGCGCTTGCCCTGTTCGGGCGGGTTCGCCAGCGCGGGCGGGATCTGCAGGCCAAGGAAGGGCGCGAGTTCCTGCCCGACGCCATAGGCGACGTCGAGGCCGACGGTGTCGATCAGTTCGATCGGCCCCATCGGCATGCCGTACTTCACCGCGGCCCTGTCGATGACCGGGCCGGGAACGCCTTCCGAGTACGCCAGCGCGGCTTCGAGCATGTACGGGAACAGCAGGCGGTTGACGAGGAAGCCCGGCGTACCGGCGACCGGCACCGGCAGCTTGTCGATCGCCTTGCAGAAGGCGGCCAGGCGCTGTTCGGTCTGCGGCGCCATCGCGTCGTGCCGCACGATCTCGACCAGCGGCATCAGCGCCACCGGGTTGAAGTAGTGCAGGCCGGCGAACTGTGCCGGGCGCGCGATGTGTCCGCGCAGTTCGGTCAGCGGGATCGACGAGGTATTGGTGGTCAGCAGCGCGTCGGGCTTGAGCCGCGGCTCGACGTTGCCGTACAGCTCGCGCTTGGCGTCCGCGTTCTCGATGATCGCCTCGATCACCAGGTCGGCGTCCGCCACGCCGTCGCCATTGAGGTCGGACTTGAGCCGCGCCGCGACCGCCGGCCGCTTCGCCTCGTCCTTGACCCTCTTCGCGAACAACTCCTGCGCCCGCGACAGCGCGCCGTCGATGTACTGCTGTTCGCGGTCCTGCAGCGTCACCTCGAAGCCCTTGTAGGCCGACCACGCCGCGATGTCGCCGCCCATCACGCCGGCGCCGACCACGTGCACGCGGGTGATGCCGTGCGGGTCCCTGCCGCCGAGGCCCTTGAGCCGCTCCTGCAGGAAGAACACGCGGGTCAGGTTGCGCGCGGTCGGGGTGCCGGCCAGCTTCACCACCGACTTCTGCTCGGCCTTGAGCAGCGCCTGGATGCCGCCGCCGCTGCGCCGCCAGGTCTCGATCAGCGCGTACGGCGCCGGGTAGTGGTCCTTGCGCGCCTTGCGCGCGACCTGCTTGACCAGCATCGGCGCCAGCAGCTGCCGCACCGGCCAGGTATTGGTGAACCAGCCGAGGAAGCGCTGCTTGAACGGGCGCTGCCTGCCCTTGAGCGCGAGGTCGGCCGCGGCATCGACCAGCAGTGCCGGCTCGACCACCTTGTCGACCACGCCCATCGCCTTCGCCGACGACGCCGACAGCGTGCGCCCGGTCAACATCACGTCCATCGCCGCCGGTGCGCCGACCAGCCGCGGCAGCCGCACGCTGCCGCCCCAGCCGGGATAGATGCCCAGCTTCACTTCCGGCAGGCCTATACGCGTGGACGGATCGCTGCTGGCGACGCGGTAGTCGCAGGCCAGCGAGATCTCGGTGCCGCCGCCCATGCAGAAGCCGTGGATCGCGGCCACCGTGGGGCAGGGCAGCTCGGCCAGCCGCTGGAAGGCCTGCTGGCCGCGGCGGATCGAATCGGCGATCGTGCCCTTGCGGTCGAACTCCGCGAACTCGCGGATGTCGGCGCCGGCAATGAAGCCCTTTTCCTTCGCCGAACGCAGCACCACGCCCTTGGGCGGGTCGAGCGCCAGCCGCTCCAGCAAAGCGTCCAGCTCGATCAGCACCTCCTGGCCGAAGGTGTTGACCGACTCGTCGGCGCGGTCGAACGACAGCACCAGGACGTCGTCGGGGCGCTGTTCAACCTGCCAGTGGCTGAAGCGCAGTCCATCGAGGCCAGCGATCATGCGGGACCATCCGTTAGGGTATGGGGAGCCCTTTATGATCCCGGGGTTGTTTCGCTGCCGTCAAATCGGCGGCCCGCTGCAGCGCAGATCGAAGGCGCGGGCACCGGCACCGGTCGCGGCATGGCTTGCGGCAGGGGCCGGGCGCCCCCAGATGGAGCAGACTCGGGGACGGAACTTTCACCCCTGCCGAAGGTCACAGGTCCCGGTCTGAAGGCCGGGCGAGAAGGAGCGCCAGGCCCGATGGCCGAGATCGACACCCAACAACTGGACCTGGAGCTGGTCAAGCGCGTGCAGCGCGGCGACAGCGCAGCCTTCGACCTGCTGGTGCGCAAGTACCAGCACCGGATCGCGGCGCTGATCGGGCGCTACGTGTCCGACTGGAGCGAGGTCCAGGACGTCGCCCAGGAGACCTTCATCCGCGCCTACCGCGCGATGGGCAACTTCCGCGGCGACGCCCAGTTCTATACCTGGCTGCACCGGATCGCCGTGAACACCGCCAAGAACCACCTCGTCGCCGGCAACCGTCGCCCGCCGGGCGCCGACATCGACGTCGAGGACGCCGAGCAGTTCGACGCCGGCATCCGCCTGCGCGACGGCGACACGCCAGAGCGTGAACTGATGCGGCAGCAGTTGGAACAAACGGTGATGCGCGCGGTCGAAGCACTGCCCGAGGAGCTCAGGCTCGCGATCACGCTGCGCGAGGTCGACGGCCTGAGCTACGAGGAGATCGCCGAGCGCATGGGCTGCCCCATCGGCACGGTGCGATCGCGCATCTTCCGGGCGCGCGAGGCGATCGACAACGAGATGAAACCCCTGTTGGACAGCGACACCAGAGCGGAGCGTGCGGCACGATGACCCCCGTCGAAGACAACGAAGCGATGCAGATCGGCCCGGACCCGGACAAGCTGTTCGTGTACCACCGGCAGCAGCTGTCGGCGATGCTCGACGGCGAACTGTCGCCGGACGAGGCGAAGTTCATGCTGCGCCGGCTGCAGCACGACAGCGACCTGGCGGACTGCTGGGAGCGCTGGCAGGTCTGCGGCGACATGCTGCGCGGCCAGCGCAACACCCTGCTGCCCAACGACTTCGCACAGCGCGTGGCGCTGGCCGTGGCCGGTGGCGCCGCCGTATCCGCCGATGCCGCGCAGGTCGAGCCTGCGTCCCGTCCGCGCTTCGCGCGCTGGGGCGGCGGTGCGGCGATCGCCGCTTCGGTCGCGCTGCTGGCCGTGTTCGCGAGCCGGCAGCTGCCCGAGCCGGGCGCGCTGCCGGACGCCGCCGCGCCCGCACCGCTGGTGGCGGCGGCGTCCGCGCCCGCTGCGCCGCTTGCCGTCGACCAGATCATCGTGGACCCGCCCGCCGTCGCCGATGCGATGGCCGATGCCGGAGAACCTGCGCCTGCCGCGCCGCTGCCCGATGCCTCGATCGCACTCGCCGCGGCGGTGGCCGTGGCCGAAGTGCCGCGGCGCGCGTCGGAGCGGCGCTCGCGCGCGCAGTCGCAGCGTGCGGCCAGCAACCGCAGGCAGCAGGCGACCGGCGAGGCTCCGGCGGCCGTGGCCGTTGCCTCCCAAGATGCCGGAGTCCCGGTGATCCGCCTGCCGGAAGAATCCGCCGCGGGCGATCCCTTCGCCATGCCGCAGTCGGCCACCGCGCGTCCGTGGCCGCGTGCACTGCTGTCCGCCGGCAGCGCCTTCACCGTCGCCGAGGGCCGGCTGGAATCGAGGGAGCCCGGGTTCGAGCCGTTCCGCCCCAGCGCCGACATCCTGCCCTGGCAGCAGGCGGTGCCCGCCGCGGATCCTGCGCACGCCGGAGCGACCCAGCCCTGATCGCGCCGGAGCCGGCAGGGGAGGTCGCGATGCCGGCGCCCCGCCTCCGGGCTTGATGTCCCCTTTTCCACGCCACGCTTTGTCGAGGGCCCCGTCCCGATGAAAACCCCGCTGCACGTCTTCGCCCTGATCCTGCTCACCTCCGCCGCGACCACCGCGGTGGTGCTGCCGATCGCCACCGCCCAGCCGTCGCCCGACCCGCAGTCCGCAGCCGTGCCGCTGGCCGGGCAGGCGACAGCCGTGCCGGCCACCCCGCTGGTCAGCGGCCTGCCGGATTTCACCCAGCTGGTCGAACAGGTCGGTCCGGCGGTGGTGAAGATCGATACCACCATGGGAGGGCGCGCCGGCGCCCGCCGTGGCGCGCAGTCACCGGACGATGAGTTCTCCGGCGAGGACCAGATCCCGGAGATCTTCCGCCGCTTCTTCGGCCCGGGCTTCCAGATGCCCGGGCCTGGCGGACAAGGCCCCATGCCGCGTGGCCGCGCGATGGGTACCGGCTTCCTCATTTCCGACGACGGCTACGTGCTGACCAACCACCACGTCATCGACAATGCCGACGAGGTCAAGGTCACGTTGGGCGACCGCCGCGAGTTCACGGCCAAGGTGGTGGGCAGCGACCAGCGCTCGGACGTGGCGCTGCTGAAGATCGACGGCAAGGACCTGCCGGTGCTGCGCACGGGCAACGCCGCCGGCGTGAAGCCGGGGCAGTGGGCGGTGGCGATCGGTTCGCCGTTCGGCCTCGAACAGTCGGTGACCGCCGGCATCGTCAGCGCGGTCGGCCGCAGCAACCCGTACGCGAACCAGCAGTACGTGCCCTTCATCCAGACCGACGTCGCGATCAACCAGGGCAACTCCGGCGGTCCGCTGCTCAACACCAGCGGCGAGGTGATCGGCATCAACTCGCAGATCTTCAGCAACTCCGGCGGCTACATGGGCGTGAGCTTCGCGATCCCGATCGACGTGGCGATGAACGTGGTCGGACAGCTCAAGGCCACGGGCAAGGTGCAGCGCGGCCAGCTCGGCGTGATGTTCCAGTCCACCAACATCACCTCGGACCAGGCGCGCGGCTTCGGCCTGCCCGATACGCTCGGCGCGCTGGTGAGCGAGGTGGTGCCGGGCAGTCCGGCCGAGAAGGTCGGCATCGAACCGGGCGACGTGATCCGCAGCGCCGATGGCGTGACCATCCGCCAGCCGGGGGACCTGCCGCCGATCGTCGGCAACAAGGTGCCGGGCGCCAAGGTGAAGATCGTGGTGTTCCGCGAAGGCCGCGAGCGCACGTACGACGTGACCCTGAGCGAGCTCGACGACAGCGCCGTGGCCGGCGGCGCCACGCCGCGGCCGGGCGCGCCCTCGACGGCGCCGGCGGGCGGCGCGAACGCGCTCGGCCTGGTGGTGCAGGACCTCGATGCCGCCCAGCGCCGGCAGCTTGGCCTGGATGCGGGCGAAGGCGTGGGCATCGCCCGGGTCGAAGGCCCGGCCGCGCGCGAGGCCGGCCTGTCGCCGGGCGACGTGGTGCTGCGCGTCGGACGCACGCCGGTCGGCAGTGCCGCGGCGCTCGACCGCGAGTTGCGCGGCGTGAAGCCGGGGCAGACGGTGATGCTGCTGGTCCGCAGTCGCGGCGGCGGTAGCCGCTTCGTGGCGATCACGCCGGAATAGGGCGGGTCTCGACCCGCCTCTTCCTCTTCCGCCTGCCGCGCCGATGCGGATGTGGCGGTCTCGATGCGCGATGCCGGGCCGCGGGGCGGGTTTCGACCCCGTTCGCTGGTGGCGGGCCCAGGCCCGCCCTATGCGATAATCTCTGGCTGTCCTGACGACGGTACGGCCGCCGCCACTCCATGTCCGACCCGATGCGGCTGATCCGCAACTTCTCCATCATCGCCCACGTCGACCACGGCAAGTCGACGCTGGCCGACCGCATCATCCAGCTCTGCGGCGGGCTCGAGGCCCGCGAGATGGAGGCGCAGGTGCTCGACTCGAATCCGATCGAGCGCGAGCGCGGCATCACCATCAAGGCGCAGTCGGTGTCGCTGCCGTACAAGGCGGCCGACGGCAACACCTACCAGCTCAACTTCATCGACACGCCGGGGCACGTCGACTTCAGCTACGAGGTCTCGCGTTCGCTGGCTGCGTGCGAAGGCGCGCTGCTGGTGGTCGACGCGGCGCAGGGCGTGGAGGCGCAGTCGGTCGCCAACTGCTACACCGCGGTCGAGCAGGGTCTCGAAGTCGTGCCGGTGCTCAACAAGATCGACCTGCCGACCGCCGACATCGACCGCGCCAAGGGCGAGATCGAGGCGGTGATCGGCATCGACGCCTCCGACGCGATCGCGGTCAGCGCCAAGACCGGCCAGAACGTCGAGGCGGTGCTGGAGGCGATCGTCCAGCGCATCCCACCGCCGGTGCCGCGCGACACCGACAAGCTGCAGGCGCTGATCATCGACTCGTGGTTCGACAACTACCTCGGCGTGGTTTCGCTGGTGCGGGTGATGCAGGGCGAGATCGTGCCGGGCCAGAAGATGCTGGTGATGTCGACCGGGCGCACCCACCAGGTCGACAACGTCGGCGTGTTCACGCCCAAGCGCAAGGTGCTGGCGAAGCTCGGCGCCGGCGAGGTGGGCTGGATCACGGCCAGCATCAAGGACGTGCACGGCGCGCCGGTCGGCGACACGCTGACCCTGGCCGCCGATCCCGCGCCGAAACCGCTGCCCGGCTTCCAGGAAATGCAGCCGCGCGTGTTCGCCGGCCTGTTCCCGGTCGACGCCGAGGACTACCCGGACCTGCGCGAGGCGCTGGACAAGCTGCGCCTGAACGACGCCGCGCTGCGCTTCGAGCCGGAAAGCTCCGAGGCCATGGGCTTCGGCTTCCGCTGCGGCTTCCTCGGCATGCTGCACATGGAGATCGTGCAGGAGCGCCTGGAGCGCGAGTACGACCTCAACCTGATCACCACCGCGCCGACCGTGGTCTACGAGGTGCTGCTGACCGACGGCGCCGTGATGCCGCTCGACAACCCGGCCAAGCTGCCGGCGGTGAACAAGGTCGAGGAGATCCGCGAGCCGATCATCCGCGCCAACATCCTCACCCCGCCGGACTACGTCGGCAACGTGATCACGCTGTGCGAGGAGAAGCGCGGCAGCCAGATCGGCCTGCAGTACCTGGGCAGCCAGGTGCAGATCAGCTACGAACTGCCGATGGCCGAGGTGGTGCTGGACTTCTTCGACCGGCTCAAGTCGGTGAGTCGCGGCTACGCCTCGCTCGACTACCACTTCCTGCGCTTCGACGCGGGCCCGTTCGTGCGCGTGGACACGCTGATCAACGGCGACAAGGTCGATGCGCTGTCGATCATCGTCCACCGCAGCCACGCGGATCGCCGCGGCCGCGAGCTCACCGAGCGGATGAAGGAGCTGATCCCGCGCCAGCAGTTCGACGTGGCGATCCAGGCCGCGATCGGCTCCCAGGTCATCGCCCGCACCACGGTCAAGGCGCTGCGCAAGAACGTGCTGGCCAAGTGCTACGGCGGCGACATCAGCCGCAAGAAGAAGCTCCTCGAGAAGCAGAAGGAGGGCAAGAAGCGGATGAAGCAGGTCGGCCGGGTCGAGATCCCGCAGGAGGCGTTCCTCGCCGTCCTGCAGGTGGACAACAAGTAAGAGCCCGCAACAGAATGTCATTCCGAGCGCAGCGAGGAATGACACCATCTTTGAGATGCCCAAGAGGACTGGCGTGACATGATGAAATGGTTCGAAGTCGCGCTGGTCGTGCTGACCTTCGCCACCGGCATCACCTGGCTGCTGGACCGGTTGTTCTTCGCGAAGCGGCGCGCGCAGCGGGCGGGGCTGCTGGAGGAGAAGGAGCCGGTGCTCGTCGACTACGCCCGGGCGTTCTTCCCGGTGCTGTTCGTGGTGCTGATCCTGCGCAGCTTCATCGCCGAGCCGTTCCGGATCCCGTCGAGCTCGATGATGCCCACGCTGCTGATCGGCGACTTCATCCTCGTCAACAAGTTCAGCTACGGCATCCGCCTGCCGATCAACAACAGGAAGGTGATCGCGCTGGGCGAGCCGCAGCGCGGCGACGTGGTGGTGTTCCGCCCGCCGCACCATCCCGACCAGGACTGGATCAAGCGCGTGATCGGCCTGCCGGGCGACGTGGTCGCCTACCGCGACAACACGGTCTACGTGAACGGCGAGCCGTTCGCCTACGGGCCGGCGCAGCCCTACGAGGGCGTCGGCCGCGGGCGCGAGATGAGCGGCGCCGGCCTCATCGACGAGACCATGCCCGGGCGCACCCATCAGGTCCTGGAGACCGAACGCTACGGCTCCTTCGACCCGGGCGACGGCGAGTGGCGGGTGCCGGCGGGCGAGTATTTCGTGATGGGCGACAACCGCGACCGCAGCGACGACAGCCGGTTTTGGGGTACGCTGCCCGAGAGCCAGCTGCGCGGCAAGGCGTTCCTGGTCTGGATGAACCTCGACAGCAGCGCGCCGGGCTGGGTCGACTGGAGCCGGATCGGCGGCAGCATTCCGTAGGGCCGGGACGGACGGCTGTCAGGGCGAACCGGCGACCAATGCATCACTGGGGGATCGAGGCATGAATACGCGTCGCAAGCAGGGCGGCATCACGCTGTTGGGGTTCATCATGGTCGCGGCCGTGGCGGGCTTCTTCGTCTTCATGGGCATCAAGCTGTTCCCGATGTACTCCGAGTACTACAGCGTCAAGTCGGCGCTGAAGAGCCTGGCCGCCGAACCCGGGGTGGGGAACTACGCGCCGGCCAAGATCCAGGACCTGTTCTTCCGCCGGCTGTACATGAGCTACTCGGAGAACGTGAAGAAGGAACACGTCAAGATCCAGCGCGTGGACAACGGCTGGCAGATGGACGTGGACTACGAGGTCCGCAAGCCCTTGATCGCGAATCTCGACGCGGTGGGGCGATTCCACGCCAGCCAGCATCTGACCGGTAGTGGCCAGGCCAACTGACCCGGCTCCGGCTGTCTTCGCGGGATATGCGTTCGCGGAACCGTCGCTGCTCGAGCAGGCCCTGACCCACCGCAGCGCCGGCGCGCCGCACAACGAGCGTCTGGAATTCCTCGGCGACGCCGTGCTCGGCCTGGTCGTGGCCGAGGCGCTGTACGCGCGCTGGCCGAAGGCGGACGAAGGTTCGCTGACGCGCGCGCGCGCCGAACTGGTGCGCGAATCGGCGCTAGCGGCGGTGGCGCGCCGGCTCGAGGTCGGCGACCGGCTGGTGCTGGGGCCGGGCGAGATGAAGTCGGGCGGCCACCGGCGCGACTCGATCCTGTCCGACGCGCTGGAAGCGGTCATCGGCGCGATCTACCTCGACGCGGGGTTCGAGGCCTGCCGCCGCGTGGTGCTGTCCTGGTTCGAGGACGCGGTGTCGGCGGTGCCGGCCAGCAAGGTCGGCAAGGACGCCAAGACCCGCCTGCAGGAATGGCTGCAGGCCCGGCAGAAGCCGCTGCCGCAGTACGAACTGCAGTCGGAGGGCGGCGAGGAGCACGCCCGCGTGTTCGTGGTGCGCTGCGTGCTGTCCGATCCCGAGGCGTCCGCCGAGGGCGAGGGCGGTTCGCGCCGCGCGGCGGAGCAGGCGGCGGCGGGGGGGGTGCTGGAGTTGCTGGAGGCGGAGGGTTGAGGTTGTTGGTTGGTAGTTGGTAGGCCGCTGCCGTTTTCTTGCCACCAACCACCAACCTGCCACTGCCCTACAATCGCGCCATGTCGCAAACCCCGCCCGCCGTCCACCACGCTGGCCACGTCGCCGTCATCGGACGGCCCAACGTCGGCAAGTCCACCTTGGTCAACGCGCTGGTGGGCGCGAACGTCAGCATCGTGTCGAACCGGCCGCAGACCACGCGCCACCGGCTGCTGGGCATCGCCAGCGTGCCCGGCGGCCAACTCGTGCTGGTCGACACGCCCGGCCTGCACCGCGAAGGCGGCAAGCTGGCCTCGTCGGCGCTGAACCGCGTGCTGAACCGGGCCGCGCGCGGCGCGCTGGAAGGCGTCGACGCGGCCGCGTTGGTGGTCGAGGCGGGGCGCTGGGACGAGGAGGACGCGCTGGCCTACGACACGCTGCGCGCCAGCGGGCTGCCGGTGGTGCTGGTGGTCAACCAGGTCGACCGCGTCGCCGACAAAGCGAAGCTGCTGCCTTACCTGCAGCGCGTCAACGAGGGCGGGGAGTTCGCCGCGGTGCACCCGGTTTCGGCATTGAAGCGCACCGGCCTCGACGCGCTGGTCGCCTCGCTGCTGGCGCAGTTGCCCGAGCAGCCGCCGCTGTACGGCGAGGACGAGATCACCGACCGCAGCCAGCGCTTCCTCGCCGGCGAACTGGTGCGCGAGCAACTGATGCGCCAGCTCGGCGCCGAACTGCCGTACGCGACGACGGTGGAGATCGAATCGTTCACCGAGGAGCCCTCGCCGAAGGCGGGCGTGATGTACCGCATCGGCGCGGTGATCTGGGTCGAGCGCGAGGGCCAGAAGGCGATCGTGATCGGCAAGGGCGGCACGCGCCTGCGCGACATCGGCAAGCGCGCGCGCGAACGTATGGAGCAGTTGTTCGACGCCAAGGTGTTCCTGCAGACCTGGGTCCGCGTGCGCGAGGGCTGGTCCGACGACGAGTCGGCGCTGCGCAGCCTCGGCTACGGGGATTCGTGACCCGGACGTTTCGCGGTCCCCGACGCCCTGGCTTGAGCAAGGGGAAAGAAGGCTTCAGGGTATCTGGCAAAGTGATGATTGTCATTCCGAGCGTAGCGAGGAATCTGCTTTGCAGCTACGCCTCACTTGGCCATAGGCAGACTGACCGGCTTCGCCGTCATGAAGCGCTTCTCGCTACGCTCGGAATAACATTCTGTTTGGACTCTGATTCTTCCTGAGCCCCGAGCCTCCAACCACACCATGCGCTACACCGCCGAACCGGCCTACGTCCTGCACGCCCGCCCATGGCGCGAAACCAGCCTGCTGGTCGACGTGCTCAGCCAGGCGCACGGTTGCTTCGGCCTGATCGCGCGCGGCGTGCGCGGGCCGCGCAAGCAGGCGCAGTTCGCCGCGCTGCAGCCGCTGCAGCATGTCCGCCTCGAAGCCGTGCAGCGCGGCGAGCTGGCGTACCTGTCTTCGGTCGAGGCGCTCGATGCGCCGCCGCTGCTCGCCGGCCACGCTTCGCTCGCCGCGTTCTACGTCAACGAACTGCTGCTGCGCCTCGCGCCGCGGCAGGACCCGCATCCGGAGCTCTACGCGCTGTACGGGCAGATGCGCGCGCGCCTGCGCGACGCGACCGACCTGGCGTGGACGCTGCGGCGCTTCGAACGCGACCTGCTGGGGGCGCTCGGCGTCGGTTTCGATCTCGCATGCGACGGCGACGGCGCGGCGATCGATCCCGCCGCGCGCTACCGGCTGGATGCGGAACACGGCCCGCGCCGCGTGTTCGGCGAACGCGTGGGCGAATCGCGGGGGCGCTACGCCACCGGTCGCGCGCTGCTCGCGCTCGGACTGGACCGAAAGCCAGAGGCCGACGACCTCGACAGCCTGCGCCACGCGATGCGCGAGGTGCTCTCGCAGCACCTGGGCGCCCGCGGGCTGAAATCGTGGCAACTCGCGGCCGACCTGGGTCGACTGTCCGCGTCACGCAAGGCGGATGTGGGCTCGTGATCAGGAAATCGGGATGCTGTAGGAGCGGCTTCAGCCGCGACCCGTCGAGCGTGCCGGGTCGCGGCTGAAGCCGCTCCTACAGCCGCTCCTGCAGCGTCCGGCATTGTCGGCATCAGGACGGCGGCAGCGTGTCCCGGATGGCGGCGAGGAAGGCCTGCAGCGCCGCGCCCGACGACGGCGTTTCGTGCAGCCGCGCCGCGGCCGCCTCCAGCCTCGCAGCACCGACGAAACCGCAGCCCGCGCGCAATCGATGCAGCGAGGCGCGGATCGCATCGACGTCGCCGCCGCCCGCGGCCGCGGCGACGGCATCGCGCACGCCGGGCAGTTCCGCGAGGAACAGTTCGCGCAGGGCGGCGACGTTGCCGGCGTTGCCGGCGAGCGCGGCGAGCGCCCGGTCGTCGTCCCAGGCCGGAAGACCGTACAGGTCGACGGCCGCTTCTTCAGCGATGGCGCTACGGGCAGGCGAAGCCCATGGGCTTCCTTCGAGCGCGCGCCGGATCGCGGCGATCCAGGCCTCCGCCGACAGCGGCTTGGCGGCGGTGGCGACGAAGCCGGCGTCCATCAGCGCGTCGTGTTCGCCGCGCTCGTGCGACGCCGTGTGTGCGATAGCGGGCGTGGACAGCCCGTGTGCACGCAGGCGGGCCAGCAGCGCGGCGCCGGTGCCATCGGGCAGGTTGGCGTCGATCAACCACAGCGCATGCGCGTGGCGGGTGGCGAGCACCGTCGCCTCGGCCACGCTGCCGGCGACATCGACCTCGGCCGGCAACGCCTCGGTCGCGGCCTGCAGGAACGCGCGGCTCGTGGGGTCGTCCTCGACCAGCAGGATCCTCGGATTCATCGTCGCCTCCCTGCGCAGGGGATATGCTCGCTCGATGCCTGGGCGCATCTTAACGCTGTTGCTGCTGGCGCTGGTCGCGTGCCCGGCGCAGGCGCGGACGGCGACCGCCGGCATCGCGCGGATCCAGGTTTCCGGGGTCGAACTGCGCGACGTGCGGGTGCAACTGCGGTGGCCCGCGGGGGCGGAGCAGGGCGAACTGCGCGTCGCGGCCGCGCGCATCGACATGGACATGGGCGGATACCGGTTCAGCCGCGTCGACTGGAGCTGCCCCGTCTCGCGGCGCCCGCAGGGGCCGTGGCAGTGCGAAGGCCCGCTGCGCGCGGACGGCGCGCCACGGATGCGGCTGGCGCTGGACCTGTCCACCGCGACCACCGACGCGGTACTGTCGAGCGGCGACGCAAGGGCGTCGCTGCATCGCAATGCCGCCGTGCCCGATTCGACCGAACTCGAACTCACGCGGGTACCGATCGCATGGGCGCAGGCGCTGCTGGCCCAGGCATGGGAGGCCGGGCGGATCACCGGCGGGCGCGCGAGCGGTCCGGTCGTCGTCGAGACGCCGGCGGACCGTCCGCTGCGCGCGGATGCGCGCCTGGCGATCGATGCGCTGGCGCTGGAATCGACGGACGGCACCGTCGCGATCGGCGACCTCGATGCGCAATTGCACGTCGAATTCCGCCAGCCTGCCCGGGCCGGCGCGCTGGTGGCGATCGACGGCAGCCTGCGCAGCGGCGAACTGCTGTACGGCAACACCTATGTCGCGCTGGGCGATGCGCCGGTGGGGGTGCGCGTCGATGCGATGCAGCGCGCCGGTGGCGGCTGGGACGTGCCGCGGCTGGCGTGGGACGACGGCCGCGTCCTGTCGATCGAAGGTGCCGGTTCGCTGGCGGGAAACGGCAGCGTGGAGCTGTTCGACGTGACCGCGCGCAGCCGCGATGCCGCGCAACTGCCCGAGCGCTACCTGTCGGGCTGGCTCGGCCTGGCCGGCCTGTCGGGACTGGGCCTGGACGGGGCGTTCGAGCTCGCGGCGCGCATCGACGGTGGCGCCCTTTCCGCCGTCGACGCCAGGATCGATGTGCTGACGATCACCGACCCGCGCGAGCGCTTCCGCATCGACCGACTCGCCGGCACCCTGCGCCATGCGACCGGTTTGGCCGTCGACAGCGAACTGCGCTGGCAGGGCGGCGCCCTGTACGACCTCGCCTTCGGTCCGGTGCGATTGCCGATGCGCAGCGGGGCCGGCACTCTGCGCCTGCGCGAGGCGGCGGAGCTGTCGATGCTCGGCGGCAAGGTCCGCCTCGATGGGTTCAGTCTGCGCCCGCCCGATGCCGACGGCGGCCTGCGCATCGGCTTCGGCCTGGAGCTCGACGCGCTCGACATCGGCGAACTCGCGCGGGCGCTGGAGTGGCCGGCGTTCCGCGGCACGTTGAGCGGAAGCATCCCGAGCGCACGCTATGCCGACGAACGACTCGACTTCGAGGGCGGACTGTCGATGCAGGTGTTCGACGGTCGCATCGACGTCGATGCGCTGTCGATGGAGCGGCCGTTCGGCGTCGCGCCGACGCTGTCGGCGGACCTGTCGCTGCACGACCTCGACCTGCTCGGCTTCACCGAGGTGTTCGACTTCGGCAGCATCACCGGCCGCCTGCACGGTCGCATCGACGGCCTGCGTCTGGTCGACTGGACCGCGACCGCGTTCGACGCCGAATTCCACACGCAGCTGCACCCCGGCGTGCGCCAGCGCATCAGCCAGCGCGCGGTGCAGGACATCTCCAGCGTCGGCGACGCCTCGTTCGTGACCAGCCTGCAGGGCCGGCTGATCGGCCTGTTCGACGATTTCGGCTATCGTCGCATAGGCATCGCCTGCCGGCTGGAGAACGAGGTCTGCCGCATGTCGGGCCTGCATTCAGCGGGCGCCGGATTTACTATCGTCGAAGGCGCGGGCGTGCCGAAGCTGCAGGTGGTCGGATTCAATCGCGACGTCGATTGGCCGACCCTGCTCGAACGCCTCGCCGCGGTGGCCTCCGGCGATGTCGCGCCGGTGGTGGACTGACCGGACCGCCCGAGGGCGGCCATCAACGCAACGGGAGCCGTCACATGCGTCGCCTCGTGGGAATGCCGATCCTCTTCGCGCTGGCGCTGTGCGCCTGCGTCACCATCAACGTTTACTTCCCTGCTGCCGAGGCGCGCGAAGCCGCGCGTGAGTTCGTCGAGAAGGTGATCGGCGACGAGGCGCAGCCCTCGCAGCCTGCGCCGGAAGCCGCGCCGCCGGGCGATGGCGGCATGGCCATGCGGGCGTCGCGTTTCGACCCGTGGATGCTGCTTGGCATCGGCAGCGCGCATGCGCAGTCGCAGCCCGACATCAGCATCCGCACCCCGGCCATCCAGGCGATCCAGTCGCGGATGGAATCGCGCTTCAACTCGACGCTGCGGCCGCATTTCGATTCCGGTGCGCTGGGTTTCGCAGGCGACGGCACGATCGTGGTGCGCGACGCGTCGAAGCTGGCGATCAAGGATCGCGTTGCGGTGAACGCCGCGGTGGCCGACGATAACCGCGATCGCAAAGCGGTGTACCGCGAGATCGCCGTGGCCAATGGCCATCCGGAGTGGGAATCGCAGATCCGCGACGTGTTCGCGCGGCAGTGGATCGCCAGTGCGCGTAGCGGGTGGTGGTACCAGCAGGGCGGGGCCTGGAAACAGAAGTGACGGTCTTTTCGGTATCGGGATGAAAGGCAACAGCTTCCGTCCGCCTGCGGCGACCGGATCGCTTTTGACTTTGAGACATTAAAAGCGGCAAGTCTGGCCTGGCCCACTGGTCCGGGCGCCGCACGATTTCCCGGCCCCGGCGCATTCCTCAGTCGTCGACCAACTCCCCCCCCGCCAGGAACTGCCAGGTGCGGGTCACGTGCAGGATGTCGACGTTCTCCTCGGTCCTGGGCAGCGGCGGATACGGCTCGGCGAGCTTCGCGATGCGCAGTGCGGCATCGTCGAGCAGCTTGGTGCCGCTGGAGCGGATGATGTCGGCGCGCTCGACCGAACCGTCGCGCCGGATCGCCACGCTGATCACGAGTTCGCCGGCCAGCTGCCGCCGGCGCGCCTCGTCGGGATAGTTGAGATTGCCCACGCGCTGCACGCGGTCGACCCAGTCGCGCAGGTAGCTGGCGTAGGCCCATTCCTGTGTGCTGGCGGAGACGAACTTGCGCTTGGGGCGCTTGGCGTAGCGCTCCGAGCGCAGGTGGATCTCGGCGGCCAGGCGCGCCATGGCCAAATCGCGTTCGACCCTTTCCGGGCCGCGCGGCAGGGCGCTGTCGTCGGCCTGCGGGCGCGCATCCGCGGTCGGCGTCGGCGCCTCGCCGCGATGGCTGGAGATCACGCGCGCCTGCGGCGGGGGGCGCGCGTCCGGCGACTGCGCGCGCATCTCGATCGGCGCCACGCCGGATTCGGCCTGCGCCACCAGCCCGGCCTGGTCGTCGCGCGGCCGCGTGGACCGGTCGTGCTCGCCGCCGCCCTGGTTGCTGGCCTGGGCGAGGAAATCGGCCTGCTTCTGCGTCAGCGGGCTGGTGGTCTCGGTCAGGATCACGTCCAGCGTCGGCAGCACCGGCGCCGCGTCGTCGAGCGCGAAGCCCACGCCCAGCACCAGCATCCCGTGCAGCAGCAGCGACAGCACCATGGTGGCGCTGAGGCGCTCGCGTTCGCCGATGCGGGGCGGGGCGGGGGGGAGGGCGAGGGTGGACACGAAGGGCGTGGTTGGTGGTTGGAAGTTGGAAGTTGGTGGTTGGTCAGGGCTGGAAACGGGCAGGGCGCCTGTCCGCATTGTCGCCTGTCATCCCGGGCGCAGCGAAGGACCTGCGTTTTGACGGAAACCAGGCAGATCCCTCGCTGCGCCCGGGATGACAGGCGACCAACGACGAACCACCAACCACCAACCGGCTCCTAACGCTTCTCAATCGCGTCGAACAACATCCCGGCGATGTTCAGCCCGAACTGCTTGTCCAGCTCCCGGATGCAGGTCGGGCTGGTGACATTGACCTCGGTCAGCCAGTCGCCGATCACGTCCAGGCCGACGAAACGCATGCCGCGGCGCTTCATCTCGGGCCCCACCTGCGCGGCGATCCAGCGGTCGCGTTCGCCCAGCGGCCGGCCTTCGCCGCGGCCGCCGGCGGCGAGGTTGCCGCGGAACTCGTCGCCCTGCGGGATGCGGGCGAGGCAGTAGTCGACCGGTTCGCCGTCGATCAGCAGGATGCGCTTGTCGCCGTCGACGATCTCGGGCAGGTAGCGCTGCGCCATCGCCAGGTGGCGGCCGCCGCCGGTCAGGGTCTCGAGGATCACGTTGAGGTTGGCCTCGCCGGCCCTGGCGCGGAAGATCGAGCGCCCGCCCATGCCGTCCAGCGGCTTGAGCACCGCGTCGCCGTGCTCGGCGACGAAGGCCTTCAGCGTCGCGGCGTCGCGGCTGACCACGGTCGGCGGGCAGCACTGCGGGAACTCGAGCGCGGCCAGCTTCTCGTTCATGTCGCGCAATCCGCGCGGATCGTTGACCACCTGCGCGCCCTGGCGCTGCGCCGCGCCCAGGATCAGGGTGTCGTGGACGTAATCGGCGTCGACCGGGGGGTCCTTGCGCATCAGCACGACGTCGCCGGCGCCCAGCGCACGTTGTGACGGCGGTCCCAGTTCGAACCAGCCCGCCGGGTCGTCGCGGACCGCCAGCGGCGCCAGCCGCGCCTGCGCGACGCCATGAACCATGCCAAGGCCGCCCGGCAGCACGTAGTGCAGCGCGTGGCCGCGGCGCTGCGCTTCCAGCAGCATCGCGAAGGTCGAATCCTTGGCGATGCCGATCGATTCGATCGGATCCATCACCACCACGACATCGAGGGACATGTGAACCACCTGTGGCACTTTCTGACAAATGTTAGCAGCCGCCGCACGTCACTTTCGCCCGTGGGGACGACGGCTTGCGCAATCTTCCTCATGGGAACTTGACAGTCCCGCAGGAGGCTGGAATATACGGCGATCGCGACGATGCTGGCAGTGACCCGGCATCGCGCGCCGGGGGAACGAAGATGACGCAAGACGATAGTCGCGCCGGCAGCCTCGATGGCCTGCGGGTGATGGTGATCGATGATTCGAAGACCATCCGCCGCACCGCCGAGACCCTGCTCAAGCGCGAGGGCGCCGACGTGGTGACCGCCGTGGACGGTTTCGAGGCGCTCGCCAAGATCGCCGACCAGAAGCCGCAGATCATCTTCGTGGACATCATGATGCCGCGCCTGGACGGCTACCAGACCTGCGCGCTGATCAAGAACAACCAGCTGTTCAAGAGCACGCCGGTGATCATGCTCTCGTCCAAGGACGGCCTGTTCGACAAGGCGCGGGGCCGCATCGTCGGCTCCGAGCAGTACGTCACCAAACCATTCACGCGCGAGGAACTCCTCGACGCGATCCGTACCCATGTCAAGGCGTGAAGGGGGAACCGCCATGGCTCGAATCCTGATCATCGAGGACTCACCGACCGACACGGCGGTGCTGACCCAACTGCTTGAACGCAACGGCCACGAGGTGCTGGCGTCGTCCAGCGCCGAGGACGGCATCGAGGTGTGCAAGCGCGAACTGCCCGACCTGGTGCTGATGGACGTCGTGCTCCCGGGCATGAACGGCTTCCAGGCCACGCGTGCGCTCGGCCGCGACGCCGGCACCAAGGCGATCCCGGTACTGATCGTCAGCACCAAGGGCATGGAGACCGACCAGGCCTGGGGTATGCGCCAGGGCGCCAAGGGCTACCTGGTCAAGCCGACGAAGGAAGAAACCCTGATCGGCGAGATCGACCGCCTGCTGGGAACGCCGGGATGAAGCAGCGTCGCGACCCGTTCGCGATGCTGCTCGACTTCGAGCAGCGCAGCCTCGCGCACGTCGCGGGCCTGCCGGAGCAGTTCGACGCGCCGGGCCTGTGGCGCGGCGTCGGCTACCGCGTCGGCGAACGCCGGCTGGCGTCCGGGTTCGACGAGGTGCTGGAAATCCTGCCGCTGCCGCAGATCACGCCGGTGCCCGGCGCGCAGGCGTGGATGCTCGGCGTGGGCAACGTCCGCGGCAGCCTGCTGCCGATCGTCGACCTCAAGCAGTTCCTCGAGGGCGAACGCACCGTGCTGCACGAGACGCAGCGGGTGCTGATCGTGCGCCAGCCGGACGGCGACGTCGCGGTCACGATCGACGAGCTGTACGGGCAGCGCAGCTTCCAGGAAGAGCAGCAGATCGAACCGGAGGCGCTCGCCGAAGGCCGTTACGGGCATTTCGTCGAGCGCGCCTACCGGCTCGCCGACCAGAACTGGGGCGTGTTCAGCCTGAGCAAGCTGGCACGCACGCCGGAATTCAGACAAGCCGCGGCCTGACGGTCGCGTCCAGCAAGACAGAGCAGGGGCAGGGGTAAGACCATGAGCACAGTAGTCGATTCGATCGCAGGCAAGAGCCGCGGACTGGGGAGCAACTTCTGGATCGCGGCGCTGGTCACCACGCTCGTGATCTTCGGTGCCAACACCGGTTACGCGGGCTGGAAGGCGGCGCGGCTGGGCGGCGCGAGCACCGCGGCGTCGAGCCTGCAGGTGAATTCGCAGCGCCTGGCCAACCAGGGCCGGGAAGCGGTGGCCGGCAACCCCGCGGCGTTCGACGCCTTCAAGGACACCAAGGCGCAGATCGACCGCGACGTGCAGCAGCTGAACGCGAACTTCGGCGACACGGCGGGCGTCTCCGGCCCGATCCGCACCGTCACCGAGACGTGGACGCCGCTGGCGCAGAGCGCCGAGCAGGTGGCCGCGAGCCAGGCGGCGGTGAGCGGCTTCGCCGAGAACGCCAACCGCTTCAGCCAGGCGGTGCCGCAGCTGCAGGCGCAGCTCGACGAGCTGGTGCGCGCGATGTCCTCGAGCGGTTCGCCGGCCTCGCAGGTCTACATCGCACTGCGCCAGAACGTGCTGGCGGGCAACATGGCGCGCCGGGTCACCGAGATCCAGGCCGGCGGCAGCGGCGCCTCCATCGCCGGCGACGCGCTGTCGCGCGACGTGGGCGTGTTCGAGCAGGTGCTCGAAGGCCTGCGCGCGGGCGACCAGGCGATGAACGTGCAGCCGCTGTCCAACGGCGGCGCGGTCGCGGCCCTGACCCAGGCATCCACGCGCTGGACCGAGATGAAGAAGGACCTGGACGCCATCATCGCCAGCGCCCCCAGCCTGTTCCAGGCGCAGGCGGCGTCCGCGGCGCTGACCGGCGGCTCGGACAAGCTGCTGTCGGACAGCCAGAACCTGTTCTCGGCGTTCACCGCCTTCGGTTCGCTCAAGGACACCAGCGTCCTGGGCAACGTCTGGATCAGCATCGTCAGCGGCCTGCTGGCGATCATCGCCATCGGTGGCCTGCTGTGGTCTTTGAACCGCGCGCAGCGCAAGCGGTTCGAGGACACGATGGAACTCAACAACCGCAACCAGGAGGCGATCATGCGCCTGCTGGACGAAATCGGCGCGCTCGCCGAGAACGACCTGACGGTGAAGGCGACGGTGACCGAGGACATGACCGGCGCCATCGCCGACTCGATCAACTTCGCGGTCGAGAACCTGCGCGACTTGGTGGGCACGATCAACGACACCTCGGCGCAGGTGGCGTCCAGCGCCCAGGAAACGCAGGCCACCGCCATGCACCTGGCCGAGGCCGCCGAGCACCAGGCGCAGGAAATCAACTCCGCCTCCAGCCGCATCACCGAAATCGCCTCGAGCATCGACCAGGTGTCGCGCAACTCGGCCGAATCGGCCGACGTGGCGCAGCGCTCGGTGCAGATCGCGACCAAGGGCGCGGGCGTGGTGCGCGAGACGATCGCCGGCATGGACTCGATCCGCGACCAGATCCAGGAAACCTCGAAGCGAATCAAGCGCCTGGGCGAAAGCTCGCAGGAAATCGGCTCGATCGTGGAACTGATCAACGACATCTCGGAACAGACCAACATCCTCGCGCTGAACGCGGCCATCCAGGCGGCGTCGGCGGGCGAGGCGGGCCGCGGCTTCGCGGTGGTGGCCGACGAAGTGCAGCGACTCGCAGAACGCGCCTCCAACGCGACCAAGCGCATCGAGACGCTGGTGCAGACCATCCAGTCCGACACCAACGAGGCGGTCAGCTCGATGGAACAGACGACCTCGGAAGTGGTCGCCGGCGCACGCCTGGCCGAGGACGCCGGCACCGCGCTGGGCGAGATCGAAAACGTGTCGAGCAACCTCGCGCACCTGATTCTCGGCATCTCCACCGCGGCGAAACAACAGTCCGCGGCGGCGAGCAACATCACCGAGACCATGAACACGATCCAGTCCATCACCGCGCAGACCTCGCAGGGCGCGAACCAGACGGCGCAGTCGATCGGAAACCTCGCGCAGCTGGCCGCCAACCTGCGCCGCTCGGTCGCCGACTTCAAGCTGCCGGCCTGAGCACGGAGCCAGGGGACGGGATGAACGCGACGACGACCGGCCGCAGGCGGACGCACGCCGGCATGCGCGGGGGACTGCGATGACCGCGCTGCGCGAGGCCCTCGACCACACCGCGCTCGGCTGGATCAAGCCCGAGCTCGACGAAACGCTGCGCCTGGCCAAGGCCGAGCTCGAGGATTACGTCGAGGATCCGGCCGACGTCAGCCGGATGCGGCTGTGCGCGGGTTACCTGCACCAGGTGCAGGGCACGTTGCGCATGGTCGAACTGTACGCGCCGGCGATGGTCGCCGAGGAGATGGAGCAGGTCGCGCAGGCGCTGCACGCCGGCACCATCGGCGATCGCGACGGTGCCTGCGCGACGCTGCTGCGCGGCATCGTGCTGCTGCCCGATTACCTCGAACGCCTGCAGGGCGGGCACCGCGACATCCCGATCGTGCTGCTGCCGCTGCTCAACGAACTGCGCGCCGCGCGCGGCGAGAGCGGGCTCAGCGAGAGCGTGCTGTTCTCGCCCGACCTCGAGCGTCCGCTGCCGGGCGCGATCGCGACCGCGCTCGACGTGCCCGCGTCCAACGACGACACCCTGCCGCTGCTCGAAGCGCTGCAGCAGGCGATCGCCGGCTGGCGCGACGATGTCGCCGGCCCGGCCTCGCTGGCGCCGCTGGTGCCCGCCGTGGATGCGCTGCTGCCGCACGTGCGCCAGGTGCCGGTGCGGCGGATGCTGTGGGTGGCCTCGAACGTCGCCCGCGCGCTCGCCGACGGCGCGTTGCCGGCCTCGCCCGGCCTGCGCAAGGTGTTCTCGGGCGTCGAGCGCGAGGCGCGCCGCGGCCTGCTCGACCACGACGGCTTCGCCGAGGTACGTGGCGAGGCGGCGCAGGAGCCGACGCGCCAGCTGCTGTACCACGTCGCCCACCACGAAGGCGACCATCCCGCGCTGCAGGAACTCAGGCAGGTCTTCGACCTCGAAGCCGCGCTGCCGACGCAGTCCGAACTCGAACATGCCCAGGGCAGCATCAGCGGCCGCAACCGCGCGCTGCTCGATACCGTCTCGGCCGCGGTGAAGGACGACCTGCTGCACGTCAAGGACGCGCTCGACCTGCACCTGCGCACCGGCGCCAGCGACCTGTCGGCGCTGCAGCCGCACGCGGAGACCCTGGGCCGCGTCGCCGACACCCTCGGCATGCTCGGCCTCGGTGTCGCGCGCAAGGTGGTGCAGCAGCAGCGCGATGCGATGCAGGCGATCCTCGATGGCTCGGTCGCGGCCAACGAGGACGCGCTGCTGGACGTCGCCGGCGCGCTGCTGTACGTCGACGCCACGCTCGACGACCAGGTGGCGCGGCTGGGTTCGGCCGAACCGACGGGCGCGGACGCGGAGAACGAGCTGTTCGCCGGCGAGACCCGGCAGGTGGTCGACACCATCGTGCGCGAGGCGATCGCCAACTTCGTGCAGGCGCGCCAGGCGCTGGTGGCGTTCGTCGAGACCAGCTGGCAGCACGAGCAGCTGTCCGAGGTGCCGCGCCTGCTGGACGAGGTGTCCGGCGCGCTGCGGATGATGGAACTGCCCTTGGCCGCGGACTACCTGCTCGCGGTCAGCCGCTACACCGAGAACGAGCTGATCAATCGCCAGCGCGTGCCCAACGGCCGCCAGCTGGACACGCTGGCCGACGCGCTCGCCAGCCTCGAGTACTACCTCGAAGCGCTGCGCGAACAGCGCGGCAACCGCGACGAGATCCTCGACATCGCGCGCAACAGCCTCGAATCGCTGGGCTACTGGCCGCTGCCGCAGCCGGTGGCGCCGGCCGTCGCCGCGCCCGTGTCCGAAGCGCCCGCCGCGGCGCCGGCCCAGGCCGCGGAAGAAGTCGCTGCCAAGCCCGTGGTCGCGGCCGCGCAGGAGCAGGCCACCGTTGCCGTCGAACCGCTCGCGAAGCCTGCCGAACCGGTCGTTGGCGGCTTCGAATCGGTCGGCGAGGAGATCGACGAGGAAATCCGCGAGGTGTTCCTCGAGGAATTCGCTGAGGAGATCGACAACCTCGACGCGATGCTGCCGCAGTGGCGCGCCGCGCCCGCGGACATGGAGAAGCTGCGGCCGATCCGTCGCGTGTTCCATACCCTCAAGGGCAGCGGCCGCCTCGTCGGCGCGCGCACGCTGGGCGAGTTCAGCTGGAAGATCGAGAACATGCTCAACCGCGTGCTCGACGGATCGCGTCCGCCGAGCGAGGCGGTGATCGCGATGGTCGACCGCGCGTTCTACACCCTGCCGGAACTGCAGGCCGCGCTGCGCGGCGAGAGCAGCGTCACCACCGACCTCGGACCGCTGCAGGACGCTGCCGAGAGGATCGCGGGCGGCGACGAGGCGATGCCGCCCGAAGCCGCGATCCCGCCGGCGCCGCTGCCGGCGGACGTGGAACAAGCCGAAGACGTGGAGCAAGCCCCGGAGTCCGCGGTGGTCGAACTCGCCGAGGCGGGCGAGCCGATGGCAGCCGTGCCGGCGAAGATCGACGCGCTGCTGCTCGAGATCCTCGACGCCGAGGTGGAAGGACACCTGCAGACGATCGACGCGTGGCTGGCGCAGGCGCGCGGCGGCGATGCGCAGGGCAGCGATGCCCTGCTGCGCGCGCTGCACACGATGAACGGTGCGTTCGCGATGACCGAAGTCCCGGTCATCAACAGCGTCCTGGGACCGGCGGAACACTACGCGCGACGCCTGCTGGCCTCGCATGCGACTGCCGCGCCCGAGGGCGTGGCCGCGATCGCCGACCTGGCCGACGTGGTCCGCGGCACCGTCGACACCCTGAAGAAGCCCGCGCCCGCGCTGGCGACGCAGGACGCGCTGGCGTCCCGGCTCGTCGCGCTGCGCGACAGCCTGCCGGAAGCCTCCAGCGGGCTGGCGGCGCTGGTGGATGCGCAGGGTCTGGAAGAGGCTGCGGCCATGCCTGAGGCGCCGGCCGCGCCCGACGACGTCGCGCTGACGACCGAAGACCTGAGCGCGTACGGCGGGTTCATCGAGACCGGACTGCCCGGCGAAACCGAACGTCTCGAAAGCGAACTCCTTGAAGCCGAACGTCTCGAAGCCGAACGCCTCGAAGCCGAACGCCTCGAAGCGGAACGTCTCGAAGCCGAACGCCTCGAAGCGGAACGTCTCGAAGCCGAACGCCTCGAAGCCGAGCGCCTCGAAGCCGAGCGCCTCGAAGCCGAACGTCTCGAAGCCGAGCGTCTCGAAGCGGAACGTCTCGAAGCGAAACGCCTTGAAGCCGCGCGTCTCGAAGCCGGACCTGTAGAAGCCGAGCGCCTTGCAACCGAGCGCCTCGAAGCCGAGCGCCTTGAAGCGGAACGCCTCGAAGCCGAGCGCCTCGAAGTTGAGCGCCTCGAAGTTGAGCGCCTCGAAGCCGAACGTCTCGAAGCCGAACGTCTCGAAGCCGAACGCCTCGAAGCCGAACGCCTCGAAGCCGAACGTCTCGAAGCCGAACGTCTCGAAGTTGAGCGCCTCGAAGCCGAACGCCTCGAAGCCGAGCGTGTCGAAGCCGAGCGCCTCGAAGCCGAGCGCCTCGAAGCCGAACGCCTCGAAGCCGAACGCCTCGAAGCCGAGCGTGTCGAAGCCGAGCGCCTCGAAGCCGAACGCCTCGAAGCCGAGCGTGTCGAAGCCGAGCGTGTCGAAGCCGAACGCCTCGAAGCCGAGCGTGTCGAAGCCGAACGCCTCGAAATCGAGCGCCTCGAAACGGAACGTCTCGAAGCTGAACAGGAAGCGGAAGCGGCTTTCGAAGAATCCCAGCCTTCGGTCGATCCCGCCGTCGCCGCGCTGCTCGCGCGCGTGCTGGCCAGCGAGCAGCCGGACGAGGCCCTGGACACGTCCAAGCTCGATACCGAACTGCTGGACATCTTCGTCGAGGAGGCCAGCGACCTGCTCGACCATTCCGACGGACTGCTGGCGCAGCTGCGGCAGTCGCCGGACGCGCGCGAACCGCTGATCGGGCTGCAGCGCAACCTGCACACGATCAAGGGCGGCGCGCGCATGGCCGGCGTGTTCACCATCGGCGAGCTCGGCCACGCCATGGAGTCGCTGCTCGAAGCCGTGGTCGAGCAGCGCTGCGAACTCGACCGCACCGGCATCGGCCTGCTCGAGGGCGGCTTCGACCGCTTGCACGCGCTGGTGACGCGCGTCGGCGAGCGTCGCGCGATCGCGATGCCGCACGCGTTGATCGACGCCTTCAATGCCCTGGCACGCGGTCGGGAGCTGCTGCTGGAGGACGCCAGCGCCGGCGAGGCCGCGGCGCCGCAGCCAAAGCCGGAGCTGGAGCCGCTGTCGGGGCCGATCTCGGACCTGGCGCTGGACGACGACACCGCCATCCGCGCGCCGCAGGAGCAGGTGCGCATCCGCGCCGACCTGCTCGACCGCCTGGTCAACTACGCCGGCGAAGTGGCGATCTACCGCGCGCGGCTGGAACAGCAGCTGGGCGCGTTCCGCGCGGCGATGAACGAAATGGAGCAGACCAACACGCGTCTGCGCGACCAGCTGCGCCGCCTCGACATCGAGACCGAGGCGCAGATCATCGCCCGCTTCCAGCGCGAGGGCGACGCCGGCGACGTCACCTTCGACCCGCTGGAGCTCGACCGCTTCTCGACCCTGCAGCAGCTCTCGCGCGCGCTGGGCGAGTCCGCGGCCGACATGGCCAGCCTGCAGCAGACCCTGGACGACCTGACCCGCCAGTACGAAACCCTGCTGCTGCAGCAGTCGCGCGTCAGCTCCGAGCTGCAGGAAGGCCTCATGCGCACGCGCATGGTGCCGTTCGACGCGCTGGTGCCGCGCCTGCGCCGCGTGCTGCGCCAGGCCGCGTCGGAAACCGGCAAGCAGGTGCAGCTCAAGCTCGACGGCAGCCAGGGCGAGCTCGACCGCAACGTGCTCGAGCGCATGACCGCGCCGCTGGAACACATGCTGCGCAACGCGGTCGCGCACGGCATCGAATCGCCGGACAAGCGCCGCAAGGCGAAGAAGGCCGAGGAAGGCACGGTCCGCATCGCGGTGCGCCGCGAAGGTTCGGAAGTCGTGCTGGAAGTCGGCGACGACGGTTCCGGCCTGGACCGAAGCGCGATCCGCCGCCGCGCCGAGGAGCGCGGGCTGGTCCGCCAGGACGCGGTGCTCAGCGACAGCGACCTCGACGCGCTGATCTTCGAGCCCGGCTTCTCGACGGCCGAAGAAGTCAGCCGCCTGGCCGGCCGCGGCGTCGGCATGGACGTGGTCGCCAGCGAGGTGCGCCAGCTCGGCGGCTCGCTCGACATCGCCACGCGCAGGAAGGAAGGCACCACCTTCACGCTGCGCCTGCCGCAGACGCTCGCGGTCACGCAGGCGGTGTTCGTGCGCATCGGCGAGACCCAGTTCGCGGTGCCGATCGCCTCGGTCCGCGGTGTCGGCCGCATCGAGCGCGATCGCCTCGCCGATCGCGAAACCGCCTACGCCTACGGCGGCGAGGACTACGCGCTGCATGACCTCGGCCAGTTGGTCGGCCATGCCGCGGCGAAGGCCGAAGGCCACCTGCAGATGCCGCTGCTGCTGGTCCGCTCCGGCGAACTTCGCGCGGCGGTCGCGATCGACGAGATCATCGGCAGCCGCGAGATCGTGGTGAAGCCGGTGGGCCCGCAGGTCGCGTCGATCCCGGGCATCTTCGGCGCCACCATCATGGGCGACGGCAGCGTCGTGGTGATCCTCGACGTCGCGCCGCTGGCGCGCCGCCACGCAGTGATGCCGCGCGAGGCCGCGCCGGATGCGCCGGTGGTGGAACAGCGCCCGGTGCCGCTGGTGATGGTGGTCGACGATTCGGTGACGATGCGCAAGGTCACCGGTCGCGTGCTCGAGCGCCACAATTTCGAGGTGCTCACCGCGAAGGACGGCCTCGATGCGCTGGAGCGGATGGACGAGCGCGTGCCCGACCTGATGTTGCTCGACATCGAGATGCCGCGCATGGACGGCTACGAGCTGGCCAAGCACATGAAGGCCGATCCGCGCCTGCGCGACGTGCTGATCATGATGATCACCTCGAGAACCGGCGAAAAGCACCGTCAGCGCGCGTTCGACCTTGGCGTGGACCGTTACCTCGGCAAGCCCTACCAGGAGCCCGAGCTGATGCGCAACGTCCACGAACTGCTGAAGGTGTCGCATGGCCGCGAGTGAGGGCACGCCGCGCGTGGCCCTGCTGGCGCGGGCCGGCGAGGCCTGCGAGCGCATCAGCAGCGCGCTGCGCGAGGCCGGGGCCGACGTGGTGCTGGTCGCCGATCCGCTGCAGGCCGATCCCGAGCAGGTCCGCGGCGCGACGCCGGAGGCGATCCTGGTCGCGCTGGACGCCGCGATCGAGGACGCGATCGAGCGCTACGGGGACGTGCTGGCCGATCCCGGGTACATGGTGATCTTCGAGGAGGCCGAGCAGGCCGCGCAGCGCACCGGCTGGGATGCGGCGCGCTGGCTGCGGCACCTCTCGGCCAAGCTGCACCGCCACCACGACGTCCTGCCGGCCGGCGCGGACGCCGAGGAAGACCTGCATCCGACGCCTGGTCCACTGCAGGCAAAGGCGGCCACGGTCGACTTCGAGGAAGCGATCGTGGCATTCACCGACGAGGCGCAACAGCGTGCGGAGGACGTTCCCAGCGACAGCGGCCTGGAAGGACTGGTCGGGCAGGTCGCACCGAGGCATGAAGACACGTCGACCGCGGACGCGGCGGCAGCGGTCGTGCCCGACGCGGGCGGGACGATCGAAGAAGCCGTCATGGTCGAAACGGACACGACGATCGAAGAAACCGTCGTCATCGAAGCGAACGATGGCCTGGAGCCCGACGCCCTCGCGCTCGTGGAAGCGGACGACATCGGTTTCGATCCCGAACCGGTTGCGTCGGCTCCCGATGCCGGCGCGAACGACACCGGGCTGGACGACCTGGCCTTCGATCCCGAGCGTTTCAACCGCGCCGGAGGGGTGGAGCAGGCATCCGCGGGGATCGAGGCATTCCTCGCCGAACGGATCGCGCAAGCGCCTGCGGACGAGGATGACGCGCCAGCACCAGTGGCGGAAGCCGCATCCACGCCGGACGCTCCCTCCGCGAAGCCCGGTTTCTCCGGGCTGAGCCTGGCCGAGGACGACCTTCCGCCCGCACCTGCGACTAGCGATGTCGAACGGCCGAAGGCCGCCTTCGACCTCGACGCGCTCGGCAGCGGCCTGTCGCTGGCCGATCCGGACAGCTACGGCCACGGCCCGCTGCGCGGCGCGGTGCTGATCGAGGCCGGGCTCGGCGGACCGGACGCCGTCCGCCAGCTGCTGGCGGCGATACCCGAAGGCTTTCCCAGGCCGATCCTGATCCGCCTGCCGCTGGAAGGCGGACGCTACGACCGGCTGGTCAAGCAGATGACGCGCGCGACCTCGGCGCCGGTGGCCGTGGCCGAAGCCGACCAGCCGGTGCAGCCGGGCAGCATCTATTTCGTGCCACCGGGGCTGGGCATCAGAACCGCGCCGCGGGGATGGACGTTCGATCCGTCGCTGCCGTTCGAACCGGCCGCCGTCCTGCCCGCGGCCGACAGCGCGGTGCTGTTCCTCAGCGGTGCGGATGCGGCGCTGGTGGCGGACGTGACCGGCGGCCAGTGGGCGGGCGGCCTGGTGCTGGGACAGACGCCGGACGACGGCTGCTACGACCCGACGGCCGCGCAGGCGGCGATCGCCGCGGGCGCCGCACACGGAACGGCGACGGCGCTGGCGACGATGCTGCTGGAGCGCTGGCCGACCTCCGACAACCAGCCCAATATCGATTCGAGCGGGATGCTGCAGCCATGAGCACAACCACCTCCGACATCCGCGCGGTGCTGATCCAGACCGAAGCGGCGCGCCTGCTGCTGCCGAACGCGACCATTTCCGAAGTGTTGTCGTACGCGGAGCCCGATCCCGTCGCCGACGCGCCAGACTGGCTCCTGGGCACCATCCGCTGGCGCGGCTGGCGCCTGCCGCTGGTGGCGTTCGCACCGCTCAGCGGGCAAGGCCCGGAGCAGGGTGGCCTCGGGCACAAGGTGATCGTGCTCAAGACCCTGGGCGGGCAGGCGACGCTGCCGTTCTTCGCGCTGCTGACCAAGGGCTTCCCGCGGCTGGTGACGGTGTCGCGCGACCGCCTGTCGGCGGTCGAGGAGGATGCCGTGCCGGTGGCCGGCGTGCGCGCGCAGGTGAACTTCAACGACGAACCCGCCCTGATCCCCGACATCGACGGGATCGAACTGGCGATCCGGCAGGCGATGGCGGCGTAGGGCGGGCCTCGGCCCGCCGATTCCATTCACCGCGTTCCTTGCCCGGCCCCCGCGACCTCCCCGCCGCCAGCTCCGGCTCGTATCTGTCATATCCGTAGGAGCGGCTTCAGCCGCGACCGGACATTCGACTGGCCCCGGGCAAGCGATCGCGTCTGAAGGCGCTCCTACAGAAAGATGCGGGCCTTGGACACTAGCCGCGCAAATCGCCATGCAGCGCCTGCAGCGCGGCGATCGCGGCGAGCCCAGCGGTCTCGGTGCGCAGGATCCGCGGACCGAGCCTGAGTCCTTCGAAACCCGCCGCCTGCAGGTGCCGGCGATCGCGCGGCGACCAGCCGCCTTCCGGCCCGATCGCGATGGCGATGCCGGCGTCGGCGTCGCCCGTGGCCGGCAACGCCAGCGACGACAGGCCGTGGGGCCCGCCCGGATCGAGCGTCAGCTTCAGCGCCGCGTCTTCCGCATGCGCCGCGATGGCGGCGATCGCCGCCGCATCGGCAACCCCGGGAACGCGCGCGCGGCCGCACTGCTCGCAGGCCGAGGCCACGACGCCGCGCCAGTGCGCGAGCCGCTTCTGCATCCGCGCGCCGTCGAGCCGCACCTCGGTGCGCTCGGCCTCCACCGGCACGATCCGCGCCACGCCCAGCTCGGTGGCCTTCTGCAGGATCAGGTCCATCTTCTCGCCGCGGGCGATGCCCTGCAGCAGGGTGATGCGCAGCGGCGATTCGTTGTCGACCGCCTGCATGCCGCTCACCTCGACGAGCGTTTCGCGCTTGCCGGACGCCACGATCCGCGCGGCGTAGTCGTGGCCGTCGCCGTTGAACAGCGCGCAGTCGTCGCCCTCGCGCAGGCGCAGCACGCGGACCAGGTGCGCGGCCGCGGCCTCGGGCAGCGCCATGCGCGCGCCGATCGCGAGCGGCATGTCGACGAAGGCCCGGATCATGCGCATGCGGTAGCCTCGCGGATCGCGGCGGCGGTGGTCTCCGCGAGCAGCGCAAGCTGCGCATCGTCGACGCAGTAGGGCGGCATCCAGTACAGCACGTCGCCGAGCGGACGCAGCAGCACGCCGCGTTCCAGCGCGGCGCGGTAGGCATGCAGGCCGATCCGCAGCGCCGGATCGAAGGGCGTACGCCGGTTGCCGTCGCGCGCGAGTTCGAACGCGAGGATCATCCCCGCCTGGCGCACGTCGGCAACATGCGGGAGTTCCGCGATCGGCGCCGCCAGCGCGCGCATCTTTGCCGCGGTGCCGCGGTTGCGCGCCAGCACGTCGTCGCTGGCGAAGATGTCCAGCGACGCCAGCGCGGCGGCGCAGGCCAGCGGGTTGCCGGTGTAGCTGTGCGAATGCAGGAAGGCGCGCTCGCGCGAGTCGTCGAGGAAGCCGTCGTAGATCGCCTGCGTCGCCAGCACCGCGGCCAGCGGCAGGAAACCTCCGGTCAGGCCCTTGGACAGGCACAGCAGGTCCGGCTGCACGCCCGCCTGCTCGCAGGCGAACATCGTGCCGGTACGGCCGAAGCCGACCGCGATCTCGTCGGCGATCAGGAAGATGCCGTGCACGTCGCACAGCTCGCGCACGCGCCGCAGGTACGCCGGATGGTGCATGCGCATGCCACCGGCGCACTGCACCAGCGGCTCCAGCACCAGCGCGCAGATCTCGCCGGCGTGCTCGTCGAGCAGGTGCGCCAGCGCGTCGGCGGCGTCCCCGGCGCAGCCTTCCGCGCTCTGGCCCTCGCGCGCGAACCAGGCGTCCGGCGACGGCGCGAAGATCGACTCCATCAGCAGCGGCGCATAGATGCGCCGGTACAGCGGGATGTCGCCCACCGACAGCGCGCCGATGGTCTCGCCGTGGTAGCCGTTCTGCAGCGCCACGAACTTCGTGCGCCGCGGTTCGTCGCCGCGGTTGCGGAACCAGTGGAAGGCCATCTTCAGCGCGACCTCGATCCCGGCCGAGCCGTTGTCGGCGTAGAACACCTTGGCCAGCTGCGCGCGGCCGGCCTCGCGCGGCGCGATCGCCAGCAGGCGCTCGGCCAGCTCCACCGCCGGCGGGTGCGAACAGCCGGCGAGGATCACCTGCTCCAGCGTGCGCGCCTGGCGCGCGATGGCCTCGGCGATGCGCGGCTCGGCGTGGCCGTGCAAGTTCACCCACCAGCTGCTGACGGCATCGAGGTAGCGCCGCCCGTCCTGCCCGACCAGCCAGGCGCCGTCGCCGCGCGCCACCGGCAGCAGCGGCAGCACGTCGGGGTGCTCGCGCATCTGCGTGCAGGGGTGCCACAGCACCGCGAGGTCGCGCGAACGCCAGCGGTCGGCGTCGTCTAGAATGGCGTCATCGTGAGTCGACATCAGACCATTATCGCCCGAGGCCAGGCCGGGGCGGCGCCGTGACGCGCCGCCTGCCCACGATCCACGGCATCACCGAGCACGACGCCGGCCCCTACCGCATGGAGCGGCTGGACCTGGAGTTCAGCAACGGCGAGCGCCGCCAGTTCGAGCGCCTGCGCGGGCGCGGCCACGGCGCGGTCGCGGTGGTGCCGCTGCTCGACGACGACACCGTGCTGCTGGTGCGCGAATACGCCGCCGGCCTGCACCGCTACGAGCTGGGCCTGGTCAAGGGCCGGATCGACGCCGGCGAAACGCCGCTGCAGGCCGCCGACCGCGAGCTGAAGGAAGAGGCCGGCTACGGCGCGCGCCGGCTCGAGGTGGTGCGCACGCTGACGCTGGCGCCGGTGTACATGAGCCACGAAACCACGGTGGTGCTCGCGCGCGACCTGTATCCCGAGCGCCTGCCCGGCGACGAGCCGGAGGAACTGGAAGTGGTGCCTTGGAAGCTCGATGCGCTCGGCGAACTGTTGCTGCGCGAGGACTTCTCGGAAGGGCGGTCCATCGCCGCGCTGTTCGCGGCGCGCGAATACCTGAGGCTGCAGGCGGATGCTTGAGTTCGAATCGATCGCGGCGCTGCGCGAGGACGTGCTGGCGATCGCGCGGGACGCCTCGGCGGCGATCCTCGAAGTCTACGAAGGCGAGTTCGACGTCGAGCACAAGGCCGACGCCAGTCCGCTGACCGAGGCCGATCTCGCCGCGCACCGCTGCATCGTCGCCGGCCTGTCGCGGCTGACGCCGGAAATCCCGGTGTTGTCGGAGGAATCCGCGCACACGATCCCTCTGGACGTGCGCTGCGGCTGGACGCGGCTGTGGCTGGTCGACCCGCTCGACGGCACCCGCGAGTTCGTCAAGCGCAACGGCGAGTTCACGGTCAACATCGCGCTGATCGACCGGGGCGTGGCGGTGTTCGGCGTGATCCAGGCGCCGGTGACCGGCGTGCTCTGGCACGGCGCGCCCGGACACGGCGCGTTCCGCCGCGACGACGGGGGCGAGCGTCCGCTGCGGGTGCGCGCGCCGGCCACGGCGCCGCTGCAGGTCGCCGCGAGCCGTTCGCACCTGGACCCGCGCACCGCCGCGCTGATGCAGCGCATCGGCGAGGTCGAGGCCGTCGCCCTCGGCTCCTCGCTCAAGTTCTGCCGGCTCGCCGAGGGCGGCATGGACGTCTATCCGCGCTTCGGTCCGACCAGCGAGTGGGACACGGCCGCAGGCCAGGCGATCCTCGAGGCCGCGGGCGGGGCCGTGCTCGATCCGCGGGGCCGGCCGTTCCGCTACAACCAGCGCGGCACCCTGCTCAACGGCGATTTCATTGCGTTCGGCGATCCGGCGCTGCCTTGGGCGACGTGGCTGTAAAGCGGAAAACCGGGGGCGGAGTCGACTTTTCGCCATGGTTCCGGACGAGGCCGGGCAGCCTGGATGAAAAGTCGATTCTGACCCCGGGTTTCACCTCGGTTTTCCCGGGTTTTGGTTTGTTGTCGTCCCGAGCCCTTCGGCTGCGCTCAGGGCAGGCTCCGCGAGGGATCTTGTATCAGGTCGCGAAAGACGAGATCCCTCGCTGCGCCCGGGATGACAGTTGACACCATGCGCGCCGCCACCCTTCACTCCCGCACACCGACGTGACCGCATCCTCCACCGACATCCAGCGCCTCCTCGAGATCATGGCCCGCCTGCGTACGCCGGGAACCGGTTGCCCGTGGGATCTGGAACAGGACTTCTCGACCATCGCGCCCTACACGATCGAGGAAGCCTACGAAGTCGCCGACGCGATCGACCGCGGTGACCTTCCGGCGCTGAAGGACGAACTCGGCGACCTGCTGCTGCAGGTGGTGTTCCATGCGCGCATGGCGCAGGAGCAGGGGGCCTTCGCGTTCGGCGACGTGGTCGCGGCGATCTGCGACAAGATGGTGCGCCGGCATCCGCACGTCTTCGGTGGTGCGTCCTCCTCCGACGCCGATGCGCAGACGGCGGGCTGGGAGGCGATCAAGCGCGCCGAGCGCGAGGCCGCCGGCGATCAGGACGGCTCGGCGCTCGCGGGCATTTCCCGAGGACTGCCGGAATGGCAGCGTGCGGTGAAGCTGCAGGACCGTGCGGCCACGGTCGGCTTCGACTGGCCGGGGCCGGCGCCCGTCATCGACAAGCTGCACGAGGAGATCGACGAGGTGCGCGCCGAGTTCGCGGCGGTGGCCGCGAGCCCGGACGATGCCGATGCGCAGGCGCGGCTGCAGGACGAACTCGGCGACCTGCTGTTCGTCGCCGCCAACCTCGCGCGGCACGCGAAGGTGGATGTCGGCGCCGCGCTGCGCGGCGCCAACCACAAGTTCGAGTGCCGCTTCCGCGCGATGGAAACGATGGCCGAAGCCGACGGCGTGCGCCTGCAGGACCTGCCTCTGGATGAGCAGGACAAGTACTGGGATCGCGCGAAACGCGCGGCTGCTGGCGCAACCGATTGAAGCTGTCGTGCCGCGCCCTTCGGCTGAGCTCGGGGCAGGCTCCACGGAGGATCTTCTTCCCAGGCTCGCGGGACGAGATCCCTCGCTGCGCTCGGGATGACAAGCTGATAGGTTCTTCCCGATCCCTGGTCCCGCCGCCATGAAAACCCTGCTGCTCTTCATCGCCACCGCCTTCGCCGAGATCATCGGCTGCTACCTGCCGTACCTGTGGCTGCGCAAGGGCGCCAGCGCCTGGCTGCTGCTGCCGGCGGCGATCAGCCTCGCGCTGTTCGTGTGGCTGCTGACCCTGCATCCGACCGCATCGGGCCGCGTGTACGCGGCCTACGGCGGCGTCTACGTCACCATCGCCGTCGGCTGGCTCTGGCTGGTGGACGCGGTGAAACCGACCCGCTGGGACCTGCTGGGCGCGCTGTTGTGCCTGGCCGGCATGGCGGTCATCATGTTTTCACCGAGGCCCGCATGACCGGAGGGAGGACATGAGCCGCTTCGCCAGTTTCCGCGAGTTCTATCCGTTCTACCTGGGCGAACACAGTCACCGCACCTCGCGCCGGCTGCATTTCGTCGGCAGCTGCGGCGCGATCGCCTTCGTCGTGCTCGCGATCGTCCAGCGCAACGCCTGGTGGCTGCTGGCCGCTCTGGTTTGCGGCTATGCCTTCGCCTGGGTCGGGCACTTCTTCTTCGAGAAGAACCGGCCGGCGACGTTCAGGCATCCGTTCTATTCGTTCGCCGGCGACTGGGTGATGTTCAAGGACATCCTCACCGGCAAGATCAGGTTCTGACGGTCGCCGGTTCCCGTGGACCGCGGTTGACCGTAGGAGCGACTTCAGTCGCGACGGCCCCCGCCTACGGCGATCGCGACTGAAGTCGCTCCCACGCCAGTCGTCGACGGCTACTCCAGGAAGATCAACCACGCCGCCACCGCGATCAGCGCGAACCCGGCCCAGTGGTTCCACTTCAGCGGCTGGCCGAGGTACCAGGCCGAGAAGCCGGCGAACACCAGCAGGGTGATCACTTCCTGCATGCCCTTGAGCTGCGGCGCGGAGTAGACCGCGGCGCCGATGCGGTTGGCCGGCACCATCAGGCAGTACTCGAAGAAGGCGATGCCCCAGCTGGCCAGGATCACCGCCGTCAGCGGCGCGGACCTGTACTTCAGGTGTCCGTACCAGGCGAAGGTCATGAACACGTTGGAGCCGAGCAGCAGCAGGATCGGGAGCAGGCGGTCGAGGGCAGGCATGGCGGGCTCGGCGTGCGGGGAGAGGGATTTCGGGCGCTGACGATGGGCATCTTCACGGCGCTTGTACAGCCCCGCTGGCACCCTTCACAAAGCTGAAGAAACCGTCGAGGAATACGTATGCGTGCAGGGCAGGAGTCGGGGGGATTGGTCCTGATCGTCGAGGACAACCGCAATATCTCGGAGATGGTGGGCGAGTACCTGGAGGGCCGCGGTTTCGAGGTCGATTACGCCTCGGATGGACTCGACGGCTACCGGCTCGCGGTGGAGAACAGCTACGACGTGATCGTGCTGGACCTGATGCTGCCGCGGCTGGACGGCGTCGAGGTCTGCAAGCGCCTGCGCACGGAGGCGCGCAAGTCGACGCCGGTGCTGATGCTCACCGCGCGCGACACGCTCGACGAGAAGCTGACGGGCCTGTCGTCGGGCGCCGACGACTACCTGACCAAGCCGTTCGCGATCCAGGAACTGGAAGCGCGCCTGCGCGCCCTGATCCGGCGCGAGCGCCGCCAGGTGGGATCGGAAGTGCTGAAGGTCGCCGACCTCGTGCTCGACCCGGCCAGCATGCGCGCCACCCGCGGCGGGACCGAACTGCAGCTCTCGCCGATCGGCATGAAGCTGCTGACGATCCTGATGCGCGAATCGCCGCGCGTGGTGAACCGGCAGGAGATCGAGCGCGAGATCTGGGGCAACGGCCTGCCCGATTCCGACACCCTGCGCAGCCACCTCTACAACCTGCGCAAGGTCATCGACAAGCCGTTCGACAAGCCGCTGCTGCACACTGTGCAAAGCGCCGGCTACCGGATCGCCGACATCGACCAGTCGCCGGCCTGACAGCCGGCGGAGCGACACGATGCCGCAGGGGCTGCCGCGCCGGATCCGCTATGCCTTCGTGACCCAGGGCTTGCTGGCGAGCCTGGTGGTGGTGTTCGGCGTCGGGCTGGTGACCCTGGTCACCCGGGATGCGCTGGTCCGGCAGCAGCTCAACGTCGAGGCGGAGGCCTTCTGGGAGCACCACGCGGGCCAGGGGGCGCTCGCGCCGCTGCCGGCGACCGGCGCGATCCGCGGCTACTACGGTTCGCCGATCGTGGCGGGGGCGGGGATCCCGGCCTACGTGCAATCGCTGCCCGACGGCATCAACCATCTCTACCAGTCGCAGCGCGCCGTGCTCGTGGAGCGGCGCCCGGACGGCACCCTTTACCTCGTGGCGGAAACGAGGGACATCGATCGCCTGATGTGGGGCTCGGCCGCTGCGCTGATCCTGTCCGGACTGCTGGCGGTCCTGGTGATCACCGCGATGACCTACCGCAAGTCGCGCCGGATGGTGCTGCCGATCAACCGCCTGGCGGAAGAAGTGGCGCGCTGGGATCCGTCGCAGGGCGACGTGACCGCGCCGCTGGCGACCTCCGACCTGTCCGAGGACCGCAGCCGCGAAGTGCGCGCACTGTCGGCGGCGCTGCACGGGCTGGCCGGGCGCGTCGCGGAGTTCGTGCAGCGCGAGCGCGACTTCACCCGCGACGCCAGCCACGAGCTGCGCACCCCGCTGACGGTGATCCGCGTCGCCAGCGACATGATGCTTTCGGATCCTTCGATGCCGGCGCACGGCCGGCGCTCGCTGCAGCGCATCCAGCGCGCGGGGCGCGACATGGAGGACGTGATCGACGCCTTCCTGATCCTCGCCCGCGAAGGCGGCGTGGCGCCGGTCAGCGAAGAGTTCGACGTGCGCGACGTGGTGCTGGAAGAAGTCGAGAAGGCGCGCCCGCTGCTGGCAGGAAAGCCGGTGGAACTGAGGATGTCCGGGGAGGCGTCGCCGCACCTGTTCGCGCCGCCGCGGGTGCTGAGCGTCGTGGTCTGCAACCTGCTGCAGAACGCGTGCACCTTCACCGAGGCGGGCAGCGTTGACGTGGTGATCGAGTCCGATGCCGTGGTCATCCGCGACACCGGCATCGGCATGTCCGCCGAGACCCTGCGGCACGCCTACGAACCGTTCTACCGCGCCGACACCTTCAGCCCCCTGGGCAAGGGTTTCGGCCTGAGCATCGCCAGCCGGCTCGCCCGCCGGTTCGGCTGGCAGCTCTCGCTCGAGAGCGCGCCGGGCAAGGGCACCACCGCGACGCTGCGTTTCGTGCCCGTGATGTCTTCCTGAGCGCCGGCACGACGACGACCGCGCAGCTGTCAACGCGCGAGGATGCGGTGCGTTAGCCTGCCTCGACGCCACACCTTCCCGGACCCGCCCGCATGAGCAAAGCCCCGTCCCGCCGCAAGCGGCCGTTCCCCCGCATCCTCGTGGCCGCGATCCTCGTCGCGGCCGTCGCGGCCATCGCCTGGTTCTGGTGGCAGGGCATGCGCGGCGCGGGCTCGGAATCGGCCTGGCGCACGGTGCAGGTCGAGCGCGGCGACATCCGCGTGGCGATTTCCGCCACCGGCACCCTGAGCGCGATCTCCACCGTCATCGTGGGCAGCCAGATCTCGGGCCAGGTCACGGAGGTGCTGGTGGACTTCAACAGCCAGGTGAAGCAGGGCGACGTGCTGGCGCGGATCGACCCGAGCACCTACGAGGCGCAGATCGAGCAGGGCAACGCCCAGATCGCGGCGGCGCAGGCGTCGCTGGCGCAGGCGCAGGCGACGCTGCGCAACGCCGAACTCGACTACCGGCGCAAGGCCGACCTCGGCGGGCAGAAGCTGGTCGCGCAAAGCGACGTGGACCTGGCCAAGGCCGCGTACGACCAGGCGCGCGCGCAGGTCGCGTCCACCCAGGCGCAGATCCGCCAGCAGACGGCGTCCACCCAGACCACCCGCGTCAACCTCGACCGCACCGTGATCCGTTCGCCGGTCGACGGCGTGGTGCTGACGCGCACGATCGAGCAGGGCCAGACCGTCGCCGCCAGCCTGCAGGCACCGGAGCTGTTCACCATCGCCGAAGACCTGTCGAAGATGAAGATCGAACTGGCGGTGGACGAGGCCGACATCGGCCAGGTCCGGCAGGGGCAGGCGGTCTCGTTCACCGCCGACGCCTTTCCCGACCGCCAGTTCCGCGGCGTGGTCGACCAGGTGCGCCTGGCCGCCACGACGACCAACAACGTGGTCACCTATCCGGTCGTGGTCAGCGTCGACAACACCGACGGCACGCTGCTGCCCGGGCTGACGGTCAACGCCGAGATCGAGGTCAGCAACCGCAAGGACGTGCTGAAGGTGTCGAACGCCGCGCTGCGCTACAAGCCGGTGGGCGAGGCGTCGCCGCAGGGCGCGCAGGGCGCCGGCCGCGGCGGCGCGGGCATGGCCGAGGAACTGGAGCGGGTGGTCGCCGACCTCGACCTCAACGCCGAACAGCGCGCCGCGTTCGACGCGGCGGTCGCCGCGCAGCGCCAGCGCGCGGAAGCGGCGCGCCAGTCCGCCGGCACGCAGGCGCAGTCGCGCGGCAACGCCGGCGGCCCGCCGCCCGGCGCGATGGTGATCCGCATGGGCGGCAGCGGCGACGCCAACGTGCAGGCGCAGATCCGCCAGCGCATGCTCGAGCGCATGCAGGAGAACTATGCCGGCTTCACCCGCCTGCTCGACGCCTCGCAGCGCCAGCGCTGGGATGCCGCGCTCGCGTCCTCGCTCAACGCCACCCGCGCCACGCTGTACCGGCTGGTCGATGGTCGCCGCGAAGCGGTGGCGGTGCGCATCGGCGCCAGCGACGGCAGCAGCACCGAGATCAACGGCAACGTCAAGGTCGGCGACGAGATCATCACCGGCGAGCGCGCGCCGAAATGACGCAGGCCACGGACGCCACGCCGGTCATCGAGACCCGCGCGCTGCGCAAGGTCTACGCCGAGGGCAGCGAGGCCGAGGTGGTCGCGCTCGCCGGCGTGGACCTGGTGATCGGGCGCGGCGAATTCGTCGCGATCATGGGGCCGTCGGGCTCCGGCAAGTCGACGCTGATGAACCTGGTCGGCTGCCTCGACACGCCGAGCTCCGGCCAGTACCTGTGCGACGGCGTCGACGTCGCCACGCTCGACCGCGAGCAGCTGGCGGCGCTGCGCCGCGACAAGATCGGCTTCGTGTTCCAGGGCTTCAACCTGCTGCCGCGGATGACGGCCGAGGACAACGTGGCGATGCCGCTGGGCTACGCGCAGGTGCCGCCGCCCGAGCGCCGGCGGCTGGCGCAGGAGGCGCTGGCGGCCGTGGGCCTGTCCGGGCGCGCCACGCACCGGCCCAGCGAACTGTCGGGCGGCCAGCAGCAGCGCGTGGCGATCGCGCGCGCGCTGATCAACCGGCCGGCGATCCTGCTCGCCGACGAGCCCACCGGCGCGCTCGACTCGAAGACCGGCGAGGAGATCCTGGCGCTGTTCAAGCGCCTGCGCGACGACGGGCACACCGTGGTTCTGATCACGCACGACGCCGAGGTGGCGGCGCATGCCGATCGCACCTGCGTGATGCGCGACGGCGAGTTGCATGAAGAGCCGGGATTCGGGAGTCGGGAATCGGGATTCGAGGAATTCCCCGTTCCGCATCCCGTCTTGCCGAATCCCGAGTCCCCGATTCCGAATCCCGGATCCGAGCCATGAAATTCACGGACGTCCTGCGTACCGCCCTGTTCGCGCTGCGCGGCAACTGGATGCGCAGCGCGCTGACCTCGCTGGGCGTGATCATCGGCATCGCCTCGGTGATCGTGATGGTCTCGGTCGGGCAGGGCACGCAGGCCGAGATCGACAAGATGGTCGCCGGGCTCGGCTCGCAGCGGCTCGACATCTCGCCCAACGTCGCGCGCAGCAGCGGTGGCGTGCGTATGAGCGCGAGCAGCTTCTTCACGCTATCGCAGGACGACGTGGACGCGATCCGCAGCGAGATCCCGGAAGTGCAGTACATCTCCGGCTCGCTGCGCGGCAGCAGCCAGGTGGTGTACGCCGAGCGCAACTGGAACAGCAGCTGGCAGGGCGTGGATCCCGACTACCTGGTCATCAACGGCTGGATCGTCGCCGAGGGCGAGGGTTTCGAGACCAGCGGCGACGACAAGTCGGTGCTGATCGGCGAGACCGTGCGCCGCGAACTGTTCGGCGAGGGCAGCGGCATCGGCGAAACCATCCGCATCGGCCGCGTGCCGCTGACCGTGGCCGGCACGCTGGCGCCGAAGGGGCAGAGCAGTTGGGGCCGCGACCAGGACGAGATCGTCATGGTGCCGCTGGAAACCGCACGCCGACGGCTGATGGGCTCGATGGGGATGCCGCCCAAGGCGGTGATGGAAATCTCGCTGGCGGTGTCGGACGCCGACGACCTGGCCTACGTGCAGGGCGAACTGGAATCCCTGCTGCGCCAGCGCCACCGCATCTCGCCCGGCGCGGACGACGACTTCCGCGTGCGCAACATGTCCGAGATCGTCGCCACTCGCACCGCGACCACGCGGCTGATGTCGTGGCTGCTGGGCGCGGTGGCGTCCATCTCGCTGATCGTCGGTGGCATCGGCATCATGAACATCATGCTGGTGTCGGTGACCGAGCGCATCCGCGAGATCGGCCTGCGCATGGCGGTCGGCGCGGGGCCGTCGGACATCCGCCGCCAGTTCCTCGCCGAGGCGATGCTGCTGTCGCTGGGCGGTGGCGTGCTCGGCATCCTGATCGGCATCATCGGCGCCCTGCTGGTCGGGCAGTTCAACACCGAACTGCCGGTGGAGCTCAACGGCAGGGTGATCGGGCTGGCGGCCGGTTTCTCGATCGCCACCGGCCTGTTCTTCGGCTATTACCCGGCGAGCAAGGCCAGCCAGCTCGACCCGATCGACGCGCTGCGCCAACAGTAGGAGCGCCTTCAGGCGCGATCACCGCGCCGTTGCGGCCCAGCGCGGACGGGACGTGCCGATGCTCGAAGGCGCCCTCCCGCCTGAAGATGTCATCCCGAGCGCAGCGAGGGATCTGCCGTCTCGATGGCCCGGGCAGCGGATCCCTCGCTGCGCTCGGGATGACAGCTGGGGAAGAGCCAAGGATCCATCGAGTCCCGGATCAAGGCATTGCGAACCCCGCAAGAACGCTGGCCTGCAGGTATCCTTGCGTTTTCCGCGCAGGACCCCGCCGTGCGCCCGTTCATTCTCCTTCTGATGGCAATGTGCTCGATGACCGCGACCGCGCAGGACCGCCCCGTTTCCCCGACCGCGCTGGTGATCCACGGCGGCGCCGGCGTGATCGAACGCGCCGATCTCGGCGCGGATGACGAGCGCGCGATCCGCGCGGCGCTGGATGCGGCGCTGGACGCCGGCCAGGCCGTGCTGGCGCGCGGCGGCAGCGCGCTGGACGCGGTCGAGGCTGCGGTGGTCGCGCTGGAAGAATCGCCGCGCTTCAACGCCGGCAAGGGCGCCGTGTACAACGCGCAGGGCGGGCACGAGCTCGATGCCTCGGTCATGGAAGGCCACACCCGCCGCGCCGGCGCGGTGGCCGGCGTGACCACGGTGCGCAACCCGATCCGGCTGGCCCGCGCGGTGATGGAGCATTCGCCGCACGTGATGCTGATCGGCGAGGGCGCCGAGGCGTTCGCCGACGCGCAGCCGGGGATCGAGCGCGTGCCCAACGACTGGTTCGACACCGAGACGCGCCATGAGCAGTTGAAGAAGGCGCAGCAGCGCGAGCGCGACGAGGCGCAGGCCGCTCTCGACCTCAAGGGCAGGTACTTCGGTACCGTCGGCGCGGTGGCGCTCGATTCGCAGGGCCACATCGCCACGGCGACCTCCACCGGCGGCATGACCAACAAGAAGTGGGGCCGCGTCGGCGATTCGCCGATCGTCGGCGCCGGCACCTGGGCCGACGATCGCTGCGGCGTGTCCGGCACCGGCTGGGGCGAGTTCTTCATCCGCGGCGCGGTCGCGCACGACATCTGCGCGCGCGTGGCCTATCGCGGCGACACGCTGCAGGCCGCGGCCGACGAGGTGATCCTGCGCGTCGTGCCGGAACTCGGCGGCGACGGCGGCGCGATCGCGCTCGACCGCGACGGCAACATCGCCATGCCGTTCAACACCTCGGGCATGTACCGCGGCTGGGTGAAGCCCGACGGCAGTCGCGGCACCGCGATCTTCCGCGAGGACTGATCCGGCCGCCCCGGGCCTGTCGGCCCGACCGGCAAACTGCAGGAACGCCTTCAGGCGCCCGGGGCCGATGAACGTCCGGTTGCGGCTGAAGCCGCTCCTACGGTCGGTCTGCGGACCGGATCAATTGGGCTGCAGGTACGGCGCGATGATGCCGCGCCACAGCGCATAACCTTGCGCGTTGATGTGCAGGCGATCCTCGATGAAGAGGCTGGCGTCGGGCTGGCCCTGCGCATCGAGCATCGGCGTGAACACGTCGATGAAGTCGATGCCGTCGCGGGTCGCGGCCCATTCGCGCACCAGCGCGTTCGCCTCGCGCTGGCGTTCAAACTGCGCCGCACGAAGCGGGCTGGGCTTGATCGCGATGTAGCCGATGCGCAGGCCGGGCAGGTCGCGGCGCAGGCGCGCCACCAGGGCCTGGAAGTCGGACAGCACCTGCGCCGGACTGCGCCCGGCGTCGATGTCGTTGTCGCCGGCGTAGATCAGCACCTGGCGCGGCCGGTAGCGCAGCACGAGCTGTTCGGCGTACCAGAACGAATCGCGGACGTGCGAGCCGCCGAACCCGCGGTTGAGCACCGGAACATCCGGGAAATCCTGCGCGAGGGTGTCCCAGTAGCGCACCGAGGAGCTGCCCGTGAACACCACCGGATGCGCCGGCGGCGGGGATGCGGCGTCCTCGGCGGCGAAGCGCGCCATGTCGGCGGCCCAGTCCGGCGAGGACACCGGATCGACCGCTGCCTGCGCGCCCCCGGAGACGGCCTGTGGGGCGCTGCGGCACGCGGGCATTGCCAGCAGCGTGGCGAGCGCAAAAAGCAGCAGCAGCGCGTTGCAGGGGCTTGCAGCGGTTCTCATGGCCTGTTTCCAATGGTTGCCGAATCGTGGTTCCGGCGGCGGTTTGCCGCGGCTTCCCGCAGCTCCGGGGCGGCGGAAAAAACGCTGGAATCACGCGCGACTATGGCAAAATTGCACCGTTGCGGCCAACGCCGCGCCCCTGAACGCTGCATGCCATCGACCCTGTCGCAGTCTCCGCCCGGCATCGCCGGTCGTCGCCTCGGGGATGCAGGCCCGGACCCGTGGAAGCGGGTCGCGTGATGGCCGACGAAACCGGGCATCTTCCGCGCCGTCCCGCCCGCATCCTGATGGCGACCCGCTGGTCGCTGCAGGGGCTGAAGGCGGCCTGGCTGCACGAGTCCTCGTTCCGGCTGGAGGTGTACCTGCTGGCCGTGCTCGGGCCGCTGGCGCTGTGGCTCGGCAACGACGGCGTCGAGCGCGCGCTGCTGCTGGGCAGCTGCCTGCTGGTGCTGGCGGTCGAACTGCTCAATTCCGCGATCGAGGCGGTGATCGAGCGCTACGGCGCCGAGCACCACGAGCTGGCCGGGCGGGCGAAGGACATGGGCTCGGCGGCGGTGTTCGTGACGATGCTGAACGTGTTGCTGGTGTGGGGGCTGGTGCTGGCCCCGCGCTGGCTCTAGGAACCGAAAAGAGGAAGTCAATCCGATGCTGGAGCTGTTGAGCGATCCGCAGGTGTGGATCCTGTTGCTGACCCTGAGCACGATCGAGATCGTGCTGGGCATCGACAACCTGGTGTTCATCTCGATCGCGGTCAGCAGGCTGCCGCCGGAGCGCCGCGAGTTCGCGCGCAAGTTCGGCATCGCGGTCGCCTGCATCACCCGCATCGGCCTGCTGCTGACGCTGGCGTGGCTGGCGAGCCTGACCGCCGACCTGTTCGTGCTGCTCGGGCAGGGTATCTCGGTGCGCGACCTGGTACTGATCCTCGGCGGCGTGTTCCTGCTGGTGAAGGGCGCGCTGGAGATCCGCGAGCTGGTCGGCGGCGGCCACGACGACGGCGGCCCCGCGGCGAAGGCGGCGGTGTCCTTCGGCGGCGTGATCGCGCAGATCGCGGTGATCGACATCGTCTTCTCGCTCGACTCGGTGATCGCCGCGGTCGGCATGGCCGGCGAGTACGTGCCGGTGATGGTGACGGCGATCCTGGTCGCGGTCAGCGTGATGCTGCTGGCGGCGCGCCCGCTGGGCCAGTTCATCGACGCCAACCCGACGGTGAAGATGCTGGCGCTGGCGTTCATCGTGCTGATCGGCGCCTACCTGCTGCTGGAAGGCTTCGACGTGCACATCCCGAAGGGCTACATCTACGGTTCGATGGGCTTCTCGGTGCTGGTCGAGGTCCTCAATCTCTGGGCCAAGCGCAACTCAAGGCTGCGCGGGGAACTGTTCTGACCCGGGCCTTGCGCCCGGGGCGCACGCGATACGCTCCTGCAGCGTCCAACAGGATGTCATTCCGACCCCGGGCTTGATCCGGGAAGGAATCCGCTTGCGTTGTCGTGATTCGCCTGGCTGGAAGCGGGTTGACCAGCTCGCGGCTGTTGTGGAGCGCTTCTCGCTACGCCCGGAACGACGGCCGTCTTTTGTCAGGCGCACTTGGCGAAAGCGGGCGCCTGGCCGGCGCGCCGATGTGCGACGTCCGGCGCCGGCGTCCCGGCCCGCGCCGGAAGGGATGTGACCTGGATGGAGGCGGGCTCCGGCCTCCTGCCGCGCATTTTTCCGCAGGTGCGACGTGGCCGGACAAGGACCAACCGCCACGGGCTGCGCCCGTTGCGGGCGCGCGTGTCGCGGGCGGTCGGGTCGGGCACAATAGGCCTCTGCCCGCCGAGGATCGAACCGCTTCATGGTCCACCTGCACCAGATCGACCCGATCGCGATCCAGTTCCCGGCGTTCGAACTGTTCGGCCGCAGCTTCCATCCGGCGATCCACTGGTACGGGATCATGTACCTGCTGGCCTTCCTCGTCGCGTGGTGGCTTGGGCGCCGCCGGATCGCGGCCGGGCGCCTGCCCGGCGTCGACGCCAACGCCTTCGGCGACCTGATGTTCTACGGCATGCTCGGCGTGGTGCTGGGCGGGCGCATCGGCTACGTGCTGTTCTATTCGTTCGGCGATTTCCTGAGCGACCCGCTGATGCTGGTGCGCGTGTGGGACGGCGGCATGAGCTTCCATGGCGGCCTGCTCGGCGTGCTGGTCGCGGCCTGGCTCTGGGCGCGGCGGCAGAAGCTGCATTTCATCGACGTGATGGACTTCGTCGCGCCCTGGGTGCCGCCGGGCCTGGGCTTCGGCCGCATCGGCAACTACATCGGCGCCGAGCTGTGGGGCAAGTACACGCAGGCGGGCTGGGGCGTGGTGTTCCCGACCGATCCCGAGTTTTCCGGCTGGAGCGCCGAACGCCTGCAGGCCGAATTCGCGGGCGGGGCGCTCGATGCGTTCGCGCGGCATCCCTCGCAGCTGTACCAGGCCTTCCTCGAGGGGCTGGTGATGTTCGTGGTGCTGTGGTGGTACTCGTCGAAGCCGCGGCCGCGCTATGCGCTGAGCGGGCTGTTCGCGCTGCTGTATGGCGCGTTCCGCTTCGCGGTGGAATTCGTGCGCGTGCCCGACGCCGACATCGGCTACCTCGCCTTCGGCTGGCTGACGATGGGCCAGGTGCTGTCGCTGCCGCTGGTCGCGCTGGGCCTGTTCTGGCTGTGGAAGTCGCACAGTGCGCCGACGCTGCAGCCGGTCGCCGCCGGAGGCAAGGCATGAAGCAGTACCTCGACCTGCTGCGCCACGTGCTCGAGCGCGGCGCAGAGAAGTCCGACCGCACCGGCACCGGCACGCGCAGCGTGTTCGGCTGGCAGATGCGGTTCGACCTGGGCGAAGGCTTCCCGCTGGTCACCACCAAGAAGCTGCACCTGCGCTCGATCGTCCACGAGCTGCTGTGGTTCCTGCAGGGCGAGACCAACATCGCCTACCTGAAGGAGAACAAGGTCAGCATCTGGGACGAGTGGGCCGACGAACACGGCGAGCTCGGCCCGGTCTACGGCAAGCAGTGGCGGCGCTGGCCCGACGGCAAGGGTGGCCACATCGACCAGATGCAGTGGCTGGTCGACGAGATCAGGCGCAATCCCGATTCGCGCCGCCTCGTCATCAGCGCCTGGAACGTGGCCGAGCTGCCGCAGATGGCGCTGATGCCTTGCCACTCGCTGTTCCAGTTCTACGTCGTCGGCGGCAAGCTCAGCTGCCAGCTGTACCAGCGCAGCGGCGACATCTTCCTCGGCGTGCCGTTCAACATCGCCAGCTACGCGCTGCTCACGCACATGGTGGCGCAGGCGACCGGGCTGGGCGTGGGCGACTTCGTGCACACGCTGGGCGACGCGCACCTGTACTCGAACCACTACGAGCAGGCGCGCGAACAGCTGGCGCGCGCGCCACGGCCGCTGCCGAAGCTACAGCTCAATCCGGACGTCACCGACCTGTTCGCGTTTTCCTTCGACGACATCGAGATCCACGGCTACGACCCGCATCCGGCGATCAAGGCGCCGGTGGCGGTGTGATTTGAACGCGGGGATCGGGGATTGGGGATTCGGGAACCGGACAAGCGGGTGGTGACGTCGGGGCAGCCTGGTCCGCATGCCGTCCTGGTGGTTGCGTTCGACCGCAATCGGGCGATCGGCAAGGACAACGCGCTGCCGTGGCGCCTGCCGGACGACCTGAAGCGCTTCAAGGCGCTCACGCTCGGCAAGCCGGTGCTGATGGGGCGCAGGACCGCCGAATCGCTGGGACGCGCGCTGCCGGGACGGTTGAACCTGGTGATGACCCGCGGCGGGCGGCCGCCGTTCGACGGCATGCGCGCCGTCGCGTCGCTCGACGAAGCGTTGCGCATCGCGACGGAGCAGGGCGCCGGCGAACTGTGCGTGATCGGCGGTGCCGAGATCTACGCGCTGGCACTGCCGCATGCGGCAGCGCTGCACGTGACGCATGTCGACACCGTGGTGGAGGAGGCGGATGCGTTCTTCCCGCCGTTCGACGACGGCCGCTGGCGACCCGTGTCGCGCGAACCGCACCCGGCGGATGCGAGGCATGCCTTCGCCTTCGAGTTCGTCGACTACCTGCGGACGCAGTAGGCGCCGACGGATTCCGGCTGCGGCGGGCGCGCCCATCGATCCGACCCATCTCCCGTGGGAGCGCCTTCAGGCGCGATTGCGTGCCGGCTGTGTCGAACGTCCGGTCGCGGCTGAAGCCGCTCCTGCAGCCGCTGGGGCGTCCTCAGCATGGCCCGGCGTCAGCCGGATGACCTGGAAGGCGGCGGCACGTCCCGCCCCGGCACCTGCACGATGCGCAGTTCGTCGGTGTCGAGCTGCAGCGCGGTGAGCTTGCCGCCCCAGACCGCGCCGGTGTCCAGCGCGTGCACGCCGTGGCCGATGAACAGGCCGAGCGTGGACCAGTGGCCGCAGGCGATCTTCAGCTCGCGCTCGGCGCGCCCGGGCACCTCGTACCAGGGATAGAGGCCGGCCTGCTGCGTGCCCGGCGCACCCTTTTCCTCGAACGCGATACGCCCGCGCGGCGAGCAGTAGCGCATGCGCGTGAACACGTTGATGATCGCGCGGTCGCGGTCGTAGCCGGTCAGCCCAGGCGACCACGCGGGACGGTCGCCGTACATGTTCTTCAGCAGCTTCTTCGCGCCGTTGCCGCGCAGCTTGCGCTCGACCTCGCGCGCGTGCTGCTCGGCCAGCGTGGTGGTCCACTTCGGCGCGAGCCCGGCGTGCACCATCATCCAGCCGAGCGCGCGATCGACGTGCAGCAGCGGCTGTACGCGCAGCCAGTCGAGCAGGACGTCGCGATCCTGCGCGAACAGCACGCCGCGCAGGTCGGGATTGACCTTGCGCTGCTCGGACTCGCTGCGTTCGGCGATGGCGAGCAGCGACAGGTCGTGGTTGCCGAGCACCGCGACCGCGCTCTCGCGCAGAGAATGCACCAGGCGCAGCGTCTCCAGCGATTCGCCGCCGCGGTTCACCAGGTCGCCGCAGAACCACAGGCGATCGCGCGCCGGATCGAACCGGACCTTCTCGAGCAGGCGCTGCGTGGGGCTGTAGCAGCCCTGCAGGTCGCCGATCGCCCAGATCGCCATGCGCGTCGTGCGGCCCGGTCAGTGCAGCGTGCGCGGCACGGCGAGCGTGAACGGCGGGATCGGTGCGTCGAAGCGAGTGCCGTCGTCGCCGACCATGTCGTACTTGCCTTCCATCGTGCCGACCGCCGTCGGCAGGGTGGCGCCGGAGGTGTAGGTGAACTGGTCGCCCGGCTCCAGCCGCGGCTGCTCGCCGACCACGCCGTCGCCGTGCACCTCCTCGACCCGCCCGTTGGCGTCGGTGATGATCCAGTGCCGGGACACCAGCTGCGCCGGCAGCCGTCCGAGGTTGCGGATGCGGATGGTGTAGGCGAACACGTAGCGATCGTCGTCGGGCTCGGATTCCTCGTCGAGGAACTGCGTGGCGATCTGGATTTCCAGGCTGTAATCGGCAATCTCTTTCATGGCGCCAGTGTATGCGCTGGCCGTGAATGGTTCGAGTACGTGGGAGCGCGCTTGCGCGCGATGCGGGGCGCGTCGGGTATCGATCGCGGCCGAGAGCCTGCCCTGGGCCTGCCGAAGGGCCACTCCAAAGGCCGATCGGCCGAGTCAGGTTCCGGCGGCGGAATGGTTCGCCAGGCGCACGAAGTCGGCGATGGCCAGCTGTTCCGCGCGGGTTTTCGGATCGATGCCGGCGGCGCGGATCGTGGCCTCGTCGCAGAGCTTCGACAGGGCGTTGCGCAGGGTCTTGCGGCGCTGGCCGAAGGCGTCGCGGACGATGGCGGAAAAGCGGGCGGGATCGGCGATGCCGATGCTGGCCGGCGCGCGTGGCACCAGCCGCACCACGGCCGAATCCACCTTCGGCGGCGGCCGGAACGCGCCGGGACCGACCGTGAACAGCGCAGTCACCTCGCACCAGGCCTGCAGCATCACGCTCAGGCGGCCGTAGACCTTGCTGCCGGGCGGCGCGGCCATGCGGTCCACCACCTCCTTCTGCAGCATGAAGTGCATGTCGCGGACTGCTGCCGCGTGGTCGAGGGCGTGGAACAGGATCGGCGAGGACAGGTTGTATGGCAGGTTGCCGACCAGCCGGACCGGCGCGCCGGCGGCCAGCGCGGTGAAGTCGACGTCGAGCACGTTGGCGTGGATGAGCGTCAGCTCGCCGCGCGCGCGCGCGGCTTCGGTGAGCGGGACGAGCAGGTCGCGATCGAACTCGATCGCGGTCAGCGCGCCGTGGCGGTCGAGCAGCGGGAAGGTCATCGCGCCCTGGCCGGGGCCGATCTCGACGAGGCGGTCGCCCGGCTTCGGATCGACGGCGAGGATGATCCTGTCGACCACCCCGCGTTCGTGCAGGAAGTGCTGGCCGAGCGACTTCTTGGCCGGTCCGCTGAAGCCGCTCACAGCAGCCGTGTCCCGACGGGGACGTCGCGATCGGGCACGCACAGCGCGACCCGGCCCTGCGCGTCGTGGAAGCCGGTGACCAGACACTCCGACATCAGCGGCCCGATCTGCTTCTCCGGGAAGTTCACCACGCCCACCACCAGCCGGCCCACCAGTTCCTCCGGCGCGTACAGCGCGGAGACCTGGGCGCTGGACTTGCGCACGCCGACGTCGGGGCCGAAGTCGACCTCGAGCATGTAGGCCGGCTTGCGCGCCTCGGCGAAGACGCGCGCCGACAGCACGCGGCCGACGCGCAGGTCCACCTTCATGAAGTCGTTCCAGTCGATTTGCTGCATGGGAATGGGGCGGGGAATGAGGAATAGGGAATCGTGAGACGTTACCGTACCTTTGCCGCTACTTGCCGTCATCCCGGCGAAAGCCGGGATCCATTTCGATCTTGCCGTTGCTTCGTCGTCACTGCCGAAAAGCAACGGCACAATGGATCCCGGCTTTCGCCGGGATGACGACGAAGACATGGCGGCCCTTTTCGGCTCGACCGGAGCGCGGACTTTACGGTCGCTGGAAGACGGTCGCGCGGGCCCGGTTTTCGCCGTTTCCTGGATGCCGCGCCAGTAGCCCCCGAATCAACCAGTTTCCTTCCTCCTGCGCCGCGCCAACCGGGCACAGGTCTCGATCGCGGCGAACAGGCTCGATGGATCGGCGCGGCCGCTGCCGGCGAGGTCGAGCGCGGTGCCGTGGTCGACCGCGACGCGCGGGTAGGGCAGTCCGAGGGTCAGGTTCACTGCGCGCTCGAAGCCGCTGTACTTGAGCACCGGCAGGCCCTGGTCGTGGTACATCGCCAGCACCGCGTCGACCTCGCGCAGTTTCGCCGGCAGGAACGCGGTGTCGGCCGGCAGCGGTCCGTCGAGGCGCATGCCCTCCTCGCGCAGCTGCGCCAGCAGCGGCTCGATCACCTCGATCTCCTCGCGCCCGAGGTGCCCGGCTTCGCCGGCGTGCGGGTTGAGGCCGAGCACGGCGATGCGCGGCGTGTCGATGCCGAAGTCTTCGCGCATCGCCGCGTGCAGGATGCGCAGCACGCGTTCGAGCGCAGCGGGCGTGATCGCGTCGGCGACGTCGCGCAGCGGCAGGTGGGTGGTGGCGAGGGCGACGCGGACGACGTCGTTGGCGAGCATCATCACCACGTCGCGCCCGGCCTGCGCGGCCAGCAGTTCGGTGGTGCCGGAATAGGGGATGCCGCCGAGGTTGATCGTGGCCTTGTGCACCGGGCCGGTGACGATGCCGTCGCAGGCGCCTTCGAGGCAGGCGGCCGCGGCGCGCGTCAGCGCATCGATCACCGCCGCGGCGTTGCGCGGGTCGGGCGCGCCCGGCGCGCAGTCGACGGCGTTGGGGATCTCGACCAGGCGCAGTTCGCCCGGCTGCGCTTCGGGCGCGTCGGCTGCGAGGAACCGCAGCGGCAGCCCCAGGTGCGCGGCAGCGGCGGCCAGCGCGTCGCGGTCGCCGAATGCGACGAGGTCGGCGTCCCAGGCGCGCTGCGCCGCGCGCACGCACAATTCGGGGCCGACGCCGGCCGGTTCGCCCGGGACCAGCGCCAGCCGGGGGCGCAACGCGCTGGAAACTGCCGTGGGTCTGGCCATTCGATGTTCCGACTGTCGTCCCGACTGCGGGCTCGATCCGGGAGGGACCTGCTGCTGGCAGGACAAACGCGGATCCCTTTCTCTACGCTCGGGATGCCGGCTGACGAAAACGTCTATTTGCCGGAGCAGTCACGCTCGTGGGGGACGTCGTGCTCCGCAGGTGTCAAACAGGCGTCAACCGCCGATGCGGATGTCGACATAGGCTTCGCCGCGCATTTCGCGCAGGTAGCGGTCCCATTCGTCTTCCAGCTTGCGCTGGCCGATCGATTCGCGGACCTGCGCGCGGCGGTTCTCGTCCTCGGCGCGGGTCTGGCGCGTGCCCACGCGCTGCACGATGTGCCAGCCGGCCTGGGTCTTGAACGGCGCCGACACCTGGCCGTCCTGCAGGGTCGCGACCTGCCCGCCGAACTCGGGTCCGAACTCATCCTGCGTGAACCAGCCCAGGTCGCCACCGTTGGACTTGCTCACGGTGTCGTCGGAACTCTCGCCGGCGACGGCCTGGAAATCGGCGCCGCCGGCGATGCGGGCGCGCAGCGTGTCGATCCGGGCCTTGGCCTCGCCGTCGCCGCTGGCGCCTTCCGCCGGGCGGACCAGGATATGGCGCGCATGGAACTGGGTGACGGTACCTTCGCCGCCGGCCTGCGCGCCGTCGCGGGTCTCGACCAGCTGCAGCAGCTGGAAGCCGCTCGGGCCGCGGATCGGGCCGATCACGTTGCCCGGCTGCATCGAGCGGATCGCGTTCGCGAACGCAACCGGGATCTCGTCGAGGCTGCGCCAGCCGAGGTCGCCGCCTTCGAGCGCGTTGGGGCTGTCGGAGTAGCGCACCGCGGCGGCCGCGAACTGCATCTCGTTGCGGTCGAGCAGGGACTTGATGCCGTCGATCTTCTGCTGTCCGGTCGCGATCTGCTCCGGCGTCGCGCCTTCCGGCAGCGCCACGAGGATGTGCGCCAGGTGGTACTGCATGGCGCCGGCTTGCGAGGTCATCGCGGCATCGACCTCGGCGTCGCTGACGCTGATCCGGCTCTGCGCGAAGCGCTGGCGCAGGCGCTGGACCAGGATCTCGTCGCGCAGCGAGCTGCGGAAGTCGTCGATCGACATGCCGTCGCGCGCCAGCTGCTGTCGCAACTGGTCGGGCGAGAGGTTGTTCTGCTGGGCGATGTTGTTGATCGCGCTGTCGACTTCCGCGTCGCCGACGCGCACGCCGGTCTCGCCGGCGCGGGTGGTCTGCAGCTTGACCAGGATCAGGCGTTCCAGCACCTGTCGCTCCAGCACCTGCCGCGGCGGGAGCTGGTTCTGGCGGTCGGCGTACTGGGCGACGATGTTCGCGACCGCGCGGTCGAGTTCGCTCTGCAGGATGACGTCTTCGTCCACCACCGCGGCGATGCGTTCCAGCGGCTGTGCCTGTTGCGCGTGGACGGAGGCCGCGAACAGCAGGGCGGCGCACAGGAGGGCGGTGCGGATCTTCATGGCAGGAGGTCTGACGTGTTGTCGTCGTCGTCGGCACCGCTGCCGAGTTCCGACGGCGGGACGAGGTAGAGGTCGTCGCGGTGGTATCCGAGGATAGCACGGCGCAGGCGGCTCTGGTTGTCGGGGCCGGCCGAACCGAGGCCCTTGAGTTCGATCTCGAGCTGGATGGCGTCGTTCATTTCGCCGCGGGTATTGCGCACGTAGCGGCGTCCCACCAGGCGGGCGGCGACGCAGCAGCTTTCCCACTGCACGCCGGCGATGGCTTCCAGCACCTGGCTGGACTGCAGCGAGTAGTAGTAGCGCCCGACCAGGCTCCAGGCGGGGTTGATCGGGTACAGGAAGGACAGATCGACCTGCTCCAGCAGGTCGGTCTGCCGGAGCACGTTGCGGCGGTAGCGGTAGGCGAGGTTGACGATGCCGTCGTCGCCGATCAGGTAGCGCGTGCGGACGGTCGCCAGGTCCTCGCGGCTGGTGGCCGGGTTCCACTGGTAGGAGGTGCCGATGGTCCAGCGGTCGTTGATGGCGTAGTTGGCGTCGACCACCCAGGCCGACTTGCCTTGCTCGATCGGGGCCTCGTTGCCGAGCGTGACCCGCGCGTCCTCGAAATAACGGATCTGGCCGACGCTGGCCGAGAGTTTCTCGCGACCGTCGGACTCGCGGATCAGGCGCGTGGTCAGCGCCAGCGTCAGCTGGTTGGCGTCGCCCTGGCGGTCGCCGCCGGAATAGCGGTTGTCGCGGAACAGCTGGCCCCAGCTGAAGGTCATCGGCCGGGTGTCGAACAGCGGCATGCCGTCCTGGTCGCGATAGGGCGAGTTCAGGTAGAACAGCCGCGGCTCCAGCGTGTGCAGGTAGTCGTCGCCGCGGAAGCGGGTGTTGCGGTCGAAGAACAGGCCGGCGTCGATGGTGCCGATCGGCTGGCTGGCCGACGGCGAGTCGTTGGGGGCGGCCGGACCGTTGGCGAGGTCCTCGGCCAGTGCATCGTCGAGCCGGTAGCTGACGTGGCGCCAGGCCAGCGTCGGCCGGATGAACCAGCTCGCGCCTTCCAGCGGCGTGCTGAGGTAGGGCTTGAGGAAGAGCCGGCTGCCGCCCGGCTTGCCTGCGCCGTCCAGGTGCGAGAAGCGGGTGGCCTCCACGTCCGCGCCGGCGACCAGCCAGTCGCCGAACGGCTGTTCCCAGCCGAAGTAGGCGCGCGGCAGGCGGTTGTAGGGCAGCCGTGTCTCGGAGATCGTGTAGTCGGTCAGGTGCCGGTACTGGCCCTCGAGACTGGCGTTCCAGTAGCGGCTGCGGCCGTACACGCCAACGCTGCTGACCAGGGAGGTGACGGTCAGTCCCTCGATGCTGCTGCTGGAATCCTCGATCCAGCGCGGGTCGCTGATCCAGTACAGGTTCGCGCGCGCCTGCCAGGTACGGTCGATGTTGTGGCGGCCGATGTAACGGAACATGCCGCGGTCGTCCTCGCGGCGGTTCTCGGCGATGGGCACCTCGTCGATCTCGCGGTCGCGTTCGCGCCAGGTCAGGTCGTCCGAGGGCAGCACCTGCAGGTCGAAGGTGCCGCGCCCGCGTTCGGTGAGGTAGCGGAACTCGGTGCCCAGTTGCACGCCACGTTGGCTCATCCAGCGCGGCGTCAGGGTCATGTCGTAGTTCGGCGCCAGGTTGAGGTAGATCGGCTGGCGCCAGTCGAAGCCGTTGCGGCTGGACACGCTGATGGCCGGATACAACATGCCGGTGCGCCGCCGGTCGTCGATCGGGAAGGCGAGGTAGGGCATGTACAGCACCGGCACCTTGCCGATGCGCAGGGTGGCGTTGCGCGCGACGCCCGTGCCCTCGTCGGTGTCGACGTCGATGCGCTGCGCGCGCAGTTCCCACCAGCGCTGGCTGGGTGGGCAGGTGGAATAGGTGGAGCCGAACATCCGCCCCTGCGCCTCCTGCATCTCGATGCGCTCGGCGCCGCCGTTGCCGCGGCGCTCGGTGAGCTGGTAGCGGACGTTGTCGATGCGGTGCGATTCGGTGTTCTGGTCGCCCTCGAGCCGGTCGGCGACGATGCGCATGCCCGAGTCCTGGTAGCGCACGTTGCCGGTCGCGGTGTAGGTGCCGGTTTCGGGCGAATACTCGATGTCGTCGGTGCCGAGGAACTGGTCGCCGCGGCGCAGGGTGACGTTGCCGGTGACGTTGTACATGCCGCCGTCGACGCCCACGGTCTGGTCGCCCTGGATGTCGGTCGGCAGATTGTCGCGGTCGGCCGGGCTGCCCCTGGGCGGCTGCGCGTCGGGAAACAGCGGGACCGCGTCCTCGACCGGGCACAGCGACCAGTCGACCGGGATGTCGTCGTCCGCGTGGGCTGCCAGCGACAGGGCGATGCAGATCGGCAGTGGCAGCAGGCGCAGCGCTGGACGCACGCGATGGAATCCCGGTGGCGGAAAGGCCGCTAGCTTGCCGGAACGCCCGTGTAGCGGCAATGCACGCCGGGCGCGGCGTTCAGGGCCGCGACGGGCTCGCCGCGGCGGTTCCCGAGACAAGGGCCGAGACGTGCGCGACCGAGCCTTCCCGCAGGGCCTGCAGGTCGTAGCCGCCTTCGAGCATGGAGACGATGCGTCCCCCCGCATGGCGAGCGGCCAGCCGGTTCAGTTCGCCGGTCAGCCAGGTGAAGTCGTCCGGTCCCAGGTCCAGTCCGGCGAGCGGGTCGCGGCGGTCGGCGTCGAATCCCGCGGAGATGAACACGAGCTGTGGCGCGAACGCATCCAGCGCCGGCAGGAGGGTCTCGGCCCAGGTGCGCCTGAACGGGGCGCTTCCCGCGCCCGCCGGCAGCGGCGCGTTGACGATATTGCCGACGCCGCGCTCGTTGCCGGCACCGGTCCACGGATACAGCGGCGACTGGTGCGAACTGAGGTAAAGCACGCGCGGGTCGCGTTCGAAGATGGCCTGGGTGCCGTTGCCGTGGTGGACGTCGAAGTCGACGATCGCCACCCGCGCCAGGCCGAACTTGTCGAGCGCGTGCGCGGCGGCCACGGCGATGCTGTCGAACAGGCAGAAGCCCATCGCGGCGTCGATGGTGGCGTGGTGGCCCGGCGGGCGCACGGCGCAGAAGGCGACGTCGGTTTCGCCGTTCATCACCGCCTCGGTCGCGGCGATGCCGGCGCCGACCGCGCGCAGCGCGGCTTCAGGCGAACCCGGCGAGACGACGGTGTCCGGATCGAGCCGCGTCGTTCCGTGCGGGTGTGGCGCCAGCACCATCGCCATCAGCGCCGGATCGTGCACGCGCAGCAGCTGCCCGCGCGTGGCGCGTGGCGCCTCGATCCACTCCATCGCCGGGAAGGCCTCGTGCACCGCATCGAGCACCGCCTCGAGCCGCTCCGGACGTTCCGGATGGCCCGGCCCGGTGTCGTGCTCCAGGCAGGCGGGGTGGGTGTAGCCGAGGATGCGCGCCATCCCTACTGCTCCATCCCGTCTTTTTTCGCAGGAGCGGCTTCACCCGCGACCAGGCGTCCGACGGGCCTGCGCAAGCGATCGCGCCTGAAGGCGCCCCCGCAATCCGCGAACCCGATCACCGGCGGCGCTCGTGCCGCCACAGCACTTCGCCGTGCCCACTGGCGCGGGCGAGCACGCGCGAGAGCACGAACAGCAGGTCGGACAGGCGGTTGAGGTAGCGGATCGCCTGCGGGCGCACGGCGTCGTGGCGCGAGAGCGTGACGGTGTCGCGTTCGGCGCGGCGCACGATGGTGCGGGCGACGTGGCAGCGCGCCGCCGCTTCGCCGCCGCCGGGCAGGATGAAGTCCTTCAGCGGTGGCAGCGGCTCGTTGTAGCGGTCCAGGTGCGCTTCCAGCCGGTCGATGTCGGCGTCGTCGATCGCGGCATGGCCGGGAATGCACAGTTCGCCGCCGAGATCGAACAACTGGTGCTGGATCGCGGTCAGCAGGTCGCGGACGTCATCGGGCAGTTCGGCCGCCAGCAGCAGGCCGATCGCGGAGTTCGCCTCGTCGACGGTGCCGTAGGCGTTGACCCGCGCCGAGTCCTTCGCCACGCGCGTGCCGTCGCCCAGGCCGGTCGTGCCGTCGTCGCCGGTGCGGGTGTAGATCTTCGACAGCCGGTTGCCCATGGCCGGGCTTCGTCAGCGCGTCGCGCGCCGGATCAGCGCCGCGCGCCGTCCCGGGCCGGGGCGGCGTTCGCCGGCAGCAGGCGGGCGATGATGACGTGGGTGGCCGCGGCGATACCGACGTACATCGCGGTCACCCGCAGGTAGGGCAGCAGCCAGTCGGTGTAGTTCTTCCACCAGCCGGCGACGGTGGGTTCGGCCACCGCGCTGCTGGTCCAGTAGAAACCGCCCTGCGCGAACAGGTGGCAGACCGCGACCGAAACCACGACGCTCGCGACCAGCAGCCCCAGCGCGCGCCAGCCGATGCCGCCGGCGTGGCGCTGCAGCCACCAGCCGCCGGCCCACATCGCCAGGTGCGCCGGCACCAGCGCCCAGTAGCCGGGGGAGACGCAGTAATGCGTCCAGAAGTCGATGCCCTGGCCGCGGATGACGATCCAGTCGACCACCACGGCAAGCGCCATCAATAGCGGGAACGCCCAGCGCGTCCAGCGGTGCAGGTAGAAGCCGCCGACGAAGAACACCGCCCAGGAGGCGTCCGGTACCGCGCCGAAGTGGTGCAGTCGCGTCGCGGCCATCACGGCGGCCAGCAGGGTCAGGATCGCGGCGCGGCTTGCGGCGGTGGTCATGGCGTCGGAACTCCGGGACGGCGCGGGAATCCACGCATTCTATCGATCCGGCCCGCAAATTGTAGGAGCGCCTCCAGGCGCGATCGCTCTCCCGGCCCCGTCGAACGCCCGGTCGCGGCTGAAGCCGCTCCTACGGAACATCGGACGGATCGATCGGGGCCTGTCGTCAATCGTCGGAATGCGCGACACGCCATCCCGCGGCCGCGGCGATGCCCTCGGCGCCCGCTATCATGGTGCGATGGAAGCCGTGCATCCGGTGCTGATCGTCGGTGGCGGACTGGTCGGCGCCAGTCTCGCGCTCGCGCTCGATCGCGCGGGGGTCGCCGTGGCGATGGTCGAGGCCGCGCCGCCCGGCGCGATGCCGGCGGTGTTCGACCAGCGCAACCTCAGTTTCGCCGACGCGACCGTCAATGCGCTGGCCGCGCTCGGCGTGATGCAGCGGCTGCGCGCGCCCGCGGGCGCGATCCGGCGCATCCACGCCAGCCGCAGCGGTGACTTCGGCCGGGTCCTGCTGGATGCAGCCGACTATGGACGCGACAGCTTCGGCCAAGTCGTGGTGGCGCGCGATTTCGGCGAAGCGCTGGAGGCCCGACTGGCCGAACTTCCGCGCCTGGTCCGCCATCGGCCGGCGCGATTCCTCGGCTTCGGCGGGACCGCCGACGGCCTGCGCCAGGTCCGCATCGCCGACGGCGACGGCGAGCGAGTCCTGCGCGCACGCCTGGTGGTTGCCGCCGACGGCACCGGCAGCCAGGTGCGCGATGCGCTCGGCATCGCGGTCGACGAGCACGACTACCGGCAGCGGCTGTTCGTCGCGCGGCTGCGCACGCGGCGTGCGCCCGACGGCATCGCCTACGAGCGGCTTGGCGACGACGGCCCCACCGCGCTGCTTCCGCGCGGCGACGGCGCCTGGGGGCTGGTCCACGGCGTCGCCGAGGCCGATGCCGATGCGGTCGCGGCGCTGGACGATCGCGCCTTCCTCGACCGCGTGCAGTCCGCGTTCGGCTGGCGCGCCGGGCGTTTCGTCGAGGTCGGCGAACGCAGCGTCTATCCGGCATTGCGCGCGGTGGCGGCGCGCACCACGGCAACGCGCGCAGTGCTGGTCGGCAATGCCGCGCAGACCCTGCATCCAGTGGGCGCGCAGGGCTTCAACCTCGGCCTGCGCGATGCGCTGACATTGGCCGAACTGGTGGCGGAGGCGGGCGATCCGGGCGCGGATGCGCTGCTCGACGCCTACGCTGCGCGCCGGCGCGAGGATCGCGAGCGCACGCTGGCGTTTTCCGACGGGCTGGCGCGTCTCACCGCCAACCGCGCGTCCCTGCTGCGCCCGCTGCGCAGCCTCGGCCTGCTGGCGGTGGACCGCGTGCCGTCGCTGCAGTCGCTGCTCGCCGGTGGTGCGATGGGCTATCGCGGCGACGTGCCTGCGCTGTGCCGGACCGGCGCGGCATGAGCCGGCGCGACCTGCACGACGTGGCGGTGGTCGGCGGCGGCGTGGTCGGCGCCGCCTGCGCGCTGGCGCTGGCGGAGCTGGGGCTGGACGTGTGCCTGGTCGAGGCCTCGCGGCCGCCGGCGTGGTCGCCCGCGCAGCCGGACCTGCGGGTGTACGCGCTGGCGTCGGACAACGTCGCCCTGCTCGACGCGCTCGGCGCGTGGACGCCGGTGCGGGACGCGCGCGCGCAGCCCTACCGGCGGATGCGGGTCTGGGACGCGGCCGGCGGCGATCCGATCAGCTTTGACGCCGACGCGCTCGCGCGCACCGAACTGGGCTGGATCGTCGAACACGGCCTGCTGGTCGATGTCCTGTGGCAGGCCCTGCAGCGCAGCCGCATCCGCCTGGCCTGCCCGGCGCGCGTCGAAGCGCTGGAGCAGGACGACGCCGGCGTGCAACTGCGGCTCGACGACGGCACCCGCGTCGCCGCACGCCTCGCCATTGCCGCCGACGGCGCCGCCTCGCAGCTGCGGCGGCGCGCCGGCATCGCGGCCGAGGCCTACGACTACGCGCAACAGGGCATCGTCGGATACGTGCAGGCCGAACGCCCGCACGAGGCGACGGCCTGGCAGCGCTTCCTGCCGACAGGACCGCTGGCGCTGCTGCCGTGGACGGACGGGACCTGCTCGATCGTCTGGACCCTGCCCAACGACGAGGCCGCGCGCGTGCTGGCGCTCGACGACGCGGCGTTCGCGCGCGCCGTCACCGCGGCCTTCGATGCGCGGCTCGGCGAACTGCGGCCGACGACCAAGCGCGTCGCGTTCCCGCTGCAGCGCCAACTCGCCGCCACCCAGCACGCCGGCCGCGTGCTGGTGATCGGCGACGCCGCGCATGCGGTGCATCCGCTGGCCGGGCAGGGCGTGAACCTCGGCCTTCGCGACGTGTCCGCGCTGCGCGACTGCGTGCGCGAGGCACAGCGGCGACGCGTGGCCTGGGATACGTCGCACCGCTTCGCGCGCTGGGCGCGGTCGCGGCGCAGCGAGAACACGGTCGCCGCCTACGCGTTCGACGGCATCAACCGCCTGTTCTCGAACGATGCCGTGGCGCCGACGCTGCTGCGCGGCCACCTGCTCGGCCTCGCCGGGCGGATGCCGCCGCTGGTGGACCTGTTCTGGCGGCGCGCCGCCGGCGGCTGAGGGGCGTCAGCTCGCCGCCGCTTTCGTGGCGCGCAGGCGCTTGAACAGCTTTACCGCCCCCACCACCAGCGTTCCCGCGACGATACCAACCGCAGCGTTGATCAGCATCGGCGTCAGTGCGCCGAGCACCGCTCCCGCACCGGGGACTTGCGAGGCGTCCACCGCCGCGTGCTGGATCCACTCGTGCACCACGTGGAAGCCGTGGGTGAGGATGCCGCCGCCGACCAGGAACATCGCCGCGGTGCCGGCCACCGCCAGGCCCTTCATCAGCCACGGCGCCATGCGCAGGATGCCGGTGCCGATCGCGCGCGCGAAGCCGCTGACACTGCGGCTCAGGTACAGGCCGAGGTCGTCGAGCTTGACGATGCCCGCGACCAGCCCGTAGACGCCGATCGTCATCAGCACCGCGATCCCGGCCAGCACCCCGACCTGCACCGCGAACGGCTTGCCGGAGACGGTGCCCAGCGCGATCACGATGATCTCCGCCGAGAGGATGAAGTCGGTGCGGATGGCGCCCTTGATCTTGTCCTTCTCCGTCGCGACGAGATCCCTGTCGGGCTCGGCCAGCGCCGCGGCGTGCGCGGCGTGGCGCGCGCGCTCCTCGTCCTTGCCGTGCAGGAACTTGTGCAGCAGCTTTTCCACGCCCTCGTAGCACAGGAACAGGCCGCCGGCCATCAGCAGGGGCGTCACCGCCCACGGCAGGAACGCGCTGATCGCCAGCGCCGCTGGCACCAGGACCAGCTTGTTGACCGCCGAGCCCTTCGCCACCGCCCACACCACCGGCAACTCGCGGTCGGCGCGGACGCCGCTGACCTGCTCGGCGTTGAGCGCGAGGTCGTCGCCGAGCACGCCGGCGGTCTTCTTCGCGGCGACCTTGGTCATCACCGACACGTCGTCCAGGATCGTGGCGATGTCGTCGAGCAGGACGAGCAGGCTGGAGGCCATGTGGGCGTCGGTCGTGGGGCGGAAGGCGGCAGATTGTAGGGGCGCGGCCGTCGGCCGGCGTCAAAACGCCGTCGTCAGCGCGCCAGCGCCCAGGCAGCGAGGCAGAACGAGAGCGCCGCGACGGTAATCGCGACCAGGGTCACGCGCTGGGCCAGCGCCAGCCGGCGTTCCAGCCGTTCCGCGCCCAGCTGCAGCGCCTGCATGGTCTGCTGCATGTCGCGGGCGAGCTTGGCGATGGAGTCGGCGTTCTGGCTCGCGGCGTCCTGCAGTTCGACGATCTGGGTGTCGACGACGTCCAGGCGCAAGCGCTGGCTGTCGTCGGGAAGCGGCGGCGTGCGCGTGAACATCGGCCGCGCGAGGCGGATGATCTCCGGCAGGTAGGGAGCGACGACGGTGATCCAGCTGGCGGCCATGTCCGGTTCCTCGATGACGACCGCGCCATTGTAGGAGCGCCCCCGGATCAGGCCCGGGGGCAAGCTCCAGGCGCGAGGCTTTTGATTGGGGATTGGGAATTCGGGATTCGGGATTCGGGATTCGGGAGAAACGCAACAGCCTGTCATCCCGAGCGCAGCGAGCAACTGCTTCCCGTGCAGGCAAGGCGAGATCCCTCGCTGCGCTCGGGATGACAAACGGGGCGGTCGGGTCGCTCCGCGAATTCAGGGCCCGGAGTCCCGGATCCGGAATCAAAGCATCGCGCCTGAAGGCGCTCCTACAGGGTGGTGGCGAAGACCGTGATCTCCTCGCGGTCGTGGTAGAGCTGTTTCGCGCGGATTTGGAGCGGCCTGCCGGCAGTGTCGCGGAACAGGTCGAGGCAGAGCCGTGTTTCCTGCCAGCGCTTCTTCATCGGCAGCTTGAGGTTGAAGACCGCGTGCCGGCACCAGCCTTCGCGGAACCACTCGCCCATGCGGCGCGCGACCCGCGAGGGCTGCTCGACCATGTCGCAGACCATCCAGTCCAGCGGCCGCTGCGGCTGCCAGCGGAAGCCGTCGGCGCGCAGGTGTTCGACCAGGCCGGTGTCGAGGACGTGCTGGCGCAGCGGGCCGTTGTCGATCGCGGTGACGCGCAGGCCGTGGCGGGCGAGGATCCAGGTCCAGCCGCCGGGCGCCGCGCCGAGGTCGGCCGCGGTCATGCCCGGACGCAGGAGTTCGCGGCGCTGCGCACCGTCGAGCAGGCAGGCCAGCGCTTCCTCGAGTTTCAGCGCGGAGCGCGACGGCGCGTCGGCGTGCAGCTTCAGCCGCGGTACGCCGAGCGGCCACGGCGCGGTGGCGGCGGGGTCGGCGCGCGCGAGCAGGGCGTGGTCGCCGGCGACGAAGCAGACGTGCAGGCGCGGCAGCCGCGGTTCGTCGCGCGCGGCGAGCAGGCCGCGCCTGCGCAGGGCCGGGCGCAGCGCGTTGCCGAAGCTGCGTGCCAATCCCGACAGCGGCTTGCCGGCATCGGAATCGGGATGCTCCACCCACAGCGAGCCGAACGGCGGCGCGGCAGAGGTGTCGGTCGCGGCGACGATGGCCCCGAGCATCGGCGTGATCCGGTCGCTTGGATCGAGGTCGCGCAACTCCGCGAACAATGCGACCGACTGGCGCGCGAACACCAGATCCCGCCAGGGCAGGTGCGCAGCCAGTGCGCCGTCGTCGGCAAGAAACAGCACGTAGCCTTCGCCGCGCGTCGCGCGCGCGTATCCGGCGATGCCCGCTTCCGCGGCGCGGTCGCCGAGTTCGGCCGCGAGGTCGGGCTCGAAGCCGGCGCGGCAGTAGCACAGCAGGCCGTTCATGCGGCAGGCCGCATCCACTCTGTAGGAGCGCCTTCAGGCGCGATGCTTTTGATTCCCGGATCCCGACGCAAGAGCATCGCGCCTGAAGGCGCTCCTACAGGGTCGGACGCGGGCGATGGCATCAGTAACGCCCGGCATCGGATTCGCCGTAGCGGCGCAGCACCTCGCGGGCCGCGTCGCGGTGCAGGTCGCGCACCACCTCGATCCCGCGGCGCTGCAGTTCGCCGATCCAGTCGGCCGGCAGCGGGCCTTCGTCGAACGGCGTGAGCGCTTCCACGTCCTCCGAGCGCGCGCCGATCAGCAGCCGGTCGATGCCTGCCCAGACGGTGGCGCCGTAGCACTGGCAGCAGGGCTGAGACGAGGTGGCGAGCACGAAGTGGCCGATGGCGTTGTCGTCGAGGTCGCGGTTCAGGCGCGCGCGCTGCAGCCGCTGCTGCGCCAGCATGTACGCCATCGTCTCGGCGTGCGCGACCGAGCAACTCTGCGGCAGCACGCGGTTGACGCCGACCGAGACGATGCGGTCGTCGTCGGCGTTGAACACCGCCGCGCCGAACGGCCCGCCGCTGGCGGCCTCGATGTTGAGCCGCGACAGTTCGATCGCCAGCGCGACCTTGGCCTCGTCGCCGGGATACGCGCGCGTCGCGTCGACGTGTTCGTGGACCCAGGCCGGAAGCGTCAGGTGGACCTGTGCGTAGAGCATCAGCGATCCGTCTCCAGCGGGCCTGTGGCCGGCTGGCAGCGGTCCTGCACGCAGTCGCAGGCCTGGATATCCTGCCAGCCGCAGACCGAGGACGTGCCCGTGCGCGCGCATTCGGCGCGTATCGCGTCCGGGTCCACCGGGCTGTCCTTGTTGACGCAGGCGGGGAAGTAGCCGCAGCAGTTGCCGACGTTCTTCACCGCGCAGTCGCCGGCGACCTTGCAGGAGAAGTCGGGCGAGTCGGCGCCGACGCGCGCGATTCCCGAAACCTGCGGAACCGGCGTCGCCTCGGGCGCGGGCGCGGTGTCGGACATCGGTGCGGCGCAGGCCGCGAGCAGCAGCGCGAGCAGCATGGACGACAGCAGGGCGGCGGTGCGCATCCGGATTCTCCTCAAGGCATCTGCACGGATGGATGGTGTCATTTCTTCGCTGCGCTCGAAATGACGGTTTGCCGAGGTTCCCCGTAGGAGCGGCTTCAGCCGCGATCGCCCTTCCGGTCTCGCCGGGCAGCTGGTCGCGGCTGAAGCCGCTCCTACAAGGGCGGGTTGGTTCAGGATTTGTCGGCCCAGGTGTCGCGCAGGGAGACGCTGCGGTTGAACACCGGCGCATCGCCGCGATGGTCGCGGCGGTCGGCGACGAAGTAGCCCAGGCGCTCGAACTGGACCGACTGCTCCGGCGCCGCGGCGGCGGCCGCAGGTTCGACGAAGCCGCGCACGCTGCGCTTCGAGTCCGGGTTGAGGTGGTCGCGGTAGGTCCTGCCCCCGCTTTCGTCGTCGGGATCCGCGACCGAGAACAGGCGGTCGTAGAGGCGGATCTCGGCCTCGACCGCGTGTTTCGCGCTCACCCAGTGGATCGTGCCCTTGATCTTGCGGTTCGCGCCCTCCATGCCGGGACGCGATTCGGGATCGAGCCAGCCGCGCAGTTCCACGACGTTGCCGGCGCCGTCCTTCACCACCTCGTCCACGCGCGCGATGCCGGCGCCGCGCAGGCGCACTTCGCCGCCCGGCACCAGCCGCTTCCAGCCCTTGGGCGGCACTTCTGCGAAGTCCTCGCGCTCGATCCACAGCTCGCGCGAGAACGGCACCTCGCGCGTGCCGAAGGACTCGTCCTTGGGATGGTTGGCGAACACCAGGGTTTCCTCGTGGCCTTCGGGCAGGTTGGCGAGCACGAGCTTGAGCGGATCGATCGCCGCCATGCGCCGCGGCGCGTGTGCGTCGAGGTCGTCGCGCAGCGCGCCTTCCAGCACCGAGAAGTCGATCACCGAGTTCTGCTTGCTGATGCCGACGCGGTCCACCAGCAGTCGCAGCGACGCCGGCGTGTAGCCGCGCCGGCGCAGGCCCTGCAGCGTCGGCATGCGCGGGTCGTCCCAGCCGTCGACCAGACCTTCGCCGACCAGTGCGACCAGCTTGCGCTTGCTCATCACCGTGTAGTTGATGTTGAGGCGCGAGAATTCGATCTGGCGCGGCTTGGCGGCGACGTTGGGCAGGCCCTTCGCGGCCAGCGGTTCCAGCAGCTCGGGCGAGTGGGCCAGGTCGACCTTGTCCACGCACCAGTCGTACAGCGGCCGGTGGTCCTCGAACTCCAGCGTGCACAGCGAATGGGTGATGCCCTCGATGGCGTCGCCCAGCGCGTGGGCGATGTCGTACATCGGGTAGATGCACCAGCCTTCGCCGGCGATCGGGTGGGGGATGTGCTTGATCCGGTACAGGGCCGGGTCGCGCAGGTTGATGTTGCCGCTGGACATGTCGATCTTCGCGCGCAGGGTGCGGGCGCCGTCGGGGAACTCGCCGGTGCGCATCCGGCGGAACAGGTCGAGGTTTTCCTCGACCGACCTGTCGCGGAAGGGCGAATTGCGACCCGGTTCGGTCAATGTGCCGCGGTATTCGCGCACCTGCTCGGGGGTCAGGTCGCAGACGAAGGCGTCGCCCTGGCGGATCAGCTTCTCGGCGGCGAGCACGTAGACCTCGAAATAGTCCGAGGCGTGGCGCAGTTCCGCCCAGTCGAAACCCAGCCAGCGCACGTCGTCCTGGATCGCCTGCACGAACTCCGGGTCTTCCTTGGCAGGGTTGGTGTCGTCGAAGCGCAGGTTGCAGACGCCGCCGAATTCCTCGGCGATGCCGAAGTCCAGGCAGATCGCCTTGGCGTGGCCGATGTGCAGGTAGCCGTTGGGTTCGGGCGGGAAACGGGTCCGGATGGCCGCGTGTTTCCCGTTCGCGAGGTCGTCGCGGACGATCTGGCGGATGAAGTCGTGGCGGGCGCCGCCGCCGGCGGACGCCGTGGCGTCCGAAGGGGCCGAAGGCCCGCGGCCGGGCGGGGGGGGGCTGGTCATGACGCGCTTTGGGGGCAAAACGACAGTGTAGCCGAGCCGCCGCCGGCGCCTTGCCGGGTCCCGGCCTGGTACGCCACGGCCCCCCGGTTCTCCGGTCCCCGGGAGATGGCGGATAATGTGACGCGCGACAGGATTTGACGGCACGAAGTTTGCTTCAGGAGTAGAAGGCGCAGGAGAGCCAGGATGTCTGGAGGCAACCACATCGCCGGGCGGGTGCCCGTGCCGCAGTCGCGTCGATCCCCGCCGGGCCATTGGCCGGACCGGCGCCAAGGGCGTGCGCCTGCGGCGATCGCGGGAGGCGTGTCCTGAGCAACGGCCCGCGCAATGTCGATGGCGCGCACCACGAGGGACTGATCGCGATCTGCCTGGCCCTGCTGCTGGGCCTGTTCGCCGTGGCCGTCGCCGGCGTGGTGCCGCAGGAGCCGGGGGTACGGGTCGCCATCGACGCACCGCCGGGAGCCTCGCCGGCGACGCCCGGCAGCGGCGAAGACGCCTGGCTGCAGCCCTCGGAAGGCGGACGCGCGGCGGCGGTCTTGCTGCGGTTCGACCTGCCGGAGGGAGAGGGCGACGGCTCGCGCTGGGTGGTGCGGCTGGAGCGCGACGCGGTCGAATCGGTCTGGCTGCAGCGCGACCAGTGGCGCAGCCGGGAGCTGGGGTTCTTCTCGCCGGACGGCAGCGAAGGCGTGCTGCCGAGCAGTTTCCTGTTCCCCCTGCCCGCGGGCTGGGAAGGCCCGGTCGAGGTCGAGCTGCACGCGGTCGGCAGCGTGCGGCGCGCCCTGCATCCGCGGGTGATGAGCGAAACCCAGGCAACGCGCCTGGAGCAGTACGGGGTGGCGGCCAGCGCGATGATCTACGCCAGCCTGTTCACCATCGGCCTGCTGGCGCTGGCGCTGTTCTCGGCCGCGCGCGACCGGCTGTTCCTCGCGCTGTTCGCCTTCACCCTGGTCGCGCTGCTGGCGATGGCGGCGGTCAACGGCCACCTGTACCAGTTGCCCGGGCTGCGGGCGTTCGCGTTCTGGCGGCTGCAGGGCGTGATCGCGCTCGCGCTGCTGCTGTGCGCGGCCTGGCTGCAGATGCTGCTGCAGTACGCGAACGCGAACCAGGAGCGCCCGCTGCGCAAGCGCGTCGTCGATCGCGTGTCGCTGGGACTGGTGGCGGTGGCCGCAGTCTGCCTGCTCAACGTGCCACAGGTGGCGACGGTGCTGCAGCACGTGCAGATCGTGCTGTTCTGCCTGGCCCTGCTGCTGGGACTGGTGGTCCTCGTCGACGCCGCCCGCCGCCGCGTGCTGATGGCGTGGCCGCTGGCCGTGATGACGGTGCTGACCCTCGTGGGCGTGGTGATGGTCGAACTGTCCACGCGCGGCCACCTGCTCGACACCGTGCCGGTCCGCTACGGCTACCAGATGGGCATCGTGGTGGGCGTGGCGATCCTGTCGGTCGGCCTGATCGGGCGCATCGGCGAATACCGCCACCAGCGCGACCGCGAACTGCTCGCGCGCACCGACACCGAACGCCGCATGCAGCGCGAGGCCGCCCGCTCCGACCTCGTCGCCGAACTGCAGGCGCAACTGCGCCTGCTGCCGGTCGCGGACATCGAGTGGACGGCCTTCCGCCTGCTGCTGGATCGCCTGATGCCGCTGCTGCCGGTCGAACGCTGCGCGGTCGCGACCCGGGGCTACCACGGCCACGACCTGCTGGTGGTCGACCCCGCCGAATGCATGGAGCCGGTGAAGGCGCAGGTCGGCAGGCGCCAGCTGGCGCTGAAGCGGCAGGCCGCCAACGCCATCGCGCTGCAGCAGCCGGTGACGATGGAGGGACAGCCGTCGATCGTCGCGATCGAGGCCGTGGTGCCGCTGCAGATCCGGGCGCCGGCCTGGGGCGTGCTGCTGCTGCAGCGCGCGGGCGCCGACGGCTTCACCACCGAGGAACTGTCGCTTGCCTCCGATTTCGCGAGGCTGACGCTGCTGCACATCGACCAGGCGGTGGCGGCGGTGAACCTGCGCCGCTCGGCCGAACTCGATGCGCTGACCGGCAGCCTCAACCGGCGCACGATCGACCAGTGGCTGGCGCGGACATTCAGCGAGGGCGCGCGCGAACAGCAGCCGGTCTCGATCCTGTTCATCGACCTCGACCACTTCAAGTCGGTCAACGACCGCCATGGCCACGCCTGCGGCGACTTCTGCCTGCGCAACGTGGCCGTGGCGCTGCGCGGCGCGTTGCCCGAAGGCGATCTGTTCGGTCGCTACGGCGGCGAGGAGTTCATCGCGATCCTGCCCGGCCGCAGCGGCGCGGCCGCGCGCGTGATTGCCGAACAGCTGCGCATGGCCGTGGAGAACCTGCGCCTGGACTGGAGCGACCAGTCGCTGCGGCTGACGGTCAGCGTCGGCGTCGCCACCCGGCTCGAGCACGAGGACACACCGGACGCCACGCTCGAGCGCGCCGATCGCGCGCTCTACTCGGCCAAGGCCCACGGCCGCAACTGCGTGCAGGTCGCGCCCGCGGTCTTCAGCTAGAAGCGGTTGATCGACCCCCGGTGTGGGAGCGCCTTCAGGCGCGATGCTTTGATTCGGGATTCGGGATTCGGTCCCCGATGTCGGAAAGAAAACCATCGCGCCTGAAGGCGCTCCCACAGGCATCGAATCGGGGCCGCCGCTCGGCTTGAAGTACCGCCAAACGGCCGCACATCGGATGCGGTCCTTCGGAGCGACGACGATGATCGGAATCGGTGCATGGAAACAGCGCCTGCCGCAGCCGGGCGAGGCCCTGCCCGGACGCGCGACGGAAATGCCGCTGCGCGAACGCCACCACGTGCTCGGCGCGCCGCTGCGCGATGCCTTCGAGGGTCTTTCGCGGGTGCAGTTCGGCATGGGCTGCTTCTGGGGCGCGGAACGCAAGTTCTGGTCGCTGCCGGGGGTGGCGACGACGGCGGTCGGCTATGCCGGCGGTTCCACGCCCAACCCGACCTATCGCGAGGTCTGCTCCGGCCAGACCGGCCATGCCGAGGTCGTGCTGGTGGTGTACGACGCCGCGAAACTGCCGCTCGCGACCCTGCTCAAGGCGTTCTGGGAGAACCACGACCCGACCCAGGGCATGCGCCAGGGCAACGACGTCGGCACCCAGTACCGCTCGGTCATCCATTGCTACGACGAAGACCAGTACGCCGAGGCGCTGCGCAGCCGCGACGCGTTCGGGCCGCGCCTGCGCGAGGCGGGCCACGGCGGGATCACCACCGACATCGTGTTCCCGGCACCGACCTTCTATTACGCCGAGGATGAGCACCAGCAGTACCTGTCGAAGAATCCCGCGGGCTATTGCGGCCTCGGCGGCACCGGGGTCAGCTGTCCGATCGGCATCGCCGGCTGACGCCGGGCGATGCGCCCGCGTAGATCAATCGCGGGCCAACCCTTGCACTTGTAGGAGCGCCTTCAGGCGCGATGCTTTTCGCGGGATGCATTTCCCGGGCGAAAAAGCATCGCGCCTGAAGGCGCTCCCACAAGTGCTGCGGCGCGTCAGCGCGTCGCGATCGCGCAGACGTAGACCAGCTCGCAGGCGCCGTTGCCGGTATCGTCGCGCGACAGGGAACTGCGCCAGCGCCAGCCGTCGGGCGCATCGACCTGCACCAGCCAGCCGTCGATGTGCACCGTGTCGTTCCTGCGGACGGCGCGCAGCGCGCGGGCCACTTCCGGGCTCGACGGGATCATGTGCATGTTGGCGCTGCTGCGGGCAATTTCGGTTGGCGACAGCGGCGGTTCGCCGCGCCAGCGGTAGCGGTACCAGCGCGAGGACTGGGTGATGTCCAGGCGCGAGAGCACGGCGTCGTCGCGCATGCGCTGCCAGCCGAGCGCGAGGTCGGTCGGCGAGAAGTCGGACTCGCGGCCGATGGAATAGTCCTCGCGCGAGAGCACCCGCGCCTCGATGCGGAAGCCGGCCAGCGGCGTCAGCGTTCCGGCCTGCAGGCGGAAAGGCTGCAGGTCCCGCGGTACGCCGGTCTGCAGCGGACCGGCGACGGGACCTGCGGCGGTCGGCAGCGGGCAGGCGATGTCCGCGCCGGAGGCCGGTGCCGGCGCGGAAGGCGTGCGCGGCGAATACGGCGAGAACCACCAGCCGATCGCGCCGAGCAGCAGCCCGGCCAGCGCCAGCGTACGCAACGACATGCGCGATCAGTGGCCGCCGGCGTGGACGTCGGTGACACGCAGGCGCAGCGTGCGGCCCTGCGGCGTGCTCCAGTCGATCGACTGGCCGACCGCCAGCCCGAGCAGGGCGCTGCCCACCGGCGCCAGGATCGAGATCTTGCCGGCGCCCGCGTCGGCTTCGTGCGGGAACACCAGGGTGAGATGGTGGCGCTCGCCGCTGTTGTCGTCGACGCACTCGACCCGCGAATGCATGCCGACCACGCCGGCGGGCATGTCGGCGTCGTCGACGAGGTCGGCGCGGGCGAGTTCGCCGAGCAGGGCCTCGGCGGCGGGATCGTGCTGCCATTGCGGCGCATCGAGCAGGGCTTCGAGTCGCGCGGCGTCGCGGCGCGAGACGACGATCGAAGGCGGCAGGCCGCTGGGCGGGGTGGTCATGTCGGTGTCTCCTTGTGAGGGGGCCGCGGCGGCGTGGGCCGGCGCCCAAAGAAAAACGGACGGCGCGTCCGGCGCGTCGCCCGCTTCGTGGTGGGAACTACCGTAGCGCTCCGGCCGCGGGGCTTCAAGGGGTCCCGGCACGGCCCTTTAACTGTAGGAGCGGCTTCAGCCGCGACCGCTTTCCCTGGTCCGTTCAACGTCCGGTTGCGGCTGAAGCCGCTCCTACGGTTCAAGGGGCAGCGAAAGGCCCTCGCGGCGGGCCGCCGTTCAGAGCATGTCCGGCGGAGGCGCGTGGGCGTCGCGCGCGGCGGCAAGGGGATTGGCCAGCAGTTCCGGGGGCAGGGCGCGGAACGTCGCCGCCAGCCCGCCGAGGAACTCCGACATCGCCGAACTGCGCCGCCAGAACATCGCGATCCGCCGGCTCGGCTGCGCGCCGCGGAACGACAGCAGGCGGATGTTCGGCGGGTGCGCGACCGGTGGCTGCACCGCCAGCGCCGGCAGCAGGGTGATGCCGACGTTCGCGGCCACCATCTGCCGCAGCGTTTCCAGGCTGGTGGCGCGGAACTCGCTCTTCTCGTGCGCGCCGGCGAGCTGGCACACGTCCAGCGTCTGCCGGCGCAGGCAGTGGCCGTCCTCGAGCAGCAGCAGGTTCTCCTGCGCGAGGTCGTCGATGGTCAGTGCGCCGCGCTGCGCCAGCCGGTGCCGTTCCGGTACGGCGAGCAGGAACGGCTCCTCGAACAGGTATTCGTGGTGCAGCTGGTCGTCGTGCAGCGGCAGGGCGAGGATCGCGGCGTCGAGCCGGCCGTCGCGCAGCCGCGCCAGCAGCTCGTCGCTCTTCTCCTCGACCAGCAGCAGCTGCAGGTCGGGAAAGCGCTCGCGGATCGGCGGCACCACGTGCGGCAGCAGGTAGGGGCCGAGCGTGGGGAAGATGCCCAGCCGCACCACGCCGGCCTCGGGCCGCTGGCTGCGGCGCGCGGCTTCCTTCATCTGCTCGACTTCCGACACCACCCGGCGCGCGCGCTCGACGATCTCCACGCCGATCGGCGTCAGCATCACCTTGCGCGGCGCGCGCTCGATAAGCGACACGCCGAGCTCGTCCTCGAGCTTGCGGACCTGGGTCGACAGCGTCGGCTGGCTGACGAAGCTGGCCGCGGCCGCGCGGCCGAAATGGCGGTGGTCTGCGACCGCGATCAGGTACTTGAGGTCGCGCAGGTTCATGCGTCGGTGGCCCTTGCTGTGACGTTGTCGCGCGAACGCATCAGGCACCTCGTGTCCGGCGTCATCCGGACGCAGCCAGTGTCATCCCGAACGCGGCCAGTGTCATCTCGACCCCGGACCCGATCCGGGGGGGAGATCTGCTTCCACGCAGATCCCTCACTGCGTTCGGGACGACAGGGGAGCGGGCATCATGACCGCTGCACCCGGGATGACGGGAGGCAGGGCTTTCACGTCACGCCGCCTGGGCTTCCACCGGCTCGACCGGGGCCGAGGCGCGGATCAGGTGGTCGAACGCCGCCAGCGCGGCCTTCGAGCCTTCGCCCATCGCGATCACGATCTGCTTGTACGGCACCGTGGTGCAGTCGCCGGCCGCGAACACCCCCGGCACGCTGGTCTGGCCGCGGTCGTCGACGAGGATCTCGCCGCGCGGCGACAGCGCCACCGTGTCCTTGAGCCACTCGGTATTGGGCAGCAGGCCGATCTGCACGAACACGCCCTCCAGTTCCAGACGATGCGCATCGCCGCCGACGCGGTCCCGGTAGACCAGGCCGGTGACCCTGGTGCCGTCGCCCAGCACCTCGGTGGTCTGCGCCGAGAGGACGATACGGACGTTCTTCAGGCTGCGCAGCTTGCGCTGCAGCACCTCGTCGGCGCGCAGCCTGCCGTCGAACTCGACCAGGGTGACGTGGCCGACGATGCCGGCCAGGTCGATCGCCGCTTCGACGCCGGAGTTGCCGCCGCCGATCACCGCCACGCGCTTGCCCTTGAACAGCGGGCCGTCGCAGTGGGGGCAGTACGCCACGCCCCTGTTGCGATACTGGTCCTCGCCGGGCACGCCTATCTGCCGCCAGCGCGCGCCGGTGGAGAGGACGACGGTCTTCGATTTCAGCGACGCGCCGTTTTCCAGCCTCACCTCGACCAGGCCATCGTCGCCGGCGGGCACCAATTGCGTCGCGCGCTGCAGGTCCATCACGTCGACGTCGTACTCGCGCACGTGCTGCTCCAGCTGCGCGGCGAGCTTCGGGCCCTCGGTGTGCTGCACCGAGATGAAGTTCTCGATCGCCATGGTGTCGAGCACCTGGCCGCCGAAGCGTTCGGCGGCGACGCCGGTGCGGATGCCCTTGCGCGCGGCGTAGATCGCCGCGGCCGCGCCGGCGGGACCGCCGCCGACGACGAGGACGTCGAACGCGTCCTTCCTGGCGATCTTCTCGGCGTCGCGCTTCGCCGCGCCGGTATCGAGCCGCGCCACGATCTGCTCCAGCGTCATCCGGCCCTGGTCGAACGGCTCGCCGTTGAGGAAGATCGTCGGCACCGACATGACCTCGCGCGCCTCGACCTCGTCCTGGAACAGCGCGCCGTCGATCGCGACGTGCGAGATGTTCGGGTTCAGCACCGCGGCCAGGTTCAGCGCCTGCACCACGTCCGGGCAGTTCTGGCACGACAGCGAGTAGTAGGTCTCGAAGCGGAACTCGCCTTCGAGGTTCGCCACCTGCTCGATCAACTCGGCGCCGGCCTTCGACGGATGCCCGCCGACCTGCAGCAGCGCCAGCACCAGCGAGGTGAACTCGTGGCCCATCGGCAGGCCGGCGAAGCGGACCTGGATGTCGTGGCCGGGCGAGGTCAGCGCGAACGAGGGCGTGCGCTCGCCGTCGTCGCGGCGCACCTCGACCGTGATCCGGTCCGACTGGCTGCGGATGTCCTCCAGCAGTTCCAGCATCTCCTTCGACTTTTCGCCATCGTCCACGGACGCGAGGATCGCGACCGGGCGCTGCAGTCGTTCGAGATAGGCCTTGAGCTGGGTCTTGAGGTCGTGGTCGAGCATGGGGGCGACTCCTGGGGGGATGGAGGCGTGCACGGAAGCGGATCGGAGCCGACGCGGGCCGTGGCTGGCCGGGCGCAGGAGGGAGAGGGATGCGACCGGCGGGGCTGGGCCGTGCATCGGCTCCGATCCGCTCCCGCGCCGCAAGGTGCGGCACGGGGCGGGGAACTGCGGTGGAGCGGTGGATCAGATCTTGCCGACCAGGTCGAGCGACGGCTTGAGCGTCTTCTCGCCTTCCTTCCACTTGGCCGGGCAGACTTCGTTCGGATGGGCGGCGACGTACTGCGCGGCCTTGAGCTTGCGCAGGGTCTCGGTGACGTCGCGGGCGATGGCGTTGTCGTGTATCTCGACGGTCTTGACCACGCCTTCCGGGTTGACCACGAAGGTGCCGCGCAGGGCCAGGCCTTCTTCCTCGATGTGCACGCCGAAGGCGCGGGTCAGCTGGTGGGTCGGGTCGCCGACCAGCGGGAACTGGGCCTTGCCCACCGCGGCCGAGGTCTCGTGCCACACCTTGTGCGAGAAGTGGGTGTCGGTGGTGACGATGTAGACCTCGGCGCCCAGCTTCTGGAACTCGGCGTAATGGTCGGCGGCGTCCTCGACCTCGGTCGGGCAGTTGAAGGTGAAGGCGGCCGGCATGAAGATCAGGACCGACCACTTGCCCCTCAGGCTGGCGTCGGTGACTTCGATGAACTCGCCGTTCTGGTAGGCGGAGGCCTTGAACGGCTGGATTTCGGTGTTGATCAGGGACATGGAGCACCTCTTGGAATGGGAGCGCGACATTCGATCCGGTGGGCCAGATCGATAAGAGATGATAGATTGAATCTATTGATATGTGAAATCAAATGAAATTATATCATTGATTGATTTAATCAATTGAAATAAGCGCATTTTCACGGTTTTGAGGCGGTGAATACGCTTGCAATCGATTTTGCACTGCAGCATATTCAGCCCATGCGCTGCAGTCTGGCGCGGTGGCCGGGAAGGCATCGGGCTGGGGCAGGGCAGGGTTTCGGACCGGGCGTCGCAGACGCCGGTCCAGCCGAGTTCCGTATCCGTTTCCTCCCTCCCACACGTGGTACGGAATCTTTGAAGGCGGCTTCGGCCGCCTTCATTTTTTTGTGCTCCGGGTTGCCTGCCACCCCAGCCCTTCCGGCCCGGCGCACCGCGCCGGTCGTTCGGATGATCCGCGCGGCAATGCCGCGCAAGCTGATCATCCTCACTCCCAAAGCGGGGGAGGGGCCAAGAGCGGCGGCTTCCAGCTCCCTCCCCCGCTTGCGGGGGAGGGTTGGGGTGGGGGCAAGCGTTTGCCCTACGATGCCGCGATGCCATCCCCGCCGCTGCCCCCGACCGTCCGCAGCCTGCTCGAAGCCGCGCGCCGGCGCGTCGACCCGCCCGAAGCCGAACTGCTGCTGGCGCATGCGCTGGGGCATCCGCGCGGCTGGCTCTACGCCCACGTCGATGACGAGGTGGCGGACGTCGATGCGGCCCGGTTCGAGCACCTGCTGATGCGGCGTCTGGCGGGCGAGCCCGTCGCCTACCTCTGCGGCCGCCGCGGCTTCTGGACGCTCGACCTCGCCGTCACCCCCGACACCCTGATCCCGCGCCCGGAGACGGAGCGACTGGTCGAACTCGCGCTGGCGCGACTGCCCGCCGACCGCGACCTGCAGCTGGCCGACCTCGGTACCGGCAGCGGCGCGATCGCGCTTGCGCTGGCCAGCGAGTGCAGGCGCGCGGCGGTGGCCGCCACCGATGCCAGCGCCGCCGCGCTCGCTGTCGCGCGAGCCAACGCGCAGGAGGCCGGTCTGGCCAACGTCAGCTTCCACCTCGGCGACTGGTTCGGTGCGCTGCAGGGCCGCCGCTTCGACCTGGTCGCCAGCAACCCGCCCTATATCGCCGAAGGCGATCCGCACCTGTCGCAGGGCGACCTGCGCCACGAGCCGCCGCTGGCGCTGTCCTCGGGACCTGACGGCCTCGACGCGATCCGCGCCATCGCCGCCGACGCGCCCGCGCACCTGCTGCCGGGCGGCTGGCTGCTGTTCGAGCACGGCTGGGCGCAGGGTGAGGCGGTGCGAGCGCTGCTGCATGCGGTGGGCTTCGTCGACGTCGCCACCCACCGCGACCTCGAAGACCGCGATCGCGTCACCCTCGGCCGCCTGCCGGATTGAAGGGAACCTCGAAAAGCCGATCCGCCCCGCGCTTTCGTGGGAGCGCCTTCAGGCGCGATCGCTTCCCCTGCGTCGTCGACCGTCCGGTCGCGGCTGAAGCCGCTCCTGCAAGGTATCGGAGCGACACCGGGATACGGGAGGTTCCCGGATGCGCGCCCGCGCGCAGTCGCTAGACTGTGGACACACTCCTTGTCCGAGGCGACCCCATGCGTACGCTGTACCCCGAGATCGAACCCTTCGACACCGGCACGCTGCAGGTCGACGGCCGCCATGCGCTGTATTACGAGCAGTGCGGCAATCCGAAGGGCAAGCCGGTGGTACTGCTGCATGGCGGCCCGGGCGGCGGCTGCAACGCGAAGATGCGCCGCTTCCACGACCCGGCGAAGTACCGCATCGTGCTGTTCGACCAGCGCGGTTCGGGCCGGTCCACCCCGCACGCCGACCTCGTCGACAACACCACCTGGGACCTCGTCGCCGACATCGAGAAGCTGCGCGAGACGCTCGGCATCGAACGCTGGCAGGTGTTCGGCGGCTCCTGGGGGTCGACCCTGGCGCTTGCCTATGCCCAGGCGCACCCGCTGCGCGTGACCGAACTGGTGCTGCGCGGCATCTTCATGCTGCGCCACTGGGAGCTGCAGTGGTTCTACCAGGAAGGCGCGTCGCGGCTGTTCCCCGAGCCGTGGGAGCACTACATCGCGGCGATTCCAGAAGACGAGCGCGGCGACCTGGTCGCCGCCTTCCACAGGCGCCTGACCTCGGACGACGAAGCCACCCGGCTCGCCGCCGCGCGCGCGTGGAGCGTGTGGGAAGGCGCGACCAGCTTCCTGCACGTCGACGAGGACTTCGCCAGCAGCCATGCCGACGCGCAGTTCGCGCTCGCCTTCGCGCGCATCGAGAACCACTACTTCGTCAACAAGGGCTTCTTCGAGGTCGACGACCAGCTGCTGCGCGACGCCTATCGCATCGCCGGCATCCCCGGCGTGATCGTCCATGGCCGCTACGACGTGGTCTGCCCGGTGCAGAACGCATGGGACCTGCACAAGGTCTGGCCCAAGGCGGAACTGGTGATCACGCCTGCGTCCGGCCATTCCGCGTTCGAACCGGAGAACGTCGACGCCCTGGTGCGCGCGACCGACGGGTTCGCCTGAGCAACCGGGTGAACGCGTCGTGTCGCGCACGTTCGCGCCTGCTTCCGCGCGGAGGGCCCAAGGACGTCCAACACAATAAGCGCTGTCATCCCGAGCGCAGCGAGCATCTTCTTTCCGGAGGCGTCCAGGCGAAGATCGCTATGCTCGGGATGACAAGACCATCTTCCACCGACCTCCGGACCGCATATCGGTCGCCGAGAGAATGAGAAGTCCCCGGATTCCCGCCTGCGCGGGAATGAGGGAAACGAAGGTTCCCTGGGGACGCGTCGCTAGCCGACGAATGCTGGCGCGGTGGCGTTCCGCGGCGACAGCGTCGGATCCTCCGTCTCGTCGGTCCACACCTGGAACGAGAGCAACTGGTTCTGGCCGAAGGCATTGCTGATCGCCACGTCGGCGGCGTCGCGGCCGCGCGCGATCAGCACGCGGCCGATGCGCGGCGTGTTGTGGCGCGCGTCGAAGGTATGCCAGCGCCCGCCGAGGTAGGCCTCGAACCACGCCGAGAAGTCCATCGGCGCGTCCACCGGCTCGATGCCGATGTCGCCGAGGTAGCCGGTGCAGTAGCGCGCCGGGATGTTCATGCAGCGGCACAGTGCGACCGCGGAGTGCGCGAAGTCGCGGCACACGCCGCGACCTTCCTCCAGCGCCTGCGCGGCGGTGCGCGTGGCGTTCGCGTGGGGATAGCCGAACTGGATGCGCCGGTGCACATGGTCGCAGATCGCCTGCACGCGCGACCAGCCGGGCGCGGTGCCGCCGAACAGGTCCCAGGCCATCTGCACCAGCCGGTCGGTCTCGCAGTAGCGGCTGCCGAGCAGGTAGAGCAGGACGTCTTCGGGCAGTTCGTCGACCGGGATCTCCGCTGCGTCGGGAACCACCGGGTCGGGCAGTCCGCTGTCGCGGACCACGGCGTCCGCATGCACCGTCAACGTGCCCGAAGGCGCGACAAGGCGCGTGCAGATGTTGCCGTAGATGTCGCGATACTGGCGCATGGGCACATCGGGCGTGCTGCGCAGTTCGCTGGCGACGACGATGTCGGTGCGGCGCGAGTCGTGGATGTTGAGCGTCAGCACCATCGGCGTGGGCTGCGGCAGGCCGTAGGTGATCGAATAGCCGAGGCGGATCAGCATGGCCGTCTACCGGACACGGCGGGACAGACTATGCGCGCGGGCTTCAAGGTGTCGTGACGAAGCGCGCCTGCAACCCGGCGAGCAGCCGTGCCAGGCGGTCCGCCCACGCGTCCTGCCCGCGGGCGTCGGCGATCAGGTCCTGGCGGATCTCGAGTTCGACGTGCGGCAGGCCGCGGCGTTCGGCATGGACCGGGATCGCGTAGTCGGTCTGGTCGCTGACCGAATAGGGCTCGTTGTCGCCGACCACGAGGTCGCCTTCGTCCTGCAGCGCGTCGCGCAGTGCGTGCGCGAAGCGCGGGTCGCGCTGGTACAGCACGCCTGCCTGCCAGGGGCGGTCGTGGCCGTTCATCGACGGCGTGAAGCTGTGCATCGCGACCAGGATCGTCGGCCGTCCTTCGCGCGCGCGGCGGTCGAGTTCGGCTTCGATGCGCGAATGGTAGGGCGCGAAGATCCCGTCGATGCGGCGACGGCGTTCGCGTTCGTCGAGGCCGGCGTTGCCGGGGATGCGGGTGCCGTCGCTGACGATCACGATCGAACCGGGCGCGTCCAGCGGCCGGTTGCAGTCGATCACCAGCCGCGAATAGGTTTGCGCGATCGCGCAGGCATCGAGCCGTTCGGCCAGTCGCGCCGTGGTGCCGGCGATGCCGATGTCCCAGCCGATGTGGCGGTCGAGTTCGGCCTGCGGCAGGCCGAGCTGCGCGAGCGACGCCGGAACCGCCTGGCCGGCGTGGTCGGCGATCAGCAGGAACGGCGAGCGCCCGTCGGGCCGCAGCACCGTGAACGGCGCGGGGTCGGCGGGCGAGAGCAGTAGGTCGCCTGGCGCCACCACGTCAGCTGCGCCGCGAGCCGTCCGGGTTGTGGTCGATCATCCACAGTCCGGCCCACAGCTTGAGGTCGAGTTCGTAGCCCTCGCGGTGCTTCTGCATCAGCCACGCGGGCGCCTGGCTGCGCGGCACGGCGTGCACGACGATGTCCTCGTCGTCGACGCCGCCGCCGTCGCCGACCCGCTTGAGGTCCAGCGCGCGGGCGAAGGCGATGCGCTCGTTGCTCATGCCCGAGGAGGTCGGGCCGACCAGCAGCACGTCGACGCGCCCGGCCTCCCAGCCGGTCTCCTCGACCAGCTCGCGCCGCGCAGCCGATTCCAGCGTGTCCTCGCCATGGTCGTCGCCGACCAGTCCCGCAGGCATCTCGATCGTGCGCGCGCCCAGCGGCACGCGGTACTGGTCGACGAACAGCACCTCGTCGTCCGGCGTCACCGCGATCACCAGCACCGCGAGGCCGTCGCGCCCGTGCGTGCGTTCGCACGATTCCCAGTGGCCGCGCCGGACCAGGCGCAGCCAGTCGCCCTGATACAGCAGTTCCGCGTCTTCGGCAGGCTTGTTCATGCCCGGATGGTAACCCTGGTGCGTGTCATTGCGCCGGCGCGTAATCCAGCCCCGCGGCGGCATGCAGCCGGCGCCGGGTCAGCGGGCCGAAGCGCAGCCGCTCGCACAGCGACAGCAGCGCGTCGGCATCGACGGCGGCGCGCGCGAACACCGGCGCGGCGGCGCCGAGCGGGGCTTCGAGCGAGATCGTGGTCAGCCGGCGGCACAGCAGCGCCTGCTCTCGATGCTGGCGCAGCCGCGCGGCGGCCTGCGCCGCGCCGCGCAGGCGCAGGAAGGCGACCTCGTCGACACGCTCGAGCAGCGCGTCGAGGCTGCCGAAGTGCGACAACAGCACCGCCGCGGTCTTGGCGCCGATGCCGGGCACGCCCGGGATGTTGTCGATCGCGTCGCCGCACAGCGCGAGGTAGTCGGCGATCTGTCGCGCCTCGACGCCGTGGCGGGCCTTCACCCCGGCCGCGCCCCAGCGCTGGCCGCGGGCGAAGTCCCACTGCTCGTCGTGCGCGTCGAGCAGCTGCGACAGGTCCTTGTCGGCCGAGACGATCACGCCGCGGTGCCCGTGGGCGCGCGCGTGGTGCAGCGCGCTGCCGATCAGGTCGTCGGCCTCGTACTCGCCGTGCGCGAGCACGTTCAGCCCCAGCGCCTCGCCCAGCGCCTTGCAGTGCGCGAACTGGCGCTTGAGCTCCTCCGGCGCCGGCGGCCGGTTGGCCTTGTATGCCGGGTACAGCGCGTTGCGGAAGCAGCTGTCGAGGGCCTCGTCGAAGGCGACGGCGATGTGCCCGGGGCGTTCGCGCTCCAGCAGTTCGAGCAGGAAGCGCGCGAAGCCGTGCACGGCATTGGTCGGCTGGCCGTCGGCGTCGCGGAACTCGTCGGGCATCGAATGCCAGGCGCGGAAGACGTACAGGCTGGCATCGACCAGGTACAGCGGTGCGCGCGGCGGCGCGACGGCGGGGCTGGCCTGGTCGGTCACAGCGCGAGGTCGGTCAGCAGCGCCCGCGGGTCCGGGCGTTCGCGCTCGGGTGCCTCCATGACCGGCGTGCCGACATGGATGAAACCGGCAATGCGTTCGTGCGCGGCGACGCCCAGCAACCGCCGGGCCTGCGCGTCGTAGGCGGGCCAGCCGGTCAGCCAGGTGGCCCCGAAACCAAGCGACTGCGCCGCCTGCAGCAGGGCGAAGCAGACGCAGCCGGCCGTCAGCAGCCGCTCCTGTTCGGGGATTTGCGCGTCGTCCGGGTCCAGCACCGCGATCACCGCGATCACCAGCGGCGCATGGGTGAAGCGCTGGCGGTCCTTGTCGATCGCGGCCTCGCCGGCCGCCGGATCGCGCTGCAGGGTGAGCGCGGCCAGGGCCTCGCCCAGACGCGCGCGCACGGTGCCCCGGATGCGCAGGAACCGGAACGGCACCCGCTTGCCGTGGTCGGGCACGCGCACCGCCGAGCGCAGCATGCGCAGCACGGTGGCGTCGTCGGGCCCGGGTTCGCCGAGCTGGCGCGCGGGGACCGAACGGCGAAAGTCCAAGGGGATCAGTGGGGTATCGGAAGTATTTGCGGATGCAGTCACAGATGGACAACCCGGTTGCGCTAAATTGGTGTGCTGGCGATTGACCTTGCGTATTGTCCCCCAAATGACGCGTCGTGCCGTTCCAACAGGTTTGCAGCCTGGCCGGGCAGTTGCCCCGCGCGCGCCTGCGCGCGTGCTCGAAACGCTCAGGCACGAGGCCGTGACCGAGCTCGGCGGCGTGCTGTCGGGCTTCTGGAGCGGGATCGAGGAGCAGGTGCGGCTGGCCGGACTGGCCGGCCACGACTATATCGCCGTGCAGGAGGACCGGGTCGCGGTGATGGCGCTCAGCCACCGCGCGCTGGAGCTGGCCACGCGCTTCCGGGAATCGGTCGAGAAGGAATTCGCGCGCTGGGAGGACGCGGCCGACGCGCCGCAGCGCGACCGCTCGCTGACGCTGATGTCGGAGCCGGAACTGGAGATCCACCTGGCCGGCCAGCAGATCATCGAGCTGCTCGACCACCAGTTCCTGCATCCGCTGGCGCAGCTCGACGAGCGCCTGCGGCAGCTGTCGGCCGCGCTGGGCAACAACCGCAAGCGACCGAACCCGCTGCGGCCGGAGGTGCCGGTCGCAGCGTTCGTGGCGCTGTTTGGTCCCGACGACCTGACCAGCGGCCTGCGCTCGATGGTGTTCCAGCAGTTCGACAAGCGCCTGCCGAAGGTGCTGGGCGAACTGTACGAAAAGACCAACGCCATCCTCGACTCGGCGTCCTTCAGCGCCAGTGCGCCCGTGCGCGCCCATGCCGGCGGGGCCGCGCCCGCGGGGCGCGCGCCGCCGGTCGAGCGGGGCGCGGAGGCGGACGGCGAATGGGTGCCCGACGGCGGCACCGTGCCGCACCTCGCCGGGCAGGGCGCGGGAGCCGGTACCGTGCCGGCGTCCGGCGGAGGGCGCCCCGGCCCCGAAGCGTTCGACGACGCCGGCGAGACTGCCGCCACCGGGCGCGTGCGCGAACAGGTCATCGCCGAGGCGCTGGCGAGCGGCCGTCCGCTGCGCTACCGCGACCTCGTCCGCGACCAGCTGCGCGCCTGGCGCGCGCGCGCGCCGGACGGGGAGCAGGCGTCCGACGGCGCGGGCGGGCAGTTCGCGGGGAACATTCCGCCGGCGGACGCCGCTCCCGCCGGCGGCCACGTGCTCGACACCACCGAACTGCTCAGCCTCGCCTCGCTGCTGCAGGGCGACGACCCGGCGCCGTTCGAGAAGGTCCTCGCCGGCGAAGACTCGCGCCCGCTGGCCGACGCGATCCGGCATGCGCTGCTCAGCGGCGTGCGCCAGATCGGCTTCGATCCGGCCAACACCCATTTCAGCAGCGACGAGGAGGACGCGATCGACCTGATCGGCATCCTGTTCCAGTCGCTGTTCGACGCCAACGACCTGACCGGCGACGCGCGCCAGATGTACGGCAAGCTCGTGGTGCCGTACCTCAAGGTCGCGTTGACCGACGATTCGCTGTTCAACCGCCGCAGCCACCCGGCGCGGCGGCTGCTCGACGCGGTGACCGAGGCCTGCGACGGCAACGCCGGCAGGACGCCGCAGGACCAGAAGACGCTGACCCAGGCCGGCCAGGCGGTCGATCGCGTGGTCGAGGAATACCAGGACGACCAGGCGATCTTCGAACTCGCCGCCGCCGAACTGCGCGACCATCTCGACCAGCAGCGCCGGCGCGCCGAGCTGACCGAGAAGCGCGCCGCCGAGGCGATCCACGGCCGCGAGCGGCTGCAGCAGGCCCGGCGCAGCGCCGCCGGCCTGGTGGCGTCGCGCCTGGCCGATCGCCCGATGACCGCGGCGGTGGCGCATTTCCTCGACCGGCACTGGCGCCACCACCTGACCCAGACCTGGCTGCGCGACGGGCCCGATTCGCCGCGTCACCTGTCGGCGATCAACGTCGGCGACGCGATGTTGCAGGTCGATGCCGACGCCGCCGAGGTCCGTGGCGCGGTCGTCGCCAAGCAACTCCTCGCGCTGCAGGCGCCGCTCGGCGACTGCTACAGCAGCTGTGGCATGGAGGCCGCCGCCGCGCGCGACGCGATGGCTCGGATCATCTCGGCGCTGGCGCTGCCGGATACGCCGCGCACCGTGCACCAGCCGCAGGACGACGTCGCCGACGCAGCCGACGAGGGCGACGACGGCGTGCTGCGCGTGGCCGGTGGCCATGCGCAACTGGCCTTCGACCCGGCGATCGCCGCGCGCATGCGGCGCCTGCGCGTCGGGCAGGGCCTGCGCGTGGTCGGCGAGGACGGCCACGAAAGCGCCGGCCGGATCGCCTGGATCAGCCCGCTGACCGGGCGCTTCCTGATCGTCAACCGCCGTGGCGTGCGCAAGACGGTGGTGTCGCCGGAGGAGCTGGCGACGATGGTTGCCGAGGGCCGCGCGCAGGTGCGTTCGGTGGACGCACCCTTCGACGAGGCGATGAAGCAGCTGTGGCAGCGGATCAATGCCAATCCGGTCGACGCGCCGGCTGCCGACAAGGTCGTCTCCTCGGGCGGTTGATCCTCGCGGCGTCCGGGCCGCACATTGGTATCACCTGTTCCATTTTCCGCCCCGCCATGCGCCGGGCGCGATGCGCGCGTCGCGCCGGCCATGCCGATTCGCTACGATGGTGCGGACTTGTCCGGGGAGCGGTGCATGGCGGTGATCATCGGTGTCGCGCGGGAAACCGCGCAGGGCGAACGGCGCGTCGCGCTGACCCCGGAAACGGCGAAGAAGCTGGTGGCCGCCGGTGCCACGGTCCGAGTGCAGCAGGGACTGGGCGATCTCGCGCATTTCCCCGACCAGGCCTATGCCGACGCCGGCGTGCAGCTGGCGGACGGCGACGTGCTGGCCGATGCCGACGTGGTGCTGTGCGTGCAGCCGCCGCCCGCCGACGCGATCGCGCGCCTCAAGCCCGGCGCGGTGCTGGTCGGCGCGCTGCAGACGCAGGCCGACGAGGCGCGCGGCGAAGCGATCCGCGGCAACGGCATCGTTGCCTTCCCGCTCGAGCGCCTCCCGCGCACCACCCGCGCGCAGGCGATGGACATCCTGAGCTCGCAGGCCGGCATTGCCGGCTACAAGGCGGTGCTGATCGCCGCGCAGCTGGCGCCGCGCTATTTCCCGATGCTGACCACGGCCGCCGGCACCATCCGCCCGTCGAAGGTGCTGATCGTCGGCGCCGGCGTCGCCGGGCTGCAGGCGGTCGCGACCGCCAGGCGCCTCGGCGCGCAGGTGGAATGCTTCGACGTGCGTCCGGAAACGCGCGAGCAGATCGAATCGCTGGGCGGGAAGTTCCTCGACCTCGGCGTCAGCGCCGCGGGCGAGGGCGGCTATGCGCGCCAGCTCACCGACGAGGAGCGCGCGCTGCAGCAGCAGCGGCTGGCCGACCACCTCAAGGGCATCGACGTCATCGTCTGCACCGCCGCGGTGCCGGGGCGGCCGGCGCCGAAGATCGTCAGTGCGGCGATGGTCGCCGGCATGAAGCCCGGCAGCGTGATCGTCGACCTCGCCGCCGAGACCGGCGGCAACTGCGAACTCACGCAGCCGGGCGAAACCATCGAGTCCGGCAACGGTGTCGTCGTTGCGGGGCCGCTGAACCTCGCCAGCCAGGGCGCACTGCACGCCAGCGAGATGTATGCGCGCAACCTCTACAACTTCGTCTCGCTGCTGCTCAAGGACGGCGCGCTGGCGTTCGACTGGGACGACGAACTGCTGGCGAAGACGGTGTGGCCGGAGCGTGCGGCGACGGAGTGAATCCGCCACCTGCGGCTTTAGTGGCTGCCGTTTCAGCCGCATCGCACCGCTGGAGCTGACCGCTAGACCTGTAGGTGCCACCAGACCTCGGTACCGCCTGTCTGCCTGTACGACTTGGCCTGTCATTTCGACCGAAGGGAGAAGTCCCCCGGCACCTGAGCGAAGCCGCGGGCATGCCCAAGGGTGGGGACCGCTCTCGGCCGACTGACCGGAGATTTCTCCCTTCGGTCGAAATGACAGGTTGGGCTGCTGTCGGCAGTGTCGCGCAGTGATGCGCCGCCTCCGTTACCGCGAGCGCGGCGGGTCCTTCGGCGGATGCGCCTCCACCCATGCCTTGCGCTGCTCCGGCGTCATCGTCTTCCAGCGTTCGAGCATCGCCTTGCGCTCGGCCTCGGGCAGCGGCCGGATGTGCTCGAACAGGGCGCGCGCCTGCTCGCGCTTTTCCGGCGGCATGTCCTGCCAGCGCTTCATGCCGTGGCGGGCGTGGCCGCGCTGTTCCGGGGTCATGGTCTGCCAGCGTTCGGCGTGCTCGAGCATGTGCCGGCGCTTTTCCGGCGGGCTGTCGTTCCAGCGCTCGCGCACGGGCGCGAGCAGTAGTTCGCGCTGTGCGGGCGTCAGCTGTTCCCATGCCGGCAGCGGCGCGGGCGCGGGCGACTGGGCCGTCGCGGCGAACGGCGCGGCGGCAAGGAGGAGGGCAAGCAGGGCGGTGCGGGGCGACATGGCTTACTCCATCGCGAGCAGGTCGGCGTCGCCGGAGGCGAGCCAGACGTAGAAATCGGGGTTCTGGTCGAGGTCGTCGAACGCGTCCTCGACGCCGGCGTCCGCATCGATCGTGGCAAGGACCTGGCCGGCAGGCGCGGGTGGCGTGTCGCCGGACATGCGCAGGCCGAAGCCGAGGCCGACCGCGACCACCAGCAGCGAGGCGAACGCCGCCGCCGGCAGCGGCCAGCGCAGGCCACGCGCCGGTTTCGCCGACAGCGCGGCGTGGCGGCGGCGGTGCAGCTGCGCCATGGTCGCGGCGGACACGTGCGCCAGCGCGTCGGCGTGCGCCGTGCGCATCGCCTGGTCGAAGCGGTCGTTGCCCGGGTCGTGGGTGGTCATCGGAACTCCTCCAGTTGCTTTTGCAGGGCCTCGCGCGCACGGAACAGGTGGGTTTTCACCGATCCCTCGCCGCAACCCATGATCTTCGCGGTCGCCTCGACATCCAGTTCCTCCAGCACCCGCAGGGTGAACGCCTCGCGCTGCCGCGCCGGAAGCCCGCGCAGCGCGGTCGCCAGCCGACCCCAGGCCTCGCGGCCGTCGTGGGCGCGCGAGGGATCGGGCGTGGCCTCGTCGGCCCAGTCGATCTCCTCGCCGTCCGGGTCGCGCGCGTCCGTCAGCCACTTCAGCCGGAACGTGCGCCGGCGCTGCACGTCGATGATCCGGCTGCGCAGCACCGACCAGAACAGCGGCGTCCATTCCGCGGCGGGACGGTCGCGGTAGCCGAGCATCTTCGCCATCGCGTCCTGCACCGCGTCCAGCGCGTCGTCGCGGTGGCGCAGGCCAAGTTCGGCGAAACGGAAGGCCCGCGTCGAGACGCCGGAGAGGAATTCCTCCAGCGTCGCCGGCGGTTCCGGGCGCGTCGCGGCATCGGCTTGGGCGGCGGCATCCATGGGCGCCAGCGTACCCGCACCGGCCCGCAGCGACGCAAGCCGGTCCTCGCCGAGCGCCTGCCTCATGTCGATTCCGCCATCCATCCGTATCGTTGCAACCGCAACTCCCGATCGGGTCCGGGGAGGTCAACGCCCGGCGACGCGAACGGTTGACCGGCCCTCGCCGGGTTCAGCCCCGGTTATGATGCGGGCCTCACGCAGCGCAGCCGGGAGTGGGGGATGATCGACGGGTTCGTGGCCTTGTACATCTTCATGCTGGCGGCGATCGCCGGCCACGTGATCATCTCGCGGGTGCCGGTGATCCTGCACACGCCGCTGATGTCGGGCAGCAACTTCATCCACGGCATCGTGCTGATCGGGGCGATGGTGGTGCTCGGACACGCCGACACCACGCTGGAGAAGGCGATCGGCTTCGTCGCGGTGTTCCTCGGCGCCGGCAACGCCGCCGGCGGCTATGTGGTGACCGAGCGCATGCTGGAGATGTTCAAGTCGTCGAAGCGACCTGTTTCGAAGCAGGCGGAGACGAAGGCATGAGCCCGGCCCTGGCGCAGTTCCTCGATATCGCGATCAAGGCCAGCTACCTGGTCGCGGCCACGCTGTTCCTGCTCGGCCTGCAGCGCATGGCCTCGCCGATGACCGCGCGCAGCGGCATCCGCTGGGCCGGCCTGGGCATGGTCATCGCCACGGTGGCGACGTTCTTCCTGCCGGGGCTGCACAACGTCGCGCTGATCCTGGTGGCGACGCTGCTCGGCACGGTGTCGGCCTGGGTCTGGGGCAAGAAGGTGGCGATCACCGACATGCCGCAGATGGTGGCGCTGTTCAACGGCATGGGCGGCGGCTCGGCGGCGGCGATCGGTGCGGTGGAACTGCTGCGCTGGTCGGCTGCGGGGCAGGCCTCCGGTCCGGTGCCGCTGGTGCTGGCCGTGCTCGGTTCGCTGATCGGTGCGGTCGCGCTGTCGGGTTCGGTCATCGCCTGGGCCAAGCTCGACGGGCGCATGGACAAGCGCTACACGTTCCCGGGCCAGCAGGTCTTCAACGCGCTGGTGTCGCTGGCGGCGGTGGCGCTGGGTGCGCTGGTGATCTGGTCGCTGGGCATGCCGTACATCCTCGCGTTCTTCATCGCCGCGCTGGCGCTGGGCATCCTGATGACGCTGCCGATCGGCGGCGCCGACATGCCGGTGGTGATCTCGCTGTACAACGCCTTCACCGGCCTCGCGGTCGCGTTCGAGGGCTACGTGCTCGGCAACGAGGCGCTGATCATCGCCGGCATGATGGTCGGCGCGGCCGGCATCCTGCTCACGCGGCTGATGGCCAAGGCCATGAACCGGCCGATCAGCAACGTGCTGTTCTCCAACTTCGGCGGCGGTGGCGGCGAGGCGCAGGAAATCACCGGCGCGCAGAAGCCGATCGAGGCCGGCGACGTAGCGGCGATGATGGCCTTCGCCGAGCGCGTGGTCATCGTGCCCGGCTACGGCATGGCGGTCGCGCAGGCGCAGCACAAGATCTGGGAGCTCACGCAGCGGCTGATCGAGCGCGGGGTCAAGGTGAAGTTCGCGATCCACCCGGTCGCCGGCCGCATGCCCGGCCACATGAACGTGCTGCTGGCCGAGGCCGGCGTGCCCTACGACCTGATCGCCGACATGGACGACATCAATCCCGAGTTCGCCAATACCGACGTGTCGCTGGTGATCGGCGCCAACGACGTGGTCAACCCGGTGGCGAAGACCGACCCGGCCTCGCCGATCTACGGCATGCCGATCCTCGACGTGGTGAACTCGAAGAACACCATCGTCATCAAGCGCGGCAAGGGCACCGGCTTCGCCGGCATCGAGAACGCGCTGTTCTACGCCGACAACACGCGCATGCTCTACGGCGACGGCGCGGAGATGGCGAGCGCCCTGGTCAGCGAACTCAAGGCGCTGGACGGCGGGCACTGAGCCCGTCGCGCCGCGGTCACGCCGCCTGCGAGGCGCCGAGGTCGTCGTTGAGGCGGTGCCTGGCCTGGCTGGTGGTCATGCCGTAGAGGTTCTTGAAGGCGCGGCAGAACGCGCTCTGGCTCTCGAAGCCGAGCGCCTCGGTGATCTCGCAGACCGGCATGCTGGTTTCCAGCACCAGCTTCAGCGCACGCTCGGAGCGGAGCCGCGTGACGTGCTCGGACGGGGTTTCGCCGAACACGTCCCGGTAGCTGCGGATGAGGTGGCAGGCGGAATAGCTGGCGCTCGCGGCGAGCGTCGCGAGGTCGAGGCGCGCCTCCTCGCGATGCTCGATCAGGTGCCGCACCCACAGCAGCCGCATCAGCGTCTGCCGCCGGCGGTACAGGGTGCGGCCGTTGCAGCGCGGAAGCAGGTCGCGCAGCGTGCGCTGCCAGTCCAGCAGTTCCTCGCCCAGCGCGGCAAGGGCGGATTCGGCCAGCGCACCGGCGTCCGTGCGCCGGGCCATGCGCGCGGTCCGCACCGCCAGCCGGTGCAGCGTGCGCGAACAGGCGTCCTGGTGCGGGAACGGCGTAGCTTCGCAGTCGTCGCCGTGCGGCCGCAGGTACGGCGCCCATGCCTGCGGGCTGCCGCATACGGCGATCCACCACGCGGGACGATGCGCGTCCACGCGCAGCGCGCGTTCGCGCCACGCGAGCGCCGCGCCGGCGGGGACGCGCCAGCGGCAGTCGGGAACGGTCATGTCCAGCGTTCCGGACAGCGGCATCCACAGCGTGATCCATCTGGCGGGGACGAGGACCTGGAGGCTGCGGCCTTCGGCGGTCAGGACGTGCATCGCGTCGTGCGATTCATCGGACAGGTCGAACTGGGCGAAGGCGCGCAACCGGTGGGGGAGGATGGGCGCGCCGGCGCTGGGGGCGAAGTGGCTGGAGGGGTGCAGGGCAACGGCATTCGTCGGCGGATCGGCGCGGCGTGCCACGGCATCCGGCGGATACGGCGAACGGAGTTGCTTGATCGGATCTGCGGGGATCATTGACGTCGACAGCTCTTGCGATGCGGCAATCGCAGGCTAACGACGCACGGTGGCCTTGTGCGGCGCCAATTCATCGGGCGCGGCAGGTACCAATTCATCGCAGGCAAGACTACGGCGAGGTGAAGGAAGGTGGGGACGCCGTTGTCGGCGGTCCGCATTCCCGGCCTTTCATGGCACGGCTGTCATTTCGACCGAAGGGAGAAATCTCCCGGGTCGGCACGCAGCGGGCGCAGGAATGGCAACGAGGCAGGTCGCGGTCGATCCGGTCCGCGGATTGCTACTGGCGCCGCAGCAAGAGATTTCTCCCTTCGGTCGAAATGACAGCCGCACCATCGCGAAGGGTAATCGGGCATGCCATGCGACGACGGCCCCGTCCGGGGCCGTCGCCTGCGCGCTCCGGCGGCGCGGATCAGAACCGGAAGGTCACGCCCATCGTGTAGTAGCGACCGATCGAGTCGTAGAACGTCGGGAAGGTATTGCCGCTGTTCTCCGACGTCGTGCCGGTGTCCGCGCCGATGATGGGTGGCTTCCTGTCGGCCACGTTGTTCACGGCGAGGCTGATCTCGGCGTTGAAGGGAGCCTTGTAGGTCAGCGCGAGATCGAAGTAGTTGGCGGAGGGAATGTGCCTGAACGCTTCCAGGATCGGCTCGGCGATCGGCTCGTAGTCGATCGCGCTCATGTGCCTCCAGACCAGCGACAGCGCAAGGTCGTCGATGCTCCACGTGGTACGGAACGAAGACTTCAGGTCATGGCTCGGCGTGCAGCTCTTGCTGTAGTAGCCGAGGCAGTCGCGCACGTCCGAGCCCGGCGTGGCCTGGAAGTCGTCGCTGAGGTACCTGGTGATGTCGAGTCCGAGATCGAGCGAGCCGTAGGGTCCCGGGAGGTTCCTGGCGTAGCGGATGCCGAGGTCGACGCCATGGCGCTTGATCTTGCCGAGGTTGGACGTGAGCAGCGCGATGCCAGGCGCTTCGGAGCCGTTGAAGGTTCCGTTGGCGGGGGAGCGGCCGATCAGCGCGCAGTCCTCGTTGAAGCCCAGGTCGCTGTTGAGGTCCCGGGAATAGCAGCCTTCGATCACGTCGGCCACGCTCTTCGCCGAGACCGCGTCGTCGATCTCGATCTTCCAGTAGTCGAGCGTCAGCGCGAGGTCGTTGGACGGCGTCCAGACGAAGCCGAGCGTCTGCGTATCGGCCAGTTCGGGCGTCAGCGCCGGGTTTCCGCCGATCAGGACGTTGACCTGTCCCGAGGACGGTTGATCGACGGCGCCGATGAAGGGAACGGGCACGCCGGTCAGGCGGCAGAGGTTGGACAGGGTTCCCGGGGTGTTGGCTTCGGCCAGGTTGATGGCGGCGCCGGCGCAGGGATCGGAGGAGAGATTGTTCAGTGCGGTCAGCTGCGGCGTGAACAGTTCCGCGACGTTGGGCGCGCGGGTCGCGCGCTGGAACATGCCGCGGAAGCGCAGGCTGTCGATCGGCGACCATTCGAGGCCGTACTTCCAGCTGCCGTAGTCGCTTCCCGTCCCGGCCCCGGGTTTGAAGTCGGACCGGCGATAGCCGAGCTCGAGCGACACGTTCTGCGCCCCGGGCACGCCGCTGACCAGCGGGACGATGGCTTCCACGAAACCTTCGAGCAGACTGAAATCGCCGTCGGTATCCGGGGACGGCGCGCCCGTGCCCATGACTTCCCCGAGGATCTGCGAGGCGGCATCCGACCGGGTGGATGCGCGCATCTTCCGGTATTCGGCGCCGGCGGCGATGCCGATCGGATAGTCGGACCAGGGGCTCTTGATTTCGCCGAGGTCGCCGGACAGGGTGAAGGCGGCGTTGTTCTGCTCCACGTCCTGGGTGAGGTAGGCGTTGAGATTGATGAAATCCACCATGTCCGGGGTGATGGAGCCCTCGTCGCCCCAGACGTTCAGCGGCACGCAGCCGTTGCTGCCGTCGACGCATTCGCTGGTGCTCAGCGCGTTCAGCGCCTGCCGGACCTTCGACAGCGAACCCCAGTTGACCCGGGTCTGCAGCTGGCTCGATTCGCCGTGCGACCAGAACGCGTCGTAGCGCCAGTGGTCGTTGAGGTCGCCGCGCAGGCCGACGGTCGCCTGGAAGGTCTTGGTGTTGAAATCGTTGATGCGCGGGCCGAATTCCTCGATGCGCCGGAAGATGCTCATCGGCACCAGGGTCGTGCCCTGCGGGCCGGACACGCAGTCCCCGGCCGCGATGCCGCGGACGGCGCAGACCTGCTGTCGCATCGCGTCCGGCAGGTAGGGGTTGCCGATCGGGACGTTGATGACCTCGCCGAAGATGCCGGAGGACGCGACGTTGGACGCGACCTCGGAGCGGGTGTAGCTCAGGTCGGCGTAGACCTCGGCGTTGTCGCTGAGCTCGAAGCGCCCCAGCGCCGTCGCCTGGTAGCGGTCCATGCCGGTCTGGTAGTAGTTGGCGGGGTTGTAGTTGTAGTAGCTGAAGGTGGGCACCAGCGCGCCGGTTTCGGGATCGATCTGCCTGTCGCTGATGCTGGGGATGTTTGCCGGGTCGACGCTGGCGATGGCGAACCGGGACGGGATCGAAGTGCCGGAACCTCCGGGCTCCCCGGTCTCGGAGTCGAGGGCGAAGACGCTCCAGGGACGGTTGCCCTGCAGCACCGGATCCACCTTCGAATGGCTCACGCTCAGCACCACGTTGCCGCGTCCGTCGCCGGTGTTGGCGCCGAGGGTCAGTTCCATGCGCTGGCGGGCGCCGTCGCTGTATTTCGACTGGCCGTAGCTCGAGGTGAACTCGGCACCCTCGAAGTCGCGGCGGAGGATGAAGTTGACCACGCCCGCCACCGCGTCGGCGCCGTAGACGACCGATGCGCCGCCGGTGAGGATGTCGACGCTCTGCAGCAGCGAGAGCGGGATCGTGTTGGTGTCGACGATGCTCGACAGGTTGTACGGGACCGGCCGGCGGCCGTCCACGAGCACCAGGGTCCGGTTGGCGCCGTCGATGTTGCCGCGCAGCCCGCGCAGGTCGAGCGACGCCGCGCCGGCGGATCCGTTGTTCATGCCGGGCCCCATGCTGGGCGTCATGGCCGGGACGTTCTTGATGAAATCCTCGACCGCAACGGGCTGGGACAGCATGAATTCGTCGCGATCGACGGTGGTGACCGGGCTGCTCGAAGTCACGCCCGGGATGGTGATGCGGCTGCCGGTGACGGTGACCGTATCGAGGGTCGCCGGATCGGCCTGGGCCGGGGCGGGCGCTTCGTCGGCGGCTTCCTGCGCATATGCGGCGCCGGCGAAGGTCGCGCCGGCGATGCCTGCGACGATGGCGGTGGCGATCGCATCGCGCAAACGGTGGGTCTTCAGGGTCATCAATGCTCTCCGGTTGGGGCCGAGGAGGAGCACCCGGAACCGGGATTCCGTCGCGACGGCCGTCGATTCAATTTACGAACCCTTAACTGCGCGGGTTGCGCAGGACGCGACCGGATCGATGTGCTCAATGCGCGGATACGGGACGCTCGTCTTCCCGCGACGCAAAGCGCTTGCGGCGGCAAGCTTCCTGCGCATCGCTGCACAAGGCGCGTCGCGCGATGCGGTTACGGTGCGTGGCTGCACATTCCGCAAAGGAGACGGGCATGCTGCGCAGGACCGTATCCGCGGCGCTCCCTCTGTTGCTGTCGCCGCTGCTGGCCTCCGCCGCCACCGTTTGCAGCGTGGAGAGCGGCGCGAAGACCGTACCCCTGGTCGAGCTCTATACCTCGGAAGGGTGCAGCGACTGCCCGCCGGCCGACCGCTGGTTGTCGCAGATCGCGGTGCGCGAAGACGGCGAGGCGAACTTCCTCGCGTTCCACGTCGACTACTGGGACGAGATCGGCTGGCCGGACCGGTTCGCGAGCAAGCTGCACACGCAGCGGCAGCAGCTGCGCGTGTCGAGGACGGGCAAGCGCGTCGTCTACACGCCGCAGGTGATGATCGGCGAGGCGACGACGGTGGGATGGCGCGGCGGGCGTTCCGCGGGCGGCGAGGTCGGCCGTCTGCTCGATGCCGCGCGCGGGCAGGACGCGACGGTGCGCCTGCGCATGTCCCACGTCGTCGACGGTGGCGACGTGATGGTGACGCTGGAGGTCGACGAAGCCGGTGCCGGTGCGGACGAGGCGTGGGTGTGGCTCGCGGCCTACGAGGACGGGCTGGTCAGCGCGATCGCCGCGGGCGAGAACAAGGGCATGGAACTGCACCACGACCGGGTGGTGCGCACCCTGCAGGGTCCGTGGACGCTCGGGCAGGCACCGATCAAGGTCCGACTGGCGCTGCCGCAGGATGCGGATCCGCAGCGCATGGGGCTGGTGGCGTTCGTCGAATCGCCGGCGACGGGCGCTGCGCTGCAGTCGCTCGGCACGCGGCTGTCGTCGTGCGCCGCTGCCCCGTCGTCCTGAGCCGCGTCGCGCGGCTCGACGGCGGAATCGGCCCCTTGCCGGCGGCCGCGCAAACTCGCCGGGATTACCCCGATCGGCCGCGCAATGCTCGCCTGGCCGCGAGCGCGCACGGCAGCCCGACCAGGAACATGTGCGCGCCCAGGTGCGCGAGCTGGGTCCAGTGCCACTGCCATGGCTTTCCGGTCGCCGCAGCCGATAGCGGCACCACGATGAAAGTCATCACCAGGTACAGGGCGATGCCGTAGAGCGGCCCGTACAGGAACGGACGACGCGCCAGCGGCGGCAGCTGTTTCGCAGCCAGGGCGTACACCGCCGCCATGACGATCGCGATGCCGTAGTGGGTCGCCGCGCCAAGGAGCGCGGCGCCGGCGCTGCCTGCGAAGGCCGCATCGCGGCCGAGCCAGCCCGCCGCGACGCTCTGCAGGATCCACACCGGGCCGAGGCCGTGCAGGACATGGACCAGGGTGCAGATGTAGGCCAGGTCGAGCGTGCCGGCGACCAGTCCTCCGACCACCACGAACCGGAAGCGGCCCGGGAACGGATCGGCCGCGCCGGCTATGGACATGTCGCCTCCAGGGGCGGCGGGAATGCGGGCCGGGGCGGGGGATCGGCGGCCGGGACGATGGCGGGCAGGCGCATGGGCGGGATCCGCGGCGGGAATTGGCCCCATCAGGCCTCGGGCGATTGGTACTATCAAGGGCCAATTCGGCCTGCTCGAATGGAGCCATTCCGGTCAGCGAAGTGGTCGCCGTGTTGCTCGATGGTCAGGGGTCGCTGCATGCGCAGCTCACGCGCGCATTGAGGGGAGGCATCCTGCGCGGGCAGTTCCCGCCGGGCAGCCGCCTGCCGGCGACCCGCTGGCTGGCCTCGGAGCTCGGCGTCTCGCGCAACACCGTGCTCGCCGCCTACGAGCAGCTGCGGGCGGAGGGTTTCATCGACGGGCACATCGGTTCCGGCAGCTACGTGGCACCGCCGATGCACGAGATCCGTCCGCCGTCCCCACCGCGGACGGACGCCGCGCCGCAGTCCCGGTACGCAAGGCGCGCCCGCGCGACCTACGACCGCAGCGCGATTCCCGGCCTGGCGATTCCGGGCGTGCGGTTCTCCTTCCAGTACGGCGTGCCGCTGACCAATCCGACGCTGACCACCGCATGGGCACGCGCGCTGTCGCAGGCGGCGAAATACACCGGGCCGAACTATCCAGTCAGCCAGGGCGTGCCCGAGCTGCGGGAGGCGATCTGCGATTACCTGGCCAGGCGGCGCGGCATCCGGGCCTCGCCGGACGACGTGCTGGTCGTCGCCGGCACCCAGCAGGCGCTGGCGCTGACCGCGCGCGTATTGCTCGATCCGGGGGATGTTGCGGCGATCGAGGATCCGCACTACTTCGCGATCCGCATGGGGCTGCAGATCCACGGTGCCCGCGTGCACACGGTGCCGGTCGACGCACAGGGGCTGCGCTGCGATGCGCTGCCGCTGCCGGCGGCCAAGCTGGTCTGCGTCACGCCGTCGCACCAGTTTCCCAGCGGCGCGGTGATGACGGTGGCGCGTCGCCTGGAACTGCTCGACTACGCCGGCCGCCACGGCAGCTGGATCTTCGAGGACGACTACGACGGCGAGTTCCGCTACGACAGCAAGCCGCTGTCGGCGCTGCGTTCGCTCGACGAGCACGGCCGCGTGATCTACGTCGGCACGTTCTCGAAGGCGATCTTTCCCGCGTTGCGCATGGGCTACCTGCTGATGCCGCCGGCCCTGCGCGCGGACTTCATCGCCGCGAAATGGGCCGAGGACTTCGGTTCGCCGGTGATCGAACAGGTCGCGCTGGCCAACTTCATGCGCGACGGCGGTTTCGAACGGCACCTGCGGCGCACCGCCAAGACGCTCAGGGAGCGCCGCTCGGCGCTGATCGAAGGGCTGCGCGCCTGCAGCCGCGGGCGACTGGAACTCGCCGATTCGCGCGCGGGCATGCATCTGGTGGCCTGGGTGCGCGGACGTTCGCGGGCGGACGGGGACGCGTTGATCGCGCTGGCGCGCACGCGCGGCCTCGGGCTGTATCCGATCGCGCCGCTGTATGCCGATCCGCCCGACCGTGCCGGCCTGCTGATGGGGTACTGCGGGCTGTCGACGCGCGAGATCGAACAGGCGCTGAAGGTGCTCGGCGCCTGCCTCGACGAACTGTTCCCGGCTTCGTGAGCGACGCGCTCAGCGCGAGGCGATCGCGGCCGCCACCAGCGCGGCCGCCATCCAGGCCAGGTCGGTGGCGGTGTTGGACAGGCGCATCAGCAGCCAGGCGAAGTCCGGGCCCAGCTTGAGCATCGAGTCCCATGGCAGCAGGCCCATGTGGCGGCCGAGCCAGGCCGCGACGATGCCCCAGTTGGCGGCGAGGATCGCCAGCAGCGTCGCCAGCACGCCGCACAGCGCGCGCGCGAAGCCGGGCCGCAGGCGCGCCAGGCGGACGATCAGGGCCGCGTCCGCGGCCGCGACCAGCGCCATCCAGCTGCTCTGCGAGTCGAGCGCCATCGCCACCAGCACCCAGGCCGCGGCGATGCCGAGGCTGCCGAACAGCAGCAGGCCCGCGGCGAGCGCGAGGGAGGCAGGGCGGCGCTGTTGCGTCATGCGGGAGGCATCGTTGCGTACGGCCGCTCAGGATACCGGGCGCGCGGCGATACAATGAGCGGCTTGCACGACGGGCCTTCGCCCCCATCCTCCCAGCATGTACTCCCGCAGCAGCGAACCGGTGCGCTTCGAGCGCGATTGCGAGGCCGTCCTCGTCCCGCAGGGCGAGGGCGTGACCCTGCCCGCGGGCAGCGTCGGCTACATCACGCAGGCGCTGGGCGGCAGCTGGACGGTGTTCGTCGAGGGCAACCTGTTCCGTATCGCCGGCAAGGATGCGGACGCCATCGGCAAGGAACCGCCGGAGCCGCTGGAACTGCCCGACGGCGCCGATGACGCCGCGGTCGAGCAACTGGTCTGGAAGCAGCTGCGGACCTGTTTCGACCCGGAAATCCCGATCAACGTGGTCGATCTCGGGCTGGTCTACGAGGCCCAGGTCCGGCCGCTCGGCGACGGCCGCCGCGCGGTCGACGTGCAGATGACCCTCACCGCGCCCGGCTGCGGCATGGGCGACATCCTGGTCGAGGACGTGCGCAGCAAGCTCGAGCTGATCCCGACGGTCGACGAGGCCGACGTCGAGCTGGTGTTCGACCCGCCGTGGAACCAGGCGATGATGTCCGAGGCCGCGCGCCTCGAGACGGGAATGCTGTAGGGCAACAGACAGCGGTAGACATGTCGGAATCGTGAGGGATGTCACGATTTCACATGCAACTGATTCCCATAGTCCCGTTGCGGCCCGATTCAGCTGTCGTGTAGCGTCAGTTTGCGGACAGTTGTGTCAGTTCGCATTCATGTCGAATGACGCGAGACACAGGGATGTTCCACGCCACAAGACCCCCTTCGGTCCCGTGCCGGCCGGCTTCTCGCCGCCCAGGCGGCTTTTCTCTGTTTCGGGGGTAGTGCCGATGTCCGATATTTCGAAGCGCCGCATTCGCCTGCACGCACTGGCGGCCGCGACTGCCGTTGCCTTGTCCGCCGCGGTGGCGGCGCCGGCGTTCGCCGGCCGCGCCGATCTCGACGGCCTGCAGTCAGACACCTCGTTCGACCAGTTCATCGTCAAGTACAGGGATGGCGCGCCCGAGCACGCCGATGCGGCGCTGCTGGCGCGCGGCCTCGACAACGCCGCGATCGCGCTGGTCGGCACCTCGTCCTCGCTGCGCGCGGCAGGCGTGCGCGCCGGCGCGCTGCGCGTCGCGCACCAGCGGCGGCTGGCGGTCGGCGCCGACGTGGTCCGCGTGAACCGCAAGCTCGACCGCGTCGACGCCGAGACCCTGATGCGCCAGCTGGCCGCGGACCCGAACGTCGAGTACGTCGAGGTCGACCAGCTGATGCGGGCGCTGATGACGCCGAACGATCCCCGCTACAGCGAACAGTGGGGTTTCTTCAGCAGCGCCGGCGGCATCCGCGCCGAACAGGCCTGGGACAAGTCGCTGGGCGCGGGCGTCGTGGTCGCGATCGTCGACAGCGGCATCATCGCCCACCCCGACCTGGACGCGAACTCGGTGGGCGGCTACGACTTCGTCAGCTCGACCAGTTCCGGCAATGCCGGTTCCGGCGACGGCAACGGGCGCGATCCGGACCCGACCGACGCCTCCGGCGTCCTCCACGGCACCCATGTCGCGGGTACGGTCGCGGCCGTGACCAACAACGGCACCGGCGTGGCGGGAACCGCGCCCAACGCCAAGCTGCTGCACCTGCGCGTGCTGGGCAACAACGGCTACGGCAGTTCCTCCGACATCGTCGATGCGATCGTCTGGGCCTCCGGCGGCAGCGTGTCCGGCGTCCCGGCCAACACCAATCCGGCCGAAGTGATCAACCTCAGCCTCGGCGGCAGCGGTGCCTGCAGCAGCACCTACCAGAACGCGATCAACGCCGCGGTCTCGCGCGGCAGCACCGTGGTCATCGCCGCCGGCAACAGCAACGTCAACGTGTCCGGGGCGTCGCCCGCCAACTGCAACAACATCATCTCGGTGGCGGCGAACGACCAGAACGGCGCGCGTTCGATCTGGACCGGCGGCCAGGCGTCGAACTACGGCGCGCTGATCGACATCTCCGCGCCGGGCACCAGCATCCTCTCGACCTACCGCTCCGGATCGACCCCGTCCTACGCCAACAACAGCGGCACGTCGATGGCGACGCCGCATGTCGCCGGCGTGGTGGCGCTGATGCAGGCCGCGGCCTCGACGCCGAGGACGCCCGCGCAGATCGAGACCGTCATCAAGCAGACCGCGCGCGCGTTCCCGTCGACGCCGAGCCAGCCGATCGGCGCCGGCATCATCGACGCGAACGCGGCGGTCACCGCGGTGATGGGCGGCACGCCGCCGGTCAACAATCCGCCGACGGCGAACTTCACCTCGTCCGCCAGCGGCCTGACGGTGCAGTTCACCGATACCTCGACCGACAGCGACGGTTCGATCGCGTCGCGCAGCTGGAACTTCGGCGACGGCACCACGTCGACGGCGACGAATCCGAGCAAGACGTATTCCGCCGCGGGCACCTACACGGTCTCGCTGACCGTGACCGACGACGACGGTGCCAGCAACACCCGCACCCAGCCGGTGACGGTGAGCAGCGGCGGCGGTGGCGGCAGCGTGCTGCAGAACGGCGTACCGGTGACCGGCATCTCCGGCACCTCCGGAAGCACGCAGTCTTGGACGATCAACGTGCCGGCCGGCGCCAGCAACCTGGTCATCGCCACCTCGGGCGGCAGCGGCGATGCCGACCTGTACGTCCGCTTCGGTTCGGCGCCGACCACCTCGGCCTACGACTGCCGTCCGTACCGTGCCGGCAACGTCGAGTCCTGCTCGTTCTCGTCGCCGCAGGCAGGGACGTACCACGTGATGCTGCGCGGCTATTCGGCGTTCTCCGGGGTCACGCTCACCGGCTCGTACAGCGCCGGCGGCGGAGGCGGCACGCAGACCTACAGCAACGGCACCGACTACCCGATCAACGACAACAGCACGGTCGAAAGCCCGATCACGGTGTCCGGCCGCAGCGGCAACGCGCCGAGCAACACGCCGGTGGCGGTCGACATCCGCCACACCTACCGCGCCGACCTGAAGGTCGACCTGGTGGCGCCGGACGGCAGCGTGTACGTGCTGCACAACCGCAGCGGCGGCAGTGCCGACAACATCATCGGCACCTACACGGTGAACCTGTCCAGCGAGCCGCGCAACGGCACGTGGCGCCTGCGCGTCAACGACAACTGGGCCGGCGACACCGGCTACATCAACAGCTGGAGCATCACCTTCTGATGCGACACGCAGGCACCACCGCAAGGCGATGAAGTGGAAGGGGCGGCACCCGGGCGACCGGCGTGCCGCTTTTCTTTTCGAAGGCGAAAGCCGATTGGATGAGGAGTCGACGGAATGAAACGCATCACCGGTTGGATCGTGGCGGGCATGCTTTCGGCGGGGGCGGCGCAGGCCGCGACCGGCGACGCCCGGCCCGCGGCGTTCGATTACAGGCTTCCGGCGGAACACACCGTGGAAGTGCGCAGCATGCCCGGCGTGGACGTGGCCAGGCTCAAGGCGGAGGACGCCCGGCGCGCGGCGAAGCTGGCCAGCGCGCCAGTGCGTTTCGCCGCACCGCTGGCGGTCGACATCACCCCGGCGACCGCGGGCGACTGGGACGAGGCGGGCGACAACCTCGTATGGCGACTGCGGGTGCAGTCGAAGGGCGCGCTGTCGCTGAACTTCGGATTCGGCGAATACCGCATGCCCGAGGGCGGGCACATGCTGGTCTATCCGGCGGGCCTGAAGGGCAACGCCAGCCCGGACCTGATCCGCGCGTTCACCAGCGCGGACAACAAGCGCCACGGCAAGCTGTGGACGCCGGTGGTCTCCGGCGACCACGCGGTGATCGAGGTCGTGGTGCCGAAGGCGAAGGCGGGTGAGCTGAAGCTGCGCCTGACCAGCGTCAACCACGACTACGTCGGCTTCGACCGGCTCGCGGCGGCGCCGTGGACCGGACAGGAGAAGGGCGTCTCGGGCAGCTGCAACATCGACGTGGCCTGCCCCGCCGGCGACGGCTGGCGCGACCAGATCCGCTCGGCCGGCGCGTACTCGCGCTTCGGTACGTTCTACTGCAGCGGTTCGCTGGTGAACAACACCGCGAACGACCAGAAGATGTACTTCCTGACCGCGAACCACTGCAGCATGGGCTCGACCGACGCCGCGGCCAGCATCGTGGTGTACTGGAACTACCAGAACTCCTATTGCCGCACGCCCGGCAGCGCCGAGAGCGGCGCCAACGGCGACGGCAGCCTGGCGCAGAACCAGACCGGCGCGACGCCGCTGGCCAGCTACTCCAGTTCCGACTTCACGCTGCTGGAACTGGACGATCCGGCGGATCCGGAGTTCAACCTGTACTGGTCCGGCTGGGACCGCCGCGACATCGCCTTCAACGGCGCGACCGGCATCCACCATCCGCGCGTGGCGGAAAAGCGCATCACCCATTCCAGCAATCCGCTGAGGATCGAGGGCTACCTCGGCGCGAGCGGCACCAGCCACCTGTACGTGTACTGGGACCATCCGGGCACGACCGAGGGCGGCTCGTCGGGCTCGCCGCTGTACAGCCCCGACGGCCGCGTGATCGGCCAGCTGCACGGCGGCTACGCTTCGTGCTCGACCACCGGTCCGACCGACCACGTCGACTGGTACGGCCGCGTGTTCACCTCGTGGGCCGGCGGCGGCAGCGATACCTCCCGCCTGAGCAACTGGCTGGATCCGGCCGGCACCGGCGCCGAGTTCATCGACGGCCTCGATTCCACGCCGGTCGATCCGACCCTGCCGGTCGCGGGCTTCACCTGGACCGCCGACGAGCTGACCGTCACCTTCACCAACACCTCGACCGACGACGGCGAGACGCTGGCGTACGCGTGGGACCTCGGCGACGGCAATACATCGACCGAAGAGAACCCGGTGCACACCTACCCGGCGGACGGCAGCTACGACGTCCACCTGACGGTGACCGACGAGGACGGCAACACCCACACGCACTCCGAGTTGATCGCGGTCGCGGCCACGCCGGATGCGATCGATCTGGTGAACGGCGAGCTGGTGAGCGGCCTCAGCGGCGCGGCCGGTAGCGGCACGCTGTATCGCCTGGTCGTTCCGGAGAACGGGACCGGTCCGCTGAGCTTCAGGACCTATGCCGGCACCGGCAACGTCTCGCTGTACGTCAGCCACGAACAGGTGCCGACGACGGCCGCCTACGACTGGCGCTCGGCCAGGCCGGGCAACAACGAGACGATCGTGATCGCCGATCCCGAGCCGGGCACGTACTACGTGCTGCTGCATGGCGAGAGCGCCTACTCCGGCGTGCGCCTGGTCGCCACGCATGGGTTGAGCGAAACCTACAGCAACAACACGGCCTATCCGATCCCGGACAACAGCAGCGCCGGCGTCGACAGTCCGATCACCGTCTCCGGCGCCAGCGGCAACGCCTCGGCCCAGACCCAGGTGTACGTCGACATCACCCACACCTGGATCGGCGACCTCATCGTCACCCTGATCGCGCCGGACGGCAGCACCTATGTGCTGCACAACCGCACCGGCGGCAGCGCGGACGACATCGACGCGACCTACACGGTCGACCTGTCGAGCGAACCGAAGAACGGCACCTGGAACCTGCGCGTGTCCGACAACGCGGCGCTGGACACCGGCACGCTCAATCGCTGGAGCATCACCTTCTGAGGAGGGGATGGACATCTGAGTTTCCAGCATGATCTCCTGCATGCTTCGACCCCGGCTTGCCGGGGTCTTTTTTTGTTGTTCATGCCGGTGGTGGTGGATGGTTTCAGCCGCCCGCGATGGGTGGGGCGGCTGCTTCTTTGTCATTCCGAACGAAGTGAGGAATCTCGAAAAACTAAGAGCATTGATTCGACCAGCCTCGTTGTTGCAATGCACCTCTCGCTACGCCCGAAATGACATTCCTTTGGCTCTTGTAGGAGCGGCTTCAGCCGCGACCGGTCGTTGCACGGCGCCGTAACAGTCGCGCCTGAAGGCGCTCCTGCGAATTTCGGGCGAATGGCTCGGCAGCCGTGGTATGCGGAGACCTGAAGGGTGGCGGGCATAGATACTCGCCGTTTTTCGATACGGCATCCGTGCCGTACCGGAAAATCCCGTCGAACTTGCCGATGGCAGGCTAGCTTCGTCGGGGAATGCACTTTTCTTTGGTTCGTTCCTTTGGCCGGTTTCGCCGTCCGCTGTGCAGTGGGCCGGCAAGGGGAAGAACCCGTCCGCCACAGGCGCACGGAATGCTCCTGCCGTCCCACCGGCATCGAACAAGACAATCGCCCGGGGTATCCTTCCTTCCCCGCCAAGCCAACCGCATACAAGGCCCTGGATCGCGTGGGGCGACAGGCCAGCCACCCATGACCACCGAACTCCCCCTCGCCGTCATCGGCGGCACCGGCCTCTACGCCCTCGCCGAACTGCAGGACATCGAAACGCACCAGCCCGTCACGAAGTACGGCGTCCCTTCCGGTCCGATCCGCGTCGGCACCCTGGCCGGCCAGCGCGTCGCCTTCCTCGCGCGCCACGGCGAGGGGCATTCGGTGCCGCCGCACAAGGTGAACTACCGTGCCAACCTCTCCGCGCTGCAGGCGCTGGGCGCGACGCGGGTGCTGGCGCTCAACACCGTCGGCGGCATCACCGGACGCTTCGGCCCGCGCGTGCTCGCCTGTCCGGACCAGCTGATCGACTACACCTGGGGACGCATCTCGACGATCTGCGAGGAGCCCGGTACCGAAGTGCTGCACGCCGACTTCGGCGATCCCTATACACCGGCATTGCGCCGTCGCGTGATCGAGGCGGCGAAGGCGTCTGGCGTCACACTCGTCGACGGCGGCTGCTATGGCGCCACCCAGGGGCCGCGGCTGGAGACGAAGGCGGAGATAGCGCGCATGCGCCGCGACGGCTGCGACCTGGTCGGCATGACCGGCATGCCCGAGGCCGGCCTTGCGCGCGAACTGGGCCTCGACTACGCGTGTCTTGCGATCGTCGCCAACTGGGCGGCGGGCGCGGGACCGGATCCGGACGAGGCGATCACGCTCGACGACGTGCTGGCGAACGTCGCCGCCGCGTCCTCGGGCGTGCCGAAGATCGTCAGGGCGCTGCTGGCCGGGTGATTGCATCGACTGGGCTTGCTTTGCATACTCGGCGGGTCCGGCCGGCCGCCTTGCACGGCCGGCCGGGCGCCACCAGCCATCATGAGGTTCGACGAGTCATGCAATACGGCACAGTGAAGTGGTTCAACGACGCCAAGGGGTTCGGGTTCATTGCACCGGAAGACGGCAGCGCCGATGTCTTCGTGCACTATTCCGCGATCGACTCCAAGGGTTTCCGCAGCCTGCAGGAAGGCCAGCGCGTCCAGTACGAAGTCACCCAGGGTCCGAAGGGTGCGCAGGCGGCAGGGGTGCAGCCGGTCGCCTGATGGTGTCGGCAACGATCTATTCCGGCCCCGCCCTGGCGGGGCTTTTTTCTGGTTCTTCTCCCAATCAAGGGAAAGGCGCCGGCCCGCGGCGGGCGCAGGTCCGATGCCGCCGCAAGTCGCGGCCCGATATCCGCCTGGTTGCGACGGCATCGGACCTGCGCTGGAGAGATGGCCGCGAGTTCGGCGAAGCGAAGCGACGTCGTCCTCACTCTGGCTTTCCGTCCCGTTCGCCGGAGCGTGTGAAGGCGCCTGCCGGTGGCCGCGCCGACCGAGCGGATATCGGGCCGCGACTCGGCGTGGCCACCGGCTGGCGCCCTCCGTCTCCCCGGACTTGGGAGAAGAACCCTTTTTCCTGGTGGCGGACGCGATGATCCGCCGGCGCGTCGCCGTCGTCGGTTACGGCAGCGCGGGTCAATGCGCGGCGGCGCTGCTGTCGCGCGACGGGCATGCGGTCGACGTGTTCGAACGCGTGCCGGTGCCTGGCCCGGTCGGGGCCGGGTTCCTGCTGCAGCCCAGCGGCCTGCAGGTGCTGTGGCGCATGGGCCTGCTGCCCCAGGTGCTGCGCCACGGCGCGGTGGTCGAGCGGCTGTTCGGCGACACGCCGTGCGGACGCGCCGTGATGGACATGCGCTATGCCGGGCTCGATCCGCGACTGGCCGGCGTCGGCCTGCAGCGCGGCGCGCTGTTCTCGATCCTGTCCGATGCGTGGGACGGGCATCGCGACGTTCGCGCGGGCACGCGCATCGTCGAACTGGCGGACGACGGGCGCGTGCTGCTCGACGAGACCGGTGGGCGGCACGGTCCCTACGACCTCGTCGCGGTCGCCGACGGCGCCGGCTCGCTGCTGCGCGCGAAGGTCGGTCGCGTCCGGCTCGACCAGCCGTATCCGTGGGGCGCGCTGTGGTGCCTGCTGCCGGCGGCGGACTGGCCGCACCTGCGCGAACTGCGCCAGCGCTACGTCGCGGCGCGCAAGATGATCGGGCTGCTGCCGGTGGGCACGCGGCCGGGCGACGACACGCCGAGGCTGAGCTTCTTCTGGAGCCTGCCGGTGGCGACGTTCGACGGCTGGCGCGAGGGTGGCCTCGATGCCTGGAAGGCGGAGGTGCTGTCGCTGTGGCCGGAGATCGCACGGCTGGTCGATGCGATCGCAGCGCCGGAGCAACTCGCGCGCGCCGGCTACCGCGACGCGGTGGTCGCGCACTGGCACCGCGGGCATGCCGTGCTGATCGGCGATGCAGCGCATGCGATGAGCCCGCAACTGGGACAGGGCGTGAACATGGCGCTGATGGATGCGGCGGCGCTGGCCGATGCACTGCGCGCGCACCGGCCGCTGCCCGATGCACTGGACGCGTTCCAGCGGGCGCGACGGCGCCATGTCGCGATCTACCAGCTGTGGAGCCGCTGGCTCACGCCGATGTTCCAGTCCGACCTCGACACCGTGGCGAAGCTGCGCGACATCGCGCTGCGGCCAGCCGGCCGGCTTCCGTTCGGCAGAACGCATATGCTGCAGGTGCTGAGCGGCACGCAGCAGGGCCTGTTCGGCCGGATCGCGCTCGACGACGCCTTCGTCGGCGCGCTGGCGGACGGCGTGCGCGGCCGCGACGACGGGAGGGAGGCGAGATGACCGGATCCGGAACCCACGTGGTCGGCAACCAGCCGCCGGAGTTCGCGCCGCGCGACCTGTGGCGCGACGACATCGCGCTGCGCGAGGCGCTGGCAAGAGAGGGCGGCGGCGCGTTTGCCGACCGGATCGCCGCATACGGCGAACTGGCGGGCGGGGACCTGCTCGCGGCCTCGTTCGACGCGCACCGCGATCGCCCGCGGCTGCGCACGCACGACCGCTTCGGCCATCGCATCGATACGGTCGAGTTCCATCCGAACTACCACGCGATCATGCAGGCCGCGATCGGGCACGGCGTCGCCGGCCTGTCCTGGGCAGAACCGTTGCCCGGCGCGCACGTCGCGCGCGCGGCGCTGAGCTACCTGCACTACCAGGCGGAGCCGGGCAGCAGCTGCCCGCTGACGATGACGCACGCCGCGGCCCCGGTGCTGGCGCGCGAACCCGCGCTGCACGACTGGGTGGCGAAGGTCGCCGCCTGCCGCCATGACGCGCGCGACCTGCCGATGGCGGACAAGGCCGGCATCACCCTCGGCATGGGCATGACCGAGAAACAGGGCGGCAGCGACGTGCGCGCGAACACCACCGCGGCCGAGCCCCTGCCGGGCGGCGACGACTACGTGCTGCGCGGCCACAAGTGGTTCTTCTCCGCGCCGATGAGCGATGCCTTCCTGGTGCTGGCGCAGGCGCCGGGCGGACTGACCTGCTTCCTGATGCCGCGGCGCCTGCCCGACGGCGCGCTCAACGGCTTCCGGCTGATGCGGCTCAAGGACAAGCTCGGCGACTGGAGCAATGCCTCGTCCGAGATCGAGTTCGACGCCGCGCGTGCGCATCGCGTCGGCGAGGAGGGACGTGGCGTGACGACCATCATCGAGATGGTGATGCTGACCCGGCTCGACTGCATGCTTGGTTCGGCCGGGCTGATGCGGATGGCGCTGTCGCAGGCGCTGCACCATTGCCGGCACCGGCAGGCGTTCGGCAAGGCGCTGCTCGACCAGCCGCTGATGCGCAACGTGCTGGCCGATCTGGCGATCGAAGCCGAAGCCGCGATCGCGCTGGCCATGCGCGTCGCGCGCGCGGTGGACGCGGCGCCGCGCGATCCGGCGGAGGCGGCGCTGGCGCGCATCGCCACCGCGATCGGCAAGTTCTGGATCTGCAGGCGCGCGCCGGCGTTCGTCAACGAGGCGCAGGAATGCCTCGGCGGCAACGGCTACGTCGAGGAATCGCTGCTGCCGCGGCTGTACCGGCAGGCGCCGCTGAACTCGATCTGGGAAGGCAGCGGCAACATCCAGTGCCTCGACGTGCTGCGCGCGCTGTCGCGCGAACCCGGCAGCGTCGCGGCGCTGCTGGCCGAGCTCGATGCCGCCGCCGGAATCGACGGCGATTTCGATGCCGCGCTCGCCGCCCTGCGGGACACGTTGTCAGCAAGTCCGCCCGAGGCCGGCGCGCGGCACCTGGTCGAACGCATGGCGCTGCTGCTGCAGGCTTCGGTGCTGCTGCGCGCCGGCAGCGCCGTCGCCGGCGCGTTCTGCCGCAGCCGCTTCGGCGGCGCGCATGGCGCGGTGTTCGGGACCCTGCCGGAGAACATGGATCACGCCGGGCTGATCGCGCGCGCCGGCGGCTGAGGATCTGCGTGCGCAGTGGCAGGAAACCCAACCTGTCGTCATGCTTTGCGGAAGCAGGAAACCGCCGCGGTTCCTTCAGGCTTGCCCTGCAGGGCCCTGGCCAGCCGCTTCCGCCGCCTGTGCCAGCGCCCGCATCGCCGCGAGATACGGCCCCGGCCCGTGGCTGACCCGGGCGACGCCGAGCGCGGCGAGCCGTGGCAGCGACGGCAATCCGGGCACCACCATGACGTTCACCGGCAGCGGCGACGCGCGCACCAGCGCCGCAATCAGCGCGTCGTCGGCAAGCCCGGGCACGAACAGGCCGTTCGCCCCGGCCGCGGCATAGGTGCGGCCGCGCTCGAGCGCTTGTTCGAGCAGGGCCTCGTCATGCGCATCCGGTGGCGACTGCAGGAACACGTCGGTACGCGCATTGATGAACAACGGCACGCCGGTCGCATCCGCGGCTTCGCGTGCCTGCGCCAGGCGCGCCGCCTGCTCGTCCGTGGGTCGCAGGCCGTCGGCGAGCCCGTCCTCCAGGTTGCAGCCGACCGCGCCGCCCGCGATCGCGCGGCGAACCGTGTCTGCGGGATCTTCATAGCCGCGTTCCAGGTCGATCGTCACCGGCAGGTCGGTGGCCGTCGCGATCCGCGACAGGTTGCCGATTGCCAATTCCAGCGGGATCCGTTCGCCGTCCCCGTAGCCATTGGCCGCCGACACCGACCAACTGCCGGTGGCGAGCGCCGCGGCGCCCGCGCCCGCGACCGCCTTCGCGCTGCCGGGATCCCAGATGTTGAACAGCACCAGCGGGCGGTCGCCGCGGTGCAGGGCGTGCAGGCGTTGTGCCTTGTCGGCCTGTGTCGTCATGGAGCGTTCCTCTCGCGGTGGATGTGCCGCGAAGCTTGCGGCGCGCGCGGCATGGCATCAATGACGCGACGGATCATCCGGCCATGACCCCGGAGGTCATGGAAGTGGCGATGGCAGGCGCTTATCCTCGCCGGCATGGAAGGCAACGCCATGCGTCGCGATTCCCGGCGGCAGGCCGCGCCGGTCGGCGCGCTGCTGCGCGAGTGGCGCGCGGCCCGGCGTTCCAGCCAGTTGGACCTGGCGCTGTCCGCCGGCATCTCCGCACGCCACCTGAGCTGCATCGAAACCGGCAAGGCGCAACCGGGAAGGGATCTGCTGGCGCGGCTGGCCGATGCGCTGGAGATGCCGCTGCGCGAACGCAATGCGCTGCTGCTCGCGGCAGGCTACGCCCCGACCTTTCCGGAAAGCGCGCTGGGCACGCCGAAGCTCGCGCGCATCGACCAGGCGATCGACGCGATCCTTGCCCAGCAGGAGCCGTATCCGGCGTTCCTGATCAACCGCCACTGGGACGTGCTGCGCGCCAACTCCGCCGCGGACCGGGTGAACCGCTTCGTGCTCGGCGGGCGGTCCAGCGCCCACAGCAACATCCTGCGCCAGTTCTTCGATCCCGACGACCTGCGTGCGGCGATCGCGAACTGGGAAGAGGTCGCGGGCGAACTGATCCGCCACCTGCACGACCGCATGGCCGCCGCCTCGAACGATGGCGTCGCACGGGCACTGCTGGACGAGATGCTGTCGTATCCGGGCGTGCCCGCCCGCTGGCGCCTGCGCAACCTGTCGGCGGTGCCCTCGCCATTGCTGACCACCGACCTGCGGCATGGCGACACGACGCTGCGCTTCTTCTCCACGATCACCACCTTCGCCATGCCGCGCGACATCACGCTGGACGAACTGCACATCGAGTGCTGCTTCCCGGTGGACGACGACACCGCCGGGTTCTGCCGGGAACTGGCGCGGCGCGAGACAGGTAACGAGCTGAGATATCCGCCGGCGACATGAAAAAAGCCGGCCGCAGGCAGGATGCCCGCGGCCGGCAGTGCGTTGGCGATGAACTTACTTCCTCAGGAAGTCCAGCAGGTCCTGGTTGAGCCGGTCCTTGTGGGTGTCGGCCAGGCCGTGGGGCGCGCCCGGATAGACGATCAGCTCCGCACCCTCGACCAGCGCCGCGGCGGCCCGTGCCGAGGTGTCGACCGGCACGATCTGGTCGTCGCCGCCGTGGACCACCAGTGTCGGCACGTCGAACTTCTTCAGGTCCTCGCGGAAGTCGGTGGCCGAGAACGCCGCGATCGAGTCGTAGGTGTTCTTGTGGCCGGCCTGCATGCCCTGCACCCAGAACGACTGGATCAGCGCCTGGTTCGGCGTCGCGCCGGGACGGTTGAAGCCGAAGAACGGGCCGGACGCGATGTCGAGGTACAGCTGCGAGCGGTTCTCGAGCGAGGCCTTGCGCAGGCCGTCGAAGACCTCGATCGGCAGGCCGGCGGGGTTGTCGGCGGTCTGGAGCATCAGCGGCGGCACCGCGGCCACCAGCACCGCCTTCTTCACCCGCGCCGTGCCGTGGCGGCCGATGTAGCGCGCCACCTCGCCGCCGCCGGTGGAGAAGCCGACCACGGTGACGTCCTTGAGGTCCAGCGCGTTGATCACGGCGGCGAGGTCGTCGGCGTAGTGGTCCATGTCGTTGCCGTCCCAGGGCTGGCTGGAGCGGCCGTGGCCGCGGCGGTCGTGCGCGACCACGCGATAGCCCTGCGAGGCCAGGAAGATCATCTGCGATTCCCAGCTGTCCGAGTTCAGCGGCCAGCCGTGGCTGAAGGTGACCACCGGGCCGTCCTTCGGGCCCCAGTCCTTGTAGTAGAGGCGCACGCCGTCGGCGGTGACGACGTGGTCGCCGTCGATGGTGGCGGTGCGGATGGCGCCCGGTGCGGGCGAGGCGGGCTGCGCGGCCTGGGCGGCGAAGCCGGCCTGCAGGGCGAGGGCCAGCAGGCTGGCGGAGAAGGTGCGGGTCATGGCGTTCATGGCGTTGCCTCGTTCGATGAAGGGGAGTGGAAGGAACCAGGGGTCGAGAAGCAGGGATGGAAAGGAATCAGTCGGCGATCACGAGCGCCACGTCGATGTTTCCGCGCGTGGCGTTGGAGTAGGGGCACACCGCGTGGGCGGCGTCGACCAGCGGCTGCAGCGTGTCGCGCGGCACGCCCGGGGCGGCGATGGTCAGTTCGGCCTCGATGCCGAAGCCGGTCGGGATCTGGCCGATGCCGACCTTGCCGGTGACGGTGGTGGTCGAGGGCAGCGCGACCTTCTGCTTGCCGGCCACGAACTTCAGCGCGCCGAGGAAGCAGGCCGAGTAGCCGGCGGCGAACAGCTGCTCGGGGTTGGTGCCGGGGCCGCCGGCGCCGCCGAGTTCGCGCGGGGTGGACAGCGCGACATCGAGCACGCCGTCGGACGAGGCGGCCCGGCCTTCGCGACCGCCGGTGGCGGTGGCGGTGGCTGCGTAGAGGATCTTTTCGATGGACACGGGGGTTCTCCTGTCGGGTGGGGTGGGCCGAAGCGTTGCCGTTCGGTGAGGCGTACTTTGCGGGTCCGAGCGCAATCGCTGGTGATGTAAAATCCTGAAAACTTGATCAGGAGTCCGAGATGGTCGACCGGCTGGCCGCGCTGATGACGCACTTCCCCGTGACCGCGCAGCTGTTCCATGCCGGCGCCCTGTGCGGCATCAACACGGTGGAGGCCGGCGACGGGCCGGGCCAGCTGCACCTCGTGCGCCGCGGCGAGGTCGAGGTCTCCCACGGCCGCGAATCGCTGCGCATCGAACGCCCCAGCGTGCTGCTGTATCCGCGCCCGCTGACGCACCGCTTCGTCAGCGATGGCGAACGCGGCGTGGACATGGCCTGCGCCAACCTGGATTTCGAGGGCGGGGCGAACAATCCCATCGCCGCGGCGCTGCCGGACGTGGTCTGCCTGCCGCTGGACGCGATCGCCGGCGCGGAGCCGGTGCTGGCGCTGCTGTTCGAGGAGGCCTTCGACCAGCGCTGCGGCCGCGAGGCGCTGGTCAGTCGCCTGTTCGAGGTCGTGATGATCCAGATCCTGCGCCAGCTGATGGAAAGCGGCGAGGTGCAGGGCGGCCTGCTGTCCGGGCTGTCGCATCCGCGCCTGCGCAACGCGCTGGTGGCGATGCACGAGGCGCCGGCGAAGGACTGGACGCTGGAGGAACTGGCGAACGTCGCCGGCATGTCGCGCAGCGTGTTCGCCACCGGTTTCCGCGAAGCGGTCGGGATCACGCCGGGCCAGTACCTGCAGGGCTGGCGCATCGGCCTGGCGCAGCAGGCGCTGCGGCGCGGACGGCCGCTGAAGATCGTGGCCTCGGAAGTCGGCTACGGCAGCGAGGCGGCGCTGTCGCGCGCGTTCAAGGCGCAGACCGGGCGTTCGCCGCGCGATTGGCGGCGCAGCGCCGACGTTGCCTGAGCCGCGGCGCGCGGATCAGTCGATGAACTGCAGCCGCGCCAACTCGGCGTAGAGGCCGCCCTGCGCCAGCAGTTGTTCGTGCGTGCCCTGGGCGATGATGCGACCGCCGTCCATCACCACGATGCGATCGGCCTTGAGGATGGTGGCGAGGCGGTGTGCGATCACCAGGGTGGTGCGGCCTTCCATCAGGTGTTCGAGCGCGGTCTGCACCGCGCGCTCGCTCTGCGCATCGAGCGCGGAGGTGGCTTCGTCGAGCAACAGCACCGGCGCGTCCTTGAGCAGGGCGCGGGCGATTGCGATGCGCTGCTGCTGGCCGCCGGACAGGCGCGCGCCGCGCTCGCCGAGCTGTTCGTCGTAGCCGGCGGGCAGGGCGGAGAGGAAGTCGTGGGCCTCGGCAGAGCGTGCGGCCGCCTCGACGTCGTCGTCGCCGGCATCGAGCCGGCCGTAGCGGATGTTGTCGCGCGCGCTGGCGGCGAAGATCGCCGGCTGCTGGGGCACCAGCGCGATCGCTTCGCGCAGTTCCACGGGATCGAGCAGGCGCACGTCGACGCCGTCGACCGACACCTGCCCGGCCTGCGGGTCGTGGAAGCGCAGCAGCACCGAGAACACCGTGCTCTTGCCGGCGCCGGACGGGCCGACCAGGGCCACGGTTTCGCCCGGCGCGACGCGCAGGCTGAAATCGTGCAGCGCCGGCGCGTCGGCGCGCGAGGGGTAGTGGAACGACACCGCGTCGAAACGCAGTTCGCCGCGCAGCGGCCGCGGCAGCGTCGCCGGATGCTCCGGTGCGTCGATGCCGATGCGTTCGTCCAGCAGTTCGCCGATCCGGCCCATGCCGCCCGCCGCGCGCTGCAGTTCGTTCCATACCTCGGCCAGCGCGCCCACCGATCCGGCGCCGAGCAGGGCATAGAGCACGAACTGGCCGAGCGTGCCGACCGTCATGTCGCCGCGGATCACGTCGTGCGCGCCCGACCACAGCACCAGGATGATGGCGCCGAAGATCAGCGAGATCGCGACCGCGGTGACCAGCGACTGCACGCCGATGCGCCGGCGCGCGGTGGCGACCGACAGCGCGACCGCGTCGGCGAAGCGGCCGCGCTCGTAGCCCTCGCGCGCGTGCGCCTGCACGGTGCGGATCGCGCCGAGCGCTTCGGCGGCCAGCGCGTTGGCGTCGGCCACGCGGTCCTGGCTCTGCCGCGAGATCTTCTGCAGCCGGCGCCCGCCCAGCACCAGCGGCAGCACGAACAGCGGGATGCCGACCAACGCCCAGACCGCCAGCTTCGGGCTGGTCACCACCAGCATCACCACGCTGCCGAGCACGGTCACCACGCTGCGCAGTGCGACCGACATGGTCGTGCCGATCACGCTGCGCAGCAGCTCGGTGTCGGCGCTGAGCCGCGACACCAGTTCGCCGCTGCGGTTGCGCTCGAAGAAGTCCTGGTCGAGGCCGACGAGATGGCCGTAGAGCCGGTTGCGCAGGTCGGCGACCACGCGCTCGCCCAGCAGCGAGACAAAGAAGAAGCGGGCGGCGGTGGCGAAGGCCAGCGCCAGCGCGACCAGCAGCACCATGGCGAAGGTCGCGTCGATGTTGCTGCCGCTGCTGAAGCCGCGGTCGATGACGTGGCGCACCGCGACCGGCAGCGCCAGGGTGGCGACGGACGAAGCTGCAAGCGCCGCCAGCCAGGCGGCGAACAGGCCCTTGTGGCGCATGACGAAGGGCCACAGCGTGCGCAGCGAGCCGATCGGCGCCTTGGCGTCCGGCGATGCCGGCGCGGCGGACGCGGTGCCTGGGGTGCCGGTGCGCCGGTCGTGGGAGAACGCCATCAGCTTGGGCCTTTAGCAGGATGTCATTCCGGGCGCAGCGAGGCTTCCGCACGTCATGTGCAGGATCCCCCGCGACTCTCGGGATGACGCCCGATTCGGAGATCGTGGACAGGCCCGATTGATCCGGCCCGCAAATTGTAGGAGCGCCTTCAGGCGCGATCGCTTTCCCGGTCCCGTCCAACGTCCGGTCCCGTCGAACGCCCGGTCGCGGCTGAAGCCGCTCCTGCAGGATAAGGGCCGGATCAATCGTCGTCGAAACGTGCCCGGTCACGGGTGGCGTCGCGCAGCCGGGTTTTCAAGGCGGCGACGGCGTCGGCGGGCAGTTCCAGCACGATCCGCGCGCCGTCTGCGTCGAAGCTTTCCCCGCGCTTGTCGGCCGCGAACGCGGGCAGCAGGTGGTGCAGGATGGACAGGTCCCCGAAGGCGACGTGGACGGCGACTGTCGCGGTTTCCACCAGCGGCAGGCGCGGCGCCAGCCGCAGGCATTCGGCCGCGGCGCCGCCGTAGGCGCGCACCAGGCCGCCGGCGCCGAGCTTGACGCCGCCGAACCAGCGGGTGACAACTACCGCGATGCGGTCGAAACCCTGGCCGTCGATCGCGGCCAGGATCGGGCGTCCGGCGGTACCGGCGGGCTCGCCATCGTCGCCGCTGCGGTAGTCGCCGCCCAGGCGCCAGGCCCAGCAGTTGTGGGTGGCGTCGGCGACCGATACCTGTTTCACGAACGTGGCGGCGTCCTCGACCGATGCGATCGGCGCGGCGTTCGCGAGGAACCTGCTGTGCCTGACCTCGATGGCGTGGCTGGCGGGCGCGGCCAGCGTGTCCAGGCTCATTCGCCGAGCAGCGGGCGCAGGTCGTCGGGCACCGCCGCCTGCGGGTGCCGGCGCACGAACTCGCGCAGGCTGGCGCGGGCCTCGTCCAGTGCGCCGGTGTCGCGCAGTTCGCGGATGCGCTGCAGCCAGGCGTCGCGCACCTGGGGCGAATCCGCCGAGGCCGGCGGCCGGTCGTCGAGCGGCTGGTCGGCGAGCGTGTCGATTTCCTGCGCCGGTTCGACCCGCGCGCCGATCGCGACCGGCGCCGCAGGCACGGCGACCGAGCGCGCGGGATCGCGATGCGCGGCCGGCGCCGGCGTGGCTGACTGCATGCGTTCGCGCTGGCTGGCAGCGTCGTCGGTGCGGAGCGCGCGCGCCGCGGCGCCGCCGGAGATCGCGGGCGGGGAGGGCACGAAGACCGGTTCGGTGCTGGCTGCGACGGCCGGCGCAGGCGGTGCCGGGGGCGGCGGAGGCACCGCGTCGAACACGATGTCCGCGGACTCGGCGAGCTTGGCTTTCGCCGCCGACTCCCGCGGCGGCGGTGCATCGACTGCGGCCTGTGGTGCCACGGGCGATGTGGTTCCGGGCGCCGGGGCTTCTTCCCGGGCGGTATCGGTGCGCCGCTCGGCTTTCGCCGCGGCCTCGCGCTGCCCGCGTTCGGCGGCCTGTGGCGGCGACAAGGCCCGGGTCGGCGTGGGGGCGGCATCCGCGACACGATCCACCGCGGCTTCGGCAGGCGCCTGTTCGACGGGATCGATCGCAGCCGTCGCCGGCTCGACGATGCTGTATGCGCGCAAGTCGGCTTCCGCCGGCGCCGACAGCACCTGTGTCTCGGGCTGCGGCCGCAGCTGCCAGGCGACGCCCACCGCGACCGCCAGCGAGGCGGCGATGCCCAGCCCGAACGGCCAGCGCGGGCGCCGGCGCCCGCGTGGCGCGGGGGCGGTTCCGCCCAGGTTCGCGCCTGCGTCCCCGCGCGCCGCCGCGAGGATCGCCGCGTCGAGCGCCGACGACGGACCGGCGTGCGCGTCCAGTCGCGACAGCTTCTGCGCGAGGTCGTGTTCTTCCTGCGTCAGCGGTTCGCGGTCACGCATGTTCATGATCCAGCCACCGATCCAAGCTGCGCGCGCAGCTTGTCCATCGCGTAGCGCAGGCGCGACTTCACGGTTTCCCGGCCGACGCCCATCACCTCGCCGATCTCTTCCAGCGTCAGCTCCTGCTCCAGCCGCAGCAGGACCACCTCGCGCTGCTCGGGCGGCAGTCCGGCCAGCGCCAGCTGCAGCTGGCGGCGCTGTTCGAACTCGGACAGCTGCCGTTCGGGCGTGTCCGGGTCGGGCACGCGTTCGGTGCGCTCCTCGGCGTCCGCGGGTGCCGGCGGTCGGTGCTGCAGCGCCCGCCAGTGGTCGGCCAGGCGGTTGTGCGCGATCCGGTACAGCCAGGTCGCGAAGGCAGCCTCCGGCGTCCACGTCGCGCGGGCGGCGATCAGCTTCTGCCAGATGTCCTGGAACAGTTCGTCGGCCAGCGCGCCGTCGCGCAGCTGGCGCAGCAGGAAGCGGTACAGGCGCAGGCGATGGCGCCCGTAGAGCGCTTCGAACGCGGCCACGTCGCCGCCGGCATAGGCCAGCATCAGCGCTTCGTCGCTGGGCTCGGGCGGGCTGGCGGAGACGGCCTCGTTCACCGGCAGCAGGGTAAGCCCTGCCCCGGCCGGAGTGAAGCCGGCGGCGTGCGTGCGCCGGCGCCGCGACGGTCGCGGCCAGTGCGCGATGGGGATCGACATGTGCATGCCAACGTCCGGAGGGCGGCACCGGGGTTGCCGGAGCGGCCACTGAATCCCGTTATGCTCCCTGAATGGAGGTGGCGTACCCGTGAATGTCCCCGCAAAGGAGGCGACCGCATCGGACCCCGGGGACAACGCCGGGCTCTCCGGCCTTGCGCAACTGCTGGCGCGCACGCTGCCGGCCGGATCGACGGTCGCGGTGGGCTGGGACGACCCGCTGCTCGGGATGACGGTTTCGCTGAGCGGCGCGGCCACGGCCGCGCACGGGGCCGCCGTCGAGGGCATGCTCGCCGGCCGCCCGCCGGGCGAGGACGGCTACGACGTCAGCGCGGCCTGGGCCGTGGACGACACCCGCGTCGCACTGGTCGCGCAGCCCGGCAGGCAACTGCCCAACGCGCTGCGCGAGGGCTGGGTGGCGCTGGCGCGCAGCACCATCGACGCGACCTTCACCAGCGCCCGCGCGCAACTGCGCATCAAGGGCCTGCGCAAGTCCGAGCGCCTGCGCCAGGCGCTGTACGAGATCGCCGACGTGTCCGGAGCGGGCCTGGACATGCGGGAGATGCTGGCGCGGATCCACGCCATCGTCGGCACGCTGATGCCGGCGGAGAATTTCTACATCGTGCGCTACGACGACGTGCGCGAAACCATTCGTTTCCTCTACTTCGTCGACGGGCGCGATCCCTGGACGGCCGATCCCGACGAGGAGATCCCCGTCGCGCGGATGCCCAACAGCCTGACGGTGGCGATGCTGCGCCACGGCCAGCCGATGCTCGGTCCCTCGGTGCAGGTGCGGCGCAGGCTCGGCGTCACCAAGGATCCGGCGCACGGCCCGGACAGCGCCGACTGGCTGGGCGTGCCGATGCGCCGCGACGGCTACGTCAGCGGCGCGATCGTGGTGCAGAGCTACGACCAGCCGCAGCGCTACACGCACGAGGACCGCGCGCTGCTGGAGTTCGTGTCCCAGCACATCCTCACCGCGCTCGACCGCAAGTCGGCGCAGGACGAGCTCGAGCGGCGCGTCGAGGAGCGTACCCGCGACCTGCAGCACGCCAACTGGGTGCTCGAGGCCGAGATCGTCGAGCGCGAGCGCGCCGAGCGCCTGCAGCGCGCACTGTTCCGCATCAGCGAGATGTCGATCACCGCCGGCAGCATCGAGCGCTTCTACGCCGACGTGCACGCCATCATCGACGAACTGCTCGACGCCAAGAACTTCTACATCGCGCTGCTGTCCGAGGACGGCACCCGGCTCGAATTCCCGTACTCGGTCGACGAGCGCGACCCGGTGCGCAAGCCGCGGCGCCTGGGCATGGGCCTGACCGAGTACGTCGTACGCAACGGCCAGGCGCTGCTGGTGGACCGGCACGGCATGGGCCGGCTGGTGGAAGCGGGCCAGGTCCGCAGCCATGGCGCTATGGCGCACTGCTGGCTGGGCGTGCCGTTGACCCGCGACGGCGCGCCGACCGGCGTCATCGCGGTGCAGAGCTACAGCGCCGACATCGTCTTCAGCCCCGCCGACCAGGAACTGCTGACCTTCGTCGCGCACCACATCGACGGCGCACTCGCCCGCAAGCGCGCGCAGGAGTACCTCAAGGCGACCCACGCCGAACTGGAGTTCCGGGTCGAGGCGCGTACGCGAGAACTCGAGCAGGCCAACCGCGAACTGCGCGCGCAGATCGGCGAACGCGTGCGCGCGCAGCAGCGGCTGACCCACCAGGCGCGCCACGACCACCTCACCGGCCTGCCCAACCGCGTGTTCCTGCTCGACCGCCTCGACAGCATGATGCTGCAGATGTTCGAGCCGGGCAGGCTGCCGTTCGCGGTGCTGTTCCTCGACCTCGACCGCTTCAAGCTGATCAACGATTCGATGGGGCACGCCGCCGGCGACGCGATGCTGATCGAGGTCGGCCGCCGCATCCGCGCCGCGATCGGCGTCGAGGACGTGGTCGCGCGGCTGGGCGGCGACGAGTTCGCGATCGTGCTCGAGTCGGTGGCCGACGGCGACGCCGCCGAGGAAGTGGCATCGCTGGTGCTCAAGAAGCTCGGGCGCTCGATGTGGGTCGCGGGGCGCGAACTGTTCCCGTCGGCCAGCATCGGCATCGCGCTGTGGCAGCCGCGCTACCGCCACGCCGACGAACTGCTGCGCGACGCCGACGCCGCGATGTACCGCGCCAAGGCGCGCGGCCGCGACCGCAGCGAGCGTTTCGACGAGGAGATGCGCGCCGAGGCGATGCGCCTGCTCGACCTCGAGGCCGACCTGCGCCGCGCGATCCAGCGCGACGCCTTCGAGCCGCACTTCCAGCCGATCGTGCGGCTGTCCGACGGCGCCGTGGTCGGGCGCGAGGCATTGCTGCGCTGGAAGCACGAACTGCACGGCTCGCTGCCGCCGTCGGAGTTCATCCGCGTCTGCGAAGACAGCGGCCTGATCGAACAGGTCGACTGGCTGCTGTACCGCAAGGTGGTCGCGTGGATGGGGCGCAGTCCGGAAGGCTATGTCTCGATCAACGTATCACCACGGCATTTCCACGCCGAGGATTTCGCCGAAAGGCTGCTGCGGACCGCCGACGATGCGAACGTCGATCCCAGGCGGCTGCGGATCGAGATCACCGAGGGCGCGCTGCTCGACGACGCGCCGCGCGCGGCGCGCATCCTGGGCACCCTGCGCAGCCATGGCGTGCTGGCGCTGCTCGACGACTTCGGCACCGGCTTCTCGGCGCTGTCGTACCTGCACCGGTTCCCGATCCAGGCGCTGAAGATCGACCAGAGCTTCGTCGCCGGGCTGGTCGGCGAGACCCACGCCGAGAGCCTGGCGCTGGTGCGCGCGATCCTGGCGCTGGCGGGCACGCTCGGCATCGACACCATCGGCGAGGGCGTCGAGACCGAGCACCAGCGGCAGCTGCTGGCCGACCTGGGCTGCGCCTACGGGCAGGGCTACCTGTTCGGTCGCCCCGCGCCGCCGGTGGAGGGCCGCGCCGCGGGACGCCGATCCCCGCGGGTCAGCGGGAAATCGAGCTGACCTGCGGCCGTTCGACGGACTCTCCGTCGACCACCAGCGCCCGCGAGGCGTCGATCAGTTCGGCGAATTCGGCGCGCAGCTTCCACGGGTCGCGGCCCTGCGCCGCGCGCGCGCCGGCGGCGATCGTCGACCAGTCCCACTGTTCCAGGTGCTTGCCGCCGCGCAGCGCGTCCGCCCAGGCCGCGACCGTCGCGGCGAAGCGCATCGATTCGCCCGGCTGCCTCGCGATCGCGCTGCGCAGGACCGGGGTTTCGATCAGACGGCTCGCGCTTTCGCCGGGCCGCTTGTAGCGCAACCGCAGGTGCGCCAGTTCGTCCGAGGTCCGTGCGTCCGGGGCCGAGCCTTGTTGGCCGTAGCGCAGCGGCGGCAGGCGCTCCGCACCGGAACCGGCGAGGGTGATCTCGTACAGCGCGGTGACCTCGTGGCCGGCGCCGATGTCGCCGGCGTCGACGCGGTCGTTGGCGAAGTCCTCGCGCGCCAGCATGCGGTTCTCGTAGCCGATCAGGCGGTACTCGCTGACCAGCGCCGGATTGAACTCGACCTGGATCTTCACGTCCTGGGCGATGGTGAGCAGGGTCGAGGACATTTCCTCGACCAGCACCTTGCGCGCCTCCTGCAGCGTGTCGATGTAGGCGTGGTTGCCGTCGCCGGCGTCGGCCAGCCGCTCGGCGAGGTGGTCGTTGTAGTTGCCGGCGCCGAAGCCGAGCGTGGTCAGCGCGATGCCGGACTTGCGCTGGTCGGCGACCATCGTCTCCAGAGATCCGCCGTCGACCGTGCCGACGTTGAAGTCGCCGTCGGTGGCGAGGATCACGCGGTTGACGCCGTCCTTGACGAAGGCGCGCTTGGCCATCGCGTAGGCCAGGCGGATGCCGTCGCCGCCGTTGGTGCTGCCGCCGGCCTCGAGGCGGCCCAGCGCGGCGAGGATCTCGTCCTTGCGGTCGCCGGGCGTCGGCGGCAGCACGAGGCCCGCGGAGCCGGCGTACACGACGATGCTGACGCGGTCCTGCGCGCGCAGCTGCTGCGTCAGTTCCGAGAACGCCTGCTTGAGCAGCGGCAGCTTGTCGGGCGAGTTCATCGATCCGGAGGTGTCGATCAGGAACACGAGGTTCGCCGGCGGCAGCTCCGCCTTCGGCACGTCGAAGCCCTTGATGCCGACCATCAGCAGGTGCCGCCGCGCATTCCAGGGCGCGGGCGCGACCTCGACGGTGGCGCGGAACGGCGTGTCCAGCGACGCCGGGCCGGGATGGCCGTAGTCGAAGTAGTTGATGAACTCCTCGGCGCGCACCGCATCCGTCGGCGGACGCAGGCCCTGGCGGATCATGCGGCGGACGTTGCTGTAGCTGGCGGTGTCGACGTCGATGGAGAAGGTGGACACCGGCTGCTCGGCGACGCGCTGCACGGGGTTGTCGCTGCGCTCGGCGTAGTTCTCGGTGTTCGCGGGCTGCGTGTATATGGGCGGCGCGGCCATGTCGTAGGCAATCGAGGCCTGGGCCGCGGGCGCGTACGCCATGCGTGTTTCCTCGGCGCGCATGCGCGTGGCCGCAAGCGCCTTCGCGGGCGCGGCGCCGCCGACGGCGTCGACGACCTGCAACTCGGCGGGCGGCGGCGGGGCCGGCGGTGGCACCTGGTCGCGGATGGCGCTGGCAGACTGCGCTTCGCGTTCTGTCGGTGCGCTGGTGCAGGCGGACAGGACGATGGCGGCGAACAGGGCGGTGGCGAGGGCATGGCGTTGCATGGCGGGACTCCCGTGGTGGTCGACGGGATTGAACGCGCGACGTCCGCCAGCGGGGTTGCCGGCCCTGCCGAATCATGCAGGAGCGCCTTCAGGCGCGATGCCTTTGCCCATGGACCGCCCCTCAACGGCGGCCCCCACCCCAACCCTCCCCCGCAGGCGGGGGAGGGAGCAGGAGCGACGCCTGCTTTGGCTCCCTCCCCCGCCTGCGGGGGAGGGTTGGGGTGGGGGCAACCCCGAGCCGATAATGTCGCGATGCCCGCCGACACACGCCCGCCCGCCATCGCCCTGTTGGGCCCTACCGCTTCGGGCAAGACCGCACTGGCGCTGGACTGGGCCGAGCGTTTCGGCGGCGAGATCGTCAGCGTCGATTCCGCGCTGGTCTACCGCGGGCTCGACATCGGTTCGGCGAAGCCGGATGCGGACGAGCGCGTCCGCGCGCCGCACCACCTGCTCGACCTGCGCGATCCCTGGGAAACCTACTCTGCCGCGGAGTTCGCGCAGGACGCGCGGCGCGCCATCGACGGCATCGTCGCGCGCGGCCGCCTGCCGATCCTCGCCGGCGGCACCGGGCTCTACCTCCAGGCCCTGCTGCGCGGGCTGTCGCCGATGCCCGCGGCGGACGCCGCCATGCGCGCCGGCATCGCGGCAGAGGCGCATGAACGAGGCTGGCCTGCGATGCATGCAGAACTGGCCGCGATCGATCCTGCCGCCGCCGCAAGGATCAAGCCCGGCGATCCGCAGCGCATCCAGCGCGCGCTGGAGGTGTTCCGGATCAGCGGCCGCCCGATCAGCGACTGGCAGCGCGAACCATCGGCCGCGTCGCGCCTGCCGGTGAAGGTGCTGAAGCTGGTCGTCGCTCCAGCCGATCGCGGAGTCCTGCACGCGCGCATTGCCGCCCGTTTCGACGCGATGCTGGCCGCCGGCTTCCTCGACGAGATGCGCGTTCTGCGCGCACTGCCGGCGCTGCAGGCGCATCCCGCCCCGCTGGACCTCCCGGCGATCCGCGCCGTCGGCTACCGCCAGGCCTGGGAACACCTCGACGGCGCCGGCGACGCCGCCGAATTCCGCGACCGCGCGATCTTCGCCACCCGCCAGCTCGCCAAGCGCCAGCTCACCTGGCTGCGCGGCGAGCTCGATGCGCAATGGTTCGATCCGGGCGAGGGGAACGGCGCCGGGGTCGACGAGGCCGTCCGGCGCTTTCTAGGAGGCCGAGCGTTGGCTGGTCGCGCCTGAGGCGCTCCTGCAACATCCGCCTGCAGGAGCGCCTTCAGGCGCGACCCCGCTCTCCGGTCCCGAGGGAACCCCGGCGCGTACCGCACCATCCACCGCAATCCCCGACACAAATCCGTGACCCAAGTCACGAAACCGCCGCGCGAACGCGTACGGGTTGTGTACCATCCGTATGTCGCCGCCGCATGGGGAACACGCGGGTCGGGCGATGCGGCCGGGGAACGCCCGCGGGCGCCGGTTCGGACACAACAATAACCAAGCTGGGGAAACACCATGTCCAAGGGGCAATCCTTGCAGGATCCTTTCCTGAATGCGCTGCGGCGCGAACGCGTTCCGGTCTCCATCTACCTGGTCAACGGCATCAAGCTGCAGGGGGTGATCGAATCCTTCGACCAGTTCGTCGTCCTGCTGCGCAATACCGTCAGCCAGATGGTCTACAAGCACGCCATTTCCACCGTGGTGCCGGCGCGCAACGTGCGCGTGGGGCCGGGCGGGGGCGTGGTCCAGGCGGCCGAGGGCGCCGAGGACATCACGGCCGAAACCGCCTGACCGGCCCGGCCCGGGCGCCGGAGGGACGCCCGCGGTTGAAGATCGGGCCGGCGGCCTCCATGTCTGATGGCCTGAACCGCCGCCCGAGTCGAGATGCCCACCCAACTGTTTGAGCGATCCCGCAAGGGCGAGCACGCGCTGCTGGTCCAGCCCCATGCCGGAGGCCCGCCGGACGAGGCCGAACTCGAGGAATTCGCCGAACTCGCGCGTTCGGCGGGAGCGACCGTGGCCACGATGGTCATGGCCCGCATCGACCGCCCCAATCCGGCGACCCTGCTCGGCAGCGGCAAGCTCGACGAGGTGAAGGCCGCGGCCGATGCCTCCGGCGCCGATCTGGTGCTGGTCAACCATCCGCTGAGCCCGGGCCAGGAGCGCAACCTGGAGAAGGTGCTGGAGCGGCGCGTGGTCGACCGCACCGGCCTGATCCTCGACATCTTCGCCCAGCGCGCCCGCAGCCACGAGGGCAAGCTGCAGGTCGAACTGGCCCAGCTCAAGCACATGGCCACGCGCCTGGTGCGCGGCTGGACCCACCTCGAGCGCCAGCGCGGCGGCTCGATCGGCCTGCGCGGCCCCGGCGAAACCCAGCTCGAGACCGACCGCCGCCTGCTGCAGAAGCGCGTGGACATGCTGCAGAAGCGCCTGGAGAAGGTGGAAGTGCAGCGCACCCAGATGCGCCGCGCCCGGGTGCGCAGCGAACTGCCGCGCATCGCCCTGGTGGGCTACACCAACGCCGGCAAATCGACGCTGTTCAACGCCCTGACCGGCGCCGGGGCCTATGCTGCCGACCAGCTGTTCGCCACGCTCGACCCCACCGTGCGCCGGATCTCGCTGGCGAGCGGACCGGTGGTGCTGGCCGACACCGTCGGCTTCGTCCGCGACCTGCCGCACGAACTCGTCGCCGCGTTCCGCTCGACCCTGAGCGAGGCGCGCGAGGCCGACCTGCTGCTGCACGTCATCGACGCCGCCGATCCGCTGCGCGACGAACGCATCCGCCAGGTCGACGCGGTACTGGCCGAGATCGGCGCCGGCGACATCCCGCAGCTGCTGGTGTTCAACAAGATCGACCGGATCGAGGGCGCGCAGGCACGACGCGACGCGCCCGACCCCGAAACCGCCCCGGCGCCGGCATTGCCTGGCGAAACGCTGGCCATCGGCCGCGAGCGCGTGTGGATATCCGCCCGCGACCGCCTGGGGCTGGACCTGCTGGTGGATGCGCTGTCGACGCGGCTGGCGCAGCGGCGGATCGTCGCCGAACTCGAACTGCCGGCGAGCGCTGGCCGCCTGCGCGCACGCCTGCACGCGCTCGACGCGGTGCGCGGCGAGTCGCACGACGAGCACGGCTGGCGGATCAGCGTCGACCTGTCCGAGGCCGACGCGGCGCGGCTGGCGGCGCAGGAGGACGCGGGCATGCTGCGCGAGCTCCTGCCCGCGGTCGAGGCGGAGCACAGCAGGTAGACTATCGGATCGCGTCGCCGGAAACGGCGCGCGGCGGAACCCCAGACTGGAGCAGGCATGGCCTGGAACATTCCCGGCAAGAACAACGACGACCAGCCACCGGAGCGCAAGCGACCGGAGGGCAACGGCCGCAATCCGTGGCCGCCCAAGCGCCGTCGCGGCAGCGGTGGCCTCGGCGACTTCGGCGACCGCCTGCGCGACCTGTTCGGCGGCGGTGGTGGCGGCGGAGGCAATCCGCTGCGCTGGATCGCCATCGCGCTGGCGCTGTGGCTGGTGTTCAACTGCTTCGTGCTGATCGGCGAACAGCAGCGCGGCGTGGTGCTGCGCTTCGGCGAGATCGCGCGCATCATGCAGCCCGGCCCGAACTTCAAGATGCCGTGGCCGATCGAGAGCGTGATCAAGGTCGACGCCACCAGCGTGCGCACCTTCAGCAACTCCATGCCGGTGCTGACCCGCGACGAGAACATCGTCACCGTGTCGTTCAACGTGCAGTACCGGGTCAGCGATCCGGAACTGTTCCTGTTCGGCACGCGCGACGCGGTCCGGGTGCTGGAGCAGGTGTCGCAGAGCGCGGTGCGCGAGCAGATCGGCCGCGCCGACCTCGACACCGCGCTCAACGCCCGCGGCCCGCTGTCTGCGGCCGCCGCGACCGCGCTGCAGGCCTCGCTCGACGCCTACCGCACCGGCCTCATCGTCACCGAACTGAACCTGCAGGACGCGCGTCCGCCGGAGGAGGTCAAGCCGGCCTTCGACGAGGTCAACAGCGCCCAGCAGACCAACGAACGCCTGGTCAACGAGGCCCGCGCCTACGCCGCCAAGGTGGTCCCGGAAGCGCGCGGCGACGCGGCGCGCCTGCGCACCACCGCCGAGGGCTACAAGACCGCGTCCGTGGCCCGCGCCACCGGTGATGCGCAGCGCTTCACGCTGCTGGTCGACGAATACCGCAACGCGCCCGACGTGACCCGCAAGCGCCTGTGGCTGGAAACCGTGCAGCAGGTGCTGGCCGACAACCGCAAGGTCGTCGGCGGCGACGGCCGCCAGCTGATCTACGTGCCGATGACGCAGCAGGGCGGTTCGGGCAACGCCTCGCAGCCGCCGGTGCTGCCGCAGGAGATCGTGTCGCCGCCGGTCACCGCGACGCCGGACCCCGCCCTGCCGCGCCCGGCGCGCGCGACCCGCGGTGAAGGAGGCAACCGATGAAATTCAACCTGGTCATCCCCGTGGTACTGCTGGTGCTGCTGGGCCTGCTCGGCTCGGTCTACATCGTGCGCGAGGGGCAGGTGGCGCTGGTGCTCAACCTCGGCCGCGTCGCCCGCACCGACATCGGTCCGGGCCTGCACTTCAAGGTTCCGCTGATCGAGACCGCGCGCGTGTTCGACCGCCGCTTCTACGCGGCCGAGTTCTCGCCCGAGCGCTACCTTACCTCCGAGCGCAAGGACGTGAGCGTCGACTTCGTCGCGATCGGCCTGGTCAACAACGTCGGCGACTTCTACCGCGCCACCGGCGGCGACATGGACGTGGTCAACGACCGCCTCGCGCCGATCATCAAGGACTCGCTGCGCAACGAGATCAACGCGCGCACGCTGACGGCGCTGGTGTCGGGCGACCGCACCGAGATCATCGCCAAGCAGCTCGAGGGCATCAACGCCGGCGCCAAGACGCTGGGCATGCGCGTGATCGACATCCGCCTCAAGCAGATCGACCTGCCGACCGACAGTGACGTCATCGCCCAGGTCTACGACCGCATGCGCGCCGAGCGCCGCCAGGTGGCCAGCCGCCTGCGCGCCGAGGGCGAGGAGCAGGCGCGCATCATCCGCGCCGAGGCCGACCGCGAGCGCACCGTGCTGGTGGCCGAGGCCGAGCGCGACGCGCAGAAGCTGCGCGGCGAGGGCGATGCCGAGGCGACCCGCATCTACGGCCAGGCCGCCAGCCGCGATCCGGCCTTCTACGCCTTCCAGCGCAGCCTCGAGGCCTACCGCAGCGCGTTCGCCGACGGCAACGGTGTGATCGTGCTCGAGCGCAACGATCCCTTCCTGCAGTACCTGCGCAGCGATCGCTGACGCTTCTGTTTTTGCCTCCCCCGCTAGCGGGGGAGGGCTCCAACTCCCCAGCGAGGCGCACGCATGAACGACCTCTGGGCCGCCCTTTGCCTCGTCGCCGTCCTCGAAGGCCTGATGCTGTTCGTCGCCCCCGGCGGCTGGAAGCGCGCCGCCGAACAGCTGCAGGCGCTGCCCGAGCGCCAGCTGCGGACGATCGGCGGGATCGTTCTCGCCATCGGTCTCGTTGCGCTGTACTTCGTGCGTGGCATCTAAGAGCCTGTTCACGATCTTTGTACCTGGGGGCAAACATCATCGAAGACGTCATCCCGGCGAAAGCCGGGATGACGCGCGATTCGGAAATCGTGAACAGGTTCCAAGGTGCGCGGCGTCTAGAAACGAGGCGTCCGTATCTTCGCCGCCTATACCGTCATTCCCGCGAAAGCGGGAATCCATTTTCTTCGTGGACGCGGTCGCAACAGCACAATGGATTCCCGCTTTCGCGGGAATGACGGTAGTCGTCGGAGGCCTGGGTTCCACCGTCTCCGCGCGGCGCGAGGCAATTCAGGTTCTGACGCCAACTAGGCGGAATTGCGTGACGCTCGGAACAGCATCGGACCACTCGATCACTCCTCGGCCGGTGCTGCTCCCCACGTCCCGGGTTCGGCCTGCATCGTGAACCGCAGTTCGCCGCCGGCCATGATCTGCTCGTGCCGCAGCTCCGCGCGCGCCAGCGGTTCGCCGTTGAGCGTCGCGCCGCCGATGTAGCCATTGCCTTCGCCGAAGTTGTCCGCGACCACGGTGAAACGCTTGCCGTCGGGCAACTTCAACGTCGCGCGCGGCAGGAACGGGCGGCCGACGACGTAGATGTTGCTGGCCGGTGCGACCGGGTAGAAGCCCAACGCGGTGAACACGTACCAGGCCGACATCTGCCCGAGGTCGTCGTTGCCCGACAGCCCGTCCGGCCGCGCCGCGTACTGCGTGTCCATGATCGGCTTCAGCCGCGCCTGCGTGCGCCAGGGCTGGCCGGCGGCGGCATAGAGATAGGCGACGTGGTGGCTGGGCTCGTTGCCGTGCGCGTACCAGCCGATCAGGCCGGTGATGTCTTCCATGTGCTCGAAGATCGCCGGATCGACTTCGGCCTCGAACACCTCGTCCAGCTTCGCAAACAGCCTGTCCGCGCCGCCATGCGCGGATGCGAGGCCCGGCACGTCGTGAGGTACGTACCACGAGTACTGCCAGGCGTTGCCCTCGGTGTAGTCGGTGCCGTAGCCGCTGGCGGTCGGATCGAACGGTTCGCGGAAGCTGCCGTCACGCTTGCGCGCTCGCATGAAGCCGGTCTCCGGGTCGAAGGCGTTGCGCCAGTGGCCCGCGCGCTTGCCGAACTCCGCGGCGACGTCGTTGCGGCCCATCGCCTGCGCCATGCGCGCGATGGTCCAGTCGCCGAAGGCGTACTCCAGCGTCTTGCTCGCCGCCTCGCCTTCCTCGTCGATCGGCACCCAGCCCAGCTCGCGGTACTGCGCGATGCCGTCGTAGGGGCCGTAATTTGCACTGGCTACCATCGCCTCCAGTGCCTCGTCGGCATCGAAGCCGCGGATGCCCTTCACGTAGGCATCGGCGATCACCGGTACCGCGTGGTAGCCGATCATGCACCACGTCTCCAGGCCGTGGAACGACCACACCGGCAGGATGCCGTAGGCGCTGTGGCGCCGGTGCGCGAGCAGCGAATTGACGAAATCCGCGTTGCGCTGCTCCGGCTGCACGAGCGTGAGCAGCGGATGCAGCGCGCGATACGTGTCCCACAGCGAGAACGTCGAATAGTGGGTGAAGCCATCCGCCCGGTGGATCGCATTGTCCGGTCCGCGGTAGCGCCCGTCGCTGTCCATGAACAGCGTCGGCCCGAGCAGGGTGTGGTAGTGCGCGGTGTGGAAGCGCGTGCGTTCCTCGTCGCTGCCTTCCACGTCGAACGCCGACAGCGCCTCCATCCACTGCCGCTTCGCGGCCGCGCGCACGCCGTCGAAATCCCAGCCGGGGACTTCCGCATCGAGGTTGGCGATCGCGCCGTCCTCGCCGACTGGCGAAATCGCCACCTTCACCAGTAGCGGTTCGTCCGCGGCATCGCCGAAATCGAACGCCGCCACCAGCTGCCGGCCCTCGATCTGCGCGCGCTGCCGCGGATCCTGGTGGCCCGGCGGCGGAAAGCCCCTGTAGGCGACGTCCTGCTCGGTATCGTGCAGCGCCTGCCCGCGCAGCGGCCGCGAGAAGCGCATCGCGAAGTACAGCTGCCGCCCCGGCGCCCAGCCGCGCGTTTCGCGGAAGCCGGTGACCGTGCCGTCGGCGCGCACGCGGATGCGCGACCACAGCACCTTGCCGGGGTAGTCGTACATGCTGGTGCGCAGGTCGAGCAGCACGTGCGCGGGCTTGCCGGCGGGGAAGGCGTAGCGGTGCACGCCCACGCGCGCGCTGGCGGTCAGTTCGGCGCGCACGCCGTAGTCGTCCAGCGTGACCGCGTAGTAGCCGGGCTGCGCGATCTCGTCGTCGTGGCGGAAGCGCGAGGTGTAGCCGCTGCCGGGCACGTCGGGATCGCCGCGCTCCAGTTTCACGTCGCCGGACACCGGCATCAGCAGCACGTCGCCGAGGTCGGAATGCCCGGTGCCGGAGAAATGCGTGTGCGAGAAGCCGACGATGGTCGAATCGTCGTAACGGTAGCCGGCGGCCCAGCCGTAGGCGTCCTTGCGCGGCTGGATGCGCGTGTCGGGACTGAGCTGGACCATGCCGAAGGGCACCGTCGCGCCGGGAAACGTATGGCCTTCGCCGCCGGTGCCGATGAAGGGATCGACCGCGGCCCAGGCGGCCTCGCCGGCATCCGCGGCGCGGGCGGCGGGCGCTGCCAGGCCGGTTGCGGCGAACAAGGCCGCCAGCAGCGACAGCGCGGGCAGGAGGAGGGGGCGGGCGGGGCGACCGGGCATCGTCGGTTCCTGTCGGATGGCGGAACGCGGAACCTAGCACGCGACCCGCAGGGTGGCCCCCGCCGCGCAAAACCCGGATAATGCGCAAAAGCCGGATGGGCCGATTCCAGATAGGACGGACCACCGGCTTTTTCCGTGTCTGGCCCCGGCGTGGCGGCGTGCTCCCCGATGGAGCGAACCGCGCAATCGCGACGAGGCCCGGTCCGGCCCATCCAGCGGCCCCGATGGCCGCATGCAAGAGGAGTGATCCGCCATGGGTCAGTCAGTGGTGGTCCTCGGCGCCCAGTGGGGCGACGAAGGCAAGGGCAAGATCGTCGACCTGCTCACCGAGGAGATCGGTGCGGTCGTTCGTTTCCAGGGTGGCCACAATGCGGGCCACACGCTGGTCATCGGCGGCAAGAAGACCGTGCTGCACCTGATCCCGTCCGGCATCCTGCGCGAGGGCGCGCTGTGCCTGATCGGCAACGGCGTGGTGCTGTCGCCGGCCGCGCTGAAGAAGGAGATCGACGAACTCGAGGGCAACGGCGTCGAAGTGCGCTCGCGCCTGAAGATCAGCCCGGCCACGCCGCTGATCATGCCGTACCACATCGCGCTGGACCAGGCGCGCGAGAAGGCCGCCGGAGGCAAGGCGATCGGCACCACCGGGCGCGGCATCGGTCCCGCGTACGAGGACAAGGTCGCGCGCCGCGGCATCCGCGTCGCCGACCTGCACTATCCGAAGCAACTGGAAGAATTGCTGCGCACCGCGCTCGACTACCACAACTTCGTGCTGACGAAGTACCTCGGCGGCGAGGCGGTCGACTTCCAGCAGACCTACGACGAGGCGCTGGCCTTCGGCGAATACGTGCAGCCGATGAAGTCCGACGTCGCCGGCATCCTCCACGACCTGCGCAAGCAGGGCAAGAAGGTGCTGTTCGAGGGCGCGCAGGGCGCGCTGCTCGACATCGACCACGGCACCTACCCCTACGTCACCAGCTCCAACACCACCGTCGGCGGCGCGTTCGCCGGCACCGGCGTGGGCGCGGACGCGATCGACTACGTGCTCGGCATCGCCAAGGCCTACGCCACGCGCGTGGGCGGCGGCCCGTTCCCGACCGAGCTCGACGACGACGTGGGGCAGGGCATCCGCGACCGCGGCCAGGAGTACGGCGCCTCCACCGGCCGACCGCGCCGCTGCGGCTGGATGGACATCGTCGCGCTCAAGCGCGCCGTCGCCATCAACGGCATCAGCGGCCTGTGCATCACCAAGCTCGACGTGCTCGACGGCATGAAGACGCTCAAGATCTGCATCGCCTACGAGTACCGCGGCAAGCGCACCGAGTACGCCCCGCTCGACGCCGCCGGCTGGGACGAGATCACGCCCGTCTACCTCGAATTCCCCGGCTGGGACGAGAACACCCACGGCGTCACCGAATGGGACAATCTGCCGCCCGCCGCCCGCGCCTACCTGCGCGCGCTGGAGGAACTGGCCGGCTGCCCGCTGGCGATCGTCAGCACCGGGCCGGACCGCGACCACACGATCGTGCTGCAGGATCCGTTCGCCTGAGGCGCCGTCGAGCGCTGTGAGACGTGACCGAAAGCCCCGCGGAAGCGGGGCTTTCGTCTTTCCGGGGAAGGCGGCGGCTGGCGAAGGGATCGCCGATCCGTCATTGCCTCAAGGCGACGGTGCCGACCGGGTATCCGCTGTAGGAGCGCCTTCAGGCGCGACCGGAGCCCCCGATAAATCTGCGAACCCGGCCGACCCCGCGGTCGCGCCTGAAGGTGCTCCTACAGGGAGTGGGACTCCGCCGAGGCCGTGAACGGTGGCCATCGCAGGAGCATCCGAGACCGCTTCCCGGGTGGCCTGACGGTCCGGACGGGTAATTGCATGGGAATTACTTGAACAATGGGAATCATTCGCATTTAATATCCGGCCTTGCGACCGAGGACGCTCCAGCGTCCCGATCGACCCCCGCGAATCGGTCCGGCCGCGATGGCCGGCGCCGGCAAGCGCCACCTCCTTCCTCCCATCCGAACCTTCAATGCACCCCACGCGCCCGTCCACCCCGCGGCTTGCCCGCGACCGCCGCTCCGCTCCGTATTCCCCCACCCGCGGTCGCCTGCACGTCGCGATCGCGCTGGTCCTGGCCTGCCTGCCGGGCACCGCCCTGTCCGCGCCGCAGGAGGCCTCGATCGATGCCGAGGCCACCGGCGGTGCCACCGCCTCCGAACTGGACACGGTCCTCGTCGTCGCCCAGCGCGCCAGCCGCGTCAGCAACGGCGCCCTCAACCTCGACCTGGCGATCCGGGACACCCCGCAGTCGATCAGCGTGGTGACCGACGAGCAGATGCGGCAGTTCGGCGCCACCAGCGTCAACGACGCGCTGCGCCTGGCCACCGGCGTGCAGGTCGACGAGTGGGAGACCAACCGCACCAGCTACAGCGCGCGCGGTTTCGACATCCTCAACACCCAGATCGACGGCGTCGGCATGCCCAACAGCTGGGGCATCGCCACCGGTGCGATGGACACCTTCGGCTACGAGAAGGTGGAAGTGATTCGCGGCGCCAACGGCCTGCTCACCGGCGTCGGCAACGCCGCCGGCACCATCAACTACGTGCGCAAGCGCCCGACCAACGAGCGCCGGGGCACGTTCGGCCTGAGCTACGGCTCGTGGAGCACGCTGCGCGCCGAAGCCGACTACTCGACCCCGTTCACCGAGGACGGCACCTGGGCCGGTCGCATCGTCGCCGCGCACGAAGGCGGCGAGTCCTGGCTGCAGGCCAACGAGAACCGCCGCGACTACGTCTACGGCGTGGTCGATGGCCAGGTCGGCGAGAACGGCACCCTGGCGTTCGGCTACTCGTACCAGCGGGGCAAATCCGACGGCATCATGTGGGGCGCACTGGCCTTCATGAACAGCGACGGCACCCAGTCGGAATGGCCGACCAGCGCCACCACCACCCAGGACTGGACCTACTGGAACACCATCGACCAGACCGCCTTCGCCGAATACACCCACCAGCTCGGCGCGGACTGGCAGCTGAAGGCCTCGTACAACTACCGCCGCGCCGAAGGCGACGAGCGGATGTTCTATGCCTACCTGCCGGATCCGGACTTCGACGGCACCTCGATCGCGCTCGACCCGCTGACCGGCCTGGGCCTGGTCGGCTATCCATGGGGCGGCTACGACGAATCGACCGCGCACCTGGGCGCGGTCACCCTCGACGGCCATTTCCAGCTGTTCGGCTGCGACCAGCAGGTGGTGCTGGGCGCCAGCCTCTCGCGCGGCGAGGGCGACAACCGGGAGCGCAGCGCCGAGTTCCCCCATCCCGCCTGGGGCGAGCTGCCGCCGTTCCCGTACCCGACCGACGCGATCCCCGAGCCGGCCTGGAACGCACCGTCGCAGTACTCGGAACTCAACCAGCACCTGCGCCGCGTGTTCGGCACAGTGCGCCTGGCGCTTGGCGACCGGCTCAACGCCATCGTCGGCGCCAACCATGCCCGGTACCGCCGCGAAGGCTGGTCGTATGACCTGACCTTCGACCAGACCACCAGCCACACCAGCCCCTACGGCGGCCTGACCTTCGACTTCAGCGACCGCGTCCTCGGCTACGTCAGCTATTCGGACATCTACCAGCCGCAGGACCAGGTCGACGAGAACGATCGCTACCTCGACGCCAGCAAGGGCGTGAACTACGAGGCCGGGATCAAGGCCGACTGGCTGGACAAGCGCCTGCTGACCACGCTGGCCGTGTTCAAGGCCGACCAGGACGGGCTGGCCACGCCCACCGGCCGATACAACGAGTTCGGTTCGGCGATCTACGTGCCCATGGACGTGCGCTCCAAGGGCGTCGAGTTCGAGGCCGTCGGCAAGCTCGGCGACAACCTCGACCTGGTGTTCGGCTACACCGCGCTCAAGCTCGACGGCCTGAACGGCGAGGACACCTATTCATGGGTGCCGCGCCGCAGCGCCAACCTGCTGCTCAGCGGCCGCCTGCCGGGCTACGGCGCGCTGTCCTGGGGCGTCGGCGGGCGCTGGCAGGGCGACATCTTCAACGTGGAGTCCAGCGGCTTTCCCGTGCGCCAGGGCAGCTATGCGGTGGTCAACGGCTTCGTCGCCTGGGACTTCCTGCCCGACGCCACCCTGCGCCTGAACGTCAACAACCTCGGCGACGAGAAGTACATCAACACCCTGCGCTACAGCGGCTACTACGGCGCCCCGCGCAGCTACACCCTGAGCGCCAGCTGGCGGTTCTGACGGAGCATATCCTTGGGAATCGCCGGGCAGCAGCCGCCTTCCGGATCGTCGTCCCCGCGCAGGCGGGGATCCAGTGCCTTCAAGGAACCTCTGGACAAGTCGTTTCCAGTCGTCATCCCTGCGAAAGCAGGGATCCATTCTGCTTTCACGCAAAGACACTGGGTCCCCGCCTTCGCGGGGATGACGGACTTGGGGTGGCCCCGGCCCATGGCGTTCCAGGAGGACCAGATCCCGGTCTCCGCGGGAATGACGGCTTTCATTGAGTTTCCCTGATCCACACCGACACAGCCATCGCCATGTCCCAGGCATCGACCACCTTCGGCTCTCCCATCCGCGCCCCGCGCCTGCACCTCGCCGCGCGCGTGGCCGCCGCCGTGTTCGGCGGCTACGCCTTCGCCTGGGGCCTCATCGCCACGGGCGCCAGCCTGATGTTCGCGGCGGGCATGGATTTCCACGACGCCGAGTTCCTCTCCAGCCTGCTCGGGGTGCTGGCGTTCCTCGTCGCGTTCCTGTGGGCCATCGCCGCGCGGAGGCTGTGGCTGGTGTGGACGGTGCTGCTCGCCGGAGGCGCGCTGCTCGCGGCCACAGGTTCACTGGTGCAGGCCGCGCTGATCCCATGATCCACTTTCCGTCCTGTAGGAGCGGCTTCAGCCGCGACCCGGCGCTCGATCGAGCCGCACAAGCGGTCGCGCCTGAAGGCGCTCCTGCGATGCGTGGGTCGGATCGATAAGGCAGGAGAGAACGACGTGTTCCAGAGCTTCCGTCAAGCCATGGCCTGGCTCCACACCTGGTTCGGACTGGTGCTGGGCTTCGTGCTCATGGCCGCGTTCTTCTTCGGCGCGCTGTCGGTGTTCGACCGCGAGATCGACCGCTGGGCGATCCCGACTACACGCTTCGAGCCGCAGCCGATGCCTTCGTTCGAGCAGGTGCTGCGCCCGGTGTTCGAGCGCATGCAGCCGCTGCCGGCAGACGTGCGGGCGCTGCGGGCGCGCCTGGACACCCCGGTTCCCGACCGCTTCGAGACCGTCATCTACTGGAGCGCCTACACCACCCACCGCGATCCGGTGCTGGGCGTGTACGCCGGCTTCGCCGTCCCGGGCGCGAAGGACCCGGACGAGGCGATCTACGCGGATCGCACCATCGACCCGCGCAGCGGCGTCGAGCTGCCCGACGACCGGCTCAAGATCGGCAGCGGCTTCTTCTACCCGATGCACTACGGACTGACGCTGGACTGGAAGAACCTTGGCATCTACATCGTCGGCTTCTCGGCGCTGGTGATGCTGGCCGCGCTGGTCAGCGGCGTGGTGATGCACCGCAAGCTCTTCCGCGAGTTCTTCACCTTCCGCCCGGACAAGGCGCGCCTGCGCAGCACGCTCGACCTGCACAACCTCACCGGCGTGGTCGCGCTGCCGTTCCATTTCTTCTTCGCCTTCACCGGCCTGCTGATCTTCGCCGCCGCCTACTACTTCCCGCTGGGCCACACCCAGTTGCACGACCTGCACGATCTCGGCGCCGAAGTGGAAGCGCGCGCGACCGGCCTGCCGCATGAACGCGCCGGCGTGCCCGCGGGGCTGGCCAACGTGGACGCGATGGTCGCCGACGCGCAACGGCGCTGGGCCGAAGACGACAAGGCCGGCGACGTCGGTTTCCTGGTGCTGCAGCACGTGGGCGACGCCAACGGCTACGTCAGCGTCTACCGCGCCGGCACCGACCGCATCGCCCTGGTCGGCGATGCCGTCCACTACAAGGCCTCGACCGGCGAACTGATCCGCGAGGATCCGGCCGCGACGCCGGTCGCGCGCGTCGCCGAGTTCCTCACCGGCCTGCACCTGCAGCACTTCCGCCACTGGCTGCTGCGCTGGCTGTACGTGCTGGGCGGGCTGAGCGGCGCGGTGTGCATCGCCACCGGCTTCATCTTCTTCGTCGAGAAACGCAAGCGCCAGCACGCGAAGCAGGGCAGCCAGGGCGCGCGCGTGGTCGACGCGCTGGCGGTGGCCTCGGTCACCGGCATGGTGCTGGCGGCGCTGGGCATCCTCGTCGCCAATCGCCTGCTGCCCGACGACCTGCCCGCGCGCGGCGACTGGGAACGCTACGCGTTCTGGGGCACCTGGGTGCTGGCGCTGCTGCACGCCGCGTGGCGCAGCGCGCCGGTGGCGCAGGGCCTGTCGAATCCGGCGTGGCGCGAACAGTCTCGTGCGATCGCCGTGATGGCGCTGGCCGCCGTGCTGCTCAACTGGATCACCACCGGTGACCACCTGCTGCGCACGCTGTCCACCGGCTACTGGCCGGTCGCCGGCTTCGACCTTGCGCTGCTGGCGACCGCCGCGATCGCATTCGTTGCCGCGCGCAGGCTCGGTCGGCGCGCCGTCGCGACCGAAGCCTACGCCACCGGCCCGGAGGCGCGACATGCCTGAGCACGCCTCCGCGGCCTGGCTGCTGCTGGCCGCCGTGCTGAGCGCCTTCGCCGGCATGGGCTGGCTGGCGCTGTCGATGCCGGTGCATGCGCAGCAGGCGTGGAATCGTGCGCCCACGCCCGCGGCGCTGCGCGTATTGCGCTGGCTTGGCGCCATCGCCATCGCCGCCGCGCTGTTCCTGTGCCTGGGCGTGGACCACGCCACGATGGCGGTGCTGGTGTGGCTGATGTCCCTGACCGGCGCCGCACTGCTGGTGGCGTTCGTGCTGTCTTCTCGCCCGCGATGGCTGCGTGCGCTGGCGCCGTGGCTGCGTGACGCGAGGGGCGAGTAGAACCGGTCGGCAGGCCCTTTAGGGGCGGCGGCAAGGTACGTCGGCGCCTACGTTTCCCGGCCTGCGGAGAGGAGATCCCTCACTCCGCGATCCATGGCGTATACGTAGCAACCCTTCAGGCCACGAGTCATCAGTGTCTTGTAGGTGTTGCGGATGATCCTGTCCACGCGGGCGTGGAGCGAGGGATCGGCCTTGGCGCGCGACCGGTACCCCCGGATCGACCGGTCGTGCCGGGAGCGCTTCGAGGGATCGGTGGCCAGGACGCCGTCATCTGCAACAAGGTCGGGGCCGATGATCACGCCCACGTAATCCAGTTCCAGCCCCTGGCAGGTATGGATGCAGCCCACCTGTTCGACGGATCCGTCGGCGACGATCCAGAGGCTGCCGTCCCTGCCAAGGTTCCACTGCGCCTGGTAGTCGAACCCGGGAACGACGATGTCGCAGGCGTCCGGATCGCGCTTGCTCTTCCAGTCCCAGCAATAGCCGGCGACGACACGCGATTTATTGTTGCGCAAATTCCTTTCGCGGATCAGGTCGTGCAGTTCGACGGGCGAATCCATGACCCGGAAATCGAATGCGCCGCGATCGAACTCGGCATTGGCCGTTTCGCGGATGCCCAGCAGGTTGTCGAGCCATGCCACGTAGCCGTCCGATCCGGCGCAACGGAACTGCGATGCGAGTTCCAGCGTGGTGATCTCCGCGCCGGCGGCATTGGCCCACTGGATCAGTTCCCCGGTGCGGCCGACGTCGGCCAGGGTGACGATCTGGTCGTCGTCGACGAAAAAGATCGTGCATTTGGCGCTGCGGATCAGTTCCATGGCCTGGTTCTGCCCGAGGTTGCCGTAGAGGCCGCTCTTCTCGTTGAGGCGGTGCGCTTCGTCGACCACCAGTGTGTCGAACACGTCCGGCTCGGATTCGTGGAAGACGCCGGAACCCGAGAACAGGTTGCCGATCTCGACGGGGCGAGCATGGCCTGCGAGTCTCCGGGCGTAGACGGCGCGGGGCGCCGCGTTCTTCGAAACGTACTTCGTCACTAGGCCGCGTCTGGTCAGTTCGACCAGCAGGTTGACCGCCACCACCGATTTCCCGGTGCCGGGGCCGCCCTTCACGATGACGACCTGTTTCCGTCGTGGAACCGCCTGTATCGCTCGCGCCAGGCAGGTTTCGTAGGCGACCTTCTGGTCGTCCACCAGCACGAACTCGCGGTTGCCCTTCAGCATCTTTGCGAGGCTGTCGGCCAACATCTTCGAAGGTCGGATGCGGCCGTTCTCGATCCGGTACAGCAGCTCTCCGTTGTCGCCCTTCCTGACGTGCTGCTTGATGAACTCCCGCAGGCGTCCGAGTTCGTCGGCGCCATGCAGGAACAGCGGGGCTTTCGAAAGATAGTTCGCGTAGTGGGCGTCCCGGATGACGCCGTCGTCCCGATAGTTGTGCAGGTAGGCGCAGGGATGCAGGACGGTGCCCGACTCGTGGATCGCCTCGTTGAAGCCGGTCAGCAGGGCCGCATACGACCATGCCTGGTAGCTGGGGTGCGGGCCTTCCCGGTCGAACCCGCCGCCGCGGTTCGCAATGATCAGTCCATCCTTCTCGCTGATCCGGGAGGAGGACCACTGCTTCAGTTCGACGATGATCGCGTTCGGCGTGTCGTCGCCGGACAGGCCGGACAAGATGAAGTCGATGCGCTTGGCGCTCTGGGGAATGCCGTATTCGATGGCAACCCCCGTATCGTCCGGGATATCCCTGTCGCGCAACACGCGGGCCATCTCCGAGAGCGACGCCTTCCACGACCTGAACTCGCCCTGCGAGGCGTAACGCTTCGTCTTCTGGACGTAGGCGGCCGCCACCACTTCCTCGATGTCGTGGTTGTCCGCATCTTCCAGGAACGTCGATTTGGTGCCCTGGTAGATGATCAAGTCAGGTCTCCCCTTCCGTCCGTATCAGAGGTCGGTGTATTTCGTGGCCGCGCCCCGCGATCGATCGACCGGATACTTCCGGCCGTTTTCCTCGATCTTGGCCGAGGATGCCGCGATCAGGTCCACCCGCAGGGAATCCGCTAGCTGGACGAGATACAGGAAAACGTCGGCGAGCTCGGTCGACACGGCGGCGCGCTTCTCGTCGGAGAGTTGGCGGCTTTGCTCGTCCGTCAGCCACTGGAAATGTTCCAGGACTTCGGCCGCTTCGATGGACAGGGAGGCGGCTAGGTTCCTGGGGCTATGGAACTGGCCCCAGTCCCGCTCCGATGCGAACTCCCTCAACTTTTCCTGCAGCGCCTCGATGTCGCGGCTCATGTACATATCCCATGGGCGGGGCCTGCCACCTGCGGCCGAGTATAGGAGCAACGAACTGGTGGAATGGAAGACCCGCTTTCATTTGGCAATGCGCTCGTTGCCGGGTGCGGATCGTCGCCGGCATGGGGCGGGACGAGCCTGCGAACCTTGCTGCTTCGTATGCAAGGCAGGTCTCGCCGCGCCGGAAACGACGGTTGGCGAGGGGTTTCAACAGATTGCGGACCAACGCTCACACGCTTTGGCCCCGGGTTCCGCGACAATGCCCCGCTTCCCGCCCGATCCCAGCGCCCTGTCTTGCGTCCACAACGCCTGCTTTCTCTCATCGTCGCCACCGCCCTGTTCATCGAGAACATGGACTCGACGGCGATCTCGACCTCGCTGCCGCAGATCGCGGCCGACCTCGGCGTCGAGCCCGTCGCGCTGAAGCTGGCGCTCACCACCTACATGCTGGCGCTGGCGGTGTTCATCCCGGTCAGCGGCTGGGTGGCGGACCGTTTCGGGGCGCGGCGCGTGTTCGTGAGTGCGATCGCGGTGTTCCTGGTCGGGTCGCTGGGCTGCGCGGCCAGCGACGGGTTGGGACAGCTGGTGGCGGGGCGCTTCGTGCAGGGCATGGGCGGGGCGATGATGGTGCCGGTGGGCCGGCTGGTGCTGCTGCGCAGCGTGGAGAAGTCCGAGCTGGTGCGGGCGCTGAGCTGGCTGACCATCCCGGCGATGCTGGGGCCGATGCTCGGGCCGGTGCTGGGCGGTGCGATCACCACCTACGCCCACTGGCGCTTCATCTTCCTCATCAACCTGCCGATGGGGATGCTGGGCATGTGGCTGGCGTGGCGGCACATCCCGGAGCTGCGCCAGGCGGTGGGGCCGCTGGACGTGCGCGGCTTCCTGCTTTCCGCCGGGGGGCTGGCGCTGGCGATGTTCGGGCTGTCGGCGATCGGCCGCGGGCTGGTGCCGGGCGCGGCGCTCGCGGCCTGCATGCTGGTCGGCGCGGGATTGATCGCGGCCTACGTGCGGCACGCGCGCGTGCATCCGCATCCGCTGCTGCGGCTGGACCTGCTGCGGATCCCGACGTATCGCGCCGGCGTGCTGGGCGGTTCGCTGTTCCGCATCGGCATCGGCGCGACGCCCTTCCTGCTGCCACTGATGCTGCAGCTGGGCTTCGGCCTGAATCCGCTCGAATCGGGCCTGGTGACCTTCACTTCCACGGCCGGTGCGATGGTGATGAAGGTGGTGGCGCCGCGCATCCTGCACCGCTTCGGCTTCCGCCCGGTGCTGGTGTGGAACGGGCTGGCGGCATCGCTGATGCTGTGCGGGTTCGGGCTATTCCGCGCGGACACGCCGTATCCGCTGATGGTGGGCGTGCTGCTGGCCAGCGGCTTCCTGCGCTCGCTGCAGTTCACCAGCATCAACGCCATCGCCTATGCCGACGTCGACCAGGCGCGGATGAGCCAGGCCAGCAGCCTGGCGGCGATGGCGCAGCAGGTGGCGCTGGCGCTGGGCGTGACCATCGGCGGCTTCGCGCTGAGCCTGGCCGGCACGCTGACCGGTCGGCCGGACGATGCGCCGATCAACTTCACCTTCGCCTTCCTCACCGTCGGCTTGATCTCGATGGTGTCGGTGCTGCAGATGCGCAGGCTGGCGCCCGAAGCCGGTGCGGAGATGGCCGGGCACGCGCAGGCGGGGCGCGAGGTGGCCGAGCCGCAGGTCGAGGCGCGGCCGCAGGCGTAAGCGATGGGCGCGTGGGCAGGTCGCCGCGTGGGGCCGTGCCCATTGCCGCGTGGAGAGCAGACGAATGGCAGGTTGGAAACCGCCATGCGGGTGCAGGCGAGGGCGTGGGCCGTGGAGTCCCTTGGCGCAGGGCTGAAGACATTGGGTCCCCGCCTTCGCGGGGATGACGGTGGAAGATCGAGGCTGTCCGCCTTGCCGGGAGCGAACGGCGGGTTGAGGCCCGAGCTGCGGCTGCGCGCACGAGGTCCGGCATGATGGGCCGATGACTGCGTCCGCGCCGCCATTCGCCGACTTCACCCGCGCCGACGTCGCCCGCAGGGCCTGGCCGATCGTCGTGGCCAACGCCTCGGTGCCGCTGCTGGGTCTGGTGGACACCGCGGTCATCGGCCACTACGGCGCGACGGCGGATCTCGGCGCGCTGGCGCTGGGCGCGCTGCTGTTCAATTTCATCTACTGGAGCTTCGGCTTCCTGCGCATGGCGACCACCGGCTTCGTGGCGCAGGCGGCCGGAGCGGGCGACGAGCCGGAGGTCCGCGCCGCGCTGGCGCGTTCGATGCTCATGGGCCTGGCGCTCGGTGCCGGGCTGCTGCTGTTGCAGTGGCCGCTGGTGGTCGCGTACTTCGCGGCGATGGACGCGAGCGTCGCGGTGGAGTCCACCGGGACGGCCTATTTCCAGGCGCGCATCTGGGGCGCGCCGGCGGCGCTGGCGCTGTATGCGCTGTGCGGCGCGCTGATCGGGCTGGGACGCAGCCGCACGCTGCTGCTGGTGCAGCTGCTGCTCAACGGGCTCAACGCGGGGCTCGACGTGTACTTCGCCGGCGTGCTCGACATGGGCGCGCGCGGGATCGGGCTGGGCACGGCGATCGCCGAATGGGCGACATGCGTGGTGGCGGCGTGGCTGCTGTGGCGGACGCTGCGCGCGCGCCACGCCGACGCCGAGGCCTTCCTGCCGTGGACGAGGATCCGCGACCGCGCGCGCCTGCGCCGCACGCTGGCGGCCAACGGCGACATCATGGTCCGCACGCTGTGCCTGCTGGGCGGCTTCGGCTGGTTTGTCAGCCAGGGCGCGCGCTTCGGCGACGCCACCCTGGCGGCGAACCACATCCTGCTGCAGCTGGTATCGTTCAGCGCATTCTTCCTCGACGGCTTCGCCTTCGTGGCCGAGGCGCTGGTGGGCGGTGCGGCGGGTGCGCGCGACCGCGCCCGATTCCGGCGCGTGGTGCGCCTGTCGAGCGAACTGGCGCTGGCGACCGCGGCGGTGCTGGCGGCGGGCATCTGGCTGCTCGGCGGCGCGATGGTGGGGCTGCTGACGTCGCTGCAGGAAGTCTCGTCGGCGGCGCAGGCGTACCTGCCGTGGACGGCGCTCTACGTGCTGCTGTCGGTCGGCGCGTTCCAGCTCGACGGCGTGTTCATCGGCGCCACGCGCACGCGCGAGATGCGCAATGCGGGAGTGGTCTCGCTGCTCGCGTTCCTGCTGTGCGCATGGCCTGCGGCGGCGCTGTGGGGCAACCACGGGCTGTGGGCGGCGTTCGTGGTGTTCGTGGTGGCGCGGGCGCTGGCGCTGCTGCCGTATTACCGCGCGCTGGATCGGGGGTTCGCGCCCCGTGCGTGATTGCGCCGGGTCACGCGCCATGGATGCCGATTTGCGATTGCAGGAGCGGCTTCAGCCGCGACCCGTCGAACGCGATGGATCGCGCCTGAAGGCGCTCCTGCGCCAGTCCATGTCCTTGATCGCGAATGGGCCTCGTTCCCTTGAACGCCCTGGTCGTCGCCGACGACGCGGATGTCGGCGATGCGCGGGGAGAGGACATGCGGACGCCTCCGTGACGGGCCGGCCGCCTACGCGCGCCGGTAGCCGGTATCGGCTTCCTGCACCTTGCCGCGGGAACGGATGGTGATGCGCGGGCGAAGCCAGTCGGCGAATTCGGCTTCACTGGTCGAGCCTTCGGCGAGGCCGAGCATGGCGATGTACTTCTCTTCGTCGGCTGCGCTGAACTCGCCGTCGTTGAGCGCGATGAAGGCGCGATAGCAGACATGCGCGGTGCGCTTGTTGCCGTCTACGAACGGATGGTTGCGTGCGAGGCCGAAGGCGAGGCTGGCGGCCAGGTCGGCAAGATCGGGGGACGGGTCGCCGTAGGCATGCAGTTGCTGCGGGCGGGCGAGGGCGGAATCGAGCAAGGCCTCGTCGCGTACGCCACTGCTTCCGCCGTGTTCGGACAGCTGTCGGTCGTGGATGGCCAGTGCCAGCGCCTTGCTGATCCAGACGATCATGGCCGGCTCACTGCGCCAGCTTGTGCAGCACCTGGCGATCTTCGCGCATGACCTGCTCGGCCACGTCCATCTGCGCGGCCAGGGTCGGATCGAACGCGGTTAGCCGGATGCCGTCGGGCGTTTCCAGTGCGTACAGCTCGTCGCCCTTGCCCAGGCGCAGGCGGGCGAGCAGTTCCTTGGGCAGGATGACGCCGGCGGAATTGCCGATGGTGGTGATCTTGAGCTTCATGGCGGCTGCAGCCCTGATGTTATAACAAAGGTTATATTGCGCCCTCGGTCCGGCCGCTGTCCAGTCTCGCGCCGTGCGCCCGGAGGACGTGCAAACACCCATCCGACCGGGCCTGTGAGCGTCTGCCGCCTTTCGCGTCGCCTTGACGCGGCGGGCTTATGGTTGGCCGATGACGTCCTTCCCGCCCTTCCCGCCGCCTCCCGATTGCCGCGCGTGATCGACGTCATCGTCATCGGTGGCGGCCCCGCCGGCCTGACCGCCGCCACCTACCTGCTGCGTTTCCACCGATCCTGCCTGGTGCTCGATGCCGGCGACAGCCGCGCGCGATGGATCCCGGAAAGCAACAACTGCCCGGGATTCCCGCAGGGCGTCTCGGGCGAAGAACTGCTCAGGCGCATGCGCGCGCAGGCAGGGTCGTTCGGTGCACGGATCGAGCGGGCCTGCGTTGAACGCATCGAACCGCACGGGGAAGGCCTCGTGGTCGCCGCAGGCGATCGGCAGTGGCGCGCACGGCGCGTGATTCTCGCCACCGGCCTGTCCGACCGGCTGCCCGAGGGCGACTGGGTGGAAGAAGCGGTGGCCTGCGGCGCCTTGCGCCTGTGCGCGATCTGCGATGCGTTCGAAGCCAGCGACCAGCGGATCGGCGTCTATGGTCCCGCCGCGGTCGTCGGCGCGCACGCGCAATTCCTGCGCGCCTATTCCGACACCGTGTTCGCGCTGCCCTGCGACGACGGCGACGGCGGACAGGCCGGGCACGATGCGCGCGAAGCGGGCGTCCACTGGTGCGACGGCGGCGGGACGCTGGGATTCGACGGCGGGAAATGCACCTACACACCCCCGGATGGCGAAACGCTCGTGCTGGACACCGTCTATCCGTACCTGGGCAGCGACACCACCGCCGGCATCGCCGCGGCGGCCGGGGCCAGGCTCACCGAAGAGGGCGAGATCATCGTCGACGCCGACCAGCAGACGCGCCTGCCCGGGCTGTATGCCATCGGCGACATCGTCAGCGGGCTGAACCAGATCTCCGTCGCCGTGGGCCAGGCCGCCATCGCCGCCACGCATGCGCACAACGCGCTCCCGTTCGTTGCGCGCCGTGCCGGTGCAGGGGCAGGCGCATGAACCCCGACATCATCGGCTGGACCGCCTCGATCATCCTGCTGGCGACGCTGATCCGCCAGATCGTCAAGCAGGCGAGGGGAGGCAACGACGCCGGCGTGTCGAAATGGCTGTTCATCGGCCAGAGCGCGGCCTCGGTCGGCTTCATCGTCTACAGCGTGCTGCTCGACAACCGGGTCTTCATCGTCACCAACACCTGCATCCTGGCCACCGCGATCGCGGGGCAGCTGCTGCGGCCGAAGAAGGCCTGATCCTGTCCGGATGCGGGTCCGGGTTTCGCCGTTGCGAAAACGCATGTTTCCACTTGTGGCGCGATGTCCACGCCGGCGCGTGCGCAGTCGCGCTGGCCGTAGGCGATCACCGCGCGCGGCATCGGACGCGCGGGATCGATGCACAGTTCAGCGCAGGTCGACGTCGCCGACCTTGTCCCTGTACTCCTTCTTCGGATCCATGCCGAGCAGCATCTTCACCCCGGCCAGCATGCTGGAGGCGTCGATCCAGACCTCGGCATCCTCGGCATCCAGCCGCAGCAGCCGCAGCTTGGGATCGTCCTTGCCCTCGAACCAGGCGCCGACGAACGGATTCCACAGCCGCTCGACGACGGCACGGTCGGTGTCGACGCGCAGCGTGCCGCGGACGCTCGCGAACAGGTCGTGGCCCTTCGATGCGAACGAGGCGATTGCACGCCCGCTGCCGGCGCCGAGTTGCCTGGCCAGCATGTTGTCCTGCGAGGTGAAGAACCAGATCGGCGCGCGGCGGTCTTCGGCCTGCGCGGTCATCGGCCGCGCGTGGCCATCCTCCTGGCCGTCGAGGCCGAGCATCATCGTGCGGTCGCTCTCCAGCGCCTTCCAGAATTTCTCTTCGAGTTCCCGAGGGTCGGTCATCGTGCGCTCCATGGGCCGCGGGGCATCCGCGAGCGGGGACGCCCGGTGTAGCACCGCGCCGGTGACAGCGGCGTGGGCGCGCTCGCCAACGGCGGGAAAACGCCAGATGAAGACCGCATCGGTTTCGCTTTTCCGGCCGCCACCCGTTGCAGCCGTTGCAGCCGTTGCAAAGCACCCTCGTGCAGAAAGACTGGTGTTTCCACACTGGTCACACCCCCTTGACCCGCTTTCCCCGATCTTGTGTTTCCCATCCGCAAGGAGACGCGCATGACCCTGGTTCCCTCCGACGCCCTGGTCGTCGTCGCCGACGGCGCAGGCGCGCGCGTGTTCGTCAACAGGGGCGACGAACGCTCGCTGTCGCTGCACCAGTTCGGGCTGATGGAACTCATGAACATGGACGACGACGGCCCGTCTGGCAGCATGCCGGGCGAATCCACGGCCAGCCAGATCGACGAGGCCACGTTCACCAAGCAACTCGCGAATGCGCTCAACGAGGCGGCGCTGAAGCAGCAGTACGCGCACCTGGTGCTGATCGCCGATCCCGGCACGCTGGGGCGCATCCGGCCGCTGCTGCACAAGCAAGTGCAGCAGCGCCTTGTCACCGAGATCGCGAAGACGCTGACCAATTCGCCGCTGCAGGACATCGAGCGCGCGCTGCAGGCACCGCAGTGAGCTATCGGGCGGAGTACATGGAGGCCGAGCCGGACCGCGCGGCGATGGATGCGGACCCCGGTCCGCTCCTGCTCGAGTTCGGCGCGCCCTGGTGCGGCCACTGCATGGCCGCGCAGCCGGCGCTCGAAGCCCTGCTCGCGAAGCAGCCAGGCGTCCGGCACGTCAAGGTCGAGGACGGGCGCGGCAAGCCGCTGGGGCGTTCGTTCCGGGTGAAGCTGTGGCCGACGCTCGTGCTGCTGCGATCGGGCGAGGAACTCGCGCGCGTGGTGCGGCCGGTGTCGGCCGCCGACCTCGCGCCACTGGCGGAAGCCCTGGGCTCCGCCTGAAGAAGAAGGCGGAGCAGCGCGGCCACCGCTACGCCAGCGTCCGCAGCTTCGGCTCGCGCCCCCACTGCCGCGTCTTCGCCGCGGCAATGAAACCCCTGGCGTCGGCGGCATCGACGATGCCGGCATCCTTGCCGACGTTGCCGGCCTTGAGCAGCGGCGCCGCGCCGGCATCGTGCGCGATCGCCTTCAGGTGCGCCCAGGCGAACGCGACGAAATCCACGGCCGCCGATTCCTTCGCCAGCTTCTTGCCGGCGGCCTCGCCGAGCAGTATCGCCACCGCGTCGAACACCACCGATGGCGTGCCGGCCAGCTGGCCGTCGGCCGGCTGCTTTTTGCCGTCCGACAGCACCGCGCCGCCCAGTTTTGGCGCGACGATCTTCACCGTGGCGCCCGCCGCTTCGGCGGCCTTGCGCAGCGCCTTGAGCGCGGCTGCGTCGCTGCCTTCGTCGATCAGGATGCCCACGCAGCGGCCTTCCAGCGTCTCGCGCATGCGGCCGATGATCCGCACTTCGGGGGCGGGCGGCATGTCCTGCGGCGGCACCGCGGCCGGCGGCGCGGGCGGCAGGGTGTCCAGGCCCAGGCCGTCGGCCACCCGCTGCGCCAGGCTTTCGTCGATGTGCAGCAGGTGGCCCACCATGCGTTCGCGCACCCTGGGCGTCTCCACCTTCGACAGCTCGAACACCAGCGACGAAGCAAGGTGCGCCTGCTCCGCTGCCTCGAGGTTGCGGAAGAACATGCGCGCCTGGCTGTAGTGGTCGGCGAAGCTTTCGGGGCGCACGCGGCCCTTGGCGCCGTCGTCGGGCATCGTGGCGTGGCTGCGGAAGCCGGCCTGCGCGTCGGCGCGCGGGCTGTCGGCCTGCAGCGAGCTGGGTTCGTAGTTCACGCGGCCCTTGTGCACCTGCATCTGCATGTGGCCGTCGCGCTGGTGGTTGGCGAACGGGCACTTGGGCTGGTTGACCGGGATCTGGTTGAAGTTCGGCCCGCCCAGGCGGATCAGCTGGGTGTCGAGGTAGGAGAGCAGGCGGCCCTGCAGCAGCGGATCGTTGCTGAAGTCGATGCCGGGCACGATGTTGGCCGGGCAGAACGCCACCTGCTCGGTCTCGGCGAAGAAATTGTCGGGCCAGCGGTCGAGCACCATGCGGCCGACGATCTGCACCGGCACCAGCGCCTCGGGGATGATCTTGGTGGGATCGAGGTGGTCGAAGGGGAACGCCTCGGCCTCGGCTTCGGTGAACAGCTGCACGCCGAACTCCCACTCGGGGAAGTCGCCGGCCTGGATGGCCTCGAACAGGTCGCGCCGGTGGAAGTCGTTGTCGGCGGCCTGCAGCTTCAGTGCCTCGTCCCACACCGTGGACTGCAGGCCCAGCTTCGGACGCCAGTGGAACTTGACGAAGGTGCTCGCGCCGGCCTCGTCGAGCAGGCGGAAGCTGTGCACGCCGAAGCCCTCGATGGTGCGCAGCGAGCGCGGGATGGTGCGGTCGCTCATCGCCCACATGATCATGTGCATTGATTCGGGCGTGAGCGTGATGAAGTCCCAGAAGGTGTCGTGGGCGCTCGCGGCCTGCGGGAAGGCGCGGTCGGGCTCCATCTTCACCGAGTGCACCACGTCGGGGAACTTCATCGCGTCCTGGATGAAGAACACCGGGATGTTGTTGCCCACCAGGTCGAAGTTGCCTTCGCCGGTGTAAAACTTCACCGCGAAGCCGCGCACGTCGCGCGGAGTGTCCACCGAGCCGGCGCCGCCGGCCACCGTGGAGAAGCGGGTGAAGACGGGCGTGCGCTTGCCGACCTCGGTGAACAGCTTCGCCCGCGTGTACCTGGCCAGCGATTTCTTCAGCTCGAAATAGCCGTGCGCGCCACTGCCGCGCGCGTGCACGATGCGTTCGGGGATGCGCTCGTGGTCGAAGTGGGTGATCTTCTCGCGGAGGATGAAGTCTTCCAGCAGGGTCGGGCCGCTTGGCGTGGACTTGAGCGAGTTCTGGTTGTCGGCGATCACCAGGCCCTGGTTGGTGGTGAGCCGTGGGCGCTCGCCGCCGGCCTGCTGCTGCAGTTCGTCGCCCTGGCCGCGGGGTTCGGTGCTGCTGGCTGCCGTGCCGCCTTTTTTCGTGGCACCGGTGCCGGCGGCCTTCTTCTTGGACGTGGATCGGGTGGCTGGCGTCTTGCTGGCCATGGGGGAACTCGCTCGACTGGGATGACCGGTCGAAAAATGCGCTTCCTGTCGTGACGGGGGCGTCGTTCGTGTTCAGCGATGCGGGCGCGCGCGCGATGATTGCGACATCGGTACGATTCTCCCCATGGCTCTCCTGCCGTCGCGCATTCCCTGGAAACCCGTGCTGCTCTACGGCGGCCTGCTGGCGCTGGGCACGCTGGGGCTGCAGTGGCTGGACTACCAGCGTCTCGCCCGCAGCCATGCCGCGGCGATCTACGACGGCCTGCTGGCGGCGGGCTTCCTCGCGCTGGGCGTCTGGCTGGGCGCGCGCCTGCTGGCGCGGCGGCCGTCACCGGCCGCGTTCGAGGGCAACCCGCACGCGCAGGCGGCGCTGGGGATCAGCGCGCGCGAGATGACGGTGCTGGCCGAGATCGCCGCCGGGCATTCCAACAAGGAGATCGCGACGCGGCTGCACGTGTCGCCGAACACGGTGAAGACGCACGTCGCGCGGCTGTTCGAAAAGCTGGGCGCGCGGCGGCGGACGGATGCGCTGCGGCGGGCGCGGGAGCTCGGTCTGGTGCCTTGACAATCCAAGGGTCGGGAGATGTCCTGGGCCCGTCCGGAGGGGTGGAATCGCGAAAATCACCCTTCCGGGCGATTGCCGCGGCGCCGTGCCGGCCACGCAATTGTGCCTCCATCCATCCGCGGGAGGTTTCCCATGATCCGCATCGTGTTGAAGTACGGCGTCATCGCCGGCCTGGTCGTCGGCGCCGCGCTGGTCGGCGTCAGCCTGGCCTACGGTGGCCAGCCGCCACCCGATTGGGGCATGGCAGCGGGATTCGCCTCGATGCTGATCGCGCTGTCGGCGGTGTTCGTCGGCGTCAAGCGCCATCGCGACACGGCGGGGGGCGGGGTGATCCGGTTCTGGCCGGCGTTCGGGCTCGGACTGGGGATCAGCTTCGTCGCCAGCCTGATCTACGTGGCGGCGTGGGAACTGTCGCTGGCGCTGATCGACACCGATTTCGCGGCGATGTTCGCGGCGCAGATGATCGAGCGCGCCGAGGCCAAGGGCCTGACCGGCGACGCCCTGGCCGCAGTGGTGCGGCAGGCGCGTGAGTTCGAAACGATGTACCGCAACCCGTTGCTGCGGTGGCCGATGACCTTCGTGGAGATCTTTCCGGTCGGGGTGCTGGTGTCGCTGGTATCGGCGCTGGTGCTGCGCAATCCGCGGGTGCTGCCGGCGCGGGCATAGGGCGGCGCGGCGGTCGTCCCCACCCCAACCCTCCCCCGCAAGCGGGGGAGGGAGCAAATTCGCCAGCCCGTACCTTCTCGTGCCGGACCTGCACCGTTCAGAACTCCCTCCCCCGCTTGCGGGGGAGGGTTGGGGTAGGGGCAAGGCAACCGCCGGAACGCGGCGCGCTGCGCCCCGATCCGGTCGATGACCGGCCCCTGATGCGGCAAGGGGACAGGTCTCGTCTTGCGAGACCAGAAGGTGTACAAATGTACACCCATGACCCCGACCGACACCCTCCCACCGCAACGCGCCGCCGTCCTGGCCTTCCTGCGCCGGGAGCTGGCGGCCGGCCGCGCGCCGAGCCTGGCGGAGATCGCCGAGGCCTTCGGCTTCGCCTCGCGCAACGCGGCGCAGAAGCACGTGCAGGCGCTGGTGGCCGACGGCCTGCTGGAGCTGGCGCCGGGCCGCAAGCGCGGACTGCGCCTGCCGGGACGACCCGACCAGCTGCCGCTGCCGGTGCTGGGGCAGGTGGCGGCGGGCCAGCCGATCGGCGCGGACATCGGCAGCGACGAACTGCTGCTGCTCGACCGCGCTCTGTTCTCGGAGAAGCCCGACTACCTGCTGAAGGTGAAGGGTGATTCGATGCGCGACGACGGCATCTTCGACGGCGACCTCGTCGCGGTGAAGCGCGCGAACGAGGCGCGCAACGGCCAGGTGGTGGTGGCGCGCATCGACGGCGAGGTCACGATCAAGCGTTTCGAACGCTCGAAGACGCGCATCCGCCTGCTGCCGCGCAATCCCGAGCACGCGCCGATCGAACTGCGCGCGGGGCAGGATTTCGCGATCGAAGGCGTGTATTGCGGCCTGGTGCGGCGAGGCTGACGTGACCGCGGTGGTCGCCCTCGAGCAGTTGCTGGCCTCGCGCACGCTGTGGCACGCCGGGCGCCGCGCCGCGATCGCGCCCGACGGAGAATCGACCGGCTTCGAGGCGCTGGATGCGCTGCTGCCGCAACACGGCTGGCCGCGGCGCGCGCTGACCGAACTGCTGCTGCCGGTCGATGGCGTCGGCGAACTGTCGCTGCTGCTGCCGACGCTGGCGCGGCTGACGCAGGCCGGCGGCACGGTGGCCGTGGTCGCGCCGCCGTACGTGCCGTATGCGCCGGCGTGGCAGGGCGCGGGAGTGGAACTGTCGCAACTGCAGGTGATCGATGCTTCGCCGCGCGATGCGCTGTGGGCGTTCGAACAATGCCTGCGCAGCGGCGCGTGCGCTGCGGTGCTCGGCTGGCCGATGAATGCGGATGCGCAGGCGCTGCGGCGGCTGCAGGTGGCGGCCGACAGCGGCGAGTGCCTGGGCTTCGCGCTGCGCGACCGGAAGCACGCGGCGAATCCTTCGCCGGCGGCGCTGCGGCTGGAGGCGGTGAGGGATGCGGCGCAAGGGACCGCCTGGCGGGTGCGGAAGTGTCGCGGCGGGCCGGTGCCGATGCGCGGCTTCGTTGCGCGGGTTTCGGAGACGGCTTCGGATGGAGGCGTTTCCGAATGGCGAAGGTCGATCGCGACACGGCTCCTTCCCCCGCTTGCGGGGGGTGAGGATGATCCGCTTGCGCGGCACTGCCGCGCGGATCAGCCGAACGCCCGGCGCGTTGCACCGGGCAGGGCAGGTTGGGATGGGAGCGCTTTTCGCGATGAGGCGACATCGCTTCGTCCGGCCCCCACCCCAACCCTCCCCCGCATGCGGGGGAGGGAGCCGGCATGCGGGTCGGAGCCCGCTTCGCTCCTTCCCCCGCGTGCGGGGGAAGGTTGGGATGGGGGCGCTTTTCGCGACGAGGCGACATCGCTTCGCCTCGCCCCAACCCTCCCTCACAGCACGCCAGCCGGCTGTGCCTGACGCCCATGCTCTGGGCCTGCGTACTGCTGCCGCAGCTGGCGCTGGATGCCGTCCTCCGGCGCCTGCCTGATCCCGACGCGCCGCTGGCCCTGGTCGGCGGTCCCGCGCAGTTGCGAACGCTGCATGCGGTGAATGCCACGGCGATGCAGGCCGGACTCCGCGCCGGCATGCGCCTCACCGCCGCGCACGCGCTGCTGCGCGATTTCGCGATGATCGAATACGACCCGCAGGCCGAAGCGGAATGGCAGCGCTTCCTCGCCGCATGGGCCTACCGGCACAGTTCGCTGGTCAGCGCGCAGTGGCCGGGCTGCATCGTGCTGGAGGTGCGCGCGAGTTTCCGGCTGCTCGGTCCGTGGCCGCGGATCGAGGCGCGCCTGCGCGAGGAACTGGCTGCGCTCGGCTTCAGCCACCGCATCGCGCTGGCGCCCACGCCGCGCGCCGCGCACGTGTTCGCCGGACTGCAGGACGGACTGGCATTGCCGCAGCCAGGCGCGATGGCACAGATGCTCGACCGCGTGCCGGTGCGCCGCGCACGCCTGCCCGACGACGGCGGCGAGCGCCTGCGGTGCATGGGCATCCGCGACCTGCGCACGCTGCGCGGCCTGCCGCGCGATGCCGTGCGCCGGCGTTTCGGCCTGCCGCTGCTCGAACATCTCGACCGCCTCTACGGGCAGGCTGACGATCCGCTCGCCTTCCACGCGCCGCCGGATCATTTCGATGCGCGCGTGGAACTTGGCTACGAGGTCGAGAGCCACATGGCGCTGCTGTTCCCCTTGCGGCGCCTGATCGGCGACCTGTGCACCTACCTGTCGATCCGCGACGGCGGCGTGCAGCGCTTCGTGCTGCGGCTGGAGCACGACGTCGGCCACACCGACGTGGACGTCGGCCTGCTGGCGCCGGAGCGCGAACCGGCGATGCTGTTCGAACTGACCCGCAGCCGGATCGAACGCGTGCAACTCGACAGGCCGGTCGTCGGCGTGCGGCTGCTCGCGCGCGAACTGCCGCCGTTCCTGCCGGCCTCGCGCGACCTGTTCGACACGCGCAGCCGGCAGCAGCTGCCGTGGCCGCAGCTGCGCGAGCGCCTGCGCGCGCGGCTGGGCGACGAGGCGGTGTACCGCGTGGCACCGGCGGGCGACCCGCGGCCGGAGCGCGCGTGGCGTCGCGTCGAGGGCGACGATGCGCGCATCGGCGAGGCGCCGCCGCGCCCGCCGCGTCCGGCATGGCTGCTGCCGCAGCCGGTGCCGCTGCGCGACCCGCGTCCGCGCATCGTCTCCGGCCCGGAGCGGGTGGAAAGCGGCTGGTGGGACGGCGGGGACGCGCGCCGCGACTACTACGTCCTCGAAACCTCGCAGGGCCAGCGTGCCTGGGCCTTCGCGCCGCCGGGCGAGCAGGGCGGCTGGATGCTGCACGGGTGGTTTGCGTGAGCGTCCTGTCGGCGCATGGCGTTCTTTTGCGCGGTGCTTCGTGTGGGCAGGTGCATTTGCCGGCGGGCCCCCACCCCAACCCTCCCCCGCAGGCGGGGGAGGGAGCCAAAAAACCGCGCATCGCTGTTAGCTCCCTCCCCCGCCTGCGGGGGAGGGTTGGGGTGGGGGCAACCCCGTCAGGCAGAACGCCATGAGCCAGGACGACGGCCCCGGCGGACGTCCGCCGCGCGCGTGGGAAGTCGCGCAGCAGCTCGGCCTGCGCGCGGCCAACGACGACCCGCCGCAGGACGACGGCCTGCCCGCCTACGCCGAACTCCACTGCCTGTCGGACTTCTCGTTCCTGCGCGGCGCGGCCAGCGCGACGGAGCTGTTCGACCGCGCCCGGCAGTGCGGCTACGAAGCGCTGGCGATCACCGACGAATGCTCGCTGGCGGGCATCGTGCGCGCGCTCGAGGCCTCGGAAGCCACCGGTGTCCGGCTGGTGGTGGGCAGCGAGTTCACGCTCGACTGTGGCACGAAGCTCGTGCTGCTGGTGGAGAAACAGTCCGGCTACACGCGGCTGTGCGAGCTGATCACCCGCGGTCGGCGAGGCGACGCGAAAAAGGGCACGTACCGGCTGTCGCGCACGGATGTCGCCGGCATGCTGGCAGGCATCGATCCTGAGGTGTCCGGCCTGTTCGCGCTGTGGATTCCCGGCCGCGAGCCGGACATGGCGCAGGCGCGATGGCTGCGCGGCGTGTTCGGCGCGCGCGCCCACGTCGCCGTCGAACTGCACCGCGAGCAGGACGATGCCGCACGCCTGCGGCAGTTGCTCGCGCTGGCCGTGCAATTGGAGATGATGCCGGTCGCCGCGGGCGACGTGCACATGGACGTGCGCCGCCGCCGCATGCTGCAGGACACGATGACCGCGATCCGCCATGGCACGCCGCTGGCGGAATGCGGCGCGCACCTGTTCCGCAACGGGGAACGCCACCTGCGCAAGCGGCAGGCGCTGGGCAACATCTACGGTGCCGTGGAAAGCGGGCACGCATTGCTGGAGAACGCCGTGCAACTGGCGCGGCGCTGCACGTTCAATCTCAGGAAGGACCTGAAGTACGGCTATCCGGTGGAGCTCGTTCCGGAGGGACGCACGCCGGCCAGCTGGCTGAGGGTCCTGACGGAAGAGGGGATCCGCAAGCGCTGGAAGGGCCGTGAGTTCCCCGAAAAGGTCCGTCGCGACATCGACGAGGAGCTGGCGCTCATCCAGGAACTGAAGTACGAGGCATTCTTCCTGACGGTCGAGGACATCGTCAGTTTCGCGAAATCGAAAGGCATCTTCTGCCAGGGACGCGGCTCTTCCGCCAACTCGGCGGTGTGCTATGCGCTGGGCATCACCGCGGTGGATCCTTCCGAAACGCGGCTGCTGATCTCCCGCTTCCTGTCGCGCGCGCGCAACGAGCCGCCGGACATCGACGTGGATTTCGAGCACGAACGCCGCGAGGAAGTGCTCCAGTACGTCTATGCCAAGTACGGCCGGCACCGCGCGGCGCTGGCGGCCACGGTGATCAGCTACCGCGGCAAGAGTGCGGTGCGCGACGTCGCCAAGGCCTTCGGCCTGCCGCCGGACCAGGTCACGCTGCTGGCCGAATGCTATGGCTGGGGCAATGGCAAGGCGCCCATGGAGCAGCGCCTGCGCGAAGCCGGGTTCGATCCCGGAAATCCGCTGATCCGGCGCGTACTCGCGCTGACGAAACAGCTGCGCGACCACCCGCGGCACCTGTCCCAGCACGTCGGTGGGTTCGTCATCAGCGACGCACCGCTTTCGACCGTGGTGCCCGTGGAGAACGCGGCGATGCCGGATCGCACGATCATCCAGTGGGACAAGGACGATCTCGAGACGATGGGCCTGCTCAAGGTCGATTGCCTCGCCCTTGGGATGCTGACCTGCATCCGCAAGGCGGTTTCCCTGGTGGAGAAGCATCGCGGCTACGGGATCGATCCGGCGCTGCTGCCGGGAGGCGATACAGCCACCTACGCGATGATCCAGGCGGCGGACACCATCGGCGTGTTCCAGATCGAGTCGCGGGCGCAGATGAGCATGCTGCCGCGGCTGAGGCCGGAGGATTTCTTCGATCTCGTGGTCGAAGTCGCCATCGTCCGCCCCGGCCCGATCCAGGGCGGGATGGTGCATCCGTACCTGAAGCGCCGGAAGGACAGGACGCTGGTGAGTTATCCATCGGCGGGCGTGGAGGAAATCCTGGGTCCGACGCTGGGCATCCCCTTGTTCCAGGAACAGGTGATGGAACTGATGATCCACGCGGGTTACCTGCCACACGAGGCCGACCAGCTGCGTCGCTCGATGGCGGCGTGGAAACGCGGCGGCGACATGGAGCCGCACCGCATCCGCATCCGCGAGCTGATGGAAGACAAGGGTTACTCGTCGGAATTCATCGACCAGATCTTCGAACAGATCAAGGGCTTCGGTTCCTACGGCTTCCCGCAGAGCCACGCGGCCTCGTTCGCCAAGCTGGTCTACATCAGCTGCTGGCTGAAGCGGCACGAGCCGGCGGCGTTCGCCTGCGCGCTGCTGAATGCGCAGCCGATGGGGTTCTATTCGCCCAGCGAGATCGTGCAGGACGCGCGGCGCGGCAAGGGCGATCGCGTCGGGGTGGCGATTCTTGCGGTCGACGTGACCTGCAGCGACTGGGACAACACGCTCGAAGGCGGGCATGCGCGGCGCGGCGTCGATGACGGCGGCCAGCCCGCGCTCAGGCTCGGCCTGCGGCAGGTGAAAGGCATCGCGAAAGACGTCGCCAGCGCCATCGTCGCCGCGCGCGCGCAGCGCCCGTTCGCCGACGTGCGCGACCTGTGCCTGCGTGCGAGCCTGGACGAGAAGGCGCGCCATGCGCTGGCCGAGGCCGGTGCGCTGGCATCACTCGCCGGCCATCGCCACGCCGCGCGCTGGGCGGTTGCGGGCATCGAACGGCAGCGGCCGCTGCTGCCCGGCAGCCCGGCCGAGGACGCGATCGTGTTGCCGGCGCCGACCACCGGCGAGGACGTCACCTCCGACTATCGTTCGATCGGCCTGACCCTCGGCGCACATCCGCTGTCGCTGCTGCGCGAACGCCTGCAGCGGCAACGCGTGCTCGACTCGCGCCAGCTGCGCGAACTGCCGCACGGGCGCGGCGCGTACGCGGCCGGCATCGTCACCCAGCGCCAGCGGCCGGGAACCGCGAAGGGCACGATCTTCGTCACGCTCGAGGACGAGCATGGCATGGTCAACGTGGTGGTGTGGTCGCACGTCGCGCTGCGCCGGCGCAAGGCGCTGCTCGGCGCGCGGCTGCTGGCCGTGCGCGGGCGCTGGGAGCACGTCGACGGCGTGCAGCACCTGATCGCCAGCGACCTGCAGGATTTCAGCCACCTGCTCGGCGAACTGCGCACGAGCTCGCGCGATTTCCATTGAGTCCGCGCATGCGCACCGCATCGATCGCCCGCGACGACCTGTTCGCCCCCGCGGTGCTGCCGCTGGTGGAGGACGGGCAGGGCGGCGCGCGCTACTGGCCGGGGTTCGTGGACCCGGCGACCGCGCAACGCTGGTTCGATGCCCTCGTCTCCCGGGCGGATTGGCAACACGCCCGTCGCCCGATGTACGACCGCATCGTCGACGTGCCGCGCCTGCTCGCGGGATATGCCACGGACGCGTTGCCGGCCGACCTGCCGCTGGCGGACATGCTGGCGCGCGTGCGCGCACGGGTGCCGGCGCCGTTCAATGCGATCGGCATGAACTTCTACCGCGATGGCCGCGACAGCGTGGCCATGCACGGCGACAAGCTGCACTCGCTGCGGGAGGGGCATCCGATCGCGCTGGTGTCGCTCGGCGCGCCGCGCCGCATGCTGATCCGCTCGGCGGCGGACCATGCCGATCGCATCGCCATCGACCTGGCGCCGGGCAGCCTGCTCTGCATGAGCCACGCGATGCAGACCAGCCACGAGCACGGGATCCCGAAGGCACGCCATGCCGCGCCGCGCATCAGCGTGGTGTTCCGCGTCCACCCTGAAAATCGATTCCCACTGTAGGAGCGCCTTCAGGCGCGATGCTTTTCGTGAAGCTTTCGATGTCGTGACGAACGGCATCGCGCCTGAAGGCGCTCCTACAGTGTTCGCGGAGGGGCAGTGCGTCACGCGGCCGCGGATTCCCCCATCCAGGTCTTGCTGTAGGCCGGACGCGACTGGAACGCCTGCAGCCAGCGCTGCACGTTGGCGTGTCCGTCGACGGACACGCCGCAATAGGTGCTGTAGGTGACGACGCTAGCGACGATCAGGTCGGCGAGCGAGAACGCGTCGCCGAGCAGGAATGGCGTCTTCGCCAGCTGCGCGTCGAGCCGGCCGAGCGCGGCATCGAGCTGCTTCAGCGCTTCCGCGGCGAGCGGCGGATGGTGCAGGCGGGCGTCGGCATGCGGGCTTTGCGAGAAGTTCAGCACGTTGATGAGCGCGCCGTAGCTGACGTAGGCCCAACTGGTCCACGACAGCGCGACCAGTCGCGCCGGCGTGTCGGCCGCCGGCCACAGTCCGCGCTCGACGCCATGGCGGTCGCCCAGCCACTGCATGATCTCGACGGCCTCGAACAGCGGCGTGCCATCGACGACGAGCGTCGGCACGACGCCGTGCGGGTTGACCGCCAGATAGGCCGGCTGCTTCTGCTCGCGGGAGGAGAGATCGAGCATGACGATCTCGCAGTCGATCCCGAGTTCGGCGATGGCGTTGACCACAGGCGTGGCGCTGGACATCGGGGCGGCGAAGAGTTTCAGGGACATGGCGGGCTCCTTGCAGTAGGTGTGGAAAGAATGGGAACGACCGGCGCTTCGACGAAAACGATCCGCATCCGGCACAGGGACAGGCTAGAGGTCTTTGCGGACAAATTCTGTCCTCGACTCGTGGCATCCTGAGCACCATGCTCGACACGTCCTCCCGTCTGCTGCGCCTGCTGGCCCTGCTGCAATCCCGACGCTTCTGGCCGGGACGGGAACTGGCCGCGCGGCTGGAGGTCACCGGCCGTACCGTGCGGCGCGACGTCGATCGCCTGCGCAGCCTCGGCTATCCGGTGGAGTCCAGCTCCGGGCTGGCCGGCGGCTACCAACTCGCGGCGGGCAGCAACCTGCCGCCGCTGCTGCTCGACGACGACGAGGCGCTGGCGGTTTCGCTGGGACTGCGGCTGGCGACCGCGGGCACGGTGGCGGGCATGGAGGATTCGGCGCTGCGCGCCCTCGCCAAGCTGGAACAGGTGATGCCGGCGCGGCTGCGCACGCGCGTGCGCAACCTGCATGCGGCGGTGCAGCCGCTCGGGGCCGAGGGGCCCAGCGTGCCGCACGAACGCCTGGTGGCGCTGGCGGGCGCGTGCCGCGGGCTGCAACGCCTGCGCTTCGGCTATGCCGACCAGCAGGGGCGCGCCAGTGAGCGCGACGCCGAGCCGCACGCGCTGGTTTCCACCGGTGCGCGCTGGTACCTGTTGGCCTGGGACGTCGTACGCGGGGACTGGCGCACGTTCCGCATCGATCGCATCGTCGGCACGCTCCGCGCCGGCGAGCGTTTCCTGCCGCGCAAGGTGCCGGGCGGGGATGCGGCGGCCTTCGTCTCGCGCGCGATCTCGGTGCAGCCGTACGCGGTCAAGGCGCGCATCCTGCTGCACGCGCCGCTGGCGCGGATGCGCGAGCGGATCCCGCCCTCGGTCGGACGCCTGAAGCGGATCGATGCGCAAACCTGCGAACTGGAGGTCGGTGCGCAGCGGCACGAGGCGATGGCCTACCACCTCGCCATGCTGGGCGTGGACTTCAGCGTGCTGGAGCCCGCGGAACTGGCGCAACACGTGCGCGGGCTCGCGCAGCGCCTGTCGGCGGCAGCCGGCGTCGCGGAGCCAGTCGCGCCAGGGCGCGGTCGCCGGCGTGGCGCGAAGACCTGACGCCGACCCGGGTCGAAAGGAGCAACCGACGCCGGGACGCGGGAGCGCCTTCAGGCGCGATACGACTCCGGCTCCGGGATGCAATCGCGCCTGAAGGCGCTCCCACGTCAGGTGTGGCGCTTCACCCAGTCGAGGTAGGCGTCCATCCAGCCCTGGAGGAACTCGCGGCTGTCGCCGGCGATGCCGCCCTTGTCGTCGAGGACCTCGTCCGCCTTCAGGAACGCCTCCGGCTGTCCGAGCGTCGGCATGTCGAGGTAGGCAAGGATGGTGCGCAGGTGCTGCTGCGCGCAGGCGGTGCCGATCGCGCCGACCGACACGCCGATCACGCCGGCCGGCTTGCCGGCAAAGGCGCTGTCGCCATACGGGCGCGACGCATGGTCGATCGCGTTCTTCAGCACGCCGGGTACCGAACGGTTGTACTCCGGGGTCACGAACAGCACGCCGTCGGCCTCGCGGATCGCCTGCTTCAGGCGCTTCGCGGCGGCCGGCTGTGCCTGGTCGTCGTCCTGGTTGTAGGGCGGTAGGTCGTCGATGCGCAGGCGCGGGAAAGCGACGCCGTCGGGCGCGAGCGTGGCAAGCGCGTCCGCGAACTTCGCGTTGAACGAATCCTTGCGCAGGCTGCCGACGAGTACGGCGATGGAAAGCTTCATGGGTGGATTCCTCGGGTATCTGGCAGGGTGGAAAAAAAGACGGTCCGCGGACGCGATCAGTCCTCGAGCGACTTGCGCATGCGCGCGTAGTCGCGGCGGTACTGTTTCGCGAGCCGGTCCTTCTGCGCGGCGCCGAGCAGCTTGCCCGAGACCTGGAAGAACTTCGTCTCCTCCTCGCGCAGGTGGTGGTGCACCTTCTTCGACAGCTTGCGCGCCTTCGCCATCCAGCCGGCGCCGGCCTTGTCGATCACCTGCATGTCCTCGACGATCTCGTCGAGCTCGTGGTGCTCGTGCAGCGCGTGGCGCGAGGAATCGAGGCCCGCGTCGTGCATCAGGATCGGCGCGTAGAGGAAGCGTTCCTCGGCGGCGGCGTGCGCGGCCAGTTCGATGCGCAGGTCGGTGAACAGCGCGATGCGCCGTTCGGTGTGCGGGGGCGAGCGCAGCAGCCTGCGGCACAGCGAGCGCTGACGGTCGTGGCTCTCGCGCAGGGCATCGTAGATGTTGTCTGGCATGGCTTCGCAGGATTCGGAAACCTCGCCACGATGCCGGCAGGGGCGTGAACGCGGCGTCGGCTGGCCGCTTCCCGTGCCGGGTCGCGTAGTTGCAGCAGGAGCGGCCGGCATCGGGATGGCGGGATGGCGGGACGGAAGCGCAAATGGACGGCTGCGGGCGCGATCGTGCCGGTCGTCGCGTTCGCGTTCGCGCTGGCGGGATGCGTGCAGAGCGCGTTCGAACCGCCCGCGCGCGCCGGTCCGCCCGGACTGGTGCAGGTGCAGGGCCGGCAGGCGCTGTGGATCGCGAACCTGCAGGAGGAGGAACGTTCCCGGTACGTCGGCGGCGGCCGCCACGGCTTCGGCCGCGTGCGGAGCGAGTACTACACCCACCTGCGGCTGCAGGCGCACGATCCGGCGACGGCGGATCGCCTGTGGCTGAAGACGCTGAAGATCGTCAGGGACGATGCCGGCGGCCATGGCGCGCTCATCCGCATCCTCGGCCAGCAGGACGACGTGGTCTGGGTCTGGCTGCACGACGAACTGGTCGCGCTGTCGGCGGAGGACGCTTCGCCGGTCGCGGACCGCGCGCGGCTGGAACAGGCGAATCCCGGACTGGCCGGCCTGTTCCCGCTCGAACTGAAGTACTACACGTGGACGGGCGAGATCGTGGTCACGCTGGCCGACGCGCGGCACATGCGGATCACGCTGCCGGACCTGCGCATGGTGCCCTACGAGATCGCCGACGACGAACGGTTCCGCAACGCCAACTACATGACCGGTACCTGGAACGGCGGATTCCGGACGAAGGACTTCGGCGTCAGGCACGGCATCTTCGACGGCCGCTGGATCGGCCTGCTGGGCGAGAAGGAAGCCAAGGACGGCGAGAACGACCAATGGGGCGACCACTTCGCCGATTCCGTGGAGATCGACGACGAGGGGGCGACGGCGCGGCGCACCTTCCGCGTCGCGCGCACGGGCCGCACCCGGGAGTTCAGCGAGGGTAGCCATGAACGGATCGTGGCGCTCGATCCGGTCCCCGGCACGGATGCCTGGCTGCAGGGTGCGATGCTGAAGGCATCCCCCGTGCCCGGCGAACCCGCGTACGTCCAGCGTGGACGCCACTGGAAGCCGGCCGTGCGGCCGCCGCTGCGGCTGTCGGAACCGGATGGCGTGCTGGTGCTGCATCGCACCCGGCTCGACGCGCAGGGAAAGCTGGCGCTGGCGCGGCTGGACGGCGGCTTCCGCGAAGTCTGGACGACGACGCTGCCGTTCGAGGAACTCGGCAATCGCTGGGAACTGCCCGGTCGCCTGCTGCTGTTCGGCGACTGGGACGACGCCCCGCCGGGCATGAGCGACCAGCGCGAAGGGCTGGTGTCGCTGGACCTGCGGACCGGGGAATGGAAGGGCTGGCTGGTGGAGGACGACAAGCCGTTCGGCCCGGTGGCCGCGCCTTGAGGCCGGACGCTTCGCGGCGCGTTGACGGCGCATCGGCCAAGGTGCGCGCACCATGATCGCAAGGGCGGCGCGATGCAGTCGAAGCACCTGAGGTTCGGCAAGGGCTTCCGCCCGGCCTTCGCGCTGCGCAAGGTGCAGGCGGCGGAGATGGTGATCCCGCCCGGCGGCAGCGAAGGCGGCCCGGGCAACTTCCACCGCGGCGCGGACCAGTGGGTGTACGTGGTGTCGGGAAGCGGCGTGGCGATCGTCGACGGCGCCCGCCGGACGCTGCGCGCCGGCAGCCTGCTGGCGATCGAGCGGCGTGAACGGCACGAGATCCGCAACACCGGGCGCACGCCGCTGAAGACGCTGAACTTCTATTCCCCGCTGGCCTACGACGACGCGGGTGAACCCTTGCCCGCGGGACGGCGTGCGCCGCGCAAGCGCACGCCGCGCTGACGCATTGCCGATCGCGCATGGACCTCAAGAGCGGTTATCCCTGGTGGGCGGTCAAGAACGGCCTGATGCAGGCGTTCCCGCCGCTGGAACGGGACCTGCGCTGCGACGTGCTGGTGGTCGGCGGCGGCATCACCGGCGCGCTCGCGGCCGACGAACTCGCGCGCCACGGCCATGACGTGGCCGTGGTCGAGCAGCGCGACATCGCCTGGGGCAGCAGCGCGGCTAGCACGGGCCTGCTGCAGTACGAGATCGACACGCACATGGTCGACCTCGCGAAGCGGTACGGCGAGGACGATGCGGTGCTGGCCTATCGCGCGTGCGCGGCGGCGATCCCGGCACTGCAGGCGCTGGCCCGCGAACTGCGCGACGCCGGGTTCGGCGACGCGCAGAGCCTGTACTTCGCCAGCAGGCGGCGCGATGCGCGCGATTTGAGCGAGGAATACGCCCTGCGCGCGAAGCACGGCTTCGACGTGGAGTGGCTGCCGCCGGAGGACCTCAAGGCGCGCTACGGCATCGAGGCGCCGGCGGCGATCCTCAGCCGGCTCGGTGCCCACCTCGATCCCTACCGCATGGCCTACCGCCTGCTCGGCAGGCTGCAGCGCCGCGGCGGCGGCGTGTTCGACCGCACCGTCGTCCGCCACGTGCGGACCACCTCGCGCGGCATCGTCGCGACGACGGCGCAGGGTGCCAGCATCCGTGCCGGCCACGTCGTGTTCGCGGCGGGCTACGCGAACCAGCAGTGGCTGAAGCAGGACGTCGCGCGCAACCGCAGCAGCTACGCGTTCATCACCGATCCCATCGACCCGGCAGTGCTCGGTGAACTGGGCAGGACCATGGTCTGGGAATCGGCGCGGCCGTACCTGTACATGCGCCCCACCGGCGATCATCGCCTGCTGGTCGGCGGCGAGGACGACGCCGTCGACATCCCGGCCAGGCGCGACGCCCGCGTCGAGAAGAAGGCGCGCACCCTGCTCAAGCGCGTGTCGAAGATGTTCCCGCACCTGCCGCTGCAGCCAGCGTTCTCGTGGGCGGGCACGTTCGCCGAAACGGAGGACGGACTGCCGTTCTTCGGCGCGCATGCGCAGCACGGCCCGCGCGTACTGTTCGCCATGGCCTACGGCGGCAACGGCATCACCTATTCGATGATCGGCGCGGGGCTGCTGCGCGCGGCCGTCGAACGCAAGCCGCATCCGCTGGCGAAGCTGTTCTCGTTCGAGCGGGTGTCGCGCTGATCGGCATCGCCGGTCGCGTCGGCAAGGCGTTGACGTTTCCGGCCGGATTTGTCAATGCCCGGCGTGCGTGGACGCGCCCACGCGCGACTTATCCACGATGCCTGTGGACAAGCTTGTGGAGGGACGATTGAACAATCGACGCGGGAGCGCGTGGCGACTCGCTTCGTGACACTTTGGTGAAAAAAACACCCGCGCGTGGATGCGACGAAGTGGCGGGAGTGATTGCATCGCCTGCGGGACGACCGCAGGTCGCCGCCGTCGTCCCGGCGCAAGCCGGAGGCGCTTTTCAACAGTGCGAAGCGCTGGTCATCCAGCTTGATCTTCGCAATCGATTTCCCGGGACTTGAAGTCAACGGCACCATGGATCCCGGCTTGCGCCGGGATGACGGCATGTGGGCTCCCCCGGTGAGCCGGCACGACCGATGGGGCAGGCGATCAGGCCTCGACGGCGTCGTCCTTGTACGCATCCACCGGGATGCAGGCGCAGAACACGTTCTTGTCGCCGTGCACGTTGTCCACGCGCGCGACCGGGGGCCAGTACTTCTGCTGGCGCAGGGACGCCAGCGGGAACACGGCCAGTTCGCGCGGGTAGGCGTGGGTCCATTCGCTGGCGGCGGCCGCGGTCGCGGTGTGCGGCGCGTGCTTGAGCGGGTTGTCGTCGCGGTCGAGCTTGCCTTCCTCGATCGCGCGGATCTCGTCGCGGATCTGGATCATCGCGTCGATGAATCGATCGAGCTCGTGCAGCGATTCGCTCTCGGTCGGTTCGACCATCAGCGTGCCCGCGACCGGGAAGCTCAGCGTCGGCGCGTGGAAGCCGAAGTCGATCAGGCGCTTGGCGACGTCCTCGGCGCTCACGCCCGTCGCTTTCTCCAGCGGGCGCAGGTCGAGGATGCACTCGTGCGCGACCAGGCCGTTGCGGCCGGTGTAGAGCGTGCGGTAGTGCGGCGCCAGCCGCTTCGAGATGTAGTTGGCGTTGAGCAGGGCGACCTGGGTGGCCTTGCGCAGGCCGGCCTTGCCCATCAGGGCGATGTACATCCAGCTGATCGGGAGGATCGAGGCGCTGCCATGGGTAGCGGCGGAGACCATGCCGCCCATGCTTTCGGAGTTGGATCCGCCGCCATGGATGGCGGCTTTTTGACTTTCACCGGCATGGATGCCGGCACCGGGAAACGCGCGCGGCAGGAAGGGCGCCAGGTGCGACTTCACCGCGCAGGGGCCGACGCCCGGACCGCCGCCGCCGTGCGGGATGCAGAAGGTCTTGTGCAGGTTGAGGTGGGAAACGTCCGAGCCCCACTGGCCGGGCTTGGCCACGCCGACCAGCGCATTCAGGTTGGCGCCGTCGGTATACACCTGACCGCCGTGCGCATGCATGGTTTCGCAGATGGCGACGATGTCCTCCTCGAACACGCCGTGCGTGGACGGGTAGGTGATCATGAGCGCGGCGAGGTTGGCCGAATGCTTCTCCGCCTGCGCGCGCAGGTCGTCGAGGTCGACGTTGCCGTTGGCGTCGCACTTCGTGACCACGACCTTCATGCCGACCATCTGCGCCGAAGCGGGATTGGTGCCGTGCGCGGATTCGGGAATCAGGCAGATGTCGCGGTGGCCTTCGCCGCGCGAGGCGTGGTACGCGCGGATCGCCAGCAGGCCGGCGTATTCGCCCTGGGCGCCGGAGTTGGGCTGGAAGCTGACCGCGTCGTAGCCGGTGATCTCGACCAGCATCGCCTCGAGGCCGTCGACCAGTTCCTGGTAGCCGCGGGTCTGCGACGCCGGGGCCAGGGGATGGATGTTGGCGAACTCCGGCCACGTCACCGGGATCATCTCGGCGGTGGCGTTGAGCTTCATCGTGCACGAGCCCAGCGGGATCATCGTGCGGTCCATCGCCAGGTCCTTGTCGGCCAGCGCGCGCAGGTAGCGCAGCAGTTCGTGCTCGCTGTGGTGGGTGTTGAACACCGGATGCGTCAGGAACTCCGATTCGCGCAGCAGCGACGCGGGCAGGGCGTCGGCGGTGGCGTCGTCGAGCGCCTCGATCGCGCCGTCGCCGAGGTCCGCGCCGAAGATCTTCGCCAGCGCGGCGAGGTCGGCGCGGGTGGTGGTCTCGTCGAGGCTGATGCCGACGCTGTTCGCGTCGATCTTGCGCAGGTTGATGCGCTGGTGGCTGGCGTAGAGGTGGACCTGTTCGGCGTCGACGCCGGTGACGTGCAGGGTGTCGAAGAAGTGCTCGCCGACCGACACGCCGGCCTGGCGCAGCGCGGCGGCGAGGATCGCGGCGTAGCGGTGCGTGCGGCGGGCGATGCGGACCAGGCCCCCGGGGCCGTGGTAGACGGCATACATCGCCGCCATCACCGCCAGCAGCACCTGCGCGGTGCAGATGTTGGAGGTCGCCTTCTCACGGCGGATGTGCTGTTCGCGCGTCTGCAGCGTGAGCCGATAGGCGGGATTGCCTTCGGCGTCGATGGACACACCGATCAGGCGGCCGGGCATCGAGCGCTTGAACGCGTCGCGGCAGGCCATGAACGCCGCGTGCGGGCCGCCGAAGCCGAACGGCACGCCGAAGCGCTGCGAATTGCCGACGACGATGTCCGCGCCCCATTCGCCCGGTGCCTTGAGCAGGGTCAGCGCGAGCAGGTCGGTGGCGACCGCGACCAGCGCGCCGCGCGCGTGCACCGCGTCGGCGACGGCGGCGTGGTCGCCGATGCGGCCGTAGGTGTCCGGGTACTGCAGCAGCACGCCGAAGCTGTCGACGGTCGCGGCGTCTGCGGCCGGCCCGACCTGCAGTTCGATGCCGAGGCCGTCGGCGCGGGTGCGCACCACTTCCAGCGTCTGCGGGTGCACGTCGTCGGCGGCGAAGAAGACATTGGACTTCGATTTCGCCGAGCGCTTGGCCAGGGTCATCGCCTCGGCCGCGGCGGTGGCCTCGTCCAGCAGCGAGGCGTTGGCGATGTCCATGCCGGTCAGGTCGGCGCACATCTGCTGGAAGTTGATCAGCGCCTCCATGCGGCCCTGCGAGATCTCGGCCTGGTAGGGCGTGTAGGCCGTGTACCAGGCCGGGTTCTCGAGCACGTTGCGCAGGATGACGTTCGGCGTGTGGGTGCCGTAGTAGCCCTGGCCGATGAAACTGCGGAAGACGTCGTTCCTGCCGGCGATGGCGCGGATCTTCGCCAGCGCCTCGACTTCGGTCAGCGAATCGGGCAGTTCAAGCCCGCCGGTGGCCTTGATGCTGCCGGGGACGATCGCGCCGGTCATCGCGTCGAGCGAATCGTGGCCGACCACGCGCAGCATCTGCGCGATCTCGGCGTCGTTGGGGCCGATGTGGCGCTCGACGAAGGCGTCGTGGTGTTCGAGGTCGCGCAGGGAAGGCTTGGACATGGCGGAGGCACCGGAAAGAGGAGGGCGCCGCAGGATTCCCGGTGGCGTCATCCCGGCGAAAGCCGGGATCCATCTTGCCGTTGCCCCTGGACTGGAGGGCAAGAATCAAAATGGATTCCAGCTTGCGCTGGAACGACGGTACGGGCGTTCCATTGCGGAGGTGCCCCTCTGTCCTTTTGCCTGAGAGTTTGGAAGCGCGCAGACGAGGATCGCGCGCTTCGTGCCCCTTCGGCGCCGGTTCCGGCGGTGCCGGTCGGTCTCTCCAGAGTGTTTGCCGCCTCGGTGGTATCGGGCCTGAGCGATTACGGGCGTTTGCGCCTTCGGCAGCGCCGGCCGGGGCCCGCGCTTCTCCCACCAGATTGCGGGCGGAATTATAGCCGGTCGCGTCCGGCCGGGGCCTGCCGCGCCGGAAGTTGTTAACCTGAACCGATTCCGCCCCCGCGAGGACCCAGTTGAGCATCCCGACCGAGCAACCAGCCTCCGATTCGCCGGCCGACCTCCCCGTGCCCGTGCCGGCCAGCGAGGACAGGTCCGTCGTCCGCGGGCTGTGGGACGTGTTCCGGCGCGAGCCGATGCTGCTGGTGACCTGCAGCTACGTGTTCGTGTCCATCGTCGGGTTGATCGACAGCTACTGGTTCTATCGCCGTTTCGAGATCCCGATCCTGGAGTACATGCAGAGCAGCGATTATTTCGTCGCCGGGCTGCGCAGCCCGCAGTACCTGACCCTGCTGGCGGGCTTGATCACGATGTCGGCGATCGCATTGTTGCCCGATCGCTGGCGGCAGCGGCATCCGCAGCGGGCGGAACGGCTGCAGTCGCGCTGGTGGGGGCGCATGCTCGTGCCCAAGCGCAACGACTGGTGGGCGTACTTCGGCCTGCATCCGGAGACCATGGCGACGATCCTGAGCCTGTTCGTGATGGTCACGCTGCTGTTCAGCCACAGCAATTTCCGCGCGACCGACATCCAGCGCGGCGGGACCGGCGGCGTCGAGTTCAGGCTGGCCGGCGAGCCGCAACCGGTTCCCGGCGCGTGGCGCATGCTCGGCACCAGCAGCGCGTTCGTGTTCCTGTGGAATATCGACGAACGGCGGGCCGAGGTGGTGCCGATCGAAGCCATCGTCGGGATCCGGCCTGCCCGGCGCGATCAGCCCGGGCCGGTCGACCACGACGCACCGGAATCCGGCGCCGGCGGCGCGCCGTCGCGATGACCGCCACCGCGCCGAACCTGCGCCGGCTGGCGCTGCTGCTCGCCGGCCTGGCGATGTTCGGGCCATTCTCGATCGACACCATCTTCCCGGCGTTCCCGGCGATGGGCGCCGACCTCGGCGCCGACAAGCTGGCGATGCAGCAGACGATCAGCGTGTACCTGATCGCCTACGCGCTGATGAGCCTGGTGCACGGGCCGCTGTCGGACATCATCGGGCGCAAGCGCGTGATCCTCGCGGGGCTGGCGGTGTTCACGCTGGCTTCGGTCGGCTGCGCGCTGGCCGGGGACCTCGTCACCCTGCTCGCGTTCCGCGCGCTGCAGGGCCTGTCGGCGGGCGTCGGCCTGATTGTCGGGCGCGCGGTGATCCGCGACGTGCTGCACGGCGACGATGCGCAGCGCCTGATGAGCCAGGTGTCGATGATCTTCGGCGCCGCGCCGGCGATCGCGCCGGTGATCGGCGGCTGGCTGCTCGGCTGGGGGCGCTGGCCGCTGATCTTCTGGTTCCTGGTCGGCTTCTCGGTGCTGTTGCTGCTGGCGACGTGGCGCTGGCTGCCGGAGACGCTGCCGCGCGAATCGCGCCTGTCGCCGGCGCCGAAGAAGCTGCTGCGCGACTACGCCTACATCGCGCTCAATCCGCGCTTCCAGCGGCTTGCCGCCGCGGGCGCGTTCAATTTCGCGGCGCTGTTCCTGTACATCGCCTCCGCGCCGGCGTTCGTGCTGGACCTGCTCAAGCTCGACGAGCGCCAGTTCGGCTGGTTCTTCATCCCGATGATCAGCGGCATGATGCTCGGCGCGTTCGTGTCGGGCCGCGCCGCGGGGCGGATCAGCGGCACGCGGCTGGTGAACGTGGGCTTCGCCTGCAGCGGTGTGGCGATGCTGGCGAACATCGCATACAGCGCGCTGGTCGACCAGCCGACGGTGCCGTGGGCGGTGCTGCCGATGACGCTCAATGCGTTCGGCATCGCGCTGGTGTTCCCGATCGTCACGCTCGCGATCCTCGACATGTACCCGCGCCAGCGCGGCTCGGCGTCATCGCTGCAGGCGTTCACGGGCCTGGTGCTCAATGCGCTCGTCGCCGGCGTGCTGTCGCCGCTGGCCAGCCACGATCCGCTGCACCTGGCGCTGCTGGCGGCCGCCTTCGTGCTGGCGGGCTGGGTGTTCTGGCGCTGGGAGACCCGGCGCGGACGGACGCCGCCGGCCTGTCCGCCGGCGCCCGCGGAACTGGAGCCGACCGGGCAGATGTAGCCGGTCCTTGCGGCATTCAACAGGATGGCATCGTGCTGGATGCGCTTGTTGATCCGGTCCGGGGAACTGTAGGAGCGGCTTCAGCCGCGACCGGGCGTTCCACGGTGCCGTGCGGATGGTCGCGGCTGAAGCCGCTCCTACAGCTCCCGGGATTGGGCGTCGCGCGGAGGCAGGCGCAGCAGCGGCGCGAGCATCACGGAAGGGGAGTTCCGTATGGCGGTTCGCGGTACCGGCCGCGGGAGGCGGGCCGTGGCCGCGGACTCCGTCGTTGCTGCGTTCGCCGCGCTCCCCGGCGCCAGCGGCTGCGAACCGTTCCGCCGCCGTGGCGCCGCGACGTGCGTCTTGCCGAGTTCGCCGACGAAGGCCAGGCCCAGCTTGGCGAAGTTGACGCTGACCGCGGCGCGGTTGCCCATGTAGGCCAGCGTGTCGGTGGTGGTGTGCAGGCGGGTGAAGAAGGTCGGCTCGGCCATCATCGCCGCCGGGTAGCCCGCCGCGGTCCAGGAGGCGTGGTCGGAGCAGGCGTAGCCGCAGGTGTCGGTGCCGCGGCTCAGGCCCAGCGGCGCGAGGTAGGTGTCGAACAGGCGGGTGACGAAGCCCTGCAGGGTCGGGTTGGAGTTGTCGGTCATCAGCCGCATCGCGTACGCGCTGCCGGCGCCGTAGTTGGTCATGTCCAGCTGCAGCACGCCGACGACGTCGAGGTTGCGGCTGCCGAACGACTGCGCGATCGCGTTCGATCCGCGCAGGCCCACTTCCTCGGCCGCATAGCCCATGAACTTGACCGTGCGCTTCGGCCGCCAGCCGTCGGCGAGCGCGATGCGGATGATCTCGGTGATGGTGGCGATGCCGGAGGCGTCGTCGTCGGCGCCCGGGGCGTTCATCGCGTTGCCGCTGCCGCTGTTGGAGATCGAGTCGAGGTGCCCGCCGACGACCACGATCTCGTCGGGCCACTCGCTGCCCTGCACGGTCAGGATCACCGACGGTTGCCCGCCGCAGGTGCCGCAGGCGGTGAACAGTTCGGCCGTCACGTCGCTGCGGCCATTGGCGAGTGCCAGCCAGGTGTCGCGGATCCACAGCGCGGCGCTTGTGCCGTGCGTGCTGGCGTAGTAGCGGTTGGGCCAGGCCGTGGACAGGTGTTCGATGGTGCCGTGGATGTTGCCCTCGCGCACCTGCGGCAGCCACGGCGCGACCGTGGCCGCGTTGTCGATGCCGTAGTCGACCGCGGCCTTGGCCCACAGGGCCTGGTGCGAGCGGTCGTTGCGCAGGAAGGCCTCGGCCTCTGCGCGGGTCGCGAACGCGAAGTAGCCGCCGCAGTGCTGCTCGCGTTCGTGGATGCCGTGGCTGATCTCCGGGAGCTGCCAGGCGCGCGCCTCGGCGACCACCAGGTCGTTGCCGAGGCGGTCGCGGTGGCTGGACGACTTGCGCGCCTGGGTGTCGATCCCGCCTTCGTACAGCGCGCGTGAGGTGACGAGGTAGACCTTCGCGAACGGATCCTCGCGCAGGGTGGCGACTGCGCCGGGGGCGTACCGGTGGGTGTAGTACGCGTCAGTGCCGGCGACGTGCGCCTGGAGCGGCAGCGCTTGCCCGCCGGCCGTCGCGGCGGGCAGGCCGGCTGTGGACAGCAGGAGCGCCAGGGGAATCTGCAGCGATCGGGCCATGGTGTCTCCCCTGCAGTGCGCCGGTCGGGGTACGGGCGTGGGCCAGCCCTCGATGTCGGGGGCCGCGCCGTTGGCGTCGGCGCGGCGGTGGATCAGGGTGTCGCCAGCGGGTGCGAGCCGTTGCGGCGCCGCGGCTCTGTGAACACCGGCGCCAGGTACTGCCTGAAGTTCGGGAAATCGACGTCGAAGCGGGAATACCAGTCGATGTTGTCCGGATCCGACAGCGTCCCGCTGTTCGAGCAGGATGCGTAACCGCCGTACAGGCCGCCGCGCAGGTAGTAGCCGGACGCATCCGAGGTGAACAGCCCCGAGCCGCTGCTGCCGCCTTCGGTGGTGCCTTCCAGCCAGCCGACCGCGTGGTTGACGCTGTCGCTGTCGGCCGGCAGATGCCGGCCGAACGACACCTTCTTCAGGTCGCCGGCGGGGTGGTGGATCGCGGTGACCGCCGTCGACGAGGACATTGCGCCCGCGTCCCAGCCCGCGAAATGGACGCCGGCCGGCGCGTTGTCGCGCAGGCGCAGCAGGGCGCCGTCGGTGTCCGTGCTCGAGTAGAGGTAGTCGGCACCGCCGCTGAGCAGCACGTAGCTGCCGACGGCGCCGGAACTGCAGGCGGTGGCGTCGTACTTCCAGTAGGTGTTCAGCGTCGATGCGAGGGCCTGCGAGGAGATGCAGTGGTTCGCGGTGTGGAACCAGGGGACCTGGCTGCTGTTGTCGGTGTCGTTGAGCAGGGTGCCGGTGCACAGGTAGGTGCCGCCGTCCTTGACGAAGGTCATCCGCGCCACGGCGGTGCTGGCGTTGGCGAACGGCTGTCCCAGCGTGCCGACACGGCAGACCGCGTCGATATTGCAGCTCCCGGACTCGCCGATCTTCTCGAGGATCTTGAAGTCCTCGATGGCGTTGGTCATCAGGTGGCTCAGGCGCGGGGCTTCGATGGTGACGCCAGCCGGCGCGGCGCCCGGCGGCAGCCAGAGTTCCACGGATTGCTTCTCGCCATCGGTGCCCGGTGTCCAGAACAACCCATCGGCGTCGACGAGCGCGCGCAGCTGGTCGCTGCGCAGGGTGGCGACCACGGCGTCCGGGCGCAGGGAGCCGCCGAAGCGCAACTCGGCGGCCGAAGGCAGGCCTTCGATCCGCAGTCCCGCGCGGATGCCGTAGGCGAGGGGCGAGACGAACTCGAGGCGGGCGACGTGGCTGCCGTCGGCCAGTGCGATCCAGTGCAGCGCCGGCATGGTGCCGGCGCTTTCCGTCGCCGTGTCGCGGACGATGCCGATCTGCAGCGGTTTGCCGACGCGGGCTTCGTTGTCCTGCTGCAGCTTGAGGATCCGCCGCGCCGACATCTCGCCGTAGCGCATCCGCGCCACCGCAGCGGCGGGAATGTCGCTGCCGCGCCAGGTTTCGGCCGATTTCACGGCCGGCGAGCGGCTCGGCTCGCCGGCCACACGCGGTGCCTGCGTGGCGGCGACGGTGGCCGTGCCGGCAAGCAGGCAGCACGCGAGCATGGTCGTGCGAACGATCGGCATCCTTATCCTCCCTGTTCAGTCCTGCACATCATAGGTGGACGCGCCGGCCTGGGGCAGCCGCGTCCGCCGGGGCGGTGCGCCTCAGGTGGCGCTTTCGTCGTCCTTCGCGGGCGCCTGCGCGGGTGCCGCCGCCGGCACCTGCCACCCGCAGGTTTTGCCCTCGTTCTGCTGCTTCAGCCAGTCCTGCAGCGGCGCGAAGTATTCCAGCACCGCGGAGGCGTCCATCTGCTCGCCGCCGGTCAGCTCCTGCATGGTCTGCTGCCAGGGCTGGCTGTTGCCCTTGGACAGCATCGCCCAGAACTTCTCGCCGGCGACCTTGTTGCCGGCGAAGGTGCATTCGTACAGCGGGCCCTGGTAGCCGGCGGTGTCGCACAGCGCCTTGTAGAACTGGAACTGCAGCACGTGCGAGAGGAAGTAGCGCGTGTAGGGCGTGTTGCCCGGCACGTGGTACTTCGCGCCCGGGTCGAAGAACTCCTCGCCGCGCGCCGTCGCCGGCGCCACGCCCTGGTACCTCGCCTTCAGGTCCCACCAGGCCTGGTTGTAGTTCTCCGGCGCGATCGAGCCGTCGAACACGCCCCAGCGCCAGCGGTCGATCATCAGGCCGAACGGCAGGAACGACACCTTCGCCAGCGCCATGCGCATTTGCGAGTTGATCAGCGCCTCGTGGCTGGGCTGCTGCGCGCCGACCAGGCCGATCGACTGCAGGTACTTGGGCGTCATCGCCAGCACGATGGTGTCGCCGATCGCCTCGTGGAAGCCGTCGTGGGCGCCGGTCTGGAACAGCGGCGGCAGCTTGTTGTAGGCGAGGTAGTAGTAGACGTGGCCGAGTTCGTGGTAGATCGTGGTGAAGTCTTCCTCGTTGGGCTTGATGCACATCTTGGTGCGCACGTCGCCGTCCATGTCCATGTCCCAGGCGCTGGCGTGGCAGACCACGTCGCGGTCGCGCGGCTTGATGAACTGGGTCTTCTGCCAGTAGCTGTCGGGCAGCTTGGGCATGCCGAGCGAGGTGTAGAACGCCTCGGCCTGGCGGGTCATCGCCCTGGCGTCCTCGAGCTGGGCGTCGCGCGCGACGTCGACGCGGCGGTCGGTGTCGATCAGCGCGTTCTCGCGCGACAGGCGCGCGTTGAGGTCGGACTGGTAGCGGCGCTCCAGCGCCGCGGTGACGTCGAGGTCGCCGCCAGCCTGCTGGTCGCTGTACGGCGCGAGGACGTCCCACAGGTTGCCCCAGTCCTGCTGCCACATGTTGCCCATCAGGTGCGCGGGCAGCAGGCCGTCGACCGAGCCCTTGCCCGGGTACCGTGCCTCGAGCTTGGTGCGCGCGTAGCAGTGCAGCTGTTCGTACAGCGGCTTGACCTGGCCCCAGAGGCGGTCGGTTTCCGCCGACAGTTCCGCCGGCGACATGTCGTAGCCGGCGCGCCACATCTCGCCGGCGTCGGCGTAGCCCAGTTCCTTCGCGCCTTCGTTCACCAGTTCCACGAAGCGCCGGTAGTCCTGCCGCATCGGCTGGGCGATGGTGTGCCAGCCCTGCCAGGCGTCGAGCTGGTCGTTGTAGTCGCGGTCGCTGCGCAGCACGTCCTCGAGCTCGCCCAGCTGGCGGCAGCTCTTGGCGTCCCCGGCGGTCTTGCAGTACGAGCCGGCGCCGTACATGCCTTCCATCTTCGTCGCGATGCGCGTCAGTTCGGCGAGCTTGGCCGGATCCTTCGGCGCAGGCATCGCGGTGCCGAGCTTGAGCAGGGTGATGGCGCGCGCGGTCTCGGGCGACATCTGCCGGCCTTCGAATTTCTTCGACTGTTCGATCCAGTCGTTGAGCGAGGACAGGAACTTCTCGTTGGCCTTCGCGGCCAGCAGCTGGCTGTCGTCGGTGATGTAGGTGTTCGACAGCCACTGCGCTGCGGTCAGCTCCGGGTACATCGCCTTGAGCTCGGCGTTGACGCGGGCGACGAAGGCGTCGGCGGTCTCGTCCTTCGGGATCGTGGTGCCGGCGGTGGTGCCCGGCGCGGTACCGTCCGGCGTCGACGTGGGCTCGCGCTTGCAGGCGGACAGGGCGAGGCTCGCGCCGATGGCGAGGACGAGCAGGGCGTGGCGATGGGTCACGGGAAGTTTCCTGAACATGCGCTGGAAGCGGTGGGCGCAGGCTAGATCGCGTGCGGAGGCTCCGCAAGTGCGATAGGCGGGGGAGTGCCTATGCGAGGCGGAGAATGCATCCGCGGGAGCATTTGAAGTCGTCATCCCGGCGAACGCCGGGATCCATTCTTGCGCTGGCGTAAAAGACGCGGCGTCCCCGCCTTCGCGGGGATGACGGCCTGATGGGGTCAGGGATTCAGGGCGGTCGAACGGTTGCCAGCCGGCGCCGCATGGCCGCAGGCATCGGGCAGCTGCAGGCCGCGATGCGCATCGACGAAGCCGCGTTCGCGCAGCCACTCCCACGCCGCGTCGGCGTCGCGTTCGAAGTAGGCGCGCGCGCTGCCGAGGCGGAAGGTGTAGCCCCAGTCGTCCATGTCGGCGAACACGCGGTCGCGGCCGACGCCGGGCAGGGCGTCGCCGAGCAGGGCCTGCAGCAGGCAGACCGCGTCCTCTTCCTCGATCGAATCGGTGGCGTCGGTGTGCACGGCCTGTCGCCTGTCGTCCGGCAGGACGATCAGGTGGCAGGCCTCGTGCAGGAGCGAATGCACCGGCGTGTCGCCGCGCGCGTTGACCTGCGTGCCGACGATGCCGGCCTCGGGTTCGCCCCAGTAGCTGCCGGGGATCGGCGCGTCGTCTTCGATGCGGTGCAACTGCAGGCCGTACGAGGCCAGCAGCGTGGCGACATCGTCGGAGGCGATGTCGCGCAGGCGCAGGATGTCGTCCGCAGGTGGCATGTCTTGCGGGATCATGCCGGGAGCGTGGTGTCTGGCTGGCATCGCGGTGGCCCCCGCCCCAACCCTCCCCCGCCATGCGGGGGAGGAAGCAGGGTCACGCGGTCGCGGGGCGCCCGTCGGGCAGGGCGACCGAGATGTCGAGCACGTCGTGCTCGCCGTCCTTGACCAGGTCGACCTTGACCGCGTCGACGTCGACGCTGACGTACTTGCGGATCACTTCCAGCAGCTCGCGCTGCAGCAGCGGCAGGTAGTCGGGCGCGCCGCGGTTGGTGCGCTCCTGCGCGACGATGATGCGCAGCCGCTCCTTCGCGATCGACGCGGTGTTCTTCTTGGTCTTCAGGAAATCGAACAGTCCCATGCCTCAGCTCCCGAAGAGCTTGCTGAAGAAGCCCTTCTTCTCGGCCTGGGTGAAGCGCATCGGCCTCTCTTCCCCGAGCAGCCGGGCGACGGCGTCGTCGTAGGCCTGGCCGGCGGTGGATTCGCCCGCCAGGATCACCGGCTCGCCCTTGTTCGAGGCGTCGAGCACGTCGTTGGACTCGGGGATCACGCCGAGGGTCTTGATGCCGAGGACCTCCTCGACGTCGGTGATCGAGAGCATTTCTCCCTTCTCGACGCGCTCGGGGTTGTAGCGGGTCAGCAGCAGGTGTTCCTGCACGCGCTCGCCGGCCTCGGCCTTGCGCGTCTTCGACGCCAGCAGGCCGAGGATGCGGTCGGAGTCGCGCACCGACGACACCTCGGGGTTCACCACCACCACGGCGCGGTCGGCGAAGTACATCGCCAGGAACGCGCCCTTCTCGATGCCGGCGGGGGAATCGCAGACGATGTAGTCGAAACCGTCGTCGGACAGGTCCTTGAGCACCTTCTCCACGCCTTCGCGGGTCAGCGCGTCCTTGTCGCGGGTCTGCGACGCGGCCAGCACGAACAGGTTCTCGAAGCGCTTGTCCTTGATCAGCGCCTGCCTGAGCGAGGCCTCGCCCTGGACGACGTTGACGAAGTCGTACACCACCCGGCGCTCGCAGCCCATGATCAGGTCGAGGTTGCGCAGGCCGACGTCGAAGTCGATCACGGCGACCTTCTTGCCGCGGCGCGCGAGGCCGTTGGCGAGGCTGGCGCTGCTGGTCGTCTTGCCGACGCCGCCCTTGCCGGAGGTGACTACGATGATTTCTGCCAAAACACGTCTCCTGTGTGTGTCGCCGTCAATCGAGTGCGGCGATCTTGAGTTCTTCGTGGTCGAGCCAGACCTGCACCGGCTTGCCGTGCAGTTCCTTCGGGATATCTTCCAGCACCTTGTAGTGGCCGGCCACGGCGACCAGTTCGGCGTGGAAGGCGCGGCAGAAGATGCGCGCCTTCTCGTTGCCCTGGGCGCCGGCCAGGGCGCGGCCGCGCAGCGGGCCGTAGATGTGGATCGAGCCGTCGGCGATGACCTCGGCGCCGGCGCCGACCGCCGAGAGCACGGTCAGGTCGCGGTTCTCGGCGTAGACCTGCTGCCCGGAACGGACGGGTGCGGTCTGGATCGTGCCCGGTTCGCCGCCGGCCGGGGCGGCCTTCGCCACCGCGACCGGAGGTGCCTCGGCCGCACGCGGGGCTGCCGTCGCCGGGGCCGCCTCGGTCGCGCCCGCGACCGGCTCGTACTGGGCGCGGAACTTGGACAGCAGCGGCAGCCCCAGTTCGACCGCCAGCTTCTCGTTGTCGCTGCTGCCCCAGGCCAGCGCCACCGGCAGCACGCCGGCCCCGCGCAGCGCCTCGATCAGCGCCCGGGCGGTGGCGACGTCGGGCGTGGCGGCCAGGCCGCCGAAGTCGACGATCACCGCGGCGCGGGCGAACAGCTTCGGCGCGCGGGCGACGCGGTCGCGCATCTCGGCGCCCAGCCGTGCGACGTCCAGCGTGCGCACGCGCAGGTTGGCCACGCCGACCTGGCCGATCTTCAGTTCGCCGGCCTGTTCGAAATCCATGGCCGCGTTCATGCGCCGGCCGGCTCCGTGGTGGCGGAGCGGGGCAGGGCCACGCGCGGACGCGACAGCCAGGGTTCGCCCGGCAGGGCGTCGCCGTAAGTATCGCGTACCCACTCGTAGCTGCACATGTCCTTGGCCATCATCGAGGCGCGGATGCCGCTCTCGGGCATCACGTGCTGGCCGATCTCGTGGAAGCCGAAGCTGCCGTGGAACAGGCGCACCTGGTCGGCGTCGTGTTCGAGGAACACCTCGCAGGTCAGCTGCGGGTAGCGCAGTTCGGCATGGCTCTGGGCGTCGGCGTAGAAGGCGCGGCCCACGCCGCCGCCGCGGCGGCGGCTGGCGACCACGATGCGGTCGATGTAGAAGAAGCGGTCGCAGTGCGCGCGGAACCAGTGGAAGTTGCTGCTGTCGTGGTCGGCGCCGGAGCCGAAGCCCACGAGGAAGCCGGCCAGCGTGCCGTCGCGCTCGGCGATGCGGAAGTATTCGGCGGTGTCGAAGAACTTGCGGAAACGGGCCGCGTCCAGCGGCAGGATCGTGGGGCCAGCGGCGTTGTTGAGGGCGAGGATGGAATCCAGCTCGTGCTCGCGCACGTCGCGGATGACGATCGACATTCCTGACTCCAGAAGACTGCGGGCGACTCCCGGCGCCGCCATTCGTCGGATAACGCGGAAAGCGCACCTCGAAGGTCGGCGCGGCGCCGGTGCGGATTATCGCACGGCCTCCGCCGGCGGGGCGACCGCGGGACCGGCGCGGGCGCATGACTTCCGAGGGGCTCGCGGCGCCCCGGAATGCGCCTACCATGACGGCATGCTCTCGCGCCTCGACCATGCCCGCCTGCTGCGCTATGCCGGCCTGTTCACCTGGGCGGTGATGGTGCTGCCGCTGTGGCTGATCTCCGGGCCGGTGGACGACGGCGATCCTTCCAAGGTGGGCGCCGGATGGCACGCGTGGGTGGCCTGGGCCGTGTTCGGGTTCAGCTTCGCCTGGCTGAGCCGGACCCTCGACGCGCGCCGGGTCAGCCTGCTGGACTACGTGCTGCTGGCGCTGATGATCGGCAGCGCCGTGGCCCTGAGCTACTACAGCAACAGCGGCCTGGGCGTGCTGCTGCTGATGGTGGCGGCGTGCGTGCTGCCGTGGCTGCTGCCGCTGCCGCTGAGCATCGCCGCGCTGCTGGTCAGCGTGCTGGTGGTGGTGCCGGTGTACATGCGCGCGCTGGAATTCTCGCTGGTCGAGGCCGTGATGCAGTCGCTGCTGTACGCCGGCTTCACCTGCTTCGTGTTCGCGACCGGTTACGTGGCCCGCCAGCAGGTGCTGGCCCGCGACGAGCAACGGCGGCTGAACGCGGAGCTGCGCGCGACCCGCGCGCTGCTGGCCGAAAGCGTGCGCGTGAACGAGCGCACCCGCATCTCGCGCGAGCTGCACGACCTGCTCGGCCACCACCTGACCGCGCTGAGCCTGAACCTGGAGGTCGCCAACCACCTCGTCAGCGGCCAGGCGCAGGAGCACGTCACCCAGGCGCACACCCTGGCCAAGCTGCTGCTCAGCGACGTGCGCGAGGCGGTCAGCCGCCTGCGCGACGACGACGCCATCGACATGCGCGCCACCCTGCTGCCGCTGGCCGACAACGTGCCGGGGCTGCGCATCGACATGGACATGCCGCTGGCCTTCCTGCTCGACGATCCCGAGCGAGCCCACGTCCTGCTGCGCTGCACCCAGGAAATCATCACCAACGCCGTGCGCCACGCCGAGGCCAGCCTGCTGCGCCTGCGCTACCGGCTCGATGGCGACGCGGTGCTGCTCGAGGCCCGCGACGACGGCCGCGGCGCCGACGGCGCCACCGCCGGCAACGGCCTGCTCGGCATGCGCGAGCGGCTGGCCGCCCACGGCGGCGCGCTGCAGGTCGAGACCTCGCCCGGCAACGGCTTCACGGTCCGCTTGCGGCTGCCGGTGGAGGGTGGGGCGGTCGTCCACGGCCCGGAGCCGGCCCCTGCTGCGTCCCCGTCCCCGCAATCGTCCCCGGCCCCGGCCGGAATGTCCCGGAATCACCCGCTGGAGGTCCCATGATCCGTGTCTGCCTGGTCGACGACCAGACCCTGGTGAGGCAGGGCATCCGCTCGCTGCTGGCGCTGGACGGCGGCATCGAGGTGATCGCGGAGGCCGGCGACGGCAAGCAGGCGGTCGAACTGATCCCCCAGATCCAGCCCGACGTAGTGCTGATGGACATGCGCATGCCGGCCATGTCCGGGCTTGAGGCGCTGCAGGCGCTGTCGCGCGCAGGCCAGCTGCCGCCGACCATCATCCTGACCACCTTCGACGACGACCAGCTGGTGCTGGCGGGGATGAAGGCCGGGGCCAAGGGTTATCTGCTCAAGGACGTGTCGCTGGAACAGCTGGTGGGCGCGATCCGCACCGTCGCCGACGGCGGCTCGCTGGTGCAGCCGGCGGTGACCCAGCGCCTGCTCTCGGGCCTGGAGCACATGCGCAACGATTTCGTCAGCCTCGACCGGCCCGATCCGTTGACCGATCGCGAGACGGAGATCCTGCGGCTGATGGCCGGCGGCTTCTCCAACAAGGAGATCGCCAATTCGCTGGGCGTGGCCGAGGGCACGATCAAGAACCACGTGTCGAACATCCTGTCCAAGCTCGGCGTGCGCGACCGCACCCGGGCGGTGCTCAAGGCCTTCGAGTTGCAGCTCGTCTGACCGACAGGATGGCCGGCCCGCCGCAGCGCGGCGGGCGTTCGCCGGCAGCACGAGGCGGTGCCTCGTGAGCGCTGCCGCCTCACCCTGTCCAAGCTCGGCGTTCGCGACCGCACCCGGGCGGTACTCAAGGCCTTCGAGCTGCAGCTCGTCTGACCGACAGGATGGCCGGCCCGCCGCAGCGCGGCGGGCGTTCGCCGGCAGCACGAGGCGGTGCCTCGTGAGCGCTGCCGCCTCACCCTGTCGAAACTGGGTGCGCGCGATCGCACCCGGGCGGTGTTGAAGGCTTTCGAGCTTCAACTCGGGTGACTTGCCCCACTCCGTCCTCCACCCGTAAAGGGCGCAATGCCCCGCAAGAAGGGGAGGGGAGTGTGAGAGCGATGCCTGCTTTGCCCCCCTTCCCCCGCTTGCGGGGCATTGCGCCCTTTACGGGTGGAGGGCTGGGGCGGGGGCAACGCAGGACGGCGCAATTGGCCGCCGTTGCTCCCGCTCCGAAGCACCCGCCATCCCGTGACTCGCCCCGCCCCGGCCAATCTTGCTACGATTGGCCCCTTGCCCTGCCGTGGCGGGATATTGGTCCTGGAGAACCCTGAATGACCCGTTTGCTCGAGATCCTGATTTCAATGGCGATCGTCGCCGTGCTGTTCGTGCTCGTGGCGCTGTTCCTGCCGTCGAGCCGCACGATCACCGAGAAGATCGAGACCAACCGCCGACAGGCCATCGTGTTCGACACCCTCAACAGCGTGCAGAGGTTCAAGGACTGGAACCCGCTGGTCCTGCGCGATCCGGGTGCGCAGCTGCAGCGGTCCGGCCCCGACGCGGGCGTCGGCGCGCGGATCGACTACCAGTCGAAGGAGCGGGCGCTGGGCAAGGGCAGCTGGGAGATCGTCGAGAGCGATACGGACGCCCGCGTGCTCTACAGGCTCGACAACCCCGACCGCGGCGACGGCAAGCGCATGGAGTTCACGCTCAAGCCGACCGGCCGCGGCGGCCGCAACATCGAGATCACGCAGAAGTACACCGTCGATTACGGCTGGAACCTGCTGGGTCGCTACGCCGGCCTGTACGTCCGCGGCCACGTCGGCGAGGACATGAAGCTGGGCCTGGCGAAGCTGGCCGGCATGCTGGCGGCGGTGCCGAACGTCGACTACCGCGCCGATGGCGTGCGCCTGACCGACCTCGGCGTGGTCGACCGCCCGGCCGAGAACCTGCTGGTGGTGTCCGCCGGCGCGGTCGAGCGCAACAACGAGAAGATCAAGGCGTCGATGAAGTCCAACAGCGAGTGGATCAAGCGCACCATGGACGCCAACAACCTGGTGGCCGCCGGTCCGCTGCGCATCGTGTCCACCGAACTGGGCCGCGAGAACTACACCTTCGACGTGGTGCAGCCGGTCCGCAGGAAGGGCCCGGGTTCTTCGTCCACGCCGGCCGCCGGCGAGGAGGCCGAGGGCGATGAGGCCGCGGCGCAGCCGATCGCCGAGGCGCCGGCCGCGGACGAGGGCGAGCTGGAGGTCAAGATCCCCGACGGCGCGCCGGTCGAGTACGTCCGCGTCGAGGCCGGCAAGGCCGCCCGTGGCCAGTACGTCGGCTACATGGCCGAGCTCGAGAACGTGCGCAACGCCGTCCGCGCCTGGGCGATGACCAGCGGCTACGAGGTCACCGACCGTCCGTACGAGATCTACAAGAACGGCATCGACGAAGCGTTCACCGAGAACGGCGAGTTCGACGTGTTCTGGACGCTGAAGCAGTAAGCGCCAGGGCAACGATGCCGATGTTCGTCGCGCGCCGCATCCCGGGATGCGGCGCGCTGCGTTTGGAGCACCGCGCATGACGCAGGCCGTTTCCGCCGCAGCGCGAGGGATGCGCGCCGCCGGTGCCGTGCTTGCGGCCGTCGCCGTGGCCCTGTCCGCCTATGCCGCGCATGGCGCCGAAGCCGAGGCGCGCGCAGGCCTGCAGACCGCGGCACTGTTCGCCTTCGGGCATGGCCTCGCGCTCGTGGCGCTGCCGCGCGCCCGCCTGTCGCGCACGGCGCTGGCCGCGCTGGCGATGCTGCTGGCGGGCACGCTGCTGTTCTCGGGCGCGCTGGTGTCGAAATACCTGTTCGGCGGGTCGTCCGGCACGGCACCGTTCGGCGGCAGCGTGCTGATCCTGGGTTGGCTGCTCTGCGCGGTGTCCGTGCTGAAGGATTGAGCGGGTTGCCCCAAACCCCAGCCCTCCCCCGCAGGCGGGAGAGGGAGCTGGAAGCGAAGCGGCCGCTCTTGCCCCCTCCCCCGCCTGCGGGGGAGGGTTGGGGTGGGGGCAACCGAAGCCGCGCAATATTCCGACCACATCCCACGCCAAGGCGCCAAGGCACCGATCGATCGCTGCTCCGACGGAACTTCAGCCTGCCGCGCCGCCCGCGTATCGCCAGTGCCAGGGCTCGTACACGATGCCGTGCGGGTTATCGCGGGGATAGCTCATCGCGAAGCCGTGTTCGCCCGCGTGTTCCCCGAGCCATGCGAATGCGTCGGTGCGTTCGAACGACTCCTCCGCCGCCGGCTCGCCCGGCGCGCCGATGTCCAGCGCGCGTCCCGAGTGGTGCTCGCTGAAGCCGGGCGCCGCGTTGACGGCGAGGATCGCGTCCACCCGGAAGCCGCGCGCGAGCTTCCGCTCGAAGATGCCGAGCTGGTAGTCGTGGCTGCGGTAGCCGGAGATCGCCTCGAGCACGATGCCCCCGCGCGCCGCGGCCTCGCGCATGCGCTGCCAGGCGCGCGCGGCGTCGGCCAGCAGCCACAGCGGGCGGCGGTAGCGGTCGAAGCCGGCCAGCGCGAGCGCGGCGGGTTCGGCGACGACGCCAAGCCCGGTGCTCCCGGCATACGCATCGGCCTCGATGCCGAGCGCGTCCAGGCGCTCCTCCAGCCGGTGCAGCGGCAGCGATGCGGCATCGACCGCGCGCGTGCCATCGGCGTCCGCATCGAGCAGGTCGAGCGCATCGTCCACGCCCGGCTCGCGCGGGAATCGCGGCACCAGCGGCATCAGGCCTTCACGCAGCACGGCGGCTAGATAGCGCCCGTCGCGCTTGCGCCGCAGCACGCGATCGGCGCGCGCGAGGATCCGCGCGTCGCCGTTGCCGCGCGCGCGCAGCAGCCAGGCCGGCCACAGTTCGATGTCGGGCGTGTTGAGCAGGATGCGGGGGAGGGGATGCATCCGCGCAGCTTATCGGCGCGGCTGCGGCGCCGCCAGTTCGCGCAGGTGCCCGAGCAGGTCGCGCGGCTTCTCCGGACTGAGCAGCAGGACCTTGCCGTCGCGCTGCGGCAGCACCAGCACGCGGTCGCTTGCGGTCAGCAGGCAGAACGCGCGCTGGCGGTTGCGCAGCAGGTAGTGGCCGGCCTGGAAGCCGGGCACGCCGAAGCGGTTGAGGCCCAGCATCGGCTTGAAGCCGGTGTGTTCGCCGAGGTCGACGATGCGGGCGTGGTCGAGGTCGAGCGCGTCGACACGCACGCGGCGGGTGTAGAACGAAGCCGCGACGACGAGTTCGTCGCCCTCGATGGCGATGCGCCGCCGCCGCAGCGCCAGCAGCGGCGCCACCAGCAGCAAGGCGACGAAGAACGGCGCGAGCAGCCACGCCGGCGCCGGCAGCGGCTCGCTGCGCGGCAGCAGCAGGCCGCCGATCAGGGCCATCGCCGCGATCGCCGACAGGAACAGCCACGCCTGCCGCTGCAGCGGCGCCAGTGCGAACTCCCGCACGCCCGCGCTCACAGGCCGGCTCCGAGCAGCGGTGCGACCACGTGGAGCACGATGTCGGCGCTGAAGTGGGCGAGGATCGCCATCTCCAGGCCGCGCTTCCAGTACAGCCAGCCGCAGGCGATGCCGACGACGGCGTTGAGCAGGATGGTACGGAACACGACGATGGCCTCCAGTCCCCAGATCTGGTGCGCCGCCGGCAGGTGGCCGACGCCGAAGAGCAGGGCCGCCAGCACCAGCGCGGCCCAGTAGGCGCCATCCGGCACGGCGGCCTTGCGCAGCCTCGCCGCGATCCAGACCAGCAGCGTCATCAGGAACAGCCGCAGCTGCAGTTCCTCGGCGATGCCGCCGTAGAACGAGGCGAGCAGGCCGTTGAGCGCGGCTTGGCCGGCGCCGGCTTCAGCCGGCGCGTGGCGCATTTCCGGCAGCGATGGATCGATGAACGCGGCGAGGGCGAGGATCAGCACGGCCGAGCCCGCGCCCTGCAGCGCCGACTGCAGCGGCCGCAAGGCGACGGCGGGCAGCGCGCGGCGATTGAGCCAATGCTGCAGCAGCGGCGCGCCGAGCCCGACCCGGTGGCCCATGCGCAGGCCCAGCAACGAGAGCATGCCGATGACCAGCGCGCCCTGCAGCGACTGCGCGACAACGAGGACGGGCAGCGGTACCGTGGCGATCGATGCCCGCGTCGTCACAGGCAGCATCTGCAGCACGTAGGGAAACACCGCCGCCACGGACAGCCCGGCGAGCACGGCCAGCAGCGCCGCGACCTTGAGGTCGTCGCCCCAGGGCATCGTCGCGGCGACGGTGGGGCTGGTTCCGGGCATGATCGTGGACATTGCGGCGATTCCCGTGTGCCTGGCCTATTGCGCCCCGGCCGATGCCGGGAGGAAATGCAGCCCCGCGACCTTGCCGTCGCCGTCGATCGCCACGGTGGCGTCGATCGCGGCGTGCCGGCGCTGGATCCGGACCACGACGACGGTGAAACCGTCCTGTTGCGAGATCCGCGGCTCGCCGCGCGATGTCACCGCGCCCGCCGCCTCGATCTGCTGCTGCACGCCCTTCAGCTGCCCGACGCCGAGCGCCGCCTTCATCTGCGCGCTGAAGTCCTGCGTCGCGGCTTCGTACTCGCCCGCGTCCAGCCGGTCGAGCACGGCGGTCGCGGTGGCGACCGGATCGTTCGCTTCCTGCGCGGATGCGGGCAGGGCGAAGGCGAATCCGATGCAGAGCGCCAGGACGACACCGCGGACGGCCGCCATTTCAGTGCGCCTTCTTGAAGACCAGGGTCGGCGACGAGACGGTCGGGGTGGCATGCACGATGTTGACCAGCTCCCAGCCCTGCTTGCCATGCTTGTCGAGTTCATCCTTCAGGGCGTCCAGCTTGAATCCGCCCATCAGGCCGGTCTTCACTTCGACGACCAGGTAGGTCCAGCGTGTGCTCATCGGTTCTCTCCCTCTCGTGCTTTCGTGCCTGTTGCGGCGAGCGCCTGCCGCGCGCCGGTTGTGACGGTGGCCACCGATGCGGGCGGCGCATGCGGTCCGGTCGCGCTTGCCCGGCGCTGGCGGCCGGCTCGGCCATTCCCCCGGCGCGCGTCGATCCGGGGGCTGCTCATGTCGCGTCTCCCTCGTCCGCCGCGGGCCGCTCGTCCTTCGGCAGCCGTCCGGTCCTGCGCAGCGCGTCGCGCAGCACGTATTCGATCTGGGCGTTGAGGCTGCGCAGTTCATCGTCGGCCCATTTCTGCGCCGCGGCCAGCACGTCGGCATTGATGCGCAGCGGATAGCCTTTCTTCCCGGCCATGGCGTCAGCGCTCCCGGTTGCCGCGGTGCAGGTGCAGGACCATCGAGGCCAGCAGCGCATTGACCGCGACGACCATGGCCACGGCGACCACCATCGTGCGTCCCTCGTGGTTGCCGGCCCAGTACAGCCCGGCCGCGCCAAGGAACATGGCCAGCGCGATCCAGGCCCAACGCAGCGCGAGGCCGCGCGCCTGCGCGCTGCCGGCGACGTGCGCGTACCGGACCGCGGCGAGCAGCGCGGGCACGCCGCCCACGGCGATCAGCAAGGGCGCGAAGGCCTGCATCGTCCGCTCAGTACAGCGTGCCGGCGTTGACGATCGGCTGCGTGCTGCGGTCGCCGCACAGCACCACCAGCAGGTTGCTGACCATCGCCGCGCGGCGCTCCTCGTCGAGCTGCACCGTGCCGCTCTTCTCCAGTTCGGCCAGCGCCATCTCGACCATGCCCACCGCGCCGGCGACGATCCGCGTGCGCGCGGCGATGATCGCGTTGGCCTGCTGCCGCTGCAGCATCGCGTGCGCGATCTCGGGCGCGTATGCGAGGTGGCTGATGCGGGCATCGACGACGTCCACGCCGGCGGCGGTCAGGCGCTCGTCGAGTTGTTCCTTCAGCCGGTCGGAGATTTCCACCGGGTGGCTGCGCAGCGAGATCTGGTCGTCCTCGTGCTGGTCGTAGGGATAGCTCGTCGCCATCGCGCGCAGCGCCGCCTCGGACTGGATGTGCACGAAGCTCTCGTAGTCGTCGACGTTGAACACCGCCTCGGCCGAATCGACCACCCGCCAGACGATCACCGCGGCGATCTCGATCGGCGAACCGTCGAGTTCGTTGACCTTGAGCTTGCCGCTCTCGAAGTTGCGCACGCGCAGCGACACCTTCTTCTTGCTGTAGAAGGGGTTGTTCCAGCGCAGGCCGTTCTCCTTCACCGTGCCGACGTACTTGCCGAACAGGCTGATGACCGCGGCCTGGTTGGGCTCGACCATGTACGCGCCGAGCATCAGGAAGGCGGCGACGACGGCCAGCAAGATGCCCGGGATCCTCCCCGGCGCACCGCCGACGACCAGCCACGCGCCCACGACGATGAGGGCCAGCAGGCCCAGCAGGACCGGGATGCCCGGCAGCGAACGGATCGGGTTCTCTTTCATGGCCTGTCTCCTCGTCCCCCATCGGACAAGGAAAAGATATCAATTTGATATCAAATTGCAAGACCGTTCATCGGCGGGCGACGGCGGGGCGATCCGGCTGCTGCGGCTGTCCTCGACCCCGGGCGATCCTCCGCCCGTCATTCACGCCGGATGGACCCGACACTCCCCGCCAGGTTTGCGGTCTGATCCCGCGTTCGCAGGGGCAGGCGCCAAGCGCCAGGGCTTGCCCCGGCTTCACCGTGCCGTCATCCCCGCGCAGGCGGGGATCCAGTGTCTTTGCCTTGAACGATGGAGGCACCGGGAGGTTTCGCTACGAATTGATCCTGCTGCGAAAGACGTTGGGTCCCCGCCTGCACGGGGACGACGGATCTGCGCGTTCCGGAGCATGTGCCGTCCTGCCGCGAGTGACGATGGCCCGGTTCCCCGACTCCCCCGGACGGCAATGCGCCTTCGCGGGAATGACGCGCGGGCGTTTGCACGGCACGATGGCGCACGACACCGAACCACCGGAGCAAGGCATGAAAGGAACCAGCGGCTACGCCGTGTTCTTCTACCCGCAGGCGCTCGAAGCGCTGGGCGAGGCGATCAAGCCCTACCTACAGGAGGGGCCGGCCGGGCCGCACGTCGCCTGCAACGAGGTCGACACGGCCGGCGGCTTCGTCGAGCTGACCCTGTTCGGCAGGACCGCGGAGGGACAGGACGTCACCCTGGAGCTGATGGTGCCGTCCGGCATGGTGCTGATGATCGTGTCGAGCCAGCAGGCCGGCAGCTTTGGTTTCCGACCGCACATGCCGGAAGCGCCCGCCGCGGCGAGCGCGCCCGGGGAAACCGGCCAGTCGCCCGCGACGACCAGTGCGCAGGAAAAGCCACCTTCGGCGGCCTGACACCCTCCGGCTTGCGATGCCGTGTCATGTCCCGCGCAGGTTCCCGGGGAAGGAACCCTCCAGCAACTGTCATTTCGAGCGCAGCGAGAAATCCGCAACGTCGATTTCCCGGGGTGCCTGGCTGCGCCCGGAATGACAATGCCGGCTTGTCCGGAGGCTCCCCAAACGCTCAGCTGCGATCGACGATCCTGTCGATCTTCCCGCCCACGAACGAAAACTCCGACCGGCCCTGCAGTTCGATGACCGTGCCCGCGGCGGGGCCATCGGGCAGGTCGACGGCAAGCCGGCCGCGGTAGGCGATATCGGCGACGGCCGAATCCGGATGGAGCGCCAGCCCGGTGATGCGCTGCTCCCGCTCGGAGAACAGCGCAACGGCCTGCTCCGCGAGCCGCCTGAATTCGTCGATGCCGCTCGCGGCCGCGGTGAGCCGCCCGCCCGAGTAGTTCTCGAAGCGGACGTCCGGCGAGAGGACGGCGAGCATGCCGTCGACGTCGAAGCCGTTGTAGGCGGCGAGGTAGCGATCCACCAGCTGCCGATGCTCGGGATTGCCCATGGTTTTCCTCCCTGTCGCCGATCCGTGGGCGGACCGAATGACCTGCTCTTCGTCAGGGCGCCAGGTCGACCCAGACGAGATGATGGTCGCTCGCCGCCGTGAGTTCCGCGTCGGGATCCCCCGGCGTCGGCCAGAACACGCCGGAACCGCGCAGGCTGAACCCGACCGACGGCAGCGCGTAGTCCAGCCGCAGGTTGCCGATCTTCGGGCCGAAGCTGCCGGTGTCGTGCGCGTGCGAACCGCGGTGCGCCGCATTCTCTCCGCCGTCGGCTGCGGCCGCGAACACGGCGCCCTCGCTGCGCGGCGTGGCGTGGCGCAGCACGCGCGGGTGTTCGAGCAGTTCGATGATGGCCTCGTGCTCGCCGGCGCCGTCGAGGGGATCGTTGTTGAGGTCGCCGAGGATCACGAAGCGCTCGCCGTCGGCCAGTCCGCCGCAGGTGCCGGCGTCGTCGCACAGCCATGGCGGCGTGCCCGATGGAAGCGGGCCCGGCGAGAGGTACTCGCGCCACAGCCGGATCTCGTCGTGGTTGCGCAGGCCGTTGCGGTTCTCCGGGCCGTCGAAGGTCGGCGGCGTGGGGTGCGAGGCCAGCATGTGGACAATGCCCAGCGGCGTGTCCACCGGCACGTCCCAGTGCGACTTCGATGACAGGCGCAGCTGTCGCCAGACCTCGTCACCATGGAACGGTTGGCCGGTGTCGGGATCGACGGGCCGGCGCGCGCCCGGCATCGCGCTCCACTTCAGCAACTGGAAGGTGCGCGCATGCGCGGCGTCGATCGGATGCCTCGACAGCAGCAGCATGCCGTATTGCCCCGGATGCAGGCCGTAGCCCCAGGCGTCGTTGCCGCGGTCGCGGCCGGCGCCGCCGATGCTGCCGCTGTTGTCGAGGTCGAGGCCGCTCTGCACGCCGGTGTTGACCGGCGCGAGGTAGCGGTACGGGTAGCGCAGGGCGTCGCCGCCGCCTGGCTGCGGCCGTTCGAGGTAGTCGCGCTGGAACAGGTCGGCGGCGCGGCCGTCGGCGTCGTAGTCGAACTCGTTGAGCAGCACGATGTCGGGGCGGACCTTCTGCAGCACCGCGGCGATGCGCCGCGCCTGCGCGTTGCCCAGTTCGAGCCGGCGGACCAGCCCGCCCGCGTCCTCGTCGTACAGCGACACGTTGTAGGTGGCGACGCGGAGCGGAGCGGTCTCGGGCATGGGCGATGGCGGGTCGGGGCGGTCGTGGACGTCGACGCGCACGCAGCCCGCCGCCAGCACGCAGGCGAGCAGGACGAGGCAGGCGGCCGGCCGGCGCAGGCGGGTCATGCGGATTCGATCGCGTCGAACGGGCGCCAGCGGCGGCCGTCGAAGCCCTCGAGCGGGCGGAAATTGCGCTTGTAGTCCATCTTGTCGTGTCCGGCGATCCAGTAGCCGAGGTAGAGGTGGCGACGGCGCTCGCGCTTCGCCCATTCGAGCTGTTTCAGGATCGACAGGGTACCGAGTCCGCGTGACGCCTGGTCGGGTTCGTAGAACGTGTAGACGGCCGACATCGCCAGCGCGTCGATGTCGGTCACCGCGACCGCTAGCAGGCGGCCGGCCTCGCGCAGTTCGAGGAAGCGCGTGTTGGCCCAGCTGCCGACGAGGAACTGGTCGAACTCGTGCGCGCCGTGGTCGTCCATGCCGCCGGCCGGATGGCGCGACTTGAGGTAGCGGCGGTACAGCGCGAGGCGTTCGTCGTCGCGGCCGGCGGGCAGCACGCGCGCCTCGATCGCGGCGTTGCGCGCGAGGTTGCGGCGCTGGCTGCGGTTGGGCGCGAACGCCTCCACCGGGATGCGCACGGCGACGCAGGCGCGGCAGTGCTGGCAGTGCGGGCGGTAGACGATGTCGCCGGAGCGGCGGAAGCCCCACTGCAGCGCCTGCGGATAGAACGCGGGCAGGCGTTCGTCGCGCGGGTCGAACACGAGGTCGCGCGCGGTGCGCTCGGGCCAGTAGCCGCAGGCGTGCTCGCCGGTGTGGAACAGCCGCAGGTTGTCGTTGTTGCCCATGCCGTTTCGACCGCCAGACCCTGTTTCGCGTTCCGCCGCCAGCATACTGCGCCCGGTCGCGCCCGGTGCGATCCGCATGTCCGCGGGCTGAACCCGGCCGCGCGCATGTCAACCCGGGGCGCGGGCGGCGCGTTGACCCCATCACGGCGGCACTGGAGCCGCATGGTGAGGACACACATGAACCACAAGACCCTGTTCACCGCGCTCGCGCTGGCCCTGGCCACCGCGGCCACGGCGATGGCCGCCGAACCTTCCGCGACGTCGCAGCGCGCGCCGAAGGCCACGCTCGACGCCAACAGCGACGGCGTGATCGATCGCGCCGAGGCGGCGAAGTTCCCGCGGCTGGCGGAGAAGTTCGACACGCTCGACAAGAACGGCGACGGCAAGCTCGACGCCAGCGAACGCCCGCAATGGAAGCACGGCCGGCACGGGCGCCGCGGCGACCACGGCGCGCGCGGCTTAGGCGGCCACGGCGGCATCGAACGCCTCGACAAGGACGGCGACGGCCGCATCAGCCGCGCCGAACTCGAGGCGGGCAAGGCGCGGCGCGGCGACCGTCCGAATCCGCTAGTCGAGAACTTCGCCGCGATCGACGCCAACAAGGACGGCTACCTCGTCCGCAGCGAGATCAATGCCTGGCACGAGAAGCAACGCCCGCTGCGCGAGGCCGAGATGCGCAAGCGCTTCGACGAGCGTTTCGCCGCGGCCGACCTCAACGGCGACGGCAAGCTCAGCCGCGTCGAGGTCGACGAGAAGATGCCGCGGATTGCCAAGAGCTTCGCGTGGCTGGACGAGAACCGCGACGGCTTCCTGAGCCGTGCGGAGCTGCAGCCGCCGAAGCGCTGATCGAAATGGTGGGAGAAGCGAGGGCCCGCGTCGCAGGACGCGGGCCTTTTCCACTTGGTTCAGGAGGGAAGCCTCCGGCTCTGCCCCAACTCCGCCCCCAAGGAGTCGTCATCCCCGCGAAAGCGGGGATCCATTTTGACTTTACGCGAAGACAAGCGACTTCAGTCGCAATGCGGCACGCAGGCATCGCGACTGAAGTCGCTCCCACACGTCAAGGGCGATATCGAGTTCAGGCGCCGAAATGCAGGTGCGCGATGATCAGCGAGCCGATGACGATGATGTTGCTCATCAGCACGCCGCTGCGACCCCAGGTGAGGCGGTAGGCCAGCAGCCGCTGCCTCGCGCCGGCCGGATCGTGCCGCGCGTCGCGCGCCATCAGCGGGTCCACCAGTCGCGGCAGCATCACCAGCAGCTGCCAGTTCATCAGCAGCAGGGCGATGGCGATGGCAACGAAGGTGTGCACCTCGTCGCGGAAGACGAGATGGGTGGCGATGATCACCGCGATCATCGCCAGCGACAGGCCCATGTAGCGGTGGATGAAGCGGTTGAGCGCGGTGCGCTCGGCGTCGTCGCCGGCGTAGCCGAGCAGGGTGCTGCGCGCGAACCAGGCCGCGACCAGGCCGCCGAGCAGGCCGCCCGAGGCGGCGCCGGCGAAGCCCAGCGCGAAGCGCGCGAACAGGCTGCCGGCGATCGACTTGGTGGCGATGCCCAGGCCCGCGGCGGCGGCCGGCTTGCTGATGCCCAGCGCGGCGGTGACGCCGACAGCGAACGCCGCCGACGGCGCGCTGGAGCGCGCGAACTCGCTGAAGCGCGCCAGCAGGTCCTCGCGCACGCTCTGGCGCGCGCGCGACAGGCGCTTGCGCACGGCGGCGTCGGACAGGCCGAGCAGCATCGCCACCTGCTTCGAACTCTGGCCCTCGCGGTAGTACAGCAGCAGGGCTTCGCGGCTTTCCTCCGGCAGCTCCGAGATCAGGTCGGCGGCGACGGCGTCGCGTTCGGCGTCGAGCGCCTGCTGCATCGGGCAGCCGTCGGGATCGGCCGCGTACTGGATCGCGAGCTCCGCCGCCTCGCCATCGAGCGGCCGGTTGCGGCCGCCGCGCAGGTGGTCGTGGGCGAGGTTGCGGGTGATCTGGCGCAGCCAGGGCAGGAAGCTGGACGGGTTCTTCAGCCGCGGCAGGTGGTGCCAGGCCGAGAGGAAGGCCTCCTGCGCGATGTCCTCGCTGGCCGGCACGTCGCGGGTGATGGCGAGTGCGACCGCGGTGACGGTGTTCTGGCTGGCAATGACGATGCGACCGTAGGCATCGCGGTCGCCGCGCACGGCGGCGGGGAGTTCGCGCTTGATCAGCAGGTCGATGGCTTCGTTGGACATCGCGGCTCGGGCGAAGGGGCTTCGGGACGTGACGCGGCGCGGTGGCCGGATGTGACCGACGCGACCATACCCGTTCAGGGCGCGCGCAACACCTGCCATTGGTCCCCGTCGCGGCGGACGTCGAGCCGTTTCGCGGCGGGATCGCCGGCATTCCGGGCCACCTCGACCTCGACGGTGCCGGAACCGGAGCCGTCGGTGCGGTAGCCGGACACCGCCACGCGCAGCCGCTCGCCTTCGGCGGGGCAGGCGGACGCCGCCACCGGGTCGAGGCCGGCTGCGCGGGCGGCGGCCAGGGCGGCGTCGGTCGGATCGGCGCCGTCGATCGACAGGCACAGCGCCGGCGACGGCACCTGCGCGTTCTCGAGCGCGGCCAGGGTCGCGGCCAGTGCGGGCGGGGTCGGGATCAGGTGGGCGGTTTCGGCGCTGGTCGCGATCTGCTGCAGGGAAGGATCGATCGGCGCCGGCACAGGCGCGGCCGGAGCCCGCTCGGGCAGGTCCCATCCGGGATTGCGGAACTGGTTGAGCCACAGCGCCAGCGCCACCGCGGCGACGATGATCAGGCCCAGGCCCATCCGCGCGCGCCGGACCGGCGACGCGGCCCGGGCCGCATGGCCGGTCGTGGGCAGGAAGCCGGTGGGCGCCGCCGGCGAGGCCTCCAGCAGCCCGGCGTCGCGCAGCAGCTGCCGGGCGCGCGGCTGGTCGTCGGAGCGGATCACCCAGACGGCCGCGCGCTCACCGGCTTCGGCTTGCTCGCGATAGCTGAAATTGCCGCGGATCGAGCTGCGGAAAGTGCGGCCGTTCTCCACCCGCACCTCGATGCCTTCGTCCGCCAGCAGTTTCGCGACGGCTTCGGCGTTCTCGACGCGGGCGCTGCTGAAGACCAGGCGCATGCGTGGTCAGTCCTTCGCCGGAACCGGACCGGCCGTGCGCGCATCGGCGACGACGCGGATCAGGCCTTCCTGCGTGGTGCTGGCCACCAGCCGCCCGTCGCGGCTGAAGACCTGGCCGCGCGCGAGGCCGCGCGAGCCCTGCGCGCTGGGGCTGTCGATCGCGTACAGCAGCCACTCGTCGGCGCGGAACGGGCGATGGAACCACAGCGCGTGGTCGAGCGAGGCCATCTGCACGTTGGGCTGGTAGTAGCTGATGCCGTGCGGGAAGGTGGTGGTGCCGAGCAGGTGGAAGTCCGAGGCGTAGGCGAGCAGCGCGCGGTGCAGCTCCGGCGCGTCGCCGACGCGCTCGCCGAGCCGGAACCAGACGTGGTTGAATGGCGGCTGCTTCGCGGGCTTGAGGTCGTCGCGCGGATGCACGTGGCGGAACTCGAACGGACCGCCGCGGTTGAGCCAGCGCTGGACCTTGGTCGGCAGCGTCGCCAGCACGTCGGCGGGAGGCGGCGCGATCGGCGGGATGTCGTCGGGATCGGGCACCTGCGGCATCGGCGGCTGGTGCTCGGCGCCGCCCTCGGCTTCCTGGAACGAGGCCGCGCAGAAGAAGATCACCTTGCCGTGCTGGATCGCGGTCACCCGGCGCACCGAGAACGTGCCGCCGTCGCGGGTGCGGTCGACGTCGTAGACGATCGGGTGCTCGACGTCGCCGGCGCGCAGGAAGTAGGCGTGCAGCGAATGCGCGGCGCGCGGTTCGGGCATCGTCGCCTGCGCCGCCGACAGCGCCTGCCCCAGCACCTGTCCGCCGAACACGTACTTGGTGCCGATGTCGCGGCTCTGGCCGCGGAACAGGTTGTCCTCGAGCCGCTCCAGCGACAGTAGTTCGATCAGTTCGGAGACGGGAGAGGTCATGGGTTGGGGCAGGCGGGCATGCCGCGATTATACGGACCCGGCATGCGGATCCCGCGCATGGCTCCCGCGAGATGGATCCTGTAGGAGCGCCTTCAGGCGCGATGCCTTTCGCGACATTCCCACACCGGGCACGAAAAGCATCGCGCCTGAAGGCGCTCCTACGGGAGGCGGTGCAGGCCGCAGGCGGCGAGGACGCGCGGCCACGGGAACAGCGGACCCGGGTCGCGCTTGCGCGCCACCCGCACGGACGGGTCGTCGCCGGCAGGCACGCGTTCGGTATCGAGGTCCTCGTGGCCGGCGATGTGCCGCAGCGCCGGCAGCTCGCGCCGCAGCTTCGCCAGCAGCCCGAGCAGGGCGTCGACCTGCGCGTCGGTGTAGCGTTCCTCCATCGCCTGGTGGTCCGCGTCGAGCCAGCGCGGGTAGCGTCCGGTGTTCACCAGTTCGATGCCGACCGAACGCGGGTTGTGGCCGCGCACGTGGTGGGCGATGCGCGTCGCGGGCACGTATTCGACCACGCTGCCGTCGCGGTCGACGTACCAGTGGCCGCTGTTGCCGGTGCCCGATGCGTCGTAGAGCACGCGCTCGCCGTACGCGCGCGCGGCGGCGAGATCGGGCAGCTCGGTGCAGTGGATCACCACCAGGTCGATCGCCTCGGGCGGCCGCGTCTCCAGCCGCGCGACATAAGGCAGGTGGTCGACGCGGATCGCGGTTTCGTCGGGCGGTGGCGACATGCGGCGATGCTAGCATTGCGCGATGGAGCTGCCGCCGCCCGGAACCGCGATGCACGCACTGATGACGCGCTTCCCGCGCGCTGGAGAAGTGCGCTGGATCGGCTTGCGCCCCGCGCGCGACGTGCCGATGCGGGAAGTCGGGGCCGTCGCGGCGACGGCCGGCGGCGGGCTCGCCGGCGACCGCTACCAGGGCGGCAGCGGCAAGCGGGGCATCACCCTGATCCAGGCCGAGCACCTGCCGGTGATCGCGGCCCTGAGCGGGCATGCCGCGGTCGCGCCCGCGACCCTGCGCCGCAACCTCGTCGTATCCGGCATTGCGCTGGCGGCGCTCAAGGGCAACCGCTTCCGCATCGGCGGCATGCTGCTGGAAGGCACCGACGCCTGCGATCCGTGTTCGCGCATGGAGGACGCGCTCGGCCCCGGTGGCTACAACGCCATGCGCGGGATGGGTGGCCTGTGCGCGCGCATCCTCGAAGGCGGCGCGCTGCGCGTCGGCGACGCGGTCGAATGGGTGGACGCATGAGCCTGCGCGGGCACTGCATCCTCTCGCACGGCTTCGAGAGCGGACCCGACGCGACCAAGGTGGCGGCGCTGGCGGAAGTCGCCGAGCGCGCCGGCTGGAGCCACGAGCGGCCCGACTACACCGACCTCGACGCGAAGCACGACGTCAGCCGCCTCGGCGACGTGCACGCGCGCGTCGAGCGCCTGCTCGCCCTGGCGCGGGCGGGCGCGGCGCGCGGTCCGCTGGTGCTCGCCGGCTCCAGTCTCGGCGCCTGGATATCCGGGCAGGTCTCGCTGCGCGTGCCGGTGCAGGGCCTGTTCCTGATGGCGCCACCGACGCGCATGGGCGACGCGCCGCCGCTGCAGGCGGCCGACGTGCCGGTATCGATCGTCCACGGCTGGCACGACGAACTGATCCCGGCGACGGCCGTCGTCGACTGGGCCGCCACGCGCAAGGCGACGCTGCTGCTGGTCGACGACGCGCATCGATTGTCGGACCACGTCGGGGCGTCGGCGGCAGCATTCGCGGCGCTGCTGTCGCGCCTGTAGCCGATGAAATTCTTCGCCAGCTGCGCGAAAGGCCTGGAATACCTGCTGGCCGATGAACTGCTCGCACTCGGCTGCGCGCGCGCGACCGCCACCACGGCGGGCGTCAACGTCGAAGGCACGCTGGTCGACGCGCAGCGCGCGGTGCTGTGGTCGCGCCTGGCCAGTCGCGTGCTCTGGCCGCTCGCGGACTACGACTGCCCGGACGAGGAAGCCCTGTATCGCGGCGCGCGCGGGCTGGCGTGGCAGGACCACCTCGACGCGACGATGACGCTGGCGGTCGACGCGCACGTGTCCGGCAGCGCGATCACGCATGCGCGCTATGCCGCGCAGAGGATCAAGGACGCGGTGGTCGATGTGCTGCGCGAAACTTCGGGCGCGCGCCCCGACGTGGACGTCGAATCGCCCGACCTGCGCCTGAACCTCGTCGTGCGCAAGGGCAGGGCGCTGCTGTCGGTCGACCTTGGCGGCGGGCCCCTGCACCGGCGCGGCTGGCGGCGGTCGCAGGGCGATGCGCCGCTGAAGGAAAACCTCGCGACCGCCGTGCTGCTGCGCGGCGGCTGGCCGAAGCTCTACGCCGAAGGCGGCGCGCTGCTCGATCCGATGTGCGGCAGCGGCACCCTGGTGATCGAAGGCGCGCTGATGGCGGCCGATGTCGCGCCGGGGCTGCTGCGGCATGGCGATGTCTTGCCGAGCCGCTGGCGCGGATTCGACGCCGATGCATGGCGCGCGCTGTTCGATGACGCCACCGCGCGCGAACGCGACGGCCGCGCCGCGCTGCGGCCGGTGTTCGATGGCAGCGATCTCGATCCGCAGGCGATCCGTGCCGCGCGCGAGAACGCGGCGGCGGCGGGGCTGCGTGATGCGATCCGCTGGGAAGTACGGCCCGTCGAACAACTCGAAGTGGATTTCCTTGCCCGTCATTCCCGCCAAAGCGGGAGGAGTTTCACAACAGCGCAAAGCGCTGGTCATCCATTTGCTCCCGGGCATTTCCCAGGAAGGGCAACAGCGAAAATGGATTCCCGCTTTCGCGGGAATGACGGAGCGGAGGATCCGGTCACCGATGGAAACATGGCTTCGGCGGCGCAATCCGCCGAAGCCGGAATCTTCCGTGGCCTAGTCGCCTGCAACCCTCCCTACGACGCCCGCCTCGCCGCCGACCCCGCGCTGTACCGCACGCTCGGCGACGCATTGAAGCGCGCGGTGCCGGAGTGGCGCGCGAGCCTGCTGTGTGGCGATCGCGAACTCGCCTTCGCCACCGGCTTGCGCGCGAAGAAGAGCTACCAGCTGTTCAACGGCGCGCTGGAATGCACGCTGATCGTCTGCGATCCGGTCCGCCCGGCCGTGCGCGAGGACGCCGTGCCGCGTGAACTGTCGGAAGGCGCGCGGATGGTCGCCAATCGCCTGCGCAAGACGCTGAAGGCATCGAAAGCCTGGCGCGAGCGCGAGGACGTCGACTGCTTCCGCGCCTACGACGCCGACATCCCCGAATACGCCGCCGCGATCGATGTCTACACCGACGCCGGGTCGCGCCAGCGCTGGCTGCACGTGCAGGAGTACGCCGCGCCGGCGGAGATCCCGGAAGCCGTCACCCGCAGGCGTTTCGGCGAACTGCTCGCCGGCGCCGCGGAGGCGCTGGACGTGCCGCGCGAGCGCATCGCGGTGAAGACCCGCGCCAAGGGCAGGGGCGGCAGCAAGTACGGCCACTTCGCCCACCGCGGCGAGTTCATGACCGTGCGCGAGGGCGCGGCCAAGCTGCGCGTGAACCTGTTCGACTACCTCGACACCGGCTTGTTCCTCGACCATCGCCCGCTGCGCCTGCGCATCGCCGAAGAGGCGCGCGGCGGACGCTTCCTCAACCTGTTCTGCTACACAGGCGCGGCGACCGTGCATGCGGCCGTCGGCGGCGCCGCGCAGACCACCAGCGTCGACCTGTCGGCGACCTATCTCGAATGGCTGGCCGACAACCTGCGCGAGAACGCGATCGGCGGCACGCGCCACCGCATCGCCCAGGCCGACGCGATGGCGTGGCTGCGCGGCGACCGCAGCGAGTACGACCTCGTCTTCTGCGACCCGCCCACCTTCTCCAACTCCGCGCGCGCCGACGATTTCGACGTGCAGCGCTCGCACGTGGAACTGCTGCGGCTGGCGGTCGCGCGGCTGGCGCCGGGCGGCGTGCTGTACTTCTCGAACAACTTCCGCCGCTTCCGGCTCGACGCCGACGCGCTGGCCGGGTTCGCGTCGGTGGAGGACATCAGCGCCGGGACGATCCCGCCGGACTTCGCCCGCAACCCGCGCATCCACCGGACCTGGCGGCTGCGGCGGAGTGGGGTGGTGGGGTGATCCGATGGTTGGATCGCTGGTCGTTGGTAGTTGGTAGTCGAGCAGCCGAACGGTGAGCGACCATGCAGCCGGGCAGATGGTCCATGCGCTGTCGGCATCGGCCCAGTGGACGGGAATATCCGATCCGTACCGCAGCACCTGCAGCCGGGACTGTCATCCCGAGCGCAGCGAGGGATCTTCTTTCCGCCGCCATGAAGACCAAGGGTTCCTCGTTGCGGTGGGGAAGACGGCAGATTTCTGGATTAAATCAGAACAATGACAGGAAAATGGCAAATATTGTTCTATTTTAGGTGGTTATTTCGAGGCGAATCGGGCGCATATTTCCGGCCAGTCCACAAAGGGGCACCACCATGAGCGCCACCGATCCCATCCGCTACGCCCGCATCGCCCGCAAGGTCCGCGGCACGCCCGCGTCCGATGGCGCCGGGGTCAAGCTGACCCGCGTCATCGGCGGCGGCGAACTGCCGGACCTCGACCCGTTCCTGCTGCTCGACGAGTTCGGCACCGACCAGCCCGAGGACTACCTCGCCGGTTTTCCCAGCCATCCGCACCGCGGCTTCGAGACCGTGACCTACATGCTCGACGGCCGCATGCGCCACAAGGACAACCACGGCAACGAGGGCCTGCTGGTCCCCGGCAGCGTGCAGTGGATGACCGCCGGCCGCGGTCTGGTGCATTCGGAAATGCCCGAGCAGGAGGAAGGCCGCATGCGCGGCTTCCAGCTGTGGGTGAACCTGCCGGCGAAGGACAAGATGACCGACCCGCGCTACCAGGAGTTCCCGCCGGAGCAACTGCCGGTGGTGACGCCGACCGAGGGCGTGACCGTGAAGCTGATCGCCGGCGAGGTCGATGGCGTGCGCGGCCCGATCGCGCAGCCGGCGACCGATCCGCTGTACCTCGATGTCGAACTCGCGCCGGGCACCGAATGGCTGTACCCGTTGCCCGACGGCCACAGCGCGTTCGCGTATGCGTTCGAGGGATCGCTCGCACTCGGCGACGGCGAAGACGCGCGCCCGCTCGCGGCCCAGGAGATGGCCGTGCTCGGCGGCGGCGACGTGCTGAAGCTGCGCGCGGACGACGGCGGCGCGCGGCTGATCCTGGTCGCCGGCCGGCCGCTGCGCGAGCCGGTCGCGCGCTACGGTCCGTTCGTGATGAACACGAAGCAGGAAATCATGCAGGCCTTCGTCGATTTCCAGGAAGGCCGGTTCTGATCGGCGCGCGCCGCGCAAGGGAACGAAAAAGCCGGGCAGTGCCCGGCTTTTTCGCGTGGGTGGCGGGCGCTCAGGCCTCGCCGACGATGTCCGGCCGCTCCGGCCCCAGCCACTTGTAGAACATGCCGCCGAGCAGGCCGCCCAGGATCGGCGCCAGCCAGAACAGCCACAGCTGCGAGACCTGCGCGCCGCCGGCGAAGATCGCGACGCCGGTCGAGCGCGCCGGGTTCACCGAGGTGTTGGTCACCGGGATGCTGATCAGGTGGATCAGCGTCAGCGCCAGGCCGATCGCGATCGGCGCGAAGCCGACCGGCGCGCGGCTGTGGGTGGCACCCATGATCACGATCAGGAAGAACGCGGTCAGCACCACTTCGCACAGGAACGCCGCCGCCATCGAATAGCCGCCCGGCGACAGCTCGCCGAAGCCGTTGCTGGCGAACGCGCCGGCGCTGCCGCCGTCGATCGCGAAACCTGCGCTACCGCTGGCGATCTGGAACAGGATGAAGGCCGCCGCCACCGCACCCAGGGTCTGCGCGACGATGTAGGGCGGCAGGTCCTTCGCCGGGAAGCGTCCGCCGGCCCACAGCCCGAAGCTCACCGCCGGATTGAAATGGCCGCCGGAAATATGCCCCAGCGCGTACGCGCCGGTCAGCACGGTGAGGCCGAACGCCAGCGCCACGCCGACGAAACCGATGCCCAGCGGATTGCCGTCGCCGCCGAAGTTGGCCGCGAGCACGGCGCTGCCGCAGCCGCCCAGGACCAGCCAGAACGTGCCGATGAACTCGGCAGAGAGCTTCTTCACCATGATGCCTTCCCCCGGCGGGTGGTCATGGGCCCGCCGCGGCGACAACGCTAGATCATCGTCCGGCGCAGTGCGTTAAGAAACCGGTGGAAGGAAGGGGCCGGCGCCGGCCGGAAGGCGCGCCGGTGGAAAGGAGGCACAGCCCGGTTGGACAACGCGCGCGATTAGGTATAGTGCCGGCGGAAATGGAGTTCATCCCCCTTGCGGAACGATGAATTACCCACGAATGTTGTTGCGGTGCAGCACTTTCCCCCATGCAGAGCTGTGACCTCGTGGTCCCTTCGCTACATGGAGCGACACCAATGAAATCGAAGTACCTGCTGTTGGCGGTCCTGCCGTGGCCGGGCCTTGCGCTCGCGCAGTCCGTCGCCGAGAACTGTCCCGAGCTGCCGGCGGGCAGCAGCCTGCACTGGGAAGCGGTGGCCGGGCCGGACTTCGTGTTCTGCAAGGCCATGCGCGAGCCGGATGGCACGCAGGCGTTCTCGGTCATGCTGCGGGCCGAGTCCGCGTTCCGGCCCGAGCGCGCGTTGCGCGAGGAGAAGGCGGTGATCGACGGGCGCAAGGTGTCCTGGTACCGCGGTGAAGTGGCCACCCAGCAGAACGTCCACGTCCGCGAAACCCTGGTCGAGCTGGGCAGGAAGAGCACTGCGCACATCGTCCTGCGCGCGGATTCCGAGACGCAGCTGGCCGAGAACCGGTGGCTGGCGGAGAACCTGCGGTTCCGCCCGGCCAGCGTCGGCGGGGACTGAGCGCGGCGAGCCGACGCAAGGCCCCGGATGGCGCGGCAACCGAGTGCGCAGTGCAAGCACCCGGTCGGGAGACGCCCCGCCCTAGTTGCTGCCGATCCACGTGTCCTGGAAACGCAGGCTTTCGGCCAGACGCTGGCTCTCGGCGCGCTGCTCCTCCGTTTCCACGCGGAGCACGATGTGCGCGTACAGATCGTCATCCAGTTCGATCTGCGCTTCGCGGACGATCGCGTCGGGCTGCAGTGCGATGTCTCCGTGGTACCAGGACACCTTGTGTCCGTCGATGACGGCTTTTCCCGCGCGGAGCGACGAGCGTTCGCGGAACGGGGGCTTGGCCCGCAGCATGACCGAGAACGCCTGCGTGCCATCCGATTCGCGCATCGCCTTGCAATAAAGGAAACCGTCGCCCTTCGTCACTTCCCAGGCCAGGTTCCCATCGACGGGCAGGTCCGGGCACCTCGGCGCGGACTGCGCGAGCGCAGGGAACGGCAGCAGCATCGCAAGCAATAGCCAGTCTCTCGCTTTCATGGGGGAGTTTCCGCGCAAGGCTCCAGAGAACCCTGCCATGCACCCGGGCATGATGCAATGCACAAAACATGACGCGCATCATCTTTCCGGCAACGGGACGAACCTCGTCCGTTCCCGGTCGGGCCTGTTGATCCAGTCAGCAAATGGCAGGGGGGCCTTCAGGCGATCGCTTGCACGGCCCCGTCGAAAGCCTGTTCGCGGATGAAACCGCTCCTGCAAACAAGGACCGGAGCGACGACATTTCGCGAGCCAGCCCGGCTTGCCGGGTTCTCTTTCGGGGACGATACGAAGTGCCGCGCGCAGGTGGCCGTGCGCGTCGAGCGGTTCGCGTCGAACGCGATCGATTCCATTTGGCGGATCCCCCGTGGACTCCCCGCCTCCGGACATTGCTACGCGAATGAGTATGGCGCAACGCACGAGAACTTGATCCGCATCATCTTTCCGGCAGCGGGATGAACTCCGTTTCGCCCTCGATCGCACCGAAACGGCCGTCCAGCCAGTCCCGCTTGGCCTGCTCGATGCGGTCCTTCGACGACGATACGAAGTTCCACCACAGGTGGCGCGGCGCGTCGAGCGGTTCGCCGCCGAACAGGATCGCCTTGACCGGGGTCTTCGCGCGCAGGATCGCCGGCGAGCCCGCGTCCGGCAGCACGAGGTGGCGCCCGGGGATGTCGGCGCCGTCGAGCTGCGCGTCGCCGTCGAGGACGTAGAGCGCGCGCTCGGCATGGCTGGCGTCGATCGCGATCTCGGCGTCGGCGTCGAGGTCGATGGCGACGTTCAGCGTGTCGGTGAACACGCGCACCGGAGATTCCTCGCCGTAGGCGCGGCCGGCGATGACGCGAAGGGTCGCGCCCCGGCGCTCGAACCGGGGCAGGGAAGCGGCGGCGTGGTGGTGGAAGGCGGGGTCGGTCTCCTCGTGCCGCTTCGGCAGCGCCACCCAGGTCTGCATGCCGTGCAGCGGCTGCTCGCCTTCGCGCAGCTCCGCCGGCGTGCGCTCGGAGTGGGCGATGCCGCGGCCCGCGGTCATCCAGTTGACGTCGCCCGGGTTGATGTCCTGCAGCGAGCCGAGCGTGTCGCGGTGGCGGATCGTGCCCGACCACAGGAAGGTCACCGTGGCCAGGCCGATGTGCGGGTGCGGGCGTACGTCGACGCCGACGCCGGGCTCGAACACCGCCGGCCCCATGTGGTCGACGAACACGAACGGGCCGACGCTGCGCGCCTGGATCGTCGGCACGGCGCGGCGCACCACGAGGTTGCCGATGTCGTGCTCGCGCGGGGGAATGATCGTGGTCATGGCGGGCTCCCGATGGCTGGCTGTGCGCAGGATTGCACGTCCGCCGCGTCCGGGGTGTCGATGGCGGGAAACGGACCGTTCCGCGCCGCGCTTCGTTTCGCTCTGCCCCCTCCTCCGCGCGAAGCGCGGGGGAGGGTTGGGATGGGGGGCGCTCTGGCTTTTGCCGTTCTCCGGTCTTGCAGGCAAAAGCAACAGCAAAAGCGCCCCCCCTCTCAACCTCCCCCCGCCTGCTTCGCAGGCGGGGGGAGGGGCTATCAGCCGTCGCCGGAATCCGGCGCGTCCGTCGCCATGTCCACCGCGCCGCGCCGCGAGGCGATGCGGTCGGCGAGCCGGGTCGGTTCCGGCAGGCGGTAGGTCGTGGTGTAGCGCATCACCAGCTCCGGCGCACCGGCCATCGACACGCGATGGCCGGGCGAGACCACCAGCGGGTTGCAGCGGACCTTGCTGCGCAGCAGCCAGCCGATCTGCTGGCCCTTGTGCCGGAGCGGCGTGAACGCGCCGCGCATGTCGTGCAGGGCGGTGGACGAGCTGCCGACGAGGATCTTCTTCGCCACGCCGATGCTGGGCAGGCCGGTGGCCACGCCGAAATGCGCGGCGATGCCCAGCCGTCGCGGATGGGCGATGCCGTGCCCGTCGACGAAGGCGAGATCGGGCGCGCGCGGCAGCCGTTCCAGGGCCTGCAGCAGGGCCGGGAGCTCGCGGAAGCTCAGCAGGCCGGGCACGTAGGGCATGGACGTGGGCACGCGCACGATTTCGCAGGCGACAGCCTGCAGCGTGCGCGCGTCCAGCAGCACCGCCGCGGCGCGGGTCACCGTGCCCTCGTCCTCGAAGCCGACGTCGAAGCCGCCGATCCAGCGCGGCGGGTCCGGGAATCCGTCGCGCAGGACCACCCTGGCCGCCAGTTCCCCCTGGACGCGGCGCGCGTCGCCGATGCTGCCGTCCCAGTCGCCGAAGGTGGCGCTCATGGCGCGTGCGCGGGCGCGCCGAAGCGCGTCACCTGCAGCCGCGCGCTGCCGTCGGCGGCGACATGGACCGTGCTGAGGCGGTCGTACTCGGTTTCCGGCATCGGTGCGGCTTCGCAGCCGCACAGTGCGGCGACGATGTCCGGCACGGTGTTGCTGTGGCCGGCGACGAGCACGGTGCCGCGTGGATGGGCCGCCTTGAGTCGCGCCGCGAACTCGTGGGCCGGGAGCTTCGCGTCGTAGGTTTCGGCGTCGATGCGGTGCGCGGTGGCGATCGGCTCCACGGTTTGCCGGGTGCGCCGGTAGTCGGTGGTGTAGATGGCGGTGATGTCGTCGCCGGCGAGGCGCTGCGCGAGTTGCCGCGCGCGTTCGATGCCCGCCGCGCTAAGGTCGGGATCGCGTTCGGTGTCGCTGGTCTTCTCGCCGTGGCGCACGACGATGAAGGTGGCGCCGGCCGCGTCGCCGGACGACGGCGTCCCCGCGCAGGCGGGAAGCAGGAGGGCGGCGAGCAGCGGAAGCAGGAGGCGTCTGGTCATGCCGACATTGTGCGCGATCGGCGCGCCCGCGATGCGCAGGCGGCCGCCCGAGGTTATTTCTTCGGATGCCATCTGTCGTCGTCGCCCTTCTCGTACTTCTCCTTCACCGCTGCCCAGGCGACGCGGTGCGCGGTTTCCTCGCGGCTGGCGTCACCGCGGCGATCGTCGGGATCCTTGTACTGGTCCCAGGCGCTGTTGAAAGCTTCCTTGTAGATCTCCTGCGCGTGTTTCGGCACGTTGTCGCGGACGGAATCGGGCAGGTCGCCGAGGCTGGCATAGGACATCGTCGTGCTCCGTACGGGCCTTCGACGCTACCCCGGCGCGGGTGACCGCGCGGTGAGGTGGACGTAAACGTCGCAGCAAGGAATCTCCGGAGAAGTCCGGACAACAGCCGTCATCCCCGCGAAGGCGGGGATCCAGTGTCTTTGCGTTCAAGAATTTGAAGACGCCGGGTCCCCGCCTTCGCGGGGATGACGATCTGGTCGAGATTCCTTCAAACCCTCCGTTCGGCGCTAGGCGCCAGCGCGATCAGCAATCCGCGCGCGGCCTTGAGCCGCGTGTCGAAATCGGGCAGGTCCAGCGTGATGCGCAGCTTGTCCGGGCCGTCCATGCGGTAGTGCTTCGGCTGGCCCTGGATCAGGCGGATCACGGCCATCGGGTCGACGTCGGGTTTCTCGACGAACTGCAGGCGTCCGCCGGTCCCGCCGAGATCGAGCTTGCGGATGCCGAGCGCGGTCGCCTGCAGCTTGAGCTCGGCGATCGCGAACAGGTGCTTGCCCGGATCGGGCAGCAGGCCGAAGCGGTCGATCATCTCCACCTGCAGTTCGCGCAGCTCCTCGGTATCGCGCGCGGAGCTGATGCGCTTGTACAGCGTCAGGCGCGTGTGCACGTCGGGCAGGTAGTCGTCGGGGATCAGCGCCGGGACGTGCAGCTCCACCTCGGCGCCGCGGTGCATCGGCTCGTCGATGTCCGGCAGCTTGCCCTGCTTGATCGAGCGCACCGCGCGCTCCAGCAGTTCGGTGTACAGGCTGAAGCCGACCTCGGCCATCTGCCCGCTCTGGTCCTCGCCGAGCAGCTCGCCGGCGCCGCGGATCTCCAGGTCGTGCGTGGCCAGGGTGAAGCCGGCGCCGAGCTCGTCCATCGAGGCGATCGCCTCCAGCCGCTTCTGCGCGTCGCCGGTGATCGAGCGCCGGTCGGGGATCACGAGGTAGGCGTAGGCGCGGTGGTGCGAACGGCCCACGCGGCCCCGCAGCTGGTGCAGCTGGGCGAGGCCGAACCTGTCGGCGCGGTTGATGATGATGGTGTTGGCGTTGGGGATGTCGATGCCCGACTCGATGATGGTCGTGCACAGCAGCACGTTGAAGCGCTGCTTGTGGAAGTCGAGCATCACCTTCTCCAGCTCGCGCTCGGGCATCTGGCCGTGGGCGATGCCGATGCGCGCGTCCGGCACCAGTTCCTCGAGCTGGCGCTGCATGCGGCCGATGCTCTCGACGTCGTTGTGCAGGAAGTACACCTGGCCGCCGCGCGAGAGCTCGCGCTGGAAGGCCTCGCGCAGCTGCGCATCGTCCCAGGCGGCGATGAAGGTCTGCACCGCCAGCCGGTGCGCGGGCGGGGTGGCGATGATCGACAGGTCGCGCAGCCCGGCCATGGCCATGTTGAGCGTGCGCGGGATCGGCGTAGCGGTGAGCGTGAGCAGGTGCACGTTGGCGCGCAGCGCCTTGAGCGCCTCCTTCTGGCGCACGCCGAAGCGCTGCTCCTCGTCGACGATCACCAGCCCCAGGTCCTTGAACTTCACGTCCGGCTGCAGCAGCCGGTGGGTGCCGACGATGACGTCGAGCGTGCCGTCGGCGATCCTGCCGATCTCGGCCTTGATCTCCTTGGTGCTCTTGAAGCGCGACAGCACCTCCACGCGCAGCGGCCAGTCGGCGAAGCGGTCGGCCATCGTGCGGTAGTGCTGCTCGGCCAGCAGCGTGGTCGGCACCAGCACCGCGACCTGCCGGCCTGCGGCGGCGGCGACGAACGCGGCGCGCACGGCGACCTCGGTCTTGCCGAAGCCCACGTCGCCGCAGACCACCCGGTCCATCGGCTGGCTGCTGCCCAGGTCGCGGATCACCGCCTCGATCGCGGCGTGCTGGTCGGGGGTCTCCTCGAACGGGAACGCTGCCGCGAACGGCTCGTACATCGCGCGGTCCACCGGCAGCGCCAGCCCGGCGCGGGCCATGCGCCGGGCCTGGATCTCCAGCAGTTCGGCGGCGACGTCGCGGACCTTCTCCGCGGCCTTGCGCTTGGCCTTGGTCCACTGCTCGCCGCCGAGCGAATGCAGCGGCGCGGTTTCCGGCGAGGCGCCGGAGTAGCGGTTGACCAGGTGCAGCTGCGCGACCGGCACGTACAGGCGGTCGCCCTTGGCGTACTCGATGTCGAGGTATTCGCCGGGCTGGCCGCCGGCGTCGAGCGTGACCAGGCCGCGGTAGCGGCCGACGCCATGGTCCTCGTGCACGATCGGCGCGCCTTCGGTGAGCTCGCCGAGGTCGCGGATGATGGCCTCTGGTTCGCGTCCCGCGCGCTTGCGCCGGTGCGGCTGCGAGGCGCGCTCGGGGAACAGCTGGCGTTCGGTGAGGATTGCGATGCGCGGATCGTCGAGCGCGAAGCCGTCGTCGAGTGGTGCGACGGCGATCGCAAACGACGGGGACCGGGAAGGAGGCGCCGATCCGGTCCCCGGTCCCCGGTCCCCGGTCCCCAGGAAAGCGGGGAAGTCGGAGAGGACCTCCGGCTTCAGCCCCGCCGCATCCAGCATCTCCAGCAGCGCCTCGCGACGCCCGGCCGAATCGGCGGCGATCAGCGTGCGGCCGCCGTAGTTCGACAGGAACGACTTCAGCGCCGCGCCCGCTTCGCTGTCGCGCGCCGACAGCGGCAGCGCCGGTGCCGGCTGGTCGCCGAGCGGCTGCGCCTGCGCGTGGCGCGCGTGCGCGGCGCCGCAGAGTTCGATCCGGCTGCCGGCGTTCAGGCGCTCGCGCAGCGCGTCCGGCGACAGCCACAGTTCGGCCGGCGGCAGGATCGGACGCTCGATGTCGTGGCGCAGCTGCTCGTAGCGATCGGCGGCCTGCTTCCAGAAATGGTCTGCGGCCTCCAGCGCGCCTTCGTCCACCAGCGGCAGCGTGTCCGGGGCGAGGTAGTCGAACAGCGTCGCGGTCTTTTCGAAGAACAGCGGCAGGTAGTACTCGATGCCGGCCGGCGCGATTCCCGCCCGCAGGTCCTGCACCAGCGCGCTGCGGCGCGTGTCGATGTCGAAGCGCTCGCGCAGGGCGTCGAGCGCGCTGCCGAGCGAGTCCTCGTCCATCGGCACCTCGCGGCCGGGCAGCATCCGCACCGCGTCGACCTTGTCGAGCGAACGCTGCGTCTCCGGGTCGAAGGCGCGGATCGTCTCGATGCTGTCGTCGAACAGCTCGACGCGGAACGGCTGCGAAGCGCCCATCGGGTAGACGTCGAGCAGCCCGCCGCGCACCGCGAAATCGCCCGGGTCGAAGACCTGCGGCACGTTGCGGTAGCCGGCGCTTTCGAGGCGGCGCTTCTCTGTGTCGAGGTCCAGGGTCTGCCCGACGCGCACGTCGAACGCACTGCCGACCGCGTAGCGCAGCGGCGGCAGCCGCTGCAGCAGGGTCTGCACCGGCACGATGACGATCGCCGACTGCCTGAGCGAGGGCAGCCGCAGCAGGGTGGCCAGGCGCTGCGAGACGATGTCCGGATGCGGGCTGAAGCGGTCCCAGGGCAGGGTTTCCCAGTCCGGGAACACCACCACCGGCAGCGCGCCGTCGGTGTCCAGCAGGGTGTGCAGGTCGGCCTCGAGCTGGTGCGCGGCATGGTTGTCGCGCGCGACCAGCAGCAGCGGGGCGCCGTGCGCGCTCGCGGCGCGCGCGGCATGCCAGGCCAGCGCGCTGCGGCTGGCGGGCGCGCGCCACCAGGCGCGTGGCTGGCCGGGCCGCGGCAGCGGCGGGGCGGAAAGGGGTTCTGCGGGCATCGATCCTGGATCCGGAAAAGCATGATCGCGCCGGCAACGGGGTTGCCAGCGTGCGGAAGCGGCGATTTTACCTTGGGAGGTTCAAGCCAAGGGCCGTCATTGGTCTTGGGGGAGACCCCCGGCTTTGCCGGGGGACCCACCATGGTTTGACCTTTACCGCGGTTTTTTGGGGAGTAAGAGTCTGTAGGGTCAATCGGATCAACACTGGTTCGTCATTCCCGCGAAGCGCTTCACAACAGTCAAAGGCTGGTCAAGCGGGGATCCAGTGTCTTGGCGTAAAGCCAAATGGCCCCCCGCTTTCGCGTGGATGACGAAGGCTTTTGCTCTTGCGATCGCGGGAAGGCCCCTTTGAGGGGCCAGCGATCGTTAAAGCCCCCGGCTTTGCCGGGGGATACTTGCTCCCGCGAAGGCGGGAAATGCTTCTCAACAGCCGAATGGCTGGTCATCCAGTGGCTTCAGGCTCTGAAGCAAAGACGCTGGGTCCCCGCCTTCGCGGGGATGACGGACGTGTCAAAGGTTTCCTTGCATGCGCCGGCGCACCGCAGCTTCAGGCGTCGTCGTTGCGCAGCCACTGCAGGCGATGCGATCCACCCGCGGGCGCCAGCCCCGCCTGCAGTACCGGAAGCAGCGCGGCCAGCGTCTGCTCGAAGCGCCACGGCGGATTGCACAGCAGCAGGCCGCTGCCGTTCATGCGCAGGGCCGATTCCTCGGCGCGGATCATGAGTTCCGCGCACAGCACGCCCTTCGCCGGCAGGTGCGCGGCGCGACGCAGGAACGGCTGCAGCGTCGCGCGCTGCTTGATCGGGTACCACAGCGCGAACATGCCCTGCGGCCAGCGTTCCAGCCCGAGGCGCAGGGCGGCCAGGATCGGATCGAACTCCGCGCGCTGCGCCTCATAGGGCGGGTCGATCAGGACCAGGCCCCGGTTGATCCGGGTGGTGCCGGACTTCGGCGGCAGCAGGGCGCCGATCGCGGCGTAACCATCGCGCTGGTGCACGGCGACGCGCGGGTCGTCGGCAAAGCTGCGCTTCAGCGTCGCGGCCTCGTCCGGCTGCAGTTCGCAGCAGGCGATCCTGTCCTGCTCGCGCAGGGCGTGCGCCAGCAGCCATGGCGAACCGGGATAGGCAGCGGCGCCATGCCGTGTGCGGCAGGCGGTGATCGCGTCACGGTAGCGGGCCAGCACCGGGGTGTTGCCGGCGCGCCGCAGGAGCGCCAGCACGCCTTCCCCGGCTTCGCCGGTCCTGCTGGCGGCATCGTCGTCCAGCCGGTACAGGCCGCGACCGGCATGGGTGTCGAGCGCGAAGCAGGCCGCCGGCTTCGCCGCCAGCGCATCGCACAGCGCCAGCAGCACGGTGTGCTTGAGGACGTCGGCGTGGTTGCCGGCGTGGAAGGCGTGGCGGTAGTTCATTGGGGCCGGGAATCGGGAATCGGGAATGGGAACAGCCTAAATGTTTGTCGTCCCGAATGTCTGTCATCCCGAGCGCAGCGACCCCAAATGTTTGTCATTCCGAGCGCAGCGAGGGATCTGCCTTTGCCCGGACGAAAAGCAGATCCCTCGCTGCGCTCGGGATGACAAACCGTTACGCTTCTCCCGATTCCCGATTCCCGATTCCCGATTCCCGATTCCCGATTCCCGAATGTCCCGCATCCTGCTGGTCGAAGACGAAACCGCGATCGCCGAGACCGTGCTGTACGCGCTGCGCGAGGAAGGGCACGGGGCGACGCACTGCCTGACCGCGGGCGATGCGCTGGCCGCGGCGTCGCGGGAGGCCTTCGATCTCGCGATCCTCGACGTCGGCCTGCCGGACCTGGGCGGCTTCGCGCTGTGCCGGCAGCTGCGCGCCGGTCGCGACCTGCCGGTGATCTTCCTCACGGCGCGGCAGGAGGAGGCCGACCGCATCCTCGGCTTCGAGCTGGGCGCCGACGACTACGTGCCCAAGCCGTTCTCGCCGCGCGAACTCGTCGCCCGCGTGCGCGCGGTATTGCGGCGCGCGCAGCCGGCGGCAGCCGACGAAACGCACCAGGGCCCGACCGCGCCGGGTTTCGAACACGACAGCGAGGGCATGCGCGTGCGCTACCGCGGCCGCCTGCTGGAGCTGACCCGCTACGAGTACGGCCTGCTCGCGGCGCTGCTGGCGCGGCCGGGGGCGGTGCTGAGCCGCGCGCAGCTGATGGACCGCGTCTGGGGCGACGCGCTCGAGACCGGCGACCGCACCATCGACACCCACGTCAAGACGCTGCGTGCGAAGCTGCACGCGATTGCGCCCGACGCCGATCCGATCCGCACCCACCGCGGCCTCGGCTATTCGATCGACACCGCCTGATTCGCGCGCATGAAGATCGGCCTGCGCATCCTGCTCGGCTACTTTCTGATCGTCGCGATCGCCGGCATCCTGCTGATGCGCGTGTTCGTGCAGGAGGTGAAGCCGGGCGTGCGTCAGGCGATGGAGGACACGCTGGCCGACACCGCCAACGTGCTGGCAGAACTGGCGGCCGACGACATGCTCGCCGGACGCATCGGCGACGGCCGCTTCGCCGCGCGCATCGCCGACCTGCGCCAGCGCGAGCTCGGCGCGCGGATCTGGAATTTCGACAAGGATGCGGTGAGTTACCGCATCACCGTCACCGATGCGAACGGGATCGTGGCCTACGACTCGGCCGGACTCGACTTGGGCCGCGACAACTCGCGCTGGAACGATGTCTACCGCACGCTGCGCGGCGAATACGGCGCGCGCTCTACGCGCAGCGACCCGGACGACGACTCCTCTTCGGTGATGTACGTGGCCGCGCCGATCCTCGACGACGCGGGCGGCATCATCGGCGTGCTCACCGTCTCCAAGCCCAATCGCACCATCGAGCCCTTCATCCTGCGCAGCGAGCGCATCGTGCGGCGCTGGGGGCTGGTGCTGCTCGGCGCGGCGCTGGGCATCGGCCTGCTCGCGGCGTGGTGGCTGTCGCGGCAACTGGGCGGGCTGCAGCGCTATGCGCGCGCGGTGACCGAGGGCGAGCGCGCGAGCCTGCCGCGCTCGGCCGGCGAATTCCGCGACCTCGGCCTGGCGCTGGAGACGATGCGCGACCGGCTCGAGGGCAAGCAGTACGTCGAGCGCTACGTCCACGACCTGACGCACGAACTGAAGTCGCCGCTGACCGCGATCCGCGGCGCGGCGGAACTGCTGGAAGGCCCGCTGCCCGAGGCCGACCGACTGCGCTTCGTCGGCACCATCCGCGCGCAGGGCGAGCGGTTGACGCAGACGATCGACAAGCTGCTGGCGCTGGCGGCGGTCGAGCACCGGCAGCGGATAGAACAGCCGGAGGATATCGACGCAGCGGAGGTGGCGGCGGAGGCGGTCGCCGATGCCACGGTCCGGGCGGCCGACGCGGGCGTGCGCATCGAGACGCGCATCGACGCTTCGCTGCCGCCGCTGCGCGGCGACCGGTTCCTGCTGCGGCAGATGCTCGGCAACCTGCTCGACAACGCCATCGATTTCTCGCCGGAAGGCGGCGTGGTCTCGCTCGTGGCCGACGCCGGGGGAGAGGGGCTGCGCTTCGAGGTGTCCGACGAAGGCCCCGGCGTGCCGGACTACGCGATCGAGCGCGTCTTCGAGCGCTTCTACTCGCTGCCGCGCCCGCGCACGCAGGCGCGCAGCAGCGGACTCGGCCTGGGCTTCGTGCGCGAGGTCGCCGCGCTGCACGGCGGCGAGGCGGTGCTGCGCAACCGGCCGGAAGGCGGCGCCGCCGCCAGCGTGTGGTTGCCAGTGGGTTGACCGCCGGTCGCCCGCTGCTTTGTCGTCATTCCGGCGCAAGCCGGGTTCCATCTTGATCTTCCATTCGCCCCGAATGGCGACAGCCAATGGATCCCGGCTTGCGCCGGGATGACGGGTAGACGTTGTTCCGTAGAGAAAGGGATCCGGGGGCATGGCGAACGGGCCGGGGTGAGCGAAGCGAACCAGGATGCCCGGGCGACGATGTGGTGCGAACTGTCATCCCGACCGCAGGGAGGGATCGCCAACGGCGTCGGGCTGCTCCAGGCCTCAGCGTGCTTCAGCCCGTGTGTTCCATCGCGACCGGAGATCCCTCCCTGCGGTCGGGATGACAATTGGAGGGACGGCCGGGATGACAACTGGAGGGAGTCCGGCCCTCGCTGGAGCGATGCCCGTTGCTTCACCCACGCTTCACCGTTTCCCCATCGTCCCCTCGCATGCGCTGCCCATCCTGCGGGCCGACATCCCGGATGAGGAGGCGGTGCGATGCGACTGTGGCTGAAGATCCTGATGGTGCTGGGCATGACCCTGGCGATCCTGGTTCCCCTGCTGCTGATCCGCGGGGTGATCCACGACCGCGAGGCCTACCGGCGCGACGCGGTGCGCGAGATCGCGCGCAGCGAGGCCGCCGCGCAGGGCATCGCCGGCCCGGTGCTGGTGGTGCCGTGGACCGAGACGGTCGAGGTCGAGGAGAAGAACAGCGCCGGCGAGGTGGTCCGCAAGGTCAGGCGCGACGGCGAAAGCGGCGAGTGGCTGTTCTTCCCCGAAACGATGGCGCTCGAGGGCACGATGAAGCCCTATACGCGCCGGCGCGGCCTGCACGAAGTGCGGATGTACACGCTCTCGGGGCAGCTGGCGGCGGACTTCGAGGCGCAGATCCCGCGCGACGCCGATCCGGAGCTGCCGCGCAAGATCGGCCGTCCGTGGCTCAGCTACGGCATCGCCGACGTGCGCGGACTGCGCGGTTCGCCGCGGCTGCAGGTCGACGGCGCGGACGCTGCGCTGCTACAGGGCCATGGCCATCGCGACCAGCCCGGCGTGCACGTGCGGCTGGCGCCGCCGGTGGCCGGCGGCATGGTGTCGCTGAAGACACGGCTGGATTTCGAGCTTGCCGGCGCGGAAGCGCTCGCGGTCGCGCCGCTGGCGACGCACAACCGGATCGCGATCGCCTCGCCGTGGCCGCACCCGCTGTTCAACGGCGCCTTCCTGCCGGGCCAGCGCAGCATCGACGGCAACGGCTTCAAGGCGATCTGGGAGGTCTCCTCGCTCGCCACCAATGCCCAGCACCAGTACCGGACCGGCAGCGGACTGTCGTCGGCGTCGGTGGCGGCGATCCGCGATGGCATGGGCAACGAGGGCGTCGATGCGATCGGCGTGTCGCTGGTGGAGCCGGTCGATGCCTATTCGCAGGCCGACCGCGCCAGCAAGTACGGCATCCTGTTCGTGCTGCTGACCTTCGTCGGTTTCTTCATGTTCGAGCTGATCAAGCAGTTGCGCATCCACCCGATCCAGTACGGGCTGGTGGGCCTGGCGCTGGCGATCTTCTTCCTGCTGCTGGTGAGCCTGTCGGAGCACGTCGCGTTCGGCTGGGCCTATCTCGTCGCCAGCGTCGCCTGCATCGGGTTGCTCGGCTTCTACCTCTCGCACGTGCTGCGCAGCCGCGCCCGCGGCATCGGATTCGCGGCGATGCTGGCGACGCTGTACGCGGCGCTCTACGGTTTGCTGGTGTCGGAGGACAACGCGCTGGTGCTCGGCGCCGGCCTGCTGTTCCTGATCCTGGCGGCGATCATGGTGGTCACGCGCAAGGTCGACTGGTACCAGCTGTCGGCGCGCACGGGTGACGCGCGCGGTTGAGCGTCGGCTGGGTGGCCCCCACCCCGGCCCTCCCCGCAAGCGGGGGAGCGAGTAGAAGCGGTCGCTCTTGGCTCCCTCCTCCGCTTGCGGGGGAGGGTTGGGGTGGGGGCAAGCGCAGGGAAACCGGACCATCGATACGCTCTAGAATCACGAGATGGAAAACGACAGCGCCATCGCCATCCGCAGCCTGACCGGCGAAAGCGCGCGGCGGCATCTCGACGATGTCGCCGCGCTGCGCATCGCGGTCTTCCGCGATTGGCCCTACCTCTACGCCGGCGACATGCGATACGAGCGCGAATATCTCGCCGCGTACGCTGCTTCGCCGCGCAGCGTGTTCGTGCTGGCGTTCGACGGCGACCGCGTGGTCGGCGCATCCACCGGCATCCCGCTGGCGGAAGATGCGCCCGCCTTCCAGGCGCCGTTCCTCGCGCAGGGTATCGACGCGGGCAAGGTGTTCTACTTCGGCGAGTCGGTGCTGCTGCCGGCCTGGCGCGGCCGCGGCATCGGCCACGCCTTCTTCGACGGGCGCGAGGCGCATGCGCGCGCGCTGGACGGGTTCGAATGGACCGCGTTCGCCGCGGTCGACCGCGACGATGCCGACCCGCGCAGGCCCGGCGGCCATCGCGGCAACGAGGCGTTCTGGTCGAAGCGCGGCTATGCACGCCAGCCGGAGCTGGCGATGGAACTGGACTGGAACGAAGTGGACGTCGGCGAGGCCCGGCACGCTTTGACGTTCTGGACGCGTGCGCTGGGCGATACCGCATGAGGATCGCGGCGGCGAAGTACGCGATCGGGCGGCCGGCATCGTTCGCCGCGTTCGCCGATCGCCAGCGGCGCCTGCTCGAAGGCGTCGCCGCGCAGGGCGCGGGCATCGCCGTGCTGCCCGAATACCTGTCGCTGGAGCTGGGCGCGACCTTCGACGATGCCACCGCCGGCGACCTGCACGCCTCGCTGGCCGCGATCCAGGGCTATCGCGACGACTGGATCGCGCTGTTCTCCGGCATTGCGCGCGACACCGGCATGACGATCGCCGCCGGTACCTTCCTGCTCGGGATCGGCAAAGGCCGCTACCGCAACCGCGCCGACCTGCTGCTGCCCGGCGGCGGCCATGCCTGGCAGGACAAGCTGCAGCTGACCGGCTTCGAGAGGCAGGCCGGCGTCATCGACGGCGGCGACGCGCTGAAGGTGTTCGACGCCGGCGACCTGCGCTTCGGCGTCGCGGTCTGCTACGACATCGAGTTCCCGCTGCCGGTGCGCGCGCAGTACGAGGCCGGCGCGCGGCTGCTGCTGGTGCCCAGCTGCACCGACACCGCCGCGGGCGCGACGCGGGTGCGCACCGGCTGCCTCGCGCGTGCGCTGGAAAACCGCTGCTTCGTGGTGCAGTCGGTGACCGCCGGCGAGGCGCCGTGGAGCCCGGCGCTCGACATCAACACCGGCGAGGCGGCGATATTCGCGCCGATGGACGCCGGATTTCCCGCCGACGGCATCGTGGCGCGCACGCAGGGCGAGGAGGCGTGGGCGATCGCGGAGATCGACCTGGCCGCGCTGGAGGCCTCGCGTGCATCCGCACAGGTCGCGAACGACCGCGACTGGCGCGGACAGCTGCTGCCTTCCCTCACCACCGCAAAGGTCGAACCCGTGGGAGCGCCTTCAGGCGCGATCCCCGGAGAATCCGACGCAAGGCATCGCGCCTGAAGGCGCTCCTACGGCATGATTGCGAAGACAATCGGGACCGCGCCCGCGGCCACGATCGACAGGCCGGCCAGCGCACCGCCGATCGCGGTCGCCGCCAGCACGTCGCTGGGATAGTGCAGGCCCAGCACGACCCGCGATGCCGCCACGCTCGCCGTGAACGGCAGCAGCAGCCAGGCCAGCCCCGGATAGTGCGCGAGCGCGACCACGGTGAACGCCACCGCGTGCAGGGTGTGGCCGGACGGAAAACTGAACTCGTCCAGCGGCGCCACCCAGGCGCGGATGCGCCCGTCGGCCGCGAACGGTCTCGGACGTTTCGTCCAGCGCTTGAGCCCCTTGTACAGCGTCAGCGCCGCGACGCCGGTGATGGCAAGGTGCGCGCTCGCGGCGAGGCCGTTCCAGCCGTCGAACACGATCAGCATCGACATCAGCCCGTACCAGAACACGCCGTCGCCGAGCCGGCTCACCGCCGCGAAATAGCGGCGGATGCCGAGCCGCGCGCCCGCGCGGTTGGCGCGCAGGCACCAACCCGAATCGTTCTGGGACCACCAGCTGGCGCTTGCCCTAGGCTGCGGCGCGGTCGACATGGACCATGCCCTCCATGCCCAGTCCGGCCAGCAGCCGGTCGAAGTCCTCGGCGACGCGCTGCGGCGACAGCCCCAGCACCGATTCGCGCGCGGCCCCGCCCATCGCCCGCATCGCATCGTCGTCGCCGCCGATGCGGACCACGGCGGCCAGGAAGGCGGCCTCGTCGTCGGGCGCGATGGCGGCGCCGTGCAAGCCGTCGCGCAGGTGCTCGCGCGCCGCGCCGTAGTCGTAGGCGACGACCGGAACGCCGCTGGCCATCGCTTCCAGGGTGACGTTGCCGAAGGTTTCGGTGCGGCTCGGGAACACGAACAGGTCGGCGCTGGCGAACAGCCGGGCCAGCGCCTCGCCGCGCAGCACGCCGGTGAAGACGAAGTCCGGGTTCTGGCGCTGCAGGATCTCGCGCATCGGCCCGTCGCCGACCCACACGTAGCGCGCATCCGGCCGCCGCGCCTGCAGCATGCGGAACGCGCGCACCGCGAGCGAGAGGTTCTTTTCGGCGGCGATCCGGCCGACGTAGACGAGCATCGGCGATGCTTCGCCGATGCCGAGTTCCGCGCGCAGGGTGGCATCGCGCCGCGCCGGGTCGAACAGCTGCGTGTCCACCGCGCGCGGCAATCGCCGCACGCGTTTGAACCCGGCGCCGTCGAGAAATGCCTCCAGTTCCCGCGTCGGCACCAGGGTGGCGCCCGCGCGATTGTGGAAATGGCGCATCCAGCGCAGCGCGACCGGCTCCAGCCAGGGCATCCGGTAGTCGCGCATGTATTCGTCGAAGCGGGTGTGGAAGCCGGTGGCGACCGGGATCCCGAGGCGCCGGGCGGCGCGTAGCGCCGACCAGCCGAGCGGACCTTCGGTCGCGACGTACACGGCGTCCGGACGCGACGCCGTCCACGCTTTCGCCAGCCTGCCGGTGGCGGGCAGCCCCGCGCGCAGGCCGGGATAGCGGGGCAGGGCGACTCCGCGGACCAGGGTCTCGCCGGGGTCGGGCGCTGTCGCCGCGTCCTGCCGTGGACGGACCAGGGACACCTCGTGCCCGCGTGTGCGCAGGCCCTGCTCGAGCGACTGCACGGTCAAAGCAACACCGTTGACCTCGGGCGGATAGGTTTCGGTGACGATGGCGTAGTGCATGTGCATCTCCGCGTTTGACCCATGCTGCGGCACGGGGATGAAACGCGGATTGCAGCGGGATGACCGGGCGATGACGGATGCAGGTCGTGTTGGGCGGCAGCTTCTGCGGCCCGCGGCGTCGCAAAGTGGTCGTCATCCCCGCGAAAGCGGGAAGCGCCTTTCAACAGACGAATGTCTGGTCATCCAGTGTCTTTAATGCAAAGTCAAAATGGATCCCCGCTTTCGCGGGGATGACGGTAGAAGGGTTCCAGGGCGGGGTGCTTACTCGACGGCGATGCCGAGCTGCACGCCCAGCGGCGCGATGTCCGCAGGTTCGCCCTCGAGGTCCGCGCGCAGCAGCGGGCGGTTCTCGAGCCAGCGCCGCGACAGCCGCAGCATCATCCGGTTGTCCTGGACGGCGAGGTCGAGCCGCGGGATCTCGTCGGTCTCGCGCGAACGATGCAGCAGCGCGGAAATCCGCAGCAGGACGGCGGTGTGGCGCGCGGCGGCGAGCAGGCGGTCGGGCAGCGCGTCGAACGCGGACTTGGGGATCTTGCGCCGGTGGGTGCGCACCAGCGCGGCGAGGAACTGCTGCTCCTGGCGCGAGAAGCCGGCGATGTCGGACTGCTCGATCACGTAGGCGCCGTGGACGTGGTACTGGCTGTGCGCGATCGCCAGGCCCAGTTCGTGCAGGCGCGCGGCCCAGGCCAGCATCAGCAGGTCGTCGGGATCGAGCTTCCACGCCGGCGCGGCCTGTTCGAACAGGCGGATCGCGGTGGCCTCCACGCGCGCGGCCTGGGCCACGTCGATGCCATAGCGCTTGGTCAGCGCGACGATCGAGGTTTCGCGCGGATCGTGCTCGCTGCCGCGGCCGAGCATGTCGTGCAGCACGCCTTCGCGCATCGCCGCCTTGCTGACCGCCATGCGCGACAGTCCCAGCACGCCGAACGCGGCCTCCAGAACCAGCACGCCGCCGGCGATGATCGGCCGGCGCTCGTCGGACAGGCCGGGCAGGTCGATCTCGCCGATGCTGCCGGCCTGCAGCAGCCGATCGCGCACCAGCGGCAGGGCTTCGGCGGTCACCGCGCCCTTGGTCAGCTTCATCGCCGCGCAGACCTCGCCGATGGCCTTGTTGGTGCCGGACGCGCCGATCGCTTCGTTCCAGCCCAGCGCGCGGTAGGCGTTGGCGAACTGCTGGAACTCGGCGCCGACCTCGATCACCGCCTCGCGCCACTTCTTCCGCGACAGCTTGCCGTTGCCGAAGAAGCGGCGCGTGGTGGCGATGCATCCGACCTGCAGGCTCTCGCGCTCGAGCGGCTGGAAGCCGCGGCCGATGATGCATTCGGTCGAGCCGCCGCCGATGTCGATGACCAGGCGCAGGTTGTCGGGCTTGGGCGGCTGCGCATGGGCGACGCCGAGGTAGATCAGGCGCGCCTCCTCGCGGCCGGCGATCACCTCGATGCCGTGGCCGAGCGCGGTTTCCGCCGGCACCAGGAACGACTGCGGCGCGGACAGCAGGCGCACGGTGTTGGTCGCGAGCGCGCGCACGCGCTGCGGCGGGATGTCGCGGATGCGCTGGCCGAAGCGCGCCAGGCAGTGCAGCGCGCGCTGGCGCACCTCCAGCGACAGGCCGCCCTTGCTGTCCAGGCCCTCGGCCAGGCGCACCGTCTCGCGCAGGCGGTCGACGATGCGCAACTGCCCCAGCGTGTAGCTGGCGACCACCATGTGGAAGCTGTTGGAGCCCAGGTCGATCGCGGCGAGCATGTCGCCGTCGCGCAGCGGCGAGGTCAGCGATCCGGCCCGGGCAAGCGCATCCATCATCCGCAGAGTTTGGCCAGGAGGGAGGTTTGCGCCGAATGCGGCATGGCGTCGTCGTCGGGCGCAAGCTTGCGGTAAACGCCGTCCTCGCGCAATTCCCAGGCGTTGAGGTTGTCGGCGAGGTAGTTGTCCAGCGTCTCTTCCTTCACGCGCGCGGCGAGCTCGGGATCGAGCACCGGGAAGCAGGTTTCCACGCGCCGCAGCAGGTTGCGCTCCAGCCAGTCGGCGCTGGCGCAGAACAGCTCCGGCTGGCCGCCGTTTTCGAACCAGTACACGCGATGGTGCTCGAGGAAGCGGCCGATGATCGAGCGCACGCGGATGTTCTCCGACACGCCGGGCACGCCCGGGCGCAGCGAGCAGGCGCCGCGCACGATCAGGTCGATCGAAACGCCCGCCTGCGAGGCCGCGTACAGCGCGCGCATTACCTGCGGCTCGTTGAGCGCGTTCATCTTGGCGATGATCCGCGCGGGAATGCCGGCGAGCGCGTTGCGCGTTTCGCGTTCGATCCGCTTCAGGATCCCCGCGTGCAACGTGAACGGCGACTGCAGCAGGCGCCCGAGCGAGATCGCCGGCGCCAGGCCCGAGAGCTGCTGGAAGATCAGGTGCACGTCGTTGCCGATGTCCGGGTCGGCGCTGATCAGGCCGATGTCGGTGTACACGCGCGCGGTGCCAGAGTGGTAGTTGCCGGTGCCCAGGTGCACGTAGCGGCGCAGCTTGCGGCCCTCGCGGCGCACCACCAGCAGCATCTTGGCGTGGGTCTTGTAGCCGACCACGCCGTAGACCACCTGCACGCCGGCCTCCTGCAGCCGGTCGGCGAAGCCGAGGTTGGCTTCCTCGTCGAAGCGCGCGCGCAGTTCCACCACCACGGTCACGTCCTTGCCGTTGCGCGCGGCCTGCACCAGGTGCTCGACGATCGGCGAATCCTTGCCGGTGCGGTACAGGGTCTGCTTGATCGCGAGCACGTTCGGGTCCTCGGCCGCCTGCTTGATCAGCTCCAGCACCGGCGAGAACGCGTCGAAGGGATGGTGCAGCAGCACGTCGCCCTCGGCGACCAGGTCGAAGATCGCGTCGCTGTTCTTCAACGCGCGCGGCTGGAACGGCGTGAACTTCAGGTCCGGGCGCTGCACCAGGTCGTAGACCTGGATCACGCGGTTGAGGTTGACCGGGCCGTCGATGCGGTAGACCGCGTTCTCGGGCAGCTCGAAGTTCTGCAGCAGGCTGCGCACGATCGGCCTGGGGCAGTTGGCCGCGATCTCCAGCCGCATCGCGCGCAGGTAGCCGCGGCCCTGCAGTTCGTCGCGCAGCGCCAGCGCGAGGTTCTCGACTTCGTCCTCGTCGACGATCAGCTCGGAGTTGCGCGTCACCCGGAACTGGTAGGCGCCCTTGACCTCCATGCCCGGGAACAGCTCGTGGACGAACTCCGACAGCACCGACGACAGGAACACGAAGTCGTACTCGCCGCCGGAAATGCTCTCGGGCAGCTGGATGATGCGCGGCAGCGAGCGCGGCGCGCGCACGATCGCTAGGTTGCCGACGCGTCCGAACGCGTCCTTGCCCTTGAGCACGACGACGATGTTCAGCGACTTGTTGAGGATCTTCGGGAACGGGTGCGCGGGGTCCAGGCCCAGCGGCGACAGCACCGGCATGATCTCGTCGCGGAAGTAGGCGCGCAGCCAGCGCGTCTGCCGCGCCGTCCACTGCGCGCGGCCGAGCACGCGCACGCCGTTCTCGGTCAGCGCCGGGCGCAGCACGTCGTTCCAGCACTTGTACTGGGCGTCCACCAGCTCCGCGGCGCGGTCGTGGATGCGCTTGAGCACCGTCGCCGGCGCCAGCCCGTCGGGCGAGGGCACGGCGCCGAAGTCCTGCGCGTGGCGCACGGTGGCGGCGCGGATCTCGAAGAATTCGTCGAGGTTGGTGCAGGAGATGCAGAGGTAGCGCAGCCGCTCCAGCAGCGGCACGGATTCGTCCAGCGCCTGCGCCAGCACGCGGAAGTTGAAGTCCAGCTGCGACAGTTCGCGGTTGAAGTACAGCCCGGGATCGCGCAGCGGATCGGCGTCGGCGGCGTCGACCGGCGGCAGGGCCACCTCGGGCGTGCGCGCGGGCTTGCGGCTGCGCGGCCTGGCGGGGCGCGGCTGGCTGTCGCCGGGTCTGTTCACGAGGCAACTCCGTGGCTGGCGGTGTCGGGCGCCAGCACCCGCTCGGCGCCGAAATGGCAGGAAAAAATGCTGCCGCGCCCGACTTCGCTGGCGATCTCCAGGCGTGCATGGTGCAGGTTCAGCACGTGCTTGACGATCGCAAGGCCGAGGCCGGTGCCGCCGGATTCGCGCGAGCGGCTGGTGGAGACGCGGTAGAAGCGTTCGGTGAGCCTGGGCAGGTGGGCCGCCGGGATGCCGTAGCCGGAGTCCTGCACCGACAGCACCGCGCCCCCGCCCTCGCGCGCGAAGCGGATCGCGATGGTGCCGTCGGCCGGCGTGTAGCGCACGGCGTTGCTGACGAGGTTGGAGAATGCGCTGTGCAGCTCCTTGGTCGAACCGCGCAGGTCGACGCCGGCGCTATCCTCCAGCGTGACGAGATGGCGTCCCTGGCTCAGGGCTTCGGCCTCGCGGCGCAGCGTCGAGAGCATCGACCCCATCGCCACCGTCTCGCTGTCGATGCCGTCCTGCGCCTCCAGCCGCGACAGCGTCAGCAGGTCCTCGACCAGCTGGGTCATGCGCTGCGACTGCAGCTGCATTTCCGACAGCATCGGCGCCCATTCGGGGTGCTCGTCGGGATCGAGCATGTCGAGGTAGCCGTGGACCACGGTCAGCGGCGTGCGCAGCTCGTGCGAGACGTTGGCGACGAAATCGCGGCGCACCTGCTCGAGCCGCATCATCTTGGTGACGTTGCGCGCCACCACCAGCCACAGGTCCTCGGAGTAGGGGATCAGGCGCAGGTCCAGGCGGATGTCGGGCGAGACCGGCGACGGTGCGTCCAGCAGCGGTTCGGCGTTGCGGCCGGTCGTGAGCCAGTGCGAGATCTGCAGGGTCTGCAGGCGTTCGCCCAGCGGCTGGCCGATGTCCTGCGGATAGCGCAGGCCGAGCAGGCCGGTCGCGGCCTCGTTGAACCACTGCACGCGCTGGCTGTTGCGCTCGACCACCGCCACCGCGTCGGGCAGCGCCGCGGCGGCCGCGCGGTAGGCGCGCAGCATCGCCACCAGCCGGCGCTTGCGCGCGCGCATGTTCTCCTGGTTCTCGCGCAGCTGGCGTTCGAGCTCGTTCCAGACGCCGTCGCCCTCCGCGACCGGCTGCCGCTGCCGCGAGCTCAGCCGCGCCAGCACGCGCCGCAGGCGCCAGTAGTGCCACGCGACCACGCCCAGCGCGGCCAGCGCGAGCGCCAGCCCGACCTGGCCCGACAGCAGGCCCAGCAGCAGCGCAGCCGCGAGCACCAGCACGAGCTGGCCGAGGGTGCGGGTCCAGGCGGAACGGGCGCGGGGGGGCATGGGTGGAAGGCCGGGATTCGGAATTAGGGATTCGGGATCAGGAAGAACGATGGATTCCAATGATATGGGGGCGCAGCGCCCGCTTTTCCGAATCCCCAATCCCGAATCCCCAATCCCGGCTCCTCACTCACACCGCCGCCGAAAACCGGTAGCCCGAGCCGCGCACGGTCTGCACCATGGCGTCGAGGCCGGCCGGCTCCAGGGTCTTGCGCAGGCGGCGGATGTGCACGTCGACGGTGCGCTCCTCGACGTAGACGCTACCGCCCCAGACGTGGTCGAGCAGCTGCGTGCGGCTGTAGACGCGCTCGGGGTGGGTCATGAAGAAGTGCAGCAGGCGGTATTCGGTCGGACCGATGCTGACCGGCTCGTCGCCGGCGAACACGCGGTGCGCGGCGCCGTCGATGCGCAGCTTGCCGACGCTGACGCTGCCGTCCTCGTCGTCCTCGCGCGAGCGGCGCATCACCGCGCGGATGCGCGCCAGCAGCTCGCGCGCCGAGAACGGCTTGACCACGTAGTCGTCGACGCCGGCCTCGAGCCCGCCGACGCGGTCGTTCTCCTCGCCGCGCGCGGTGAGCATGATGATCGGCACCTCGCGGGTCAGCGTTTCCTTGCGCCAGCGCCGCGCCAGCTCCAGCCCGCTGGTGCCGGGCAGCATCCAGTCGAGCAGGATCAGGTCGGGCACGCGGTCGGCGATCGCCGACTGCGCCTCGCGGGCGTCGCCGGCGTGGGCCGGCTCGAAATCGCCCTTGCGCAGGGCGAAGGCCACCATCTCGCGGATCGCGGGTTCGTCGTCGACGATCAGGATGCGTTTCTGCACGGTCGGTCCTGCCTGTGCCGGCCGGGAAGGCCGATGACGGCATTAGACGACAGTTTTATGACGAAATTATGACTTCGCATCCGGCCTCGGAGTTCTTGTAGGAGCGCCTTCAGGCGCGACGCGGCGGGATGGAAGACCTCGGCGGGGCAGGGTCGCGGCTGAAGCCGCTCCCACGGCCGCGTTGTCTTGGTCGCCGGGCCCGCGCGCGCTACCGGCGTCGCAGGTCCGGGTCGCGCACGCCCTGCCGGCGCAGTTCCAGCACCACGGGGGTGATCTGCGCGATCCGCGCGTCGATCCGGGCGCGGGCGTAGTAGTCGAGGTCGTCGCGCTTCTTCAAGGTATTGAGCTGGACCAGCGCCTGCTCCTCGCGGCCGCCGAAGAAGGCGGCTTCGGCCCAGGCCTCGCCGGCGCGGACCGGGTCGCCGGCGATCTCGCTGGCGCGGGCGAAGGTGCGCTGGAATGCCGGATCGCCGCTGTTGGCGTTCAGCAGCGGGCGCAGGACGGCCTGCGCGCGGCGTCCCGACTCCAGGGTGTTGCGGGTGACGAGTACGTCGGCATAGCCCAGGGCGATCGCGGGATTGCGCGGCATCCGGTCCAGCAGCGCCTCGAAGCGCCGGTCGGCGGCCTCGGCGCGGCCGGCGTGGGCCTCGGCTTCGGCCAGGCCCAGGCCCAGCCAGAGTTCGCCCGGGTAGCGATCGAGCAGGCTGGCGAAGATCGTCACTGCCTCCCCGCCGCGCCCGGAGCGCAGGTACGCGACCGCCAGCCCGTAGCGCTGCGCGTCGTCGAGCGCGCCGGCCCGGGCCATGCGGTCGTATTCGCGGATCGCGGCATCGGGCGTGTTGGCGCTGAGCACGCGCAGGCGCTCCCGGGCCCAGCCGAATTCGCGGCTGGGCGCGGCGTCGAGGCCGCCGGACAGGGTCAGGGTCGAGGGCAGTAGCGGGTTGTCGCTGACGCGCAGGCCCTCGGGGACGGTCACGCCGTCGATGCGCACGCGTTCCACGCGCACGGCCTCCGGGGTGGAGGTGGTCGCCGTCACCATCCCGCGCGACAGCCGCTCCGCGCGGTCCTTGGCCTCGCTGATGCGGGTGGTCGTGACCGGGTGGGTCTTGAGGTAGTCCGGCAGGCGTTCGCGCTCGCCGCCCTGGTTGGTGCGCGAGACCGACTGCATGCGTTCGAACATGCTGGCCATCGCCTCGGGTTCGTAGCCGCCGCGCGAGAGCGTGCGGATGCCGATGCGGTCGGCCTCGGATTCGTTGGAGCGGGTGTAGTTGATCTGGCGCTGCGCCATCAGCCCCTGGGCGCTGGCCAGCGCCGCCATCGACGCGTCGTCGGCGGAATTGCCGCCGGCCGACTGCGCGATCGCGATCGCGCCGAGCATCGCCAGCAGGATCGGAATGCTGTCGCGCTGGGCGCGCTCGACGCCGCGCAGCACGTGCGCCTGGGTGACGTGGGCGATCTCGTGGCCGAGCACGGCGGCGACCTCGTCCTCCTTCTCCGCCGCCAGCACCAGGCCCGCGTTCATGCCGACGTAGCCGCCCAGCGTGGCGAAGGCATTGATGCTGCGGTCCTTCATCATGAAGAAGGTGAAGCGCTGCTCCGGGTCGTCGCTGACCGCGGCCAGGCGGTTGCCGGTGGCCTGCAGCCAGCTTTCGACCAGCGGGTCCTCGAGCACGTAGCCGTAGTGGCGCAGCTGGGCCAGCAGCATGCGGCCGTACTCGGCCTGCTGCGACGGTCCCAGCACGGTGCCGGCGGACGAACCGATGTCCGGCAGCCGGTTCTCCTGCGCCGGCGCGCAGAGGCTCGCGACCAGCAGCACCAGCAGGGTCGTGAGCAGCAGCGTGGCGTGGCTGGAAGGGCGCAGGCGCATGGGCGGGTCGGGGAGGGCGTCAGGCAAGCATGGGGGCACGACCCGCCGGGCGAGTGAATCCGATGTTAATCGGCCGCTGCGTTCCGCACGTGGAGGTGGAAAAGCCCGGTGCGGGCGCCCACCATTCGACCCTGCATCGGATCAAGGGTTCCCCGGAATGGGCGACAACAGCACGCAAGGCGCGGCGCAGCCGCCGATCACCCTCTATACCAGCGCGATCTGTGGTTACTGCGTGGCCGCGAAGAACTTCCTGCGCAGCCGCGGGCTGGCCTGGGACGAAGTGCGCATCGACCTCGACCCGGTCGAGCGCGAGCGCATGGTCGCGCGCGCCCGCCGCACCAGCGTGCCGCAGATCTTCATCGGCGAGGTCCACGTCGGGGGCTACGACGACCTGATGGCGCTGCACCGCGACGGCAAGCTCGAGCCATTGCTCACGGAGGCGGCCCGATGAGCGCCGAAACCGACGACGGCGACCGCATCCGCCAGTTCACCGAGTTCCGCCAGCGCATGAACGAGCGCATCCTGGCCGAACCGAACCAGGTGGTGCGCCGCTTCTTCGCGCTCGACACCCAGACCTACCAGGCCGGCGCGCTCGACGTGAAGACCAAGGAACTGCTCGGCCTGGTCGCCTCGCTGGTCCTGCGCTGCGACGACTGCATCAGCTACCACGTCGCCCAGTGCCGCGAGGCCGGCGTGGGCCGCGAGGAGTTCTTCGAGACCTTCTCGGTGGGCCTGGTGGTCGGCGGCAGCATCGTCATCCCGCACCTGCGGCGCGCGGTGGATTTCCTCGACCGGCTGGAGCAGGGCGGGGCGCAATCGCCCGCCGCGCACGAGCACTGACAGGGCCGAACGGTCCCTCGACGCCGCCACGCGACTTTGGTCGAGTTGGGGCGAGCCCGCCGTTTCGGGCATAATTTCACATTGAACCAATTTCGACGCCGCGCCTTCGCGCGGCGTCTTTTCGCACGGAAATCCCCCCACATGACACAGACAATCACGGTCATCCGCGGCGACGGCATCGGCCCGGAGATCATGGACGCCACCCTGCACGTGCTCGACGCGATGGACGTCGGCCTGCGCTACGAAGACGCCGACGCCGGCCTCGTCGCCCTGGAAAAGCACGGCGAACTTCTGCCGCAAGCGACCATGGACTCGATCCGCCGCAACCGCATCGCGCTCAAGAGCCCGCTGACCACCCCGGTGGGCGAAGGCTTCAGTTCGATCAACGTCGAGCTGCGCAAGCGCTTCGACCTGTACGCCAACGTGCGTCCGGCCAAGTCGTTCCCGAACACGAAGTCGCGCTTCCCGGCCGGTGTCGACGTGATCACCGTGCGCGAGAACACCGAGGGCGCCTACATCGGCGAGGGCCAGACCATCACCGAGGACGGCGAGACCGCCACTTTGATGCAGAAGATCACCCGCAAGGGCTCCGAGCGCATCGTCCGCTACGCCTTCGACCTGGCGCGCAACACCGGCCGCAGGAAGATCACGGTGGTGCACAAGGCCAACATCCTCAAGACCACCTCGGGCCTGTTCCTGAAGGTGGCGCGCGAGGTGGCCGCGCAGTACCCCGAGATCGAGTGCAACGAGATGATCGTCGACAACACCTGCATGCAGCTGGTGATGCGGCCGGAACAGTTCGACGTGATCGTCACCACCAACCTGTTCGGCGACATCATCTCCGACCTGTGCGCCGGCCTGGTCGGCGGCCTCGGCCTCGCCCCGGGCGCGAACATCGGCAAGGACGCGGCGATCTTCGAGGCCGTGCACGGCACCGCGCCGGACATCGCCGGGCAGGGCAAGGCCAACCCCTGCGCGCTGCTGCTGGGCGCGGCGCAGCTGCTCGACCACATCGGCAAGCCGGAGGACGCCACCCGGTTGCGCAAGGCCATCGTCGCCACGCTGGAAGCGAAGGACAACCTCACGCCGGACCTCGGCGGCAGCGGCAACACCATGTCGTTCGCGAAGGCGATCGCCAGCCGGGTCTGATTCCGGGACGCTGATTCGGCCGATGCCGGTCGCAGAACACCGTCGTCCCCGCGAAGGCGGGGATCCAGCGTCTTTATCCCGGGACCGGCGGCAGCGGAAAGCGTAAAGACACTGGATCCCCGCCTTCGCGGGGATGACGTGTGTTTTGTTCCTCGCTCGCCCGAATCGACGTCCGGCCCGCGTCCGGCGTCCCGTTTTTGGGAAGCCGCCATCCCGGCCGCGAACGTGACGGGAAGACCGGGCGCGGCCCACAATCGCCGATCCCCACGCCCCGGCAATCCAAGATGACCGTCCGCCCCAGCGCGCTCGCCCTGACCCCGCTGCTGCTGTTCCTTGCCATCTTCTTCGGCGCGGGGCTGTACTTCACCGCGCAGGGCGACGCGATGGGCTTCTACCAGCTGCGCGCGCCGGTGGCGATCCTGCCCGCCCTGGCGCTGGCCGCGTGGCTGGCCTGGCGGCGCGCGCTCAAGCCCGGGGAGGTGCTGCTGCAGGGCATGGGCGACGCCAACATCGTGCTGATGTGCCTGATCTTCCTGCTGGCGGGCGCGTTCGCGTACGTGTCCAAGGCCGTGGGCGCGGTCGACGCGGTGGTCTCGCTCGGCATCGGCGCGCTGCATCCGGCGCTGCTGCTGCCGGGGCTGTTCGCGATCGCCTGCCTGGTGTCGCTCGCGATCGGCACTTCGATGGGCACCATCGCCGCGGTCGTGCCGATCGCGGTCGGCGTCGCCGACGCCGCGGGGCTGGACCGCGCGCTGGTGGTCGGCGGCGTGGTCGGCGGCGCGATGTTCGGCGACAACCTGTCGGTGATCTCCGACACCACCATCGCCGCCACCCGCACCCAGGGCGCGCAGATGCGCGACAAGTTCCGCGAGAACTTCAAGATCGCCCTGCCTGCCGCGCTGGCGACGATGGTGCTGCTGGGTTTCGCCGGCGACTCCGCGCCGGTCGAAGCGGAGACCACGGCCTCGGCCTGGCTGGCGCTGCCGTATTTGCTGGTGCTGGTGCTGGCGCTCGCCGGCCTCGACGTGCTGCTGGTGCTCGGGATCGGACTGGCGCTCGCGGGCGGTTTCGGCCTGGCGTTCGGCGACGGCTACGACGTGGTGCAGTTCGCGGGAGACATCTGGATCGGCTTCGAGAGCATGGTCGAGATCCTGCTGCTGTCGCTGCTGATCGGCGGCCTTGGCGCGCTGATGAAGGCCGGCGGCGGCCTCGACTGGCTGGCGCAGGTAATTGCGCGCTTCGCGCGCGGGCACCGCGGGCGGCGGACCGGAGAATTCAGCATCGCGGCGCTGTCGGCGACGGCGGACGTGTTCACCGCCAACAATACCGTCGCGATCCTGGTCGGCGGCAGTGTCGCCAGGGACATCGCCGTGCGCCACGACATCAGCCCGCGGCGCGCGGCCAGCGTGCTCGACATCTTCGCCTGCGTGCCGCAGGGACTGCTGCCCTACGGCGCGCAGATCCTGCTCGCGGCGTCGCTGGCGACGGTGTCGCCGTTCTCGCTGGCCGGCAAGGTCTGGTACTGCTGGCTGCTGGCGCTGGTGGCGATCGGCTTCATGGCGTGGCCGTCGCGTTCGCGGGCGGATGCGACCGGGCGCGGCGCGATCGACGAGGCGCGGGCGTAGCGCACGCACCGGCCACGCAGGTCGAGGCTACGCCCCGACGCCCGGTCGCCATCGTGGCGCATGCGTCTCGGCCACGTAGGGCCGACCTACGTAGGCTGCAACAGCCGCGGGATTCCTGCAGGAGCGCCTCCAAGCGCGAAAAAGGGCGCCGCGGCACCCTTTCCCCCCGATTCCTTGCGTGCCGCCTCAGTCGCGCGACTGCAGCTTCGCCAGCAGCCGCAGGAACTCGATGTACAGCCACACCAGCGTGACCATCAGGCCGAACGCGCCGTACCACTCCATGTACTTCGGCGCGCCGTTCTCGACGCCGCTCTCGATGAAGTCGAAGTCCAGCACCAGGTTCAGCGCAGCGATCACGATCACGAACAGACTGAAGCCGATGCCGATGATGCCGCTCTCGTGGATCATCGGGATGTCCTTGCCGAACATCCGCAGCACGATCGTCGCCAGGTAGACCAGCATGATGCCGCCGGTCGCCGCGACCACGCCGAGCTTGAAGTTCTCGGTGGCCTTGATCAGGCCGCTGCGGTAGGCGAACAGCAGCGCGAACAGGGTGCCGAAGGTCAGCATCACCGCCTGCATCACGATGCCTTCGTACAGGTGGTTGTACAGCGCCGAGATCGCGCCGAGGAAGAAGCCCTCGACCAGCGCGTACAGCGGCGCCGTGACCGGCGACCATTCCTTCTTGAACGCGGTGACGATCGCCAGCACCAGGCCGCCGATCGCGCCGCCCCAGACATAGGCCGCGAAGCCGGGGGCAGGAGTGCCATCCGGGCCCAGCGCCTGGTTCCAGGCGAACGCCGCGGTCAGCACCGTCAGCAGCAGCAGGAAGCCGGTCTTGTTGACCGTGCCGTTGAGGGTCATCGCCTGGCCGTCGCGCGAGACGACCGCGCCGCTGCCGAGGTCGAGGAAGGTCGATTCTTTCAGTACCGGGTTGCCGCTGCGCATGTCTGCCCTGTTCCCTGGAAGTTGGAGCCGCCCATGAGGATACACGGCCTGAATGGCGAATCGGCGCGGACCGTCGACGGGCCCGCGCGTTGACACTGGTGGACGTGCTCGGGACAATGCCCGACTGCGCCCGGCCCTGCCGGGCGCGGGTTTGGATCGACCGCCCGTCGCCGGCCGGGGTATAGCGCAGTCTGGTAGCGCGCCTGCTTTGGGAGCAGGATGTCGGGGGTTCGAATCCCTCTACCCCGACCATCCGGTGCCGTCCGGGACGCTATCATGCGCGCAGGCGCCCGTAGCTCAACCGGATAGAGCACCGGCCTTCTAAGCCGGTGGTTGCAGGTTCGAGTCCTGCCGGGCGCGCCATGTCGGATCGTGGTTGCCGTGCCGGGGGATTCAGACGCGGTCGCGCGTGTCGGAGGTCAATCGCCGGTGTTCCTTATTCGGGGCGCAGGTGGGGAGATCGGGGCGGTGCTCCGGTATCCTGTGCAGGTTCCAGTGGTGGCTGTAGCTCAGTTGGTTAGAGTCCTGGATTGTGATTCCAGATGTCGGGGGTTCGAGTCCCCTCAGCCACCCCATTTTGATCCAGTCGCCTTCCCCCCCGGGGTGGTTGCCGGATGGCGCGCATTTGTTACAATGTGCGCCCGTTTTGCGGGCCGTTAGCTCAGTTGGTAGAGCAGTTGACTCTTAATCAATAGGTCCAAGGTTCGAATCCTTGACGGCCCACCAGTTCGACGAATCGCCCGGCTCCGGCCGGGCGTTTTCGTTTTCGGGGCGGCATCGGCAGGCCCGTGAGTTGTAGGAGCGCCTTCAGGCGCGACCACTGCCCGGACCCATCGAAAACGTCCGGTTGTGGCTGAAGCCGCTCCTGCGGACCTACGGAGGGAATCTCCCGGACCTGTCATTTCGACTCCGGACTCGGTCCGGGATCGAAATCCATGTGCCCGAAAGGGGGGATTCCTCACTGCGTTCGGAATGACAGGTTCAGGTTATTGGACGCCCCACAACACGAGGTCGGATCGATAAGATTCACGGCGAGCGAAAGTGGCGGAATTGGTAGACGCCCTGGATTTAGGTTCCAGTGCCGCAAGGCGTGGGGGTTCGAGTCCCCCCTTTCGCACCAGCCTGCGGGCAGGGAGAAGCCGCGTCATCGGTTCGCGGGCGTCCTCGAGCAGGAATTTTCGGTCTTGACGGTTTTCGCCGTGCGGCCGGTCCCATCGACACGCGCGGCGGCGCGCTCATTCGTCCGGCTGCCATGCTCATCCGCGGCGCGGTTCCAGTGCCGCAAGGCGTGGGAGTTCGAGTCCCCCCTTTCGCACCACCGATAGGTCAAGCAAGCGGCTTCCGCCCCTTCGGCGCGTGCCCGCCCGCCCGAGACCCTTCCGCCCCGAGCGGGCGTGAGGGCGCCATGCCGGCGAAAATGCCCGCGCACTCTGGCGGTCAACCCCGGATTCCGCCAAAATATCCCGTTCCGCCGGCCGTTCCCCCCGACCTGTCCATTCAGGTCCGCGGGCGCCCGGCACGTCATCCGGATCAAGAAAGCAGCGGCGATGGCCGCGCGGCAGGAGTTGAGTCAATGCAAGTGTCGGTCGAATCCCTGGGCAGCCTCGAGCGCCGCCTGACGTTCCGCCTGCCGTCGGAACGGCTCGAAACCCAGGTGGGCGGTCGCCTGCGCGAGATCGCGCGCACGGCCCGGATCAAGGGCTTCCGTCCCGGCAAGGTGCCGGCCAAGGTCATCGAGCAGCGCTACGGCCAGCAGGTCCGCGCCGAGGTGCTGGACGGCCTGCTGCAGGAAGGTTTCAACGAAGCCGTGCGCGACAACGAGCTGCGCCTCGCCGGCAAGCCGAAGATCGAGCCGAGCGAGGACAAGGGCGAGGGCGAACTGGCCTACACCGCCACCTTCGAGGTCGTGCCGGACTTCGGCGACATCGACATGTCCAAGCTCAGCGTCGTGCGCCACACCTCGGACGTGACCGAGGAGGACATCGACCGCATGATCGAGAACCTGCGCCTGCAGCGCCGCAGCTGGAGCGCGGTGACGCGCCCGGCGCAGGCCGGCGACGCGGTGGACGTCGAGACCTGGTCGCAGGTCGGCGATGCGCGCCTGCCGGCCGAAGGCGTCGAGCGCGGCGTGACCGTGCTGGGTTCGGGCGCGATGTTCAAGGACATCGAGGATGCGCTGGTCGGCATCGAGAAGGACGGCGAGAAGACCGTCGAGGTCACGTTCCCCCCGGACTGGCGCCAGCCCGCGCTTGCCGGCAAGACCGCGCAGGTGCACCTGAAGGCCGAGCAGGTCTCCGAGCAGAAGCTGCCCGAGGTCGATGCCGCCTTCATCAGGAGCTTCGGCGTCAAGAGCGGCGACATGGACCAGTTCCGCGCCGACATCCGCACCAACCTCGAGCGCGAACTCAAGGGTGCGCTGATGAACCGCCTGCGCCGCGAGGTCGGCGAACAACTGGTGTCGGTGTACGCCAACGTCGAGCTGCCGCCGAAGCTGGTGGAGAGCGAGGCCCGCTCGCTGCTGGCGCAGCAGGTCGACCAGGTCCGCCGCAGCGGCCGCGATCCGGGCACCGTGCCGGCCGATGCGCACCAGGGCTTCCTGGAGCCGGCGCGCAAGCGCGTGCTGGTCGGGCTGCTGGTGGGCGAGGTGGCGCGCCGCAATTCGCTGATCCTCGACCCCAAGCGCCTGAACGAGCACCTGCGCCTGATCGCCTCGACCTACGAGGAGCCGCAGCAGGTCATTGACTTGTACCGCAACGATCCCCAGTTGATGTCGGGACTGCAGAACCGGGTGATGGAGGAGCAGGTGATCGACTGGATCGCCGAGCGCGCCCAGCACACGGAGCAGTCGTTGACGTTCCAGGAAGCGATCCTGCCGTAGGGCGGGCCTTGGCCCGCCACTGCGCGACCGGCTCCAACCCCCCGGCAGCCCGAAACCCGCCCCACGCCCCAGGAATCAGACCGACATGAACAGCTACGAGACCAAGGCCCTGAACCTCGTCCCGATGGTGGTCGAACAGACCAGCCGCGGCGAGCGCGCCTACGACATCTACTCGCGGCTGCTGAAGGAGCGGGTGATCTTCCTCGTCGGCCCGATCGACGACTACATGGCGAACGTGATCGTCGCCCAGCTGCTGTTCCTCGAGGCCGAGAACCCCGAAAAGGACATCAACCTGTACGTCAACTCGCCGGGCGGCATCGTCACCGCGGGCATGGCGATCTACGACACCATGCAGTTCATCAAGCCGGACGTGAGCACGATCTGCGTCGGCCAGGCGGCCAGCATGGGCGCCCTGCTGCTGGCCTCGGGCGCGGCCGGCAAGCGCTACGCGCTGCCCAATTCGCGGGTGATGATCCACCAGCCGCTGGGCGGCTTCCAGGGCCAGGCGACCGACATCGACATCCACGCCCGCGAGATCCTGTCGATGAAGCAGCGCCTGAACGAGATCCTGGCCCGCCACACCGGGCAGTCGATCGAGACCATCGCCAGCGACACCGAGCGCGACAACTTCAAGAGCGCCGAGGCCGCCCGTGAGTACGGGCTGGTCGACCAGGTCCTGGAGCGGCGCCCGGAAGAGTCGATCCAGCCCGCCTAAGCATTTGATTGAAAAAGGAAATAGCGTGCCGGTTGCGCATCCCTTGCGCAGCCGGGCGCTGTGCTATTCTCGAACCGTGACCGCAGCAGCAAGACAATTCCAGGCATGAGCGAAGACCGTCAGGGCCGTACCGGCGACAGCAACAAGATCCTCTACTGCTCGTTCTGCGGAAAGAGCCAGCACGAGGTCCGCAAGCTGATCGCGGGTCCGAGCGTGTACATCTGCGACGAATGCGTCGAGCTGTGCAACGACATCATCCGCGAGGAACTCGAGGAGAAGGCCCAGTCGGCGCGCAGTTCGCTGCCCAAGCCCAGGGAGATCCTCGAGGTCCTGGACCAGTACGTGATCGGCCAGAACCGCGCCAAGCGCACCCTGGCGGTGGCGGTCTACAACCACTACAAGCGCATCGAGAGCCGCAGCAAGAACGACGACGTCGAACTGGCGAAGTCGAACATCCTGCTGGTCGGCCCGACCGGCTCGGGCAAGACCCTGCTGGCCGAGACCCTGGCGCGCCTGCTCAACGTGCCGTTCACCATCGCCGACGCGACGACGCTGACCGAGGCCGGCTACGTCGGCGAGGACGTCGAGAACATCATCCAGAAGCTGCTGCAGAAGTGCGACTACGACGTCGAGAAGGCGCAGCAGGGCATCGTCTACATCGACGAGATCGACAAGATCTCGCGCAAGAGCGAAAACCCGTCGATCACCCGCGACGTGTCCGGCGAGGGCGTGCAGCAGGCGCTGCTGAAACTGATCGAGGGCACCACCGCCAGCGTGCCGCCGCAGGGCGGGCGCAAGCATCCGCAGCAGGAATTCCTGCAGGTGGAGACCAAGAACATCCTGTTCATCGTCGGCGGCGCGTTCGCCGGGCTGGAGAAGATCATCCAGCAGCGCAGCAGCGACGCCGGCGGCATCGGCTTCGGCGCCAAGCTCAAGAGTTCCGAACGCAAGACCGAGACCGGCAAGGTGCTGGCCGAGGTCGAGCCGGAGGACCTGATCAAGTTCGGCCTGATCCCCGAGTTCGTCGGCCGCCTGCCGGTGGTGGCGACGCTCGAGGAACTCGACGAGGCCGCGCTGGTGAAGATCCTCACCGAGCCGCGCAATGCGATCAGCAAGCAGTTCCGCAAGCTGTTCGACATGGAGGGCGTGGAGCTGGAATTCCGTCCCGACGCGCTCGCGGCGATCGCGCGCAAGGCAATCAAGCGCAAGACCGGCGCGCGCGGACTGCGCACGATCGTCGAGTCCGTGCTGCTCGACACGATGTACGAGCTGCCGTCGCTGGAGAACGTCAGCAAGGTGGTCGTGGACGAGTCGGTGATCGAGCACAAGTCCGATCCCTACCTGATCTACCAGACCCCGCCGGCCGCACCGAAGGTCGCCTCGGCCGAGTAGCCTCGTCCGGCGTCCTGGATGGAACAGTGACGCCGGCATTGCCGCCGTCGACAGCCTGGAGATGCCGTCATCCCCGCGAAGGCGGGGACCCAGTGTCTTCGCGTGTGGCATGAAGGAAAAGCTGGGTCCCCGCCTTCGCGGGGATGACGGCTTCCTGAAGGCGGAACCCGCCGCCTGGATTGAATGCCCCTGCACCGCCATCCGGACGCTGCGTTCGTCCGGACCGCTTGCATCGCCGCGCGCCGGGCCCCATAACGGAATCCTGCGGGCGGCCCCCGCGCCGGCGCCGTCCAACCGTTTTCCATGGAACCTGCAATGACCGATCGATCCGCCAGCGAACCGCTCCCGTTGCCCGTCCTGCCGCTGCGCGACGTGGTGGTGTTCCCGCACATGGTGATCCCGCTGTTCGTCGGCCGGGACAAGTCGATCCGTGCGCTGGACATCGCGATGGAAGGCGACAAGCGCATCCTGCTGGTGGCGCAGAAGTCCGCCGAGACCGACGATCCGGAAGGCGCCGACCTGTACGGGATCGGCACCCTCGCGCAGGTGCTGCAGCTGCTGAAGCTTCCCGACGGCACGATCAAGGTGCTGGTCGAGGGCGTGTCGCGCGTGACGGTCTCGCAGGTGCGCGAGGTCGACGGCACGCTGGCCGGCGTCGGCCACGTCGTCGACCCGGTCGACGGCCGCGAGCCGCGCGAGGTCGAGGCGATCGCGCGTTCGCTGGTCTCGCTGTTCGAGCAGTACGTCAAGACCAACCGCAAGCTGCCGCCGGAGCTGATGCAGACGCTGTCGGGCATCGACGAGCCCGGGCGCCTGGCCGACATCGTCTCGGCGCACCTGGGCGTGCGCCTGGGCGAGAAGCAGCGCCTGCTGGAAACCATCGACACCGCCGAGCGGCTGGAGCTGCTGGTCGGCCTGGTCGACGGCGAGATCGACGTGCAGCAGATGGAGAAGCGCATCCGCGGCCGCGTGAAGTCGCAGATGGAGAAGTCGCAGCGCGAGTACTACCTCAACGAGCAGATGAAGGCGATCCAGAAGGAGCTCGGCGAGATCGACGACGCGCCGAACGACCTCGAGGAGATCGCGCGCAAGATCGCCGAGGCCGGCATGCCCAAGGCGGTCGAGACCAAGGCGAAGAACGAGTTCAACAAGCTCAAGCAGATGTCGCCGATGTCGGCCGAGGCCGCGGTGGTGCGCAACTACCTGGACTGGCTGCTGGGCGTGCCGTGGAAGAAGCGCAGCAAGGTGCGCAAGGACCTCAAGGCCGCGCAGGACACGCTCGACGCCGACCATTACGGCCTGGACAAGGTCAAGGAACGCATCCTCGAGTACCTCGCGGTGCAGACGCGCGTGAAGCAGATGAAGGGCCCGATCCTGTGCCTGGTCGGTCCGCCGGGCGTGGGCAAGACCTCGCTGGGGCAGAGCATCGCCAAGGCGACCAACCGCAAGTTCGTGCGCATGTCGCTCGGCGGCGTGCGCGACGAGGCCGAGATCCGCGGCCATCGCCGCACCTACGTCGGTTCGATGCCGGGCAGGATCGTGCAGAACCTCAACAAGGCCGGGCAGAAGAACCCGCTGTTCGTGCTCGACGAGATCGACAAGATGTCGATGGACTTCCGCGGCGACCCGTCATCGGCGCTGCTGGAGGTGCTCGATCCCGAGCAGAACAACGCCTTCAACGACCACTACCTCGAGGTCGACCTGGACCTTTCCGAGGTCATGTTCGTCGCCACCTCGAACTCGCTGAACATCCCCGGCCCGCTGCTCGATCGCATGGAGGTGATCCGCATCCCCGGCTACACCGAGGAGGAGAAGACCAGCATCGCCACGCGCTACCTCGTGCCCAAGCAGATGAAGGCCAATGGGCTCAAGGCGACCGAGCTGAAGATCGCGGCCGACGCGATCCAGGACATCGTGCGCTACTACACGCGCGAATCCGGCGTGCGCAACCTCGAGCGCGAGATCGCCAAGATCTGCCGCAAGGTGGTCAAGGAGATCGCGCTGGCCGGCCCGGTGAAGGGCAAGGCGAAGGCGGTCAACGTCAGCTCGAAGAACCTCGAGAAGTACCTCGGCGTGCGCCGCTTCGACTTCGGCCGCGCCGAGCAGGACAACGAGATCGGCATGGTGACGGGTCTGGCCTGGACCGAGGTCGGCGGCGACCTGCTGCAGATCGAATCGACCCTGGTGCCGGGCAAGGGCAACCTGATCCTCACCGGCCAGCTCGGCGACGTGATGAAGGAGTCCGCGTCGGCGGCGCTGTCGGTGGTGCGCGCGCGCACCGAACGCCTCGGCATCGACGTCGACTTCCTGCAGAAACAGGACGTGCACGTGCACGTGCCCGACGGTGCGACGCCCAAGGACGGCCCGAGCGCGGGCATCGCGATGACCACCGCGCTGGTGTCGATGCTGACCAAGGTCCCGGTGCGCGCCGAGGTGGCGATGACCGGCGAGATCACCCTGCGCGGCAAGGTGACCGCCATCGGCGGCCTGAAGGAGAAGCTGCTGGCCGCGCTGCGTGGCGGCATCACCACGGTGATCATTCCCGAGGAGAACCGCAAGGACCTCGCCGATATCCCCGCCAACGTCACCGAGCACCTGAAGATCGTGCCGGTGAAGTGGATCGACGAGGTGCTCGACCTGGCGCTGGAGCGTCCGCTCGCCGCAGCCGGCAAGGCGCCGTCGCCGCAGGCCTCGCCGACGCAGGGTGGCGTCGTCCGCCGGCGCAAGGACAAGGCGCCGGCGCGGCCGGATGTCAAGCACTAGGCCGCGATTCACGCAACGCTCACGAAATCCAATCGCGGGCCGACGAAGCGGCTTCCGGACCCGCGCCGAGGTCGTATTCGGCGCGCGCAGCGCGTAAAATGCGCCGGATTCGCGCATTGATCCTCATGGCCGGGCGGCGCCGCGGGATTCCCCGTGGACGGGTCCGGTCCCCAGCAAGGCGGGCCACGCGTCCGCACACGGAGTGTCCAACATGCCAGTGAACAAGAGTGAATTGATCGATCAGGTCGCCGAGAAGGCGGGTCTGTCCAAGGCCGACGCGGGCCGTGCCCTCGACGCCGTGATCGATGCGGTGACCGCGGCGCTCAAGCGCGGCGATGCCGTCAACCTGGTCGGCTTCGGCTCCTTCTCGGTCAAGGCGCGCGCCGCGCGTACCGGCCTGAACCCCCGCACCAAGGAAGCCATCCAGATCCCGGCGTCCAACAACCCGGCGTTCAAGGCTGGCAAAGCGCTCAAGGATGCCGTAAACTGACCGGCTCCTGAGTTCCCTTACGGGTGCTTAGCTCAGCGGTAGAGCGTCTCCTTTACACGGAGAGGGTCGGGGGTTCGAAACCCTCAGCACCCACCAGGGGATGCTGGGACCGCAGCAAGGTTTTCAAGGCGCGGAGCGGTAGTTCAGCTGGTTAGAATGCTGGCCTGTCACGCCGGAGGTCGCGGGTTCGAGTCCCGTCCGCTCCGCCATCGATTCGACGAACCCCGCAGCGATGCGGGGTTCGTTTTTTTTGGGTTCTTCCCTCAGGTGAGTGCCGTTTCCGATGGCGCGATCGGATCGGTGCAGCAACGGCGGCTGCACAAGGCCCGCAGCCGCAGGTGGAGAGGGAGAACGGCAAGCGTGGCATCGCACGCGAAGCTGCCGAGGGACGCTCTGGCTCTTCTTTCGCCCGTGCGGGAAGGTTGGGTAGGCGGGTCGGCGAGATGATTGTCGATCCGCAGGCGACGCGGACTGGCTGCCCGCACGCGGGCGAAGCGCCCTTTCCTGCCTGTCGACCGCGGTGCGTTGACGGCACCTGCATTCGCGAGTTGTTACAAAAACGTTAGCGCAGGAGTATGCTGGCGCGTCACCACTCGATGCTGTTCCCAAGGAAGCGGGTCATGAAGCGGATACTGCTGTCGTTCCTCGTCCTGTCGGCGTTGTGCGCCTGCCGGCGCGAGGCGCCGCAGCCGCCGCAGGGAGCGCCCGGCGTGCCGCAGCCGCAGGCCGAAGTGGCAGTGCCGGTTCCGGAGGCGGTGGAACTCGGCGACGTCGTGGAGACCGACCCGCGCTACATCATCGGCATCACCTATCCGCCGGCGGTCGGCAAGTATCCCGGGCTCGCAGCGGAGCTCAGGGCCTATGCCGACGCCGCCCGCGCCGACCTGATGGACGCGGTCGGCAGCCTCGATGCGGATGCGGGCCCGGTCATGTACGACCTCGCGCTGGAGTTCAAGGTGGTCGCCGATACGCCGCAGGTGTTCGCGGTCGCCGCCGACGGCAGCAGCTACACCGGTGGCGCGCACGGTGCGCCGCTGATCGCGCGCTTCGTCTGGCTGCCGCAACAGGGCAAGCGCCTGACGCCAGCCGAGCTGATTCCCGATCCACGCGCCTGGCGCGACGTGTCGGCCTTCGTGCGCGAACAGCTGCACGCGGCGCTCTCGCAGAGGGTCGATGCCGACGAACTCGATCCGCTCGAGCGCGAGCGCGTGATGCGCTCGGCGGGCAAGATGATCGACGAGGGCTCGGCACCCGATGCGGAGAATTTCACCGAGTTCGAACCGGTGACCGGCGCCGATGGCCGCCTGGTCGCGCTGCGGTTCGTATTCCCGCCGTACCAGGTCGGCCCGTACTCGGATGGCGTGCAGACGGTCGAGGTACCGGCACGCATCCTGCTGCCGCACGTCGCGGCCGGGTACCGGGACCTGTTCTCCGGCGGCGAATCCGTGCAGTAGACTCGCCCTGCGGACGCCGGATCGATGTGCCTCCGGCGCAAAGGCGGGGAGCATGGGCGACGATCGTTTCCGTTCCCGGTTGCAGCAGTTGCTGGCGGACGCGGACATCCGCATCGATGGCGCGCGTCCCTGGGACCTGCAGGTGCACGACGCGGGTTTCCCGGCGCGGGTGCTGTCCGGCGGTTCGCTGGCGCTCGGCGAGTCGTACATGGACGGCGCCTGGGATGCGGCCTCGCTCGACGGATTCCTGCATCGCCTGCTCAGGGCCGGGGTCGACCGGCGCGTGCACGGTTTCGCCGACCTGCGCCTGGCCGTGCTCGCGCGGCTGCTCAACCTGCAGCGCGGGCACCGCGCCTACGACGTCGGCGAACGGCACTACGACCTCGGCAACGACCTGTACGCGGCGATGCTCGGCAGGCGGCTGGTCTACAGCTGCGGCTACTGGCGCGAGGCCGGCAACCTCGATGCCGCGCAGGAAGCGAAGCTGGACCTGTGCTGCCGCAAGCTCGGCCTGCGGCCGGGCATGACCCTGCTCGACATCGGCTGCGGCTGGGGCGAGATGCTGCAGTTCGCGGCGCAGCGCTACGACGTGTCCGGCGTCGGCATCACCATCTCGCGCGAGCAGGCGGCGTTCGCGCGCGAACTGTGCGCCGGGCTGCCGGTCGAGATCCGCGTGCAGGACTACCGCGCGCTCGACCAGCGCTTCGATCGCATCGTGTCGATCGGCATGTTCGAGCACGTCGGGGTGAAGAACTACGGCGCCTATTTCGACGTCGCGCGCCGCTGCCTCGCCGGCGACGGCCTGTTCCTGCTGCACAGCATCGGCGGCAACGTCAGCCGCAGGCATACCGATCCTTGGATCACGAAGTACATCTTCCCGAACTCGATGCTGCCGTCGGCGGCGCAGATCGCGACGGCGGCGGAAGGGCGCTTCGTCATCGAGGACTGGCACAACTTCGGTGCCGACTACGACCGCACCCTGCAGGCCTGGCGCGACAACATCGAGGCCGCGTGGCCCTCGCTGCCGGCGCGCTACGACGAGCGCTTCCGCCGCATGTGGCGCTATTACCTGGCCGCGTCGATGGCGAGTTTCCGCACGCGGCTGATCCAGCTGTGGCAGGTGGTGCTGTCGCCGGAAGGCGTGCCTGGCGGCTACGTCGCGCCGCGCTGAGGGCGGGGCAGGTCGGTCAGGGCTCGCGTGCGGCGTCCGGGTAAAGCGCGATCAGGGCGCGCAGCACGCCGTTGGTCCAGCCGAAGCCGTCCTGCAGCGGGTATTCGCCGCCGCCCGCGGCGGCATCGCCGGTGACGTCGTACTTCTCCACCAGCCTGCGCTGCTCGCGGAACACCTGCAGGTTGCGGCGGATCCAGCGCCCGGCGACGTCGGCGGCGAGTTCGCGTTCGCCGTAGCGGTCCAGGCCGCGGATCGCCAGCCACTGCAGCGGCGCCCAGCCGTTGGGCAGGTCCCATTGCTCGCCGCTGCGCCGGGTGGTGGTGGCGAGTCCGTGGCGCTGCAGCAGCCGGTCGCGCAGGGTGGCGGCCACGCGTGCCGCCTGGGTGTCGTCGGCGACGCCGAAGTACAGCGGGTATGCGGTGGCCAGCGTGAGTTCGCCGGTGGAGCGCGCTTCCCGCCACAGGTAATCGACGAAAGCGCCCTGTTCCTCGTCCCACAGCACGCGGCGGATGGCCTCCGCGCGCATGTCGGCGCGCTCGCGCAGGGCGTCGGCGCGTTCGGGCCGCCCGGACACGCGGTACGCTTCCGACAGCGCGGCCTCGAGCGAATACAGCAGGCTGTTGAGGTCCGGCGGCACGATGTCGATGGTGCGGATCGTATGCAGTCCTTCGCCGTCGGCCAGCCAGCGCGAGCTGAAGTCCCAGCCACTCTCGGCGCCGGCGCGCAGGTTGCGGTAGACCTCGGCGGCCGGACGCGCCGAGGCGGCGGCGGTGGCGACGTCCATGATGTAGCTCTCGTCGCGCGGCGTGTCGCAATCGTCCCAGTAGCGGTTGAGCAGGGTGCCGTCGCGCAGCCGCACCACGCGGCGATGCGCCTCACCCGGCGCCAGTGCGTCCGCGCCGTCCATCCAGAACGCGTATTCGCGCTCGAGCTGCGGCAGGTACGTCGCCAGCGCCTGCTGGCCCTCGTGCGCCGCCAGCAGGTTCACCATCGAGGCGAAGAACGGCGGCTGCGAGCGGCTGAGGTAGTAGGTGCGGTTGCCGTTCGGCACGTGCCCGTAGCGGTCGATCATCGCGGCGAAGTTCGCGACCATCCCGCGCACCAGGTCGTGGCGGCCGCTCTGCTCGAGGCCGAGCATGGTGAAGTAGGAATCCCAGTAGTAGATCTCGTCGTAGCGACCGCCGGGCACGATGTAGGGATGCGGCAGGGGCAGCAGCGAGCTGCGGGCGTCGCCGGGATGCGGCTGGCGTTCCAGCTCCCGCCACAGCCGGTCGATGTGGCGGACCGCGTCGTCGCGGGGGCGGGTCCGGTAGCCGCCGCCCGCGGGCCGTGGCAGTTCGAAGCGTTCGCCGACGAAGGCGCGCAGGTCGAAGCCGGGCTCGTCGCGCCGCTGCGCATACTCGGCCGCGATCGCGGCCGGCGCGGCGTTCGGAATCGCATCGACCATGGCCTTGGCGTCCGGCAGCGCACGCTGCGCATCGGCGAACAGGTCGCCGTAGATTTCCGGGAAGCCGGCAACGCACTGCTGCGCCGCAGCCGGCGCGGCGAGCAACCACAGCAGCAGCGCGTGCAGGCAGGCGCGCAGCGGCAGGGATCGACGCGGGATCACCGCATGGCTTCCTGCAGCAGCGTGCCGACGTCGCCATCGACGCGGAGGTCGGCGAGTTCGTCGGCCCGCGTCCGCCCGCGGTTGAGGATGGCGAGCGCGGTGCCCGCTTCGCGGGCGAGGCGGGCGAAACGGAAGCCGGACATCACCATCAGCGAGGAACCGGCCACCAGCATGCCGTCGGCCGCCGCCAGCGCCTCGCGGGCCTGCAGGCCGCGTTCGCGCGGCACGTTCTCGCCGAAGAACACCACGTCTGGCTTGAGCATCCCGCCGCAGTCGGGACAGGTCGGTGCGACGAAGTCCGCGACCGCCGCGTCGTCGATGTCGGCGTCGCCGTCGGGCGCGATCGTACCCGACGGCGCGTGCCAGCCGGGATTGGCGAGCAGGATCGCCTCCTGCACCGCACCGCGCGGCCGGCGCCCGCCGCATCGCAGGCAGACGACCGCGTCGAGCCGACCGTGCAGGTCGAGCACCGCGCGGCTGCCGGCGCGCTGGTGCAGGCCGTCGACGTTCTGCGTCACCAGCAGCGCAACGCGGCCCTCGCGTTCCAGCGCGGCGAGCGCCAGATGCGCCGTATTCGGACGTGCTGCCAGGAAGCGCGGCCAGCCGATGCTGCTGCGGGCCCAATAGCGCCGGTAGGCGGCTTCGGACGCGACGAACGCCTGGTAGCTGACCGGCGGCGGCCGTTTCCAGTCGCCGTTGCCGTCGCGGTAGTCGGGAATGCCCGAAGCCGTGCTGCAGCCCGCGCCGGTGAGGACGAACAGGCGCGGATGGCGGTCCATCCAGTCGCGCAGCGCGTGCGCCGCGTCGACGCGGGGAGCGGGGCTGGCCACGGCAGGCATGGGGTCCATGCTAACGCTAACGACGGTGTGTCGTTCGCGCGCCCATGGCCGCGAGAAAACAAAGGCGCCGGCATGCCGGCGCCTCCGGGGATCGAGTGGCGCGTGCTTCAGTCGTTCGCCGGCTGCGCGTCGAGGCCCCGCTTCTTCAGCAGCGGCTCGATCCGCGGCTCGTGGCCGGTGAAGTCGACGAACAACTGCTTCGCGTCCTTCGCGCCGCCGCGCGAGAGCAGCGTGTCGCGTAGGCGGGCGCCGTTCTCTGGCTTCAGGCCGCCGTTGGCCTTGATCCATTCGACCGTGTTCGCGTCCAGCACTTCCGACCAGATGTAGGCGTAGTACGCCGCCGCATAGCCGCCCATGATGTGGCTGAAGTACGGCGTGCGGTAGCGCGGCGGCACCGGCGCATAGTCGAGGCCCGCGGCCTTGAGCGCCGCCGCTTCGGTCGCCACCACCTCGCCGGCGGCCGGCAGCTTGTCCGACGGCAGCTGGTGCAGGTACTGGTCGAGCATGGCAGCGCCGAGATACTCGGTGGTGGCGAAGCCTTCGTTGAACGTGGCCGAGGCCATCTTCTTGTCCAGCAGCGCCTGCGGCAGCGGTTCGCCGGTGCGGTGGTGCCTGGCGTAGTTGGCGAGGATCGAGGGCCAGTCGGCCCACATCTCGTTGACCTGCGACGGGAATTCGACGAAGTCGCGCGGCACGTTCATGAAGAAGTAGGGGTACTTCACGTCCGAGAACATGCCGTGCAGGGCGTGGCCGAATTCGTGGAACGCCGTTGTCACCTCGTCCCAGGTCAGCAGGGTCGGCTCCCCCGCCGGCGGCTTGGGGACGTTGAGGTGGTTGGCGACGACCGGCAGCGTGCCTTCGAGTTCCGACTGGCCGACGTAGGAATTCATCCACGCGCCGCCGCGCTTGGACGGGCGCGCGTAGGGGTCGAAGATGAAGATCGACAGCGGCTTGCCGTCCTTGTCGAAGACGTCGTAGGTCCAGGTGTCGGGGTGGTACTTCGGCAGGTCGCTGCGTTCCCTGAAGGTGATGCCGTAGAGCTGGGTGGCGGCGAAGAACACGCCGTTCTCCAGCACGTTCTTCATCTCGAAGTAGGGCTTGAGTTCGTTGTCGTCGAAGGCGTACTTGTCCCTGCGCACCTTCTCGGTGTAGTAGCTCCAGTCCCAGGGTTCGAGCTGGAACGTCGGCTCGCCCTTCGCGGCCTGCTCGCGGTCGATCATCGCCTGCAGGTCCGCGCCCTCGCGCCGCGCGTTGGCGACGGCCGCGGGGGCGAGGCGGCCGAGCATGTCGTTGACCGCCTGGAGGGTGCCGGCGGTTTCGTCGGCGAGGATGAAGGCGGCGTGGTTCTCGTAGCCGAGCAGTTTCGCGCGCTCGTCGCGCAGCGCCAGCACTTCGGCGACGATGCCGGTGTTGTCCCACTCGTTGCCGCGGCTGCCGCGGGCGACCGAGGCCTTGTGGATGCGTTCGCGCAGGGCACGGTCGTCGAGCTGCGGCAGCAGCGGCTGGCCGGTGGTGTTGAGCAGGGTCAGCAGGTACTTGCCTTCGTGCCCCTTGGCCTTCGCCGCGGCTGCGGCCGCGGAGACCTGCGCCTCGGTCAGTCCGGCGAGTTCGGCGACGTCGTCGACCAGCACCGCCGAATCGTTGACCTCGTCCAGCACGTTGTTGGAAAACTCGGTGCCGAGCGCGGCCGAGCGGGCATTGATTTCCCTGAGGCGGGCCTTGTCGACATCCGCCAGCTTGGCGCCGGCGCGGACGAAACCGTCGTAGTAGCGCTCGACCAGGCGGACGCCTTCGGCGTCCAGCCCGATGTCGTTGCGCTGGTTGTAGACCGCCTCGACGCGCTGGAACAACCCGGGATTGAGCATGATCGCATCGCGGTGCGCGGCGAACTTCGGCGCGTAGTCGTTGTTGATCTTCTTGCGCGCGTCGTTGGTGTCGGTGCCGTTGAGGTTGCCGAAGATGCGGCGCGCGTTGCCCAGCAGCCGGCCGGACTTCTCCAGCGCGAGGATCGTGTTCTCGAAGGTCGGCATCGAACGCTGGTTGACGATCGCGTCGATCTCCTGGAGGTTGCGCGCCATGCCCGCGTCGAACGCGGGGGCGAAGTGTTCGTCCTTGAGCTTGTCGAACTGCGGGTACTTCAGCGGCAGCGGGCTTTCGACGAACAGCGGGTTGGAGGCGTCGCGTTCGGCGGAAGCGGAGGACTGGGCGTTCACTGGGCCATCACCTGCGGTCTGGGCGGATGCCGTGGCGGACACGGCGGCGGTCAGTGCGACGGCGAGGGCCGCGGCGAGCGGGTGTTTCATCAGGGACCTACCTCGAGGATCGAAACGCCAAGGGTAGCCCAAGGCCCCGGGGCGGACCCATGACGAAAGGCATATGGCCATGGCCTGCGCGGGTCTACACTGCGGCCTCGACCCCGGGCGTGGCCGTCGCCGTGCCGGTCGGAATCCGGAGATCCCGATGAAGCGCACTTCGTTCCTCTTCCTCGCGCTGGCGCTGGCGGCACCCGTCCACGCAGCGCAGACGCTGCGCTACGTGGCCCTGGTCGACGGCGGCAAGCAGGCCGGCCAGCAGACCGTGGTCCAGGGCGACGACGGCGTCACCCGCGTCGACTTCATCTTCAAGGACAACGGCCGCGGCCCCGAGCTGAAGGAAGAGTTCACGCTGAACGCGGACGGTACCTTCCGCACGTACCGCGTCAGCGGCACGTCGACGTTCGGTGCGCCGGTCGACGAAAGCTTCGAACTCGTCGATGGCATGGCCAGCTGGAAGTCGACTTCGGATTCCGGCGAACAGCACGTCGCGGCGGGCGCGCAGTATTCGCCGCTGGGGGGCACGCCGGCGGTGTCCTCGGTCGCGATGGCCGCACTCGCGGCGCGTTCCGACGGCAAGCTGCCGCTGATCCCGAGCGGCACGCTGAGCGCGCGCAAGGTGGCCGAGGCGCAGGTGCGTAAGGGCGACGAAGCCCGCACCGTGCAGCTGCTCGCGGTGACCGGCGTGGGCTTCACCCCGAGCTTCGCCTGGGCCACGGACGAGGCGCGCCCGCGCCTGTTCGCCTTCATCTTCCCGGGTTTCGTGCAGCTGATCGAGGAAGGCTGGGAAGGGAACGCGGACGCGCTCGAGGCGCTGCAGAAGACCGCCGAAGGCGAGGCGCTGGCGGCGCTGCAGCGGCGGCTCGCGCATCCGCTGGGCGGCACGACGCTGATCCGCGGCGCGCGCGTGTTCGACAGCGAGCACGCCAGGCTCGGACCCACGTCCGACGTGCTGCTGCGCGACGGGCGCATCGTTTCGGTCTCGGCCGCCGGCGGGGAAACCGCCGGAGCCGACCACGTCATCGACGCCGGCGGCAGGGTCCTGCTGCCGGGACTGTTCGACATGCACACCCACATGGACCGCTGGAGCGGCGGGCTCGACATCGCCGCCGGCGTCACTTCGGTGCGCGACATGGGCAACGACAACGCGACCCTGCAGCAGGTGATGGCGGAGGAGCGCGCGGGCACGCTGCTGATGCCGCGCATCGTGCCGGCGGGGTTCCTCGAGGGCGAGAGCAAGCAGTCCGCGCGCAACGGTTTCGTGGTCGGCGACCTCGACGGAGCGAAGAAGGCGATCGACTGGTACGCCGAGCAAGGCTATCCCCAGATCAAGGTCTACAACTCGTTCCCGAAGGAGATCCTCGCCGAGACCGTTGCGTACGCGCACGGGAAGGGCCTGCTGGTCAGCGGCCACGTGCCGGTGTTCCTGCGCGCGCAGGACGCGGTCGATGCCGGCTACGACGAGATCCAGCACATCAACCAGCTGATGCTGAACTTCCTGGTCAAGCCGGAGACCGACACGCGCACGCTGGAACGCTTCTATCTTCCGGCGCGCGAGGTGGCCGGCCTCGACCTCGATTCGAGGCCGGTGCAGGATTTCATCGCCACGCTGGCGCAGAAACAGATCGTGATCGACCCGACGCTCGCGACCTTCGAGTTCCTGCACCAGCGCAACGGCGAGATGTCGCCGATCTTCGCCGGCATCGAGGAGCACGTGCCGCCCGACGTGCAGCGCGGCCGGCGCGTGGCCGACATGGACATCCCCGACGATGCGACCGGCGATCTCTACCGCAGGTCGTTCGACAAGATGGTGGAGTTCGTCGGACGCGCCTGGCGCGCCGGCGTGCCCCTGGTGGCCGGGACCGACGAAGTGGCGGGGTTCACCCTGCAGCACGAGCTGGCGCTGTACGTGCGCGCCGGGCTCACCCCGGCGCAGGCGCTGCAGGTGGCGACGTGGAACGGCGCGAAGTACTCGAAGGTGCTCGACCGGCTCGGCAGCGTCACGCCGGGCAAGCAGGCCGACCTGCTGCTGGTCGACGGCGATCCCACCGTCGACATCGCGGACATCCGCAAGGTCGCCGCCGTGATCAAGGGCGATACCGTGTACTACCCGAGCGAAATCTTCACCGAACTCGGCATCAAGCCCTTCGCCGCGCCGTTGCGCGTTCGCTCGTCCGGAGACTGAGCATGACCACCGCCTACGATTTCTCCGCCACCGGCATCGACGGCCAGCCGGCGTCGCTGTCGGCCTACGCCGGCAAGGTGCTGCTGGTCGTCAACGTCGCCTCCAAGTGCGGCTTCACGCCGCAGTACGCCGGGCTGCAGCAGCTGTGGCAGGACTACCGCGACCGCGGCCTGGTGGTGCTCGGCTTCCCCTGCGACCAGTTCGGCCACCAGGAGCCGGGCGACGAAGCCGAGATCCGCAACTTCTGCTCGCTGACCTACGACGTCGACTTCCCGATGTTCGCCAAGGTCGACGTCAACGGCGATGCGGCGCACCCGCTGTGGAAGTGGCTGAAGGAGGAAAAGGGCGGCTTCCTCGGCATCGACGCGATCAAGTGGAACTTCAGCAAGTTCCTGGTCGGCCGCGACGGGCGCGTGCGCAAGCGCTATGCGCCGACCGACACGCCCGAATCGCTGCGCAAGGACATCGAAGCGGCGCTGGGCTGACCCGGGCCGGGCGCGGGCAGCCGGCCCGCGGGTTCAGTGGACGATCGTCACCGGCACCTTGCTGCCGGCCAGCACCTTCATCGACACCGAGCCGAGCAGGGTGCCCTTGATCGCGCCGCTGCCGCGCGAGCCCATCACGATCAGGTCGACCTTGCGCTTCGAGGCGACGTCGAGGACGCCGTCTGCCACGGCGCCCACCACCTCGACGAATTCCACGTCGGCGCGGCTGCGCGCCAGCGCCTTCTTCGCCGGCGCCAGCGTGCGCGCGAAGTTCTCGGCGTGCAACTGGCGCGCCGCCTCGGCGCCGATCTTGCGCTCCACGCCGGGGAACAGCGCGTCGTCGACCGCCACCACCACGACCTTCCCGGGCTTGGCGAAGGCCTTGGCCAGCGCCAGTGCGTGCTTCAGGGCGCGGGTGCTGATGTCGCTGCCGTCGACCGGGACCAGGATCTTCATCGTCGCCATCCTCGTGGAGATACGGTGATTCTACGACGTGCGCCGCTATTTCTCGACGAAGGCGCGCTCGAACACATAGTCGCCCGGCGTGCCGATGCGCGGCGCGGCGGTGAAGCCGCGGGCGTCGAGCAGGGCGCGGAAGTCGGCCAGCATCTGCGGGCTGCCGCAGATCATCGCGCGGTCCTTCGCCGGGTCCAGCGGGTCGAGGCCGAGGTGCTCCATCATCCGGCCGTCGGCCATCAGCTCGGTCAGACGGCCCTGGTGGTCGTGGCCGCGGAACACGAAGGGTTCGCGGCTCACGACGGGGTAATACAGCAGCTTGGCCGCGATCTGCTCGCCCAGGTATTCGTGGTTCGGCAGTTCGTTGACGAAGTAGTCGCGATAGGCGAGGTCCTGCACCTGGCGCACGCCGTGGCACAGCACCACCCTGTCGAAGCGCTCGTAGGTCTCCGGGTCCTTGACGATCGACAGCCAGGGCGCGAGCCCGGTACCGGTGCCGAGCAGGTACAGGTTGCGGCCCGGGTGCAGGTCGCTGATCAACAGGGTGCCGGTGGGCTTGCGGCCGATCAGCACCTCGTCGCCGGGCCGGATGTGCTGCAGGCGCGAGGTCAGCGGGCCGTCGGGCACCTTGATGCTGAAGAACTCGAGCTGCTCCTCCCAGTTGCCGCTGGCGATGGAGTAGGCGCGCAGCAGCGGCTTGCCCCCGGTCTGCAGCCCGATCATCACGAACTGGCCGTTCTCGAAGCGGAAACCGTCGTCGCGGGTGGTGGTGAAGCTGAAGTAGCTGTCCGTCCAGTGGCGGACGTCGAGCACCGTCTCGGTGCCGAAGGCGGAGGACATGCGGGGAGGGAACCTTGGAAGCGCAGCCGGGCATTATAGCTGACGGATGAGATCGGTTCTCATCTTTGGGGTGCGGCGGAGCGGGGCATTTTGTCCCGGCACCGGGTAACCGGCATCGGGCATGCACGGGGGAAATGGAAAGTCGGGAGACGGGAGGCGGCAGGCGCTGCCGCCTCCACGAGGCATGTTCTTCCTAGGAGTTACGGGTCGTCATCCCGGCGAAAGCCGGGATCCATTTTGACTTCGGCCTTTCGCCTCTTCGTTCAGCGACAACGACGACAGCAAAATGGATCCCGGCTTTCGCCGGGATGACGACCGGAATTCGTCGGGATGACGACTGGAAATTCGTCGCGATGACGACTAGAGAGCGTTGTCGCTTCGTCTACCGGTATCCGGCCGCCTGCAGCTCGAACAGCTCCGCGTAGCGCCCGCCCTGCGCCATCAGCTGCTCGTGGGTGCCGCTGGATTCGACCCGGCCGTCGGCCAGAACCAGGATGCGGTCGGCCATGCGCACGCTGGAGAAGCGGTGTGAGATCAGCACCGCGGTGCGGTCGTCGGACAGTTCCTTGAAGCGCTGGAACACCTCGAACTCGCTGCGGGCGTCGAGCGCGGCGGTCGGTTCGTCGAGGATCATCACCTGCGCGTCGCGCATGTAGGCGCGCGCGATCGCGATCTTCTGCCACTGCCCGCCGGACAGGTCGACGCCGGTCTTGAAGCGGCGGCCGATCAGCTGGTCGTAGCCGTTGGGCAGTTCGGCGATCACCTCGTCGGCCATGCCGCGCCGGGCGGCGTCCTCGATCCGCGCGCGGTCGTCCATGCGCTCGATGCGGCCGACGCCGATGTTCTCGCCCGCGGTCAGGTGGTAGCGCACGAAGTCCTGGAAGATCACGCCGATGTTCGCGCGCAGGTCGTCGAGGTCGTAGTCGCGCAGGTCGCGCCCGTCGAGCAGGATGCGGCCTTCGTCGGGGTCGTACAGCCGCGCCAGCAGCTTGACCAGGGTGGTCTTGCCGGCGCCGTTCTCGCCCACCAGCGCCAGTACTTCGCCCGCGCGCAGCTCGAAATCCATGTGCCGCACCGCCCAGCGCTCGGCGCCCGGGTAGCGGAAGCCCACGTCCTCGAACACGAAGCCCTGCGCGATCGGCTTCGGGAACGGCACCGGGTTTTCCGGCGACTTGATCTCCGGCTCGATCTCGAAGAACGAGAACAGGTCGTCGAGGTACAACGCCTGCCCGGCGACCTGCGAGAAGCCGATCAGCAGGCTTTCGAGCAGCTGCCGCAGGCGGCGGAAGCTGCCGGCGAGGAAGGTCAGGTCGCCGATGGTGAAATCGCCCTTGACCGTGCGCCAGGCGATGTAGCCGTAGGCGATGTAGTAGCCCAGCGTGCCCAGCGCGGCGAGCAGCGTGCCCCAGATCGCGCGCTTGCGCGCCAGCGCGCGGTTGGCCAGGAAGAACTTCTGCGCCAGCGTGTGGTAGCGCTCGATCAGGAACCGGTGCAGGTTGAAGATCTTCACTTCCTTCGCCGTCTCGACGCTGGCGCCGGTCTGGCGCACGTACTCGAGCTGGCGGCGCTCCGGCGTCCACTGGAAGTTCAGCGAGTAGCCGAGCGCGTTGAAGTGCGATTCGCCGACGAAGGCGGGGATCAGGGCGATCGCCAGCAGCAGGATCAGCCACGGCGCGTAAACCAGCAGGCCGATCGCGAAGCTGACGACGGTGATCATGTCCTGCGCCTGCCCGAACAGCTGGCCCATCAGGTTCATGCGGCCCATCGTCTGCCGGCGCGCGCGGTCGAGCTTGTCCTGCAGGTCCGGATCCTCGAAGTCCTCCAGGTCCAGCGTCGCCGCGTGCTCCATCAGGCGGATGCTGGTGGCGTTGGTGAACAGCTCCGACAGCAGGCCGTCGGCGTAGCTGACGATCCGCCCGAGCAGGTCCGACAGGATCGCGAGCCCGAATTCCAGCGCCAGCAGCCACAGCAGCGGGTCCAGCAGCCCGCTGCGCCAGGCCTCGCCCATCGAATCGAAGTCGAGGCCGAGCCCGACCAGCCGGATCGCCTCGTCGATGATCAGCTTGCCGACGTACAGCGTCAGGATCGGCAGGAACGCGCGGATCAGGCGCAGGCCGATGCTGATCAGCGACAGCGCCGGGCTCGTGGCCCAGATCTGCTTCAGGAACGGCGGCAGGTTGCGCATAGCGTCGAAGCGCTCGCGCAGGCTCGGCCGGCTGTCGGCGCGGCTGGGCTTGGGGGCGGCGTCGGACGTACGTTCGTTCATGCGGGTACCGTGCGTCCATTCATCGGGTTTTCGCGGAAATGGCGAACAGATCCCGAATGCCGGGCCCTGCCGCCCAATCTGTCATTTCGATCGAAGGGAGAAATCTTGCCGCAGATCGCCCTGCGGCGACTTCCGGACCGGATCGCCCGACGGCCATGCGACCGCCCGGGGCGTCCGCGGGAGGATTTCTCCCTTCGGTCGAAATGACAGGCGCTGTTGATGACGGGTCCTAGAGCACTTCCGACGCGTAGTCCGCCAATCGCGAACGCTCGCCGCGCCGCAGCGTGACGTGCGCGCTGTGCGCCCAGTTCTTGAAGCGGTCGACGGCGTAGGTCAGGCCCGAGGTGGTCTCGGTGAGGTAGGGCGTGTCGATCTGCTCGACGTTGCCCAGGCACACGATCTTGGTGCCGGGGCCGGCGCGCGTGACCAGGGTCTTCATCTGCTTGGGCGTGAGGTTCTGCGCCTCGTCGAGGATCAGGTAGCGGCTCAGGAAGGTGCGGCCGCGCATGAAGTTGAGCGAGCGGATCTTGATGCGCGAGGCGAGCAGGTCGTTGGTGGCGGCGCGGCCCCAGCTGCCGCCTTCCTGGTTGTGGGTGAGCACTTCGAGGTTGTCGGTCAGCGCGCCCATCCACGGCGTCATCTTTTCTTCTTCCGTGCCGGGCAGGAAGCCGATGTCCTCGCCGACGCTGACCGTGGCGCGGGTCATGATGATCTCGCGGTAGCGCTGCTGGTCCATGGTCTGCGCCAGGCCCGCGGCCAGCGCCAGCAGGGTCTTGCCGGTGCCGGCGGTGCCGAGCAGGGTGACGAAGTCGACCTCCGGGTCCATCAGCGCGTTGAGCGCGAAGTTCTGCTCGCGGTTGCGCGCGGTGATGCCCCAGACCGCGTGCTGGCTGCCGCGGTAGTCGTCGACGATCTGCAGCACCGCCTTGCCGCCCTCGGCCCTGGTCACGCGGAACTCGGCCTCGTCGTCGCCGGGCAGGTACAGGTACTGGTTGGGGTGCCAGTCGTTGTCGGCATCGACAGCGACCTCGTAGTAGGTGCGGCCCTTGTCGGTCCAGGACTTGAGGTCCTTGCCGTGGCGCTGCCAGAAGTCCTCCGGCAGCGCGTTGGCGCCGGTGTAGAGCAGGCTGAAGTCGTCGAGCGCGCGGTCGTTCTCGTAGTCCTCGCTGACGATGCCGGCGATCGCGGCCTTGATCCGCAGGTTGATGTCCTTGGAGACGAACACCACCGGGAAGTCGGGCTCGTCGCGGCGCAGCTGCAGGATCGCGCCGAGGATGCGGTTGTCGGGCGCGACCGCGCCGAACGAGGTCTTGTCCTCCTTCGGCACCGTGGTCTGGAAGCGCAGCTTGCCGATGCTGGCCGCGCCGCGCAGCTGCAGCCCGTTCGGGCGGCTGAGCACCAGCCCGGTGGCGATCTTGTCGGTGCCCTGCGCCTCGATCAGCTCGTTGATGAAGCGGCTGACCTGGCGCGCGTTGCGGCTGGCCTCCGACGTGCCTTTCTTGCCGTTGTCGAGCTCCTCGATGACCTGCATCGGCAGGAACACGTCGTGTTCCTCGAACTTGAACAGCGCGGTCGGGTCGTGCATCAGGACGTTGGTGTCGAGCACGTACAGGCGCTTGCCTTGGGTCATCATCGAAGTGGTCGCCTCCGTTCGGCGGTCGGTCGTGGGCAGCGGCGCGCCGCCGCGTCCTGCGGGGCAGGGCGGCGATGCGCGATAGGGTGGGATGGGATCACTTGGCTTGCGCGGCCTTCAGGGCTTCGAGCACGGCTTCGGCATGGCCGGCGACCTTCACCCCGCGCCATTCCGCGGCCAGGCGCTGGTCGGGCGAGACCAGGAAGGTGCTGCGGACCACGCCCAGCACCTTGCGGCCGTACATGTTCTTCTCGTGGATCACGTCGAAGGCCCGGCACAGCTTCTCGTCGGCGTCGCTGACCAGCGGGAACCTGAAGCCCTGCTTCGCGCAGAAGTTGTCGTGCGATTTCACCGAATCGCGCGAAACGCCCAGCACGGTCGTGTCCAGGCGCCTGAACTTCGGCAGCAGCGCGTTGAAGTCGAGCCCTTCGGTGGTGCAGCCGGGGGTCGAATCCTTGGGATAGAAGTACAGCACCAGCCACCGGCCGGCGAAGTCGGCGAGGGTGGCGGTGTCGCCGCCGGACAGCGCCAGGGGCAGCTTGAGAGTGGATTTCGGGAGAGCCTTGCCGGTTGCGATCATTCGTGGACTCGTCATCCCTTGAAGCTTGTCATTCCGGCTTCGAAACTGTCATTCCGAACGTTGTGAGGAATCTGCTTCGTGTCGGGCCCGGCCTGAAAGCAGATTCCTCACTACGTTCGGAATGACAGTAGTGACGTTCGGTATGACAGCAGTGGAAATCGGCATGCCTGGTCGCATCAGAACTTCATCGGATCCATGATCGCATCGAGGTTCAGGTGGTCGCAGAACTCGAGGAAGTCGTCGCGCAGCGCGGCGATGTGCATGTTCGCCGGCACGCCGATGGTGACCTGCGCGGAGAACATGTCGGCGCCGGTCTGCATCGCGCGGTAGCGCGAGCAGTGCAGGCTTTCGATGGTGATGCCCTGGCGGTCGAAGAAGTCGGCTAGCTGGAACAGGATGCCCGGCTTGTCTGCCGCCACCACCTCGACGATGTACGGCAGCAGGTTCGACTGCACCGGCTTGGGCCCGGTGCGGTACCAGACCAGCTTCAGCTCCTCCTCGCGCTCGAGCCGGGTCAGCATCGCCTCGAGCTTGGCCACCGAATCCCAGGAGCCGGTGGCGAGCGCGGTCACCGAGACGTCGCGGCCGACGGTGGACAGGCGCGTGTCGACGAGGTTGCAGCCGCTGTCGGCGATCCGCCGCGACACGGCGAGCAGCGGCGATGCCGGATGCGTCGTGTAGGCGTTGATCAGCAGGTAGTTCTCGTTCGGCGAGGGCCGGGATGCGGTGTCTGGATCGGTCAAGGCGGCGTCCGCGGCATGGTGATTCTGTGGAGCTTCCGGTTCTGAACGGCAGCCCGAGCGGGGTCGGGCACGGCGGCCAGCATACTTGCCCGTGCTTCCGGGCCGCAAGTAACATGCCGGCATCCCGATCATCCGTCCGTGCGCCCGCGCGGGCCTTCGCACGAGAGCCTCCCACTTGCGACTTTCCGGCAGCATCACAGCGCTGGCGACGCCGTTCACGGTGACGGGAGAGCTCGATCTCGACGCCTGGCACCGCCTGCTGCAGGCACAGCTGGAGGGCGGCACGCAGGCCGTGGTCGTCGCCGGCTCCACCGGCGAGGCCTCGTCGCTGCTTGAGGTGGAATACGACGCGCTGTTGCGCACCGCGGTCGAATGCGTGGCCGGGCGCGTTCCTGTGCTGGCCGGGACCGGGCAATCGAGCACCGCGAAGACCATCGAGCAGACCCGGCGCGCCGCGGCGCTCGGCGCCGACGCCGCGCTGGTAGTCATGCCGCCTTACGTGCGCCCGACCCAGGCCGGCCTGCTGGCGCATTTCCAAGCGCTGGCCGACGACGACAGCCTGCCGGTGGTGATGTACAACGTGCCTGCGCGCACCGGCTGCGACCTGCTGCCGGAGACCGTCGCCGGGCTGATGGGGCATCCGCGCATCGTCGGCGTCAAGGAAGCGTGCGGCGAGCCGGCGCGCCTCCAGGCTTGGCTGTCGCTGCGCCAGGACGGCTTTGCCGTGCTCGGCGGCGACGATGCGACCGCGGCGGCCGCAATGCTCGCGGGTGCGGACGGCGTGGTCTCGGTGGTGTCGAACCTGATCCCGGCCGCCGTCCGCAAGCTGTGCGACCTCGCGCTCGGCGGCCACCGCGCCGATACCGAGGCATGGAATGCGAAGCTGGCGGCGTTCCACGAGTTCGCGGGCCTCGAACCCAACCCGATCCCGGTGAAGGCCGTGCTCGACCGCCTCGGCTTCGGTCGCGGCCTGCGCCTGCCGCTGACTCCGCTGTCGGACATCCACCAGGCCACGGCCGCGCGCATCGCCGCGCAGGCCGAGGTGCTCGAACGCAGCCTCCGCGAACCGATCGCGGCCTGACCCCTTTTTCTGCAGGAGAACCGAACGATGCGTCATTCCCGCCCCCTGATCCGCATGCTTGCGGTGGCCCTGGTCGCCGTCGCCGTGCTCGGTACCAGCGGCTGCAAATGGTTCCGCAAGGGCAGCGACCTCTACGCCCAGAGCCCGGAGAACCGTCCGCTGGAAGTGCCGCCGGACCTGGATCGTCCCGACACCTCCGCCGCGATGCAGCTGCCGGACACCGGTTCGGTCACACGGTCGGCCACGGCGGCCGCGGGCAGCGCGCAGCCGAACGGCTTCGCCGTCGCCGGCGACCGCGACGAAGTCTTCGGCCGCGTCGGCGAGGTGCTGGCGGCGACCGAAGGCCTGACCGTGGTCAACCGCGCGCAGCTGCTCGGCACCTACGACGTCGACTACGGCGACGCCAAGTTCCTCGTGCGCGTGACCAAGACCGACAATGGCGCCTACGTCTCGGCGGTCGACCCGCGCGGCCTGCCGGCGGCGGGCGAACCGGTGGCGCGACTGATCGCGGCGCTGAGGGCGGCGCTCGCGGGCGGCTGAGGCGTCCTCGAACGCAAGGAAGAAAGGCGCCGCAAGGCGCCTTTCGCGTTTCATGGAGCCGGGTTTGCGTCGCTTTCCGCGGGGCGGCGCGTCAGCGCTCGAGCAGCGGGAGCTTGTCCGGCTTGCCTTCCCACTCCTTGGCGTCGGGCAGGGGATCCTTGCGCGCGGTGATCACCGGCCACTCTTTCGAGAGCTCGGCGTTCAGCGCCACGTACTGCTCCTGCCCGGCGGGCACGTCGTCCTCCGGATAGATCGCGTTGATCGGGCATTCCGGCTCGCACAGGGTGCAGTCGATGCACTCGTCCGGATCGATCACCAGGAAGTTCGGGCCCTCGTGGAAACAGTCGACCGGGCACACCTCGACGCAGTCGGTGTACTTGCACTTGATGCAGTTCTCGGTGACGACGAAGGGCATGGAGGGATCCTGGTACGGAAACGAAATTTTAGAACAGGCGTCGGGGCGATGCTGCGAAGGGTTCGCATTCGCGCGCTTGCCCCCCACCCCAACCTCCCCCGCAAGCGGGGGAGGGAGCCAAGAGCAATAGCTTCCTGCCCCCTCCCCCGCTTGCGGGGGAGGGTCGGGGTGGGGGCAAACGACCCGCCGGCGCACAATGAAAAAAGGCCCGCTAGCGCGGGCCTTTCGAAAATGGCGCTCCCTACGGGATTCGAACCCGTGTTTTAGCCTTGAGAGGGCCACGTCCTAGGCCTCTAGACGAAGGGAGCGGGGTGCTGCGGATGCAGCGCCGGCTGGACGACCGGCTGCCCGGGCCCGCCCGATTGGGCAAGGAGCCGATGCAGCTTGCTAGTATAGCAACGATCAGGGCGTCGAACATCGGCCCCGCACCGACACCGCCAGGCCGAATGCCGACCAACGACCCATCCGTTTCCCCTTCGCTGCGGATCATCCCGCGCGACCAGCACGCCATCTCGCGCCGGGGCATCAGCCCCAATGCACTGCGCGTGCTGTACCGCCTGCACGAAGCCGGGCACCGGGCCTGCCTGGTGGGCGGCGCCGTGCGCGACCTGCTGGCGGGCCTGGAGCCCAAGGACTTCGACGTCGCCACCGACGCCACGCCGGAGGAGGTCAAGCACCTGTTCCGCAACTGCCGCCTGATCGGACGCCGCTTCCGGCTGGCGCACGTGGTGTTCGGCCGCGAGATCATCGAGGTCGCCACCTTCCGCGCCAACATCGACGACGGCAGCGGCGACCGCCAGGTGCACGACGACGGCCGCCTGCTGCGCGACAACGTCTACGGCAGCATCGAGGACGACGCGGTCCGCCGCGACTTCACCGCCAACGCGCTGTACTACGACATCGCCGATTTCTCGGTGCGCGACTACGTCGGCGGCTTCGAGGACGTCAGCAACCGGGTGATGCGCCTGATCGGCGACCCGGAGACGCGCTACCGCGAGGACGCGGTGCGCATGCTGCGCGCGGTCCGGCTGTCGGCCAAGCTCGGCTTCGACATCGCGCCCGGCACCGCCGAGCCGCTGCCGCGGCTGGCGCCGCTGCTGTCCGAAGCGGCGCCGGCGAGGCTGTTCGAGGAGTGCCTGAAGCTGTTCCTGTCCGGGCATGCGGTGGCGAGTTTCGAGGGGCTGGAGCGGCACGGCCTGCTGGCCGCGCTGTTCCCCGAGAGTGCCGCGGCGCTGGACGCCAATCGCAGCGGTGCGCTGCGCCGGATGCTGGTCGAAGGACTGCGCGGCACCGACCGGCGCGTGGCCGCCGACGAGCCGGTGTCGCCCGCGTTCCTGTTCGCGGTGCTGCTGTGGCCGGCCTACTGCCGCGCGCTGATGGCGCTGCAGGCGCAGGGACTGCACACGGTGGAAGCCGAGCGCCGCGCGGCCGACCGGGTCACGCTGCACCAGCTCAACACGATCGCGCTGCCGCGCCGGTTCTCGCTGCCGATGCAGGAAATCTGGCTGATGCAGTCGCGCTTCTCGCAGCGCCAGCGCAAGCGGGTGGTGCGCACGCTGTCGCATCCGCGCTTCCGCGCGGCCTTCGATTTCCTGGTGCTGCGCCGGGCCGCTTCGCCCGCGCACGACGACGACATCGCCTTCTGGCAGGAAGCGCAGGGCAATCCGGACGCGGCGATCGCGCACCATCCCTCGGCCGAAGGCCTCGAAGAGGCCGAGGTCCCGCGCAAGCGCCGCCGCCGGCGCCGCCGCAGCCACGCGGCCGGCGAATGACCCCCGTGGTGTCCTGCGTCGGCCTCGGCGGCAACGTCGGGGACGTGGCGCACGCGCTGTCGCAGGCCCTGGCCGCGCTCGACGCCCTGCCGCGCACGCGCCTGCTGCGCGCGTCGCGGTTCTACCGCACGCCGGCCTGGGGGCGGCGCGAACAGCCCGATTTCATCAATGCCGCGGCCACGCTCGAAACCACGCTGTCCGCGCGCGAACTGCTCGACGGCCTGCTCGACATCGAGCGGCGGCTGGGGCGCGAACGCTCGACCGACGGCAGCGACCGCTGGGGTCCGCGCACGCTCGACCTCGACCTGCTGCTGCACGGCGACGCGGTGATCGACGAGCCGGGACTGCGCGTGCCGCACCCGCACCTGCACGAACGCGCGTTCGTGCTGCTGCCGCTGGCCGACATCGCTCCCGACGCGATCATCCCCGGCGTCGGCACCGTCGCGCAGGCGCTGGCGGCGTTGGATGCCAGCGGCATCGAAGCGCTACCCTAGCGCCATGGACGCCCCCGCAGCCGTGAAACCCGTGACCGTCCCCGAACTCGCGCTGGCGCGGCGGGAGGGCCGGCGCCTGGCGATGCTGACCGCCTACGACGCCGGCTTCGCGCGCGTGTTCGACGCCAACGGCGCCGACATCATTCTCGTCGGCGATTCGCTGGGCATGGTGGTGCAGGGGCACGATTCGACCCTGCCGGTCACCGTCGACGACATCGCCTACCACGTGCGCGCGGTGGCGGGCGGCCTGCGCCGTGCGCTGCTGCTGGCCGACCTGCCGTTCCAGTCCGATGCGACGCCCGAGCGCGCGCTGGAGGCTTCCACGCGCCTGCTGCAGGCGGGCGCGGGCATGGTCAAGCTCGAAGGCGCCGGACCGCACAAGCTGGCCGCGATCCGCTTCCTCGCCGCGCGCGAGATCCCCGTCTCCGCGCACCTGGGGCTGACGCCGCAGTCGGTGCTGCGCTTCGGCGGCTACAGGGTGCAGGGGCGCGAAGCCGCGGCGGCGGCGCAGCTGCGCGCCGATGCGCTCGCGGTGGCCGAGGCGGGTGCTTCGCTGCTGGTGCTCGAATGCGTGCCGTCCGCGCTGGCGGCGGAGATCACGCAGGCTTCGCCGATTCCGACCATCGGCATCGGCGCCGGCCCGCACTGCGACGGCCAGGTGCTGGTGCTGCACGACGTGCTCGGCCTCGACACCGGCCACCGGCGGCCGAAGTTCGTCAAGGATTTCCTCGCCGAAGGCGGCTCGGTCGCCGGCGCGGTACGCGCCTACGTCGAGGCGGTGCGCGACGGCAGTTTCCCGGGCGCGGAACACGCCTACGACTGAGCGCGGCCGGCCATGATCGACATCCTCGATACCCTCGACGCCCTGCGCGCGCGCGTGGCGGGCTGGAAGCGGGAAGGCCTGCGCGTGGCCCTGGTGCCGACGATGGGCAACCTGCACGCCGGGCACTACTCGCTGGTGGAACTGGCGCGCGAACATGCCGACCGCGTGGTCGCCAGCGTGTTCGTCAATCCGACCCAGTTCGGGCCGAACGAGGATTTCGCGCGCTATCCGCGCACGCCGGGACAGGACGCCGCCGGCCTCGAGGCCGCGGGCTGCAACCTGCTGTGGCGGCCATCGCTGGAGACGATGTATCCCTACGGCGCGGACAGCGCCGTGCGCATGCGCGTGCCCGGCATCACCGACGTGCTCGACGGCGCGCACCGCCCCGGCCACTTCGACGGGGTGGCGACCGTGGTCTCGCGGCTGTTCAACCAGGTGCAGCCGGACGTCGCAGCGTTCGGGCGCAAGGACTACCAGCAGCTCGCGGTGATCCGTTACCTCGTGCGCGACCTCGCGTTCCCGGTCGAACTGCTTGCGGGTGAAACGAAGCGGGAAGCCGACGGGCTGGCGATGAGCTCGCGCAACCAGTATCTCGACGCTTCCGAACGCGCGATCGCTCCGGAGATCCATCGCACGCTGCTGGCGATGCGCGAGGCGGTTCGGAGCGGGTTGGCGCCGGAGCAGGTAGAGGCCGACGCCTGCGCGCGCCTGCACGGCCACGGCTTCGACGTCGACTACGCGGTGGTGCGGCGGCACGATCTGTCGGAAGCCGAAGACATCTCCGGCCAATTGGTGGCGCTGATCGCCGCACGCCTGGGCAGGACGCGGCTGATCGACAACCTGGAGTTCGACGCGGCAGGGTAGGTGGCGTCGGCGTCGCTGGCCCCCACCCCGGCCCTCCCCCGCAGGCGGAGGAGGGAGCAAAGGCAACGCGAGGCTTCGAATTCCCTCCCCCGCCTGCGGGGGAGGGCTGGGGTGGGGGCCAGCCGCTGCGGCGAAGCATCCGGAAAGCGCATCGCTCCCGGACCACCCGTCGCCGGGGCGTCGACGATCGCCCATATACTCCGCACTCCGTGCCGCGGAGCCGATGCGCGGCACGGACGGTTGCAGCTGAATCCTGCGTCCTCCACCCACGAAGCAAACAGGTCTCGCCCATGTCGGATTTCGCGACCCTCCGTACCCACGCCACGCGTCTGGCCATCACGCCGGTGTCGACGCTCGTCCGCGACGATGCAGCGCGCGCGCAGTCGTTCGCGCTGCGTGTAGGCCCGCTGTACGCCAACTTCGCGCGCCAGCGCTACGACGCGCCGGCGCTCGATGCCCTGTACACGCTGGCGCAGGAATCCGGGTTCGCGGGGGCGATGCGCGAGCTGCTGGATGGCGAGACGGTCAACGCGACCGAAGGCCGCGCCGCGCTGCATACCGCGCTGCGCGGCGACACGTCTTCATCGCCGATCGCGCGCGAATGCGCCGCGCTGGCGGGCGAGGCACGCCGGCGCATGGCGGCCATGATCGAAGCGCTGGCCGCCACCGACGTCACCGACATCGTCAGCGTCGGCATCGGCGGCTCCGACCTCGGCCCGCGCCTGGTCGTCGACGCGCTGGCGCTGCCCGGCGCGCGCTTCCGCGTTCACTTCCTGTCCAACGTCGACGGCAACGCCGCGCAGCGCACGCTGGCCGGGCTCGATCCGGCGAAGACCGCCGCGATCCTGATTTCCAAGACCTTCGGTACCCAGGAAACCCTGCTCAACGGCGGCATCGTGCGCGACTGGCTGGGCGACGACGCGCGCGTGTACGGCGTCAGCGCCAACGTCGAGCGCGCCGCCGCGTTCGGCATCGCGCCCGAGCGCATCCTGCCGATGTGGGACTGGGTCGGCGGGCGCTATTCGCTGTGGTCGGCGGTCGGCTTCCCGATCGCGCTGGCGATCGGCATGGAGCGCTTCGGGGAATTGCTGGCCGGCGCCGCCGAACTCGATGCGCATGCGGCGGATGCCGCGCCGCGCGAGAACCTGGTCTTCCTGCATGCGCTGACCGCGCTGTGGAACCGCAACGCGCTGGGTCTCGCCACCCAGGCAGTGCTGCCCTACGACGAGCGCCTGAAGCTGCTGCCGAACTACCTGCAGCAGCTGGTGATGGAAAGCCTGGGCAAGTCGGCGCGGCTCGACGGCGCGCCGCTCGACGAGCAGACCGTGCCGGTGTGGTGGGGCGGCCCCGGCACCGACACCCAGCACAGCTTCTTCCAGGCGCTGCACCAGGGCACGCAGGTGGTGCCGGCCGATTTCATCGGCGTCGTGCGCAGCGAGGACGGCCACGACGAGAACCACCGCGCGCTGCTGGCGAACCTGCTGGCGCAGACCGAGGCGCTGGCGAACGGCCAGGCCAGCGACGATCCGCACCGCGCCTATGCCGGCAACCGCCCGAGTACGCTGATCCTGCTCGACGCGCTGACGCCGCGGTCGCTCGGCGAGCTGATCGCGCTGTACGAGCACAGCGTCTACCTGCAGTCGGTGGCGTGGGGGATCAACGCCTTCGACCAGTTCGGCGTCGAACTGGGAAAGCAGGTGGCGAACAAGCTGCTGCCGGCGCTGGAGGGCAAGGCGCAGGCGGACGATCCGGTGACGCGGGTGCTGCTGGAGGAGCTGAAAGCGCGCTCTTGAACCACGTCCTTACAGAGTGAAGTCGCGGAATTTTCAGCCGTCATTCCGGCGAAAGCCGGAATCCATTTTGCTTTTGATTCCTATCTGAGACGGGAGTGAGACGGGAGAAAGGCAAAGCAAATGGATTCCGGCTTTCGCCGGAATGACGACATCAGGGTGTTGTGTCGCATTCAGGCCCCGTGCCGCGCCAGCGCCCACGCCACGTGCTCGCGCACGACGGGGTCTTCGGCATCCTGCCTCGACCGCAAGGCGGCGATGACGTCCGGCGTGCCGGGCGCATTGCCCAGCGCCACGGCGAGGTTGCGCAGCCATCGCGAATGGCCGCTGCGGCGGATCGGCGAGCCTTCGGTACGCTGCAGGAATTCCTCCTCGCTCCATGCGAACAACTCGGCCAGCGAGGCCTTGTCCAGGTTGTTGCGGGCACGGAAATCCGGCTCGTCGGTGCGACGGGCGAACTTGTTCCAGGGACACACCAGCTGGCAGTCGTCGCAGCCGAAGATGCGGTTGCCGATCAGCGGGCGCAGTTCCTCGTCGATGCTGCCCTCGTGCTCGATCGTGAGGTAGGAGATGCAGCGCCGCGCGTCGAGGCGGTGCGGCGCGACGATCGCCTGCGTGGGGCAGACGTCGATGCAGCGCACGCAGCTGCCGCAGTGCGCGCTGGCGGGCGGATCGACCGGCAGCGGCAGGTTGACGTAGATCTCGCCGAGGAAGAACCACGAGCCGCCGTCGCGGTCGATCAGGCAGGTGTGCTTGCCGATCCAGCCGAGCCCGGCGTTGCGCGCCAGCGCCCGCTCCAGCACCGGCGCCGAGTCGACGAACACGCGGTGGCCGAAGGGGCCGATCTCCGCGGCGACGCGGTCGGCGAGCTTCTGCAGCCGGTGGCGCATCAGCTTGTGGTAGTCGCGGCCGAGCGCGTAGCGCGCGACGTAGGCGCGTTCGCCGTCGTCGAGCGTGCGCCAGGCGGCGTCCGGGTCCTGGCCGTAATCCAGCCCGACCGAAATCACGCGCAGCGTGCCGGGCACCAGTTCCTGCGGCCGCGAGCGCTTGTCGCCGTGCCGCGCCATCCAGTCCATCGTGCCGTACAGGCCCTGCGCCAGCCAGGTGCGCAGGAAGCCTTCGTCCTCGCCCAGGTCGACGCCGGCGATGCCGCAGCGCGCGAAGCCCGCCCCGCGCGCCAGCGACTTGATGCGCAGGGCGAGCGGGGCCGGGTCGGGGAGGCGGGCGCGGGCGGCGAGGGCTGGCACGGCCGAAGTTTAGAGCCTGTCGTCGTGGGAGCGCGCTTGCGCGCGACATCTTTGGACAGTCGCGGAAGGTGGGAGGTCGCGACCAAGGTCGCTCCCACAAGGCCTTCCCCACCGTGGGAGCGACCTTGGTCGCGATCCCGCTCCGGCGAAGCCGTCCACTCCTGCGCATCGCCTGCGCGCAACCCGCTGCCCGGGATCGACGCCAGGGCCTAGAATCCGAGCCATGGACGCCACTCCCATCGCCCGCGGCACGCCGCTGTACGACGGCGCGGCCCTGCGCGCGCTGGATACGCAGGCCGGCGAGCGCCTCGGCGACGGTTTCGCGCTGATGGCGCGCGCCGGGCAGGCCGCCTGGCGCGAACTGCTGGCGCGCTGGCCCGAGGTGCAGCGCATCGTCGTGGTCTGCGGGCCCGGCAACAACGGCGGCGACGGCTACGAGCTGTGCCGCTACGCGCACCAGTCCGGGCGCGACGCGCGCGTGCTGCGCATCGACGCGCACCGTCCGCGCACGGCCCTGGCGCAGCGCGCCTGCGAGGCGTACCGCGAGGCGGGCGGAAGGATCAAGGCCTTCAGCGACGGCTTCGGCAAGGCCGAACTGGTCGTCGACGCGCTGTTCGGCATCGGCCTGTCGCGCGAACCGGATGCCGACGCCGCCAAGGTGATCGATGCGATCAACGCCTCCGGCCTGCCGGTGTTCTCGCTGGACGTGCCGAGCGGCCTCGACGCCGACCGCGGCAGCGCGCCAGGCCGCGTGGTGCGCGCGACACACACGCTGCAGTTCCTCGCGCCGCATGCGGGGCTGTACACGGGCATCGCGCCGCGCTGCGCCGGCACGCTTTCGGTCGCCGCGCTCGACGTCGAAGACGACCTCGTCGGCGCCCCCGTGGCCGCGCTGCGGCTCGACGCAAGCCACCTGCACGGCTGGATCGCGCCGCGTGCGCGCGACGCCCACAAGGGCGACAGCGGCTACGTGCTGTGCATCGGCGGCGACCTCGGCAAGGGCGGTGCGGTGATGCTGGCGGCGGACGCGGCGCTGCGCTGCGGCGCGGGCCTGGTGAGCGTGGCGACGCAGCCCGCGCACGTGCCCGCGGTGCTGGCGCGGCGTCCGGAAGTGATGGCGCAGGGCATCGAAGCGGGTGCTCGGCTGGAGCTTTTGATCGCGCAGGCCGACGTGGTCGCGCTGGGGCCCGGGCTCGGGCAGGACGCGTGGGGATCGACGCTGTACGAGCAGGCGCTGGCGGCGTCGAAGCCGCTGGTGCTCGACGCCGACGCGCTGAACCTGCTGGCGCAGCGCACGCGGATGCTGCCCGCCGGCACGATCCTGACCCCGCACCCGGGCGAGGCCGCGCGCCTGCTCGGCTTCACCGTGGCCGAGGTGCAGGCCAACCGCTTCGCCGCGGCGCGCCTGCTGGCCGAGATGTTCGGCTGCGTGGTGGTGCTCAAGGGCGCCGGTACCCTGGTCGCCGCGCCGGAGCAGACGCCGCGCGTGATCGCGGCCGGCAATCCCGGCATGGCCGTGGGCGGCATGGGCGACCTGCTCACCGGCTGCATCGCCGCGCTGCGGGCGCAGGGCTTCGAGGCCTTCGAAGCGGCCTGCTGCGGTGCGCTGCTGCATGCGGTCGCCGGCGATACCGCGGCTGTGCAAACGGGGGAGCGCGGGCTGCTGCCGAGCGACCTGCTGGACGGATTGCGCCTCTGGGCGAACGGCGGACCCCGGGCGTGACCTCGCGACACCTGCCCGACGAGGTCGCGACCGTCGCGCTGGCCGGGGAGCTCGCACGCACCGCGCCCGCCCGCGCCGTGGTGTACCTGCAGGGCGACCTCGGCGCCGGCAAGTCGACGCTCGCCCGCGCCTGGCTGCGCGCGCTGGGCGTCACCGGCACCGTCCGCAGCCCGACCTACACCCTGGTCGAACGCTATCCGCTCGCCGCCGGAGGCGAGGCCCTGCACCTCGACCTGTACCGCATCGGCGACGCCGGCGAGCTGGAATTCCTGGGGCTGGACGACGGCGACGCGGCCCTGTGGCTGGTGGAATGGCCCGAGCGGGGCGCGGGCGGGCTGCCCGCGGCCGACCTGCGCGTGCGGCTCGCGGTGGCCGGAAACGGCCGCGAGGCCACCCTGGAATCCGCCGGCGAGGCGGGCCGGGCCTGGCTGGAGGCACTTGGGGTCGGCGCTCAGTTGCGCCCGACACCTGAACCGAACCCATAGGAAAGGGCGGCAGGTGGCCGATTTGAAAGGGAAAGTGCGTTGCAAATCACAGTAATCGGTGATTGACTAGACGCCATGCGCACGCGGGGGATCAACTTCCAACAGATTCTGCTCGGCCTCGCCCTGCTGGCGGCGCTGGTCTGGAATCTCGCGCACGCGGCCGAAATCCGGGCCGTGCAGCTCGACAGCGGGCCCACCGGGACCCGGGCCGAGCTGCAGGTCGACCGGGAGGCCGAATTCCGCCTGATCTCGCTGGAGAACCCGCATCGGCTGGTGGTGGACCTCCCGGGCAGTACCCTGGCCCCGCGCATCGCGCTGCCGCCCGCCGCGGGCGTGGTGCAAACGGTCCGCAGCGGCAAGCCGGAGCCGGGCACCACCCGCATCGTGTTCGATCTCGCCGCCCCCGTGGTGGCGCTGAAGCCGCGCTACGAGACCGGCCCGCAGGGCACGCGCCTGGTGATCGAGTGGCCGGGCGACGGCCATGGCGATCCGATCGCGCAGATCGCCGCGGCGACGGCATCGCCTCCGCCTGCGCCCGTGCGGGCGAACTCCGCGCCCCCACCGGGCTCGGCCGCGCCAACGGCCGCGGCCGAAGCGGCGGCGGCCGCGGTGCCGTCGCAGGACCCCGCCGTCGCATCAGCCGCCGCGACCTCGCGCCTGGTCGCCGAAATGCGGGCCGCGCAGGCGTCCGCGACTCCATCGAATCCGAATCCGGCATCGCCGCCGCAGCCGCAGTCAACGAACGATCCGTCGTTGCCGCGTGCGGTGCCGTCTTCTTCCCCGCCGGCGGTGCCCGCCGCGGCCGCCGCGACCGCCGCCGTGTCCGCGCAGGCGCCTGCCGCGACGCCGGCACCGCCACCGGCTGCGACCCGCGCCATCACCGCCGGCACCCGTCCGCTGGTGATCGCGATCGATGCCGGCCACGGCGGCCAGGATCCCGGCGCGGTCGGCCCGTCGGGCAAGCGCGAGAAGGACATCACGCTCGCGATCGCGCGCGAACTCGCGCGCCAGGTCAACGCCACGCCCGGGCTGCGCGCGCACCTGGTGCGCGACAAGGACGTGTTCATCCCGTTGAACAACCGGGCCCGCATCGCGCGCGACGCGAAGGCCGACATGTTCATCTCGATCCACGCCGATGCCGCCGAGAACCGCAACGCCAAGGGATCGTCGGTCTACGTACTGTCGCTGCGCGGCGCCTCGTCCCAGCGCGCGCGCTGGCTGGCGGACAAGGAGAACGCGGCCGACCTGATCGGCGGCGTGCGCACCTCGTCCAACGACAATGTGCTCACCAGCGTGCTGCTCGACCTGACCCAGAGCGGGCAGATGAAGGCGTCAGAGGATGCGGGCAACCACATCCTGTCGGGTCTCAAGCGCATCGGCAACAACCACAAGCCGCACATCGAGCGCGCGAACTTCGCCGTGCTGCGCACCTCCGACATGCCGGCGATGCTGGTGGAAACCGCGTTCCTGTCGAATCCGGACGAGGAAAAGCGCCTGATCGACCCGAAGTTCCAGGGCACGGTGGCGCGCGCGATCCTCGACGGCGTGCACACGTATTTCTCCAGCCAGCCGCCGCCGGGGACGCTGTACGCAGCGCGCGCCGCCGGCGACCGCGTGGCGATGGGCGGCACGGGCGGCAGCCCCTAGGCATCCCTCGATCCCGGGATCGAGGCCCGTGGGAGCGGCCTCGGCCTCGGCCTCGGCCTCGGCCGCGATCGCGAAGCGCGCTACGCGCATCGCGCGCAGGCGCGCTCCCACGGTTGCTCTGCAGATCGATGATGCGGCGAAAACCGAGGGTCGGAGTCGACTTTCCCCGCGCGTCCTGCAGGCGGCTGGAACAATGGGAAAGTCGACTCCGGCCCCCGGTTTTCGCCGGTATCATGCACGTGTGGCGATCCGACAGCTCCCCGACACCCTGATCAACCAGATCGCCGCGGGCGAGGTCGTGGAACGGCCTGCGTCCGTGGTCAAGGAACTGGTCGAGAACGCGCTCGACGCGGGTGCCATGCGGATCGACATCGACCTCGAGGAAGGCGGCGTGCGCCTGATCCGGGTCCGCGACGACGGCGGCGGCATGCCGGCCGACGAGCTGCCGCTGGCGGTCTCGCGCCACGCGACCAGCAAGATCGCCAGCCTCGACGATCTCGAATCCGTCGCCACGCTCGGCTTCCGCGGCGAGGCGCTGCCTTCGATCGCCTCCGTCAGCCGCTTCCTGATCGCGACCCGGCGCGAAACCGACGCGCACGGCGCGGCGCTCGCGGTCGACGGTGGCCGGGTCGGCGAGATCGCGCCGAAGCAGCATCCGCAGGGCACCACCGTCGAGGTGCGCGACCTGTTCTACAACGTACCGGCGCGGCGCAAGTTCCTGCGCGCCGAGCGCACCGAGCTCGGCCACGTCGAGGAATGGCTGCGCTCGCTGGCGCTGGCGCGCCCGGACGTGGAACTGCGCGTGTCGCACAACGGCAAGCCGTCGCGGCGCTATCGCGCGTTCGCCGAATCCGGCGGCGGCCTGTTCACCGGCGAGCGCCTGGCCGAGACGCTCGGCGAGGATTTCGCGAAGCAGGCGCTGCGCATCGAGCACGAAGGCGCGGGCCTGCGCCTGCACGGCTGGATCGCGCAGCCGTCGTACTCGCGTGCCAGCGCCGACCAGCAGTACGTCTACGTCAACGGCCGCTCGGTGCGCGACCGCAACATCGCGCATGCGGTGAAGCAGGCCTTCGCCGACGTGCTGTTCCACGGCCGGCAGCCGGCCTACGTGCTGTTCCTCGAAGTCGACCCGACCCGCGTCGACGTCAACGTGCATCCGGCCAAGCACGAGGTGCGCTTCCGCGACTCGCGGCTGGTGCACGACTTCGTCTACCGCACGCTGCACGACGCGCTGGCCGGGACCCGCGCCGGCCTGTCCGCCCACGCGCCCGCGGACGCCATCGGCGGCATGGGCACGTTGCCCGGCGCGGGCGGTGCGGCATCGCCGGCCTACGCCATGCCGCAGCCCGCGTCGCAGGTGCCGATGCGGCTGCAGATCGACGAGGCGCGCACGGCCTACGCGGCCCTGTACGCGGCCAACGAGGACCGCCCGGCGCTGCCGCGCGCCGACGAGGCGGCCGGGGTGCCGCCGCTGGGCTATGCGATCGCACAGCTGCATGGCATCTACATCCTCAGCGAGGCCGCCGACGGCCTGATCGTGGTCGACATGCACGCCGCGCACGAGCGCATCGGCTATGAACGGCTCAAGGCCGCGCACGACAGTGAGGGCTTGCGCACGCAGCCGCTGCTGGTGCCGCAGGCAGTGGCGGTGTCGGAACGCGAGGCCGACGTCGCCGAACAGGAGGCCGCGACGCTGGCCGACCTCGGCTTCGAGGTCTCGCGCGCCGGCCCGCAGTCGCTGCTGTTGCGCAGCGTGCCGGCGCTGCTGGCCAACGGCGACACCGAGGCGCTGCTGCGCGACGTGCTCGCCGACCTGCGCGAACACGGCGAGAGCCTGCGCATCCGCGGCGCGCGCGACGAACTGCTCTCGACCATGGCCTGCCACGGCGCGGTGCGCGCCAACCGGCGACTGACGATCCCGGAGATGAACGCGCTGCTGCGGCAGATGGAGGCGACGGAGCGCTCCGGACAATGCAATCATGGACGACCGACGTGGGCGCATTTCCCGCTGCCCGAAATCGATCGCTGGTTCCTGAGGGGACGTTGAAATGACGAGAAGCCTGGTGGTGATCCCGAGCATGGTGCTGGCGGCGATGCTGGCGGCGTGCAGTGGCGGTGGAACCGGCGCCCCCGGCGCATCGTCGGAGAACGAGGCGAGCGCGGCGCCGGCCGATCCCGCGTTCCTGGCCGAGAACGAGGCCTGGCGCGCACGCCGTCGCGAAAGCCTGCTGAAGCCGGACGGCTGGGCCAGCCTGATCGGCCTGCACTGGATCGAACTCAACGCCCACTACGTCGGCAGCGGCGCGACCAACGGCATCCGCCTGGCGAAGGGCCCGGAGAAGATGGGCATGTTGCAGCGACAGGGCGGCAAGGTGACCCTGGCGCCCGCGGAGGACGCTGCCCTGACCGTGGACGGACAGCCCGCGAAGGAGCGCTTCGAACTGCATTCCGACCATGCGGAAACGCCGACCGTGGTCGGTTTCGACGACGGCAAGGGCCAGCTGATGCTGATCGATCGCGGCGGCCGCAAGGCGCTGCGCGTCAAGCATGCCGAAGCCTCTACCCTGACCGGGCTCGGGCCGCTCGACTACTGGCCAGCCGACCCGTCGTGGCGGATCGGCGCCCGCTTCATCCCGCATCCGGCGGGCAAGACCATCCCGATCATGGACATCCTGAGCATGCAGGACGCGCAGCCGAACCCGGGCGTGGTCGAGTTCGAACGCGGCGGCGCGAGCTACCGGCTCGAGGCGCTGGAAGGCGAGGATGGCGGCCTGTTCCTGATCTTCGCCGACCGCACCAGCGGGCACGACAGCTACGCCGCGGGCCGCTATCTCTACACCGACGCGCCCGCAGCCGACGGTGCGGTGATCGTCGATTTCAACCGCGCCTACAACCCGCCTTGCGTGTTCACCGACTATGCGACCTGCCCGCTGCCGCCGCCGGAGAACCGCCTCGACCTCGCCGTCACCGCCGGCGAGAAGAAATACGCGAAGCCCGGAGCCTGAGGACGTCCGGCAGGATGTCATCTCCAACGGCATGTCATCCCGAGCGTAGCGAAGGATCTGCTTTCCGTCCCGCGACAGCGACGCGACGCAAGGCTGATCCCTCGCTACGCTCGGGATGACAGCAATTGCCTGACGCGCTGCAGGGAGGCCCGGTCACATCCGGGCCGATGCCCGTGTCATGGATACCCGTAGCCACACACAGGAAGCACACACGATGCGACTGCGCTGGAGAATGCCCCGTCCCCTGATCCGCTCCGCGCTGGCCGTCGCCGCCCTCGTGGCGTTCGCCGGTGGCGTACACGCCGATGCCGCGCGGGACGGCGCACCCGTTCCGCTGCTGTGGAAGGTGTCGGACAACGACAACTCGCTGTACCTGTTGGGATCGTTCCATCTGCTCAAGCCGGGTGACTATCCGCTGTCGCGCGACGTGGACGCCGCGTTCGCCGACGCCGAGGCGCTGGTGTTCGAGATCCCGCCGGAAGACCTGGGCTCGCCGGCGCTGGGCATGCAGATGGGCCAGGCCGCGCTGCGCACCGACGGCACCCAGCTCGACAGTGAGCTGCCGGACGAAACGAAGCAGGCGCTGGCGGCGTGGCTGCAGGCGAATGCGGCCGAACTGCAGAAGCTGCAGCTGACCCCACAGGTGCTGCAGCTGTTCGAACCGTGGTTCGTCGCGCTGATGGTGTCCATCGTGGAAATGGGCAAGGCCGGGCTCGACCCCACGCTGGGACTCGACGCAAACCTCGCGCAGAAGGCCAGCCAGGCCGGCAAGCCGACCTCCGGGCTGGAAACCGGGGCGGAACAGGTTGCGTTCCTCGACGGCATGGACCGGACCGAGCAACTGCAGTTCCTGCAGGAAGCGCTGAAGAGCGCCGATGAAGGCAGTGCCGAGATCGAGAAGCTGCACGCAGCGTGGCGCAGGGGCGATGCCCGCCAGCTGTGGGACGAGATGGCGGTGGAGATGCGCAAACAGTTCCCCAAGCTGTACCGGCGCATCAACGTCGAGCGCAACGACGCCTGGGTCCCCAAGCTCGAGGCCAGGCTGCAGGCGCCGGGGACCGACGACACCCTGGTCGTGGTCGGCGCGCTGCACCTGCTCGGCGAGGACGGCGTGGTCGAGAAGTTGCGCGCGAAGGGCTACGAGGTCGAACGCATCTGCTCGGCCTGCACCACCCCATAGCCTGGCCACCCCGGAATCCGTGGGAGCGCCTTCAGGCGCGATGCTCTTCCGCAACAAACGAGGCCGCGGATCGGAAAGCATCGCGCCTGAAGGCGCTCCTACGGTGGATCCGGCGCCGGGATGGCGAGGGTAGCGCGCATGTCGATGCAGTCCACCGGGCAGGCGGGGACGCACAGCTCGCAGCCGGTGCACAGCGGCGCGACGACGGTATGCATCAGCTTGGTCGCGCCGACGATGGCGTCGACCGGACAGGCCTGGATGCATTTGGTGCAGCCGATGCAGTCGGCCTCCACCACGACCGCGACCTGCGCGGCCTTGTGCGTACCGCGCGCGCGGTCGTAGGACGCTTCGGGCACGCCGAGCAGGCGGGCGAGGGCGCGCGCGCCGGCGTCCCCGCCCGGCGGGCAACGCTCCGTACCGACATCGCCATGCGCCATCGCCTCGGCATAGGGCCGGCAGCCGTCGAACCCGCACTGCCCGCACTGCGTCTGCGGCAGCAGGCGGTCGAGGCGTTCGACGAGGTCGAGGCTATGGACGTTCATGCGATCGCAAGAGCATGGAATTCCTCGCGGCCGTCATTCCGGCGAAAGCCGGAATCCATTTTGATCCTGCCATTGTTTTGGCCATTCCCCAAATCAAAGCAGAAACCACGACAGAATGGATTCCGGCTTGATCAGCCTTCGGCTGTTAAAAGGCACCTCGCCGGAATGACGGTCACGGGGCTTTGGAACCGATCGTCAACGGACCGGCATGCCGGGCTGTGCGCCGGCGTCGACGTCGAGCAGGGCCAGCGCGCCGCCGTCGAAGCCGGCCGAGAGGATCATGCCCTCGCTGACGCCGAAGCGCATCTTGCGCGGTGCGAGGTTGGCGATAAATACCACGTTGCGGCCCACGAGCTTTTCGGGCTCGCCGTAGCTGGCGCGGATGCCGGAAAAGATCTGGCGCTGGCCGAGTTCGCCGGCGTCGAGCAGGAAACGCAGCAGCTTGTCGGATCCTTCGACGAAGCCGCACTCGAGCACCCTGCCGATGCGCAGGTCGAGCTTTGCGAAATCGTCGATGGCGATGGTTTGGCTCCCTCCCCCGCCTGCGGGGGAGGGCTGGGGTGGGGGCGCGTCAGCAGCCTTCGCATCCACCGCCTTCGCAGGTTTGCCCTCCGTCGTCGAAGCGGCGAACGTGTCCTTGCTGGCTTCGGTCATGGCGTCGATCTGCTTCGGGTCGATGCGGGTGAACAGCGGGGTGTAGGCGGCGAGCGTGCGTCCGCCCAGCTCGCTGCGCGCGCCCGGCCGCAGCTCGACGCCGAGGTAGCGTTCCAGCTTCGCGGTGACCGTTGGCAGGATCGGCTTGAGCGCACCGGCGATGTCCGCAAATCCCTGCAGCGCCGTGGTCAGCACCAGATGCAGGTCGCCGCGGCGTGCGGGATCCTTCGCAAGCGCCCATGGCGCGGTCCGGGCGATGTACTCGTTGACCCAGTCGGCCGCTTCCATCGTGCCGCGGGCGACGGCGGCGAAGTTGCCCTGTTCGTATTGTGCGGGCGCCTGCGCGGCCGCCTCCAGCACCTTCGCCAGCAGTGCCTCGGACTGCGCCGCCCAACCGTCGGACAGGCCATCGGGCGTGCCCGCCGCCAGCGTGTTGTCGAACTGGCCCTGCAGCAGCTTCGCGCAGCGGCTGGCGATGTTGACGAACTTGCCGACGAGGTCGCTGTTCACGCGCGCGACGAAGTCCGACAGGTTGAGGTCGAGGTCGTCGACGCCGCCGGACGACTTGGTGGCGAAGTAGTAGCGCAACGCCTCCGGATCGAGCCCGCTGTCGAGGTAGGTGCGCGCCATCACGAAGGTGCCGCGCGACTTCGACATCTTGGCGCCGTCGACGGTCAGGTAGCCGTTGACGTGCAGGCGCTCGGGCATGCGCAGGCCGTTGCCGTCCAGCACCGCCGGCCAGAACAGGCCGTGGAAGTTGACGATGTCCTTGCCGATGAAGTGGCGCAGTTCGGCATGGTCGCCAGGCCTGAGCATGGCTTCGAATGCGGCTTCGTCGAATCCGGCCTTCCTGCCGCTGCGCGCGAGCGCCAGCAGGCTGGAGAAATAGCCGATCGGCGCGTCCAGCCAGACGTAGAAGTACTTGCCCGGATGGCCCGGGATCTCGAAGCCGAAGTAGGGCGCGTCGCGCGAGATGTCCCAGTCGCGCAGGCCGCCTTCGGCGTCGATCCACTCGCGCAGCTTGGCCTTGACGCCGGGAATGCCGACGTCGCCCTCCAGCCAGCCGCGCAGCACATTGGTGAAATCGCCGACCTTGAAGAAGAAGTGCTCGGACGCGCGCAACTCCGGCGTGGCGCCGGACACTACCGAACGCGGATTCTTCAGCTCGGTGGGGGAATAAGTCGCGCCGCAGACCTCGCAGTTGTCGCCGTATTGGTCCTCCGCGCCGCAATTGGGGCAGGTGCCCTTGACGTAGCGGTCGGGGAGGAACATCGACTTGACCGGGTCGTACAGCTGTTCGATCGAGCGGCGGTCGATGTGGCCGCCGGTCTCCAGCGCCGCGTAGAAGCGCTCGGTCAGTTCGCGGTTCTCGGGTGAATGGGTCGAGTGGTACCAGTCGAAGTCGACCCGGAAGTCGGCGAAGTCGCGCTCCTGGCTGGCCTGCGTGACCTTGATGAAATCTTCCGGCGCCACCCCGGCTTTCTCCGCCGCCAGCATGATCGGCGTGCCGTGGGTGTCGTTGGCGCAGACGAAATGGACCGTGCCGCCCGCCATGCGCCGGGCGCGGACCCAGATGTCGGCCTGGATGTAGCCGACCAGGTGGCCGATGTGCAGATGGCCGTTGCCGTAGGGCAGGGCGCTGGTGACGATGGCGGGGCGTGGCATGGCGCGGCTGCTTGCGGGGGGCGCGAATTATCGCATGGCCCCGCCAGCCGGCCCGGAACGAGAAAGGCCCGGCGATGCCGGGCCTTTTGGGTGCGGGTCGGTCGGCAGCCTACTGGCGCAGCCAGACCTGCGACTTGCAGATGAAGGCGACGCAGCCCGACACCTCGAGCTTGCTGCCGCCGTCGATCAGCTTCATCTTCGACTTGTAGACCTTGCCCTCGTCGGGCTTGAGGATCGTGCCGCCGGCGTAGGCGTCGCCGTCCTTCTTCATGCCGCGGATGATCTCCATGCCGGTGATCGGCTTGTCCTTGCGGTCGTCCTTGCACTTGTCGCAGGTCGGATTGGGCTTGCTGGGATTGAGAAGTTCGACGATGCGGCCGCTGAGCGTGCCGTTCGCGTCCTGCTTGATCTCGACGATCGACTTCGCCTGCCCCGTCTGGTCGTCGATGGTCTTCCAGCGGCCTTCGGCCGGGTCGGCAGCGTACGCAGACAGCGAGATCGCCAAGGTTGCCGCCGCCATCAGTGCGTGCTTGATTGTATTGCGCATTCTTCGGTTCCCTCTTGGAGCATGGGCAGCGACGCCGGAAGGCGGCGCTGCCTTTATATACCATTCGGAAGCGTATGGGCGCGTCCGTCGCTCCTGTTCAGCCAAACGGTCCGCGTGATGGCGACAGCCGGACCGAGATCGGTTATTGGGCGGTTGTCGGTGCTCCGACCGAGACCTTGCCACCGATGTGCCGATCAAAGAAATCCAGCATCGCCGTGTACAGCTTCAGTCGGCTTTTTTCGTCGTAGAAGCCATGCATTTCCCCGGACTGGATGATCATCCCCTCGGGCGGATTGCCCGCCGCAATCAACGCCTTGTTCATCAGTTCGGTCTGCTCGGGAGGAGTACGGTCATCACGCGCACCCGCCGCCAGATAAACCGGGATCTTCACTTCCGCGGCCCGGCGAGCGGGCGAATTCTCCGCCCAAACCTTGCTGTTTGTACCGTGGGTCCGGCGGAGATAGCGAAGGCCACTCTCGTTTTGGGGAATATCGCCCTTCTTGAACATCATGTCGACGTCGTAAACGCCCACGTAGCCGAAAGTGCACTTGAACAGGTCGGGGGCGCGGATCGGGGCCATCAATGCCGAGTAACCGCCAAAGCTGCCCCCGTAAATGCAGATGCGTTCCTTGTCCGCATGGCCTTGCTGGATCGCCCAATTGGTGCCGTCGATGATGTCGTTCTGGATACCTTGCCCCCATTGCTGGTGGCCGGCGTCCTGGAACGCACGTCCGAATCCGCCGGAACCGCGGTAGTTGACCTGGAGTACGGCGTAGCCACGGCTGGCAAGTAACTGCGCCTCCCAGTTGAAACCCCAATCGTCGCGCGGGCCAATGGGGCCGCCATGAGGGTTGACTATCAACGGTAGGTTCCTGCCGTCCGAACCATGGGGGACAGTGAGATATCCATGGATGCGCTTACCGTCGCGCGCCTGGAACGCGATGGGCCTGACCGACGCCATCGTCGTCTTGTCCAGCCACTGTCGATTGTTCATCAGGAATCGGGCCTGTCCGGTATCGCGGTCGAACAGGTATAGCTCGCCCGGGTTGCCGTCGCTGTAGACAGAAACGATGATCTTTTTGCCGTCCTGCGTGTGGCTGGAAAAATCGACCATCTCGCCAGGAAAAGACTGCGCGAGAGAGGCATACAAATCCGCATCCGGATGGGAATCGTGAAGCAGACTCACCTTGGGAGCGCCTGCTTCGGTGACCACCCCGACCAGGGTCTTGTCGTCCGTGGACCAGATGAAGTCGGAGACTTCTGCCACGTCGTCCTGGAAGATCGCCTTGAAAGCTCCGGTAGCGGTGTCGAGCGTGCCGATGGCGGCTGGCCTGACCTTGTCGTCCTCGGCGACGTAGACAGTGCCGTCGGCGGTAGTGTGCAACACCAAGAGATGCTTGCCATCCGACTTGGATGCGTTGATCAGGGTCCACTTGCTTCCGTCGAGTCGGTAGAGCTCGCTTCGCTCCTCGAACTCGCCTTCCTCGTCCCGGCTTGATGAGCAGATCGCGAACTTTGGCGCCTTCTGTGCGTCGAGCGAAATGCTGCAATTTTCCTTGGGTGCGCGCGTGACGACAGTGCGGCGTCCGTTCAGGACGTCCATCCTTACCAATTCGGTCCCGGCGCCTTCCGCCGAACGTGGATAGCGGGCCTGCATCAGGACGTATTGGTCATCGTCCTTCAATGTGTCGAGTAGCGAGAACCGTTCGTTGCCGACCGTCTTGCCACGCTGGGTGGCGTCGCGGGTGCCGTAGAAGATCAGGGGTCGCGGTTGGCTTCCGTCCGCATTGACCGCAAACCACTCCCCGGTGTTGAACGGCTGGGCATAGCCGCCCATCTTCCTGACTGCGTTGAACATGAGCCGGTCCGGACCGACCCAGTAGAAGCTGCCGACGCTCTTCTTGTCGGGCAACTGGTTGACTTTCAGAAGCTTGAGATCGGACGTACGCATGACCGTCAGGACGTCCTGCTCGCCGCGGTCGACAGTGATCGCAAGGTATTCGCCATTGGGCGAGATCTTGACCTCGCTGTACGTCGGGTGTCGCACGAAGTCCTGGATCGTGGGCTCGGAGGAAGTGCCCGCAGCGGCCGCGTCCTGCGGGCCGGCTACGAGTGCGAGAGACAAGAGGAGAGCGGGCGCGGTTGCTTTCATTGGATTCATAGTCGGGACGCAATCGAATGGGTGAAGTATGCCGCCGCCATGGACGGGTGTTCCTTGCTATCACAAAGCAAAGCCCGGCATCGCCGGGCTTTGCGGTGGAGCGCTTCGCCGTATCAGCGGAAGCGGTAGTCGATCTGGACGAACACTTCACGGCCAATCGGGCTCTGGCCACCCCAGAAGTTGAAGTACGGCCATGAGGTGTGCGTCGAGTCCTCGATATGAGTGTTGTTGAGAACATTGTTGACCAGCAACGTGATCTTCATGTCGTTTGTGATCTTCTTGCCGACGTTGAAGTTGTAGGTGATATATGGCTGCAGGCGGGCATCCTCGGCCCAGTTCGGAATGGACCCGTAGCGCAGGCCGAACAGCGTCGTGGTCCAGTCGTTGTAGTTCCAGGTGACGGCGCCACGCACTCGGCTCCTGTGCTCGAAGTTCTGCATGTGGTCGCGCCAGTTGATCAACGGCGTGTCGAAGCGTTCCTGGGTTTCCGAACTCAAGATGTGCGAATACGCGAGTTGGGTGTCGAAGTTGCCCCAGCGATCGGTGGTTCGGCGGTAACGGAAGGTCGCGTCGATGCCCTCGACCTGGCGGAACGCGCGATTGGTCGGGCCACGGACGATCTCCTGGATACGCTGGTCGTTCGGGGTGCCCGGCGCGCTGAGACGATCGATCCGGCCGATGATCTCTTGGCAGAACGAAGAATCCAGCGAGAAATCGGACGGACTGCCGTCACGCTTGACGCCAAGTCGGCAGTCGGCTTCCTGCTGCAGGATCCAGGCGTTGGTGATGTCGCCGACCTGGTCTTTCAGTTCGATGCTGTAGTAGTCCGCGGAGACCGACATGCCCTCGATCAGGTCAAGGACGAAGCCGGCGGTCCAGGACTTGCCGGTCTCTTCCTTGAGGTTCGGGTTGCCCTCGCGAACACCGAATGCCGAATAGGACTCGCTGGTGAGTGGCTCGGCGGCGCATTGGGAGTACGTTCTGCCGGCTGAACGGCATGCGTACTCATCGAGAATGCCCGAGAACGAGCCGCTCTGCTCCGCAAAGACGTAATGCATGTCGGGAGCGCGGAAGCTGGTGCCGTAGTTGGCACGGACCAGCAGACGCTCGATCGGGCGCCATTCGAGGCCGGTTTGCCACGTCGCGGCGCCGTCCACGGCGGTGATGTCGTCGTACTTGTCGTAGCGGCCCGCCACTGTCGCACGCAGGCTCTCCAGGAGCGGCACGCTGAATTCAACGCCGATTGCGTAGCGGTCGCGCTCGCCGCCACCGCCGGTACCGGTCAGGTTCAGCGGTTTGTCGGGCGCGGTGGTCGGGTAGGACGGCAGGATGCGCGGGTCGGCGTTCAGCTCATACTCCTGCGACGCCCATTCCAGTACGCCTGCGAAGCCGAGGGGGCCAGCGGGGAGCTCGAACAAGTCGCCGGACAACGAGAACGATGCGGTCGTGGCTTCCGACGTGCCTTCGTTAATGACGCGCGTCGACATCGCGCGATACTGCTGCGGCGTTACAGGCGTGTGCCAATTGTCGAAGTTCATGTTGAATACCGGGTAGGCGCCGAAGTACGGATCCGCCTCACCCGGGACTTCCGTGAGGAAGTAGTCGTGGACCGCCCTCGCAAGCAGGCGCGGCATGTCGTGCTTGTACTTGTACTTGGACTGGGCGAGCGTGACGTCCCAGTCGAAGCGATCACTGAACAGGGTTCCACGCAGGCCAGCGGCAAATTCGGTCGCGCGCTCCGAGTACTTGCTGGCGACGGCGTCAAGGCCACCATACTCTTCGGGACGGAAAATGCGCTGCAGTTGCACGATCGTGCCGAGCGTCGGTTCATAGAACAGCCCGCTGTGCACGTCGACGGTGTTGCCCCACCACTCGGTGCCGCCGCTGGAAATGGCTTCCGAATCCCAGCCGAACGCGCTGGCCCACATCTGGATGCCGTTGTCGAAGTCGAAGGTTCCGTGGAGATAGCCGGAGGTGTTCGACGACTTGTTGCGAATGGTCTGCAGTGCCGCATCATCGTCCGGACCGCACACCAAGCCACGGGTGGGCGAGTCGAAAGTGCGGTATCCGAACCGATCGCAGACATCGGCGCCCGGGTAGTAGGCGGCGAAGCCGGCGGCCGGGGCCGTCACACCCAGGAGGTCAAGAGCGACCAGCGCGAGAGCGGGGCCGGGATTGGCATTGCCCGGGTTGTCGAAGACAGAATCGATGAAATCGCGCTGGGTACCATAGATTGGCTCGCGCTCGAGGTGTTCCAACGCGTATACAACGCTCCAGCGGTCGCCGGACTTGCCGCCTGTCCATTGGATGTGGCCGGTGTCGCCGCCACCCATCGTGGTGGTACCCGCGAGAATCCGGAGCGCGTCACCTTCCATGTTGTCGCGCAGGACCACGTTGACCACGCCTGCGACCGCATCGGAACCGTAGATGGCGGAGGCGCCGCCCGAGAGGATCTCGATGCGCTCGACCATCGCGGACGGGATGGCCGCGACGTTCACGAAGTTGCTCTGACTGTTGTACGGCTGGGGATATTCGGCCATGCGGCGGCCGTTGAGCAGGAACAGTGTGTAGCCAGGGCCGATGCCGCGCAGGTTGATCACGCTCGCATTGGGCGTGAAACCGCCCGCGTACATCTCGCCCTGCACGTTAGTCGAGTTCTGGGTCAATGTTTCGAGCGCGTCGAATACCGTGACGTGCCCCTCCCGTTCCAGATCCAGACGTGAGATGACTGTGATCGGCGCCGGACCCTCGATCTGGGCGCGTTTGATGCGGGAACCGGTGACCTGGACCTTGTCCAGTGTCGTGGTGTTTTGATCGGCGGCGGTTTGTACTTCTTCGACATCCGTGTCCGCAGCGTCGGGAGCGTCCTGGGCCACGACGGCGCCAGCGGGCGCCAACAGGGCCGCCAATAGTGCGCAGCTCAGTCTGCTCGGTCGTGGACGGGTGCTGTATCTGGTCATTAGCGATATCCCCAGCAAGAAAAGGGTTCAATGGAAGCGATCCACACGGGTAAAGAGGTGGATCTAAGGAAACGCCATCGGGCGGGAGGTCTCCTGGAGCCCGGTCACGGGACATTAACATGAGGTTAATGAAAACAACAAACATCGGTAACCTTTTCTCGGGAACGCGACAAGTTGCTCAGCCGAGATGCCCACAGGAAGCATGGGAAATCCAAAATAATGATTGCAAATCAAATGGTTAAGAATCGATCCATTCCTGTCTATGCCCCACAGGGGGGATTGCTTCCGCTGACTCGGGTCCGCAATCTCCTTGCGATCGGCTCCGGCAAGGGCGGCGTCGGCAAATCAACGACGGCGGTGAACCTCGCGCTGGCCTTGGCGGCCGATGGTGCGAGGGTTGGCGTACTCGACGCCGACGTCTACGGCCCCAGCATCCCGACCATGCTGGGCCTGTCGGGCAAACCGGACAGCCCGGATGGCAAGTCGATCGCGCCGATGCGGGCGCACGGGATCGAGGCGATGTCGATCGGGCTGCTGGTGGAAGCCGACACGCCGATGATCTGGCGCGGGCCGATGGCGACCTCGGCGCTGACGCAGTTGCTCAACGACACGCTGTGGGGCGGCGAGGAGGGACTCGACTACCTCGTCGTCGACCTGCCGCCCGGCACCGGCGATATCCAGCTGACGCTGGCGCAGAAGATCCCGGTGGCCGGCGCGGTGGTGGTCACGACCCCGCAGGACGTGGCGACGCTCGATGCGCGCAAGGCGCTGCGGATGTTCGAGAAGGTGGAGGTGGCGGTGCTGGGGCTGGTCGAGAACATGGCCCAGCACGTGTGCTCGAACTGCGGGCACGTCGAGCACCTGTTCGGGCAGGGCGGCGGCGAACGGATGGCGGCGCAGTACGGCGTGCCGCTGCTGGGCTCGCTGCCGCTGGAGATCGGGATCCGCGAGCAGGGCGATGCCGGCGTGCCGATCGTGGTGTCCGCGCCGGAGTCCGCTGCGGCCGCGGCCTACCGCGAGACCGCGCGCAGGCTGGTCGAGGAACTGTCCAAGCGTCCGCGCGCGGCGCGGAGCATTTCCGCGTCGTTGCTGTAGCGCCTGGTGTGGCCCCGCTTTCTTGATTTGGCGGGCAATTCTGTGGGAGCGGCGCCGGCCGCGACCGGAGAGGCGATCGCGCCTGAAGGCGCTCCTGCAATTCTCGGGGATGGGCCCATGGTTTCCTCGCCCAGGTGGGAGCGGGGATGTCGTATCGGCCTGCTGATCGCCGATCGTCGCCGACTTGCCCCCACCCCAACCCTCCTCCCCCGCAAGCGGGGGAGGGGTGTTCCGTTTCCCGGAAGCCAGTCGCCCGGTTTCGGCGGGCCAAGGCCCGTCCTACAATGCGGGAATCGGGCCGCACGGCCGCAGGGAATACCGCATGAGCATCAAGAGCGACCGCTGGATCCGGCGGATGTCGGAACAGCAGGGCATGATCGAGCCGTACGAGCCGGGCCAGGTGAAGGAGGCCAACGGCGGGCGCATCGTCAGCTACGGCACGTCCAGCTACGGCTACGACGTGCGCTGCTCGCGCGAGTTCAAGGTGTTCACCAACATCAACTCGACGATCGTCGACCCGAAGCACTTCGACCCGAAGAGCTTCGTCGACATCGAGGCCGACGAGTGCATCATCCCGCCCAACAGCTTCGCGCTGGCGCGCACGGTGGAGTACTTCCGCATCCCGCGCGACACCCTGGTGGTGTGCCTGGGCAAGAGCACCTACGCGCGCTGCGGGATCATCGTCAACGTCACCCCGCTCGAGCCCGAGTGGGAAGGGCACGTGACGCTGGAGTTCAGCAACACCACGCCCCTGCCGGCGCGGATCTACGCCAACGAGGGCGTCGCGCAGATGCTGTTCTTCCAGTCCGATGCCGACGATGTCTGCGAGACCAGCTACCGCGACCGCGGCGGCAAGTACCAGGGCCAGACCGGGGTGACCTTGCCCCGGACCTGAGCGTCCCGGACGGGCTCCCGCCCCAGGCCGTTTCCGGTTCCAGACCATTTCCAACAGCACGAGGACACGCGACATGAGCGACCCGAATCCGTACCGCGCCCCGGATGCCGTCGTGGCCGACATTTCGACGGACGGGGACCTGGCAGGCCGTGGCGAGCGCCTCGGCGCGGCGATCATCGACACCATCCTCCTGCTGGCGGTGCTGTTCCCGCTGATGTTCGCGGGAGGCTACTGGCAGGCGGCGATGGCTTCGGATGGCCAGGTGTCCTTCGGCACCACGCTGCTGTGGGCCATCATCGGCTTCGCCGTGTTCGCCGTCGTCCAGGGGTTCCCGCTCAATGCGACCGGCCAGACCTGGGGCAAGAAGCTGCTGGGCATCAGGATCGTCGACCTCGCCGGCGACAAGCCGCCGATCGGCAAGCTGCTCGGCCTGCGCTACCTGCCGGTGCATGCGGTGGGCCAGGTGCCGCTGGCCGGTCCGCTGTTCGGCCTGGTCAACGTGCTGTTGATCTTCCGCGGGGATCGCCGCTGCGGGCACGATCTGATCGCCGGCACCCGCGTGGTCAAGGCGCACTGAGTCCGTGCGGTGGCCGCGGCGACATCCGTGGCCTAGTGCGTGGCGCCGGCGGCGATGCGGGCGTCGTGCCTTGCCGCGATGGCGGCCCGGACCGCGATCCGCAGGGCGTCCACCAGCTGCTCCAGCGACATCCCCGCCGCGCCTCGCGGTGCGCCACGCGATCGGGTGACCCGCGGCACGTGCACGAATCCGGCGCGGATGCCGCGGCGCTTCCGGAGTGCATGCATCAGCCCGTAGAACACGTGGTTGCAGACGAAGGTACCCGCGGTCTGCGACACCTCGACAGGGACACCTGCGTCGCGGAGTGCGGCGTACATGGCCTTGATCGGCAGGGTGGAGAAGTAGGCCGCGGGCCCGCCGGGCACGACCGGTTCGTCGATCGGCTGGCGCCCGGCGTTGTCGGGGATCCGCGCGTCGTCGACGTTGATCGCGACGCGCTCGAGCGAGACCGCATCGCGTCCGCCCGCGAGCCCGACGCACAGCACCAGGGCGGGGCGCACCTCGCGGATCGCGCGCCGCAGCAGCGCCAGCGACGCCCCGAATTCCACCGGCAGCTCGCGCGCGACGATGCGGTGTCCGGCGATGCGCCGGCCGTGCAGTGCGCGGGCGGCCTCCCAGCTGGGATTCCGGTCGTCGCCGTCGAACGGCGCGAAGCCGGTCAGCAGCACGGTCGGCGCGGGTTTGCGTGGGCGCGCGCTCATCGGAACACGATGAAATACATGAGGACGATGTTGCAGGCGAGCAGCGGCAGGGCGGTCGCGACCTGCTGGCGGATCACGGCGTTCGGGTCCTTGAGCTCCAGCAGCGCGGCGGGCACCAGGTTGAAGTTCGCCGCCATCGGCGTGAGCAGAGTGCCGCAGTAGCCGGACAGCATGCCGATCGCCGCGAGCGGCGCGGCGTCGGCGCCGTGCAGTTGCACCAGCAGCGGCAGGCCGATGCCGGCGGTCATCACCGGGAACGCGGCGAAGGCGTTGCCCATGACCATCGTGAACAGCGCCATGCCCAGCGCATAGGCGACCACCACGACGAAACGGTTGTCGACCGGGATCGCCAGCTGCACCAGTTCCGCCACCGCCTCGCCCACGCCCGCGGCCGCGAACACGCCGCCGAGGGTGGCCAGCAGCAGCGGCAGGATCGCGGCCCAGCCGACGGCGTCGATCAGGCGGCGCGACTGTTCGACGGCGCTCCACGGCGTCTGCCGCGTCAGCCGGCAGGCGGCGACCGCGGCGACCACGCAGGCGATGCCGAGTGCGACCAGGGTGGTCTGCTCGCGGCCGAGCAGGAATACCTCGCCCAGCCGCAGGTCCTTGAGCACCACCGCGAACAGCACCACCGTGCCGGGAATCAGCAGCGCCGGCCAGAACAGGCGGTTGCCCAGGCGCGTGGCTTCGGCGCGTTTGGCGTCGTCCGCGGGTTCGTCGTAGCGGCCGCGGGCGAGCCCGCCGAAGCCGGCAAGACAGGCCAGCGCGACGACCACCATGCCGACGACGGCCGGCGGCAGCCGCTCGGCCGCGAGGAACATCAGGCCGAGCAGGGCCCAGAACAGCGCCGTGCTGTGGCGGCGCGGGTTATGGCGGTCGCGCAGGCCCAGCGCGGCCACCGCGAGCAGGTAGGCGCCGGCGAGCCAGTAGATGAGCTGCAGTGTGATCACGGCGCCGGCTCCCGCGCCGCCGATGCCTGCAGCGCGGCCGCTTCGCGTGCCAGTTGCGCGTCCATCCGCAGCAGCCGCGAGGCATGGATGAGGAACGCGCAGATCGCGGTGGGGATGCCCCACAGCGCGATGTGCAGCGGTTCCAGCACGATGCCGTGCCCGGCGAAGAAGCCCTGCATCAGCAGCACCGCGCCGAAGGCGATGAACACGTCCTCGCCGAAGAAGCGGCCGACGTTCTCGCTGGCCGCGGTCATCGCCTTGATCCGCTCGCGGGTCGCTTCGGGCAGCGCGCCGTGGCTGTTCTCGGCGGCGCCCACCGCCATCGGTGCCATCAGCGGGCGCACCGTCTGCGCGTGCCCGCCGAGGTCGACCAGGCCGAGCGCCGACAGCAGCTGGCGTCCGCCGAGATAGGCGGTGAGCGCGCGCCCGGCGGTCGCACCGCGCAGCCGCGCGATCCACTGCTGCGCGCGTTCCTTCAGGCCATGCCGTTCCAGCAGGCCGATCGCCGGCAGCGTCAGCAGGAACAGCGCGAGGTAGCGCTGCTTGGTGAAGGATTCGCCGATCAGCGCGAGGACATCCAGCGGAGCGATGCCGGCGAGCAGTCCGGTGGCGATGCCGGCGACCACGACGACCAGGGCGGGATTGAGCCGCAGCACGAAGCCGATCACGACCAGCGCGATGCCGAGCAGCGGCCAGTAGTTCATGCCGCGGCTCCTGGGTGCGCGACGCGGACGCCTTCGGATTCGAGCGCCGCGCGCAGCGAAGCGGCGAAGCGCGCGGCATCGGGGCGGTCGCCGTGCAGGCACAGCGTGTCGGCGCGCAGCGGAACGCGGCTGCCGTCGAGGGCGATGACGGCGTGCTCGCGCAGCAGCATGCGGACCTGGGCCAGCGATGCATCGAGGTCGTCGATCACCGCGCCGGGCTGGTCGCGCGGTACCAGGCGGCCTTCGACGGTGTAGCTGCGCTCGGCGAAGACTTCCTCGGCCACCTGCAGTCCCGCAAGGCGACCTGCCTCGGCCAGTGCGGAACCGGACAATGCGTACAGCCACAGCGTCGGGTCGGTGGCCTGCACCGCGGCGGCGACGGCGTCGGCGACGTCGGCGTCGCGCGCGGCGAGGTTGTAGAGCGCGCCATGCGGCTTGACGTGGCGCAGGCGCGTGCCGGCCGCTTCACAGACCGTCGCCAGCCGCCGCACCTGCGCCAGCACCAGCACATGGATGGCGCCGGCGCCGAGGCCGAGTTCGCGCCGGCCGAAATGCTCGCGGTCCACGAACGAGGGATGCGCGCCGATCGCGACACCGTGCCGCAGGCACAGCGCGACGGTCGCGCGCATGCTGGCCTCGTCGCCGGCGTGGCCGCCGCAGGCGATGCTGGCGGAGCTGACGAGGGGAACGATGGCCGCGTCGTCGCCGCAGCCCTCGCCGAGATCGCAGTTGAAGTCGATGCGCTCAGGCACGGGGGTGATTCTTCGCGGCCAGGGCCAGCGCGATTCTATGCAGGCGCTGGCGCTGGCCGCAAAGTGCGAGACGCGCCTCGTTCCGCGTGCAGGGCGCGAAGCGCAGGCGTTCGCCCGGGCGCAACTGCGCGAGCACCGGCCAGTCGGCGCGGATCGCGTGCCCGATGCGCGGGTAGCCGCCGTGGCTCTGCGCATCGGCAAGCAGCACGATCGGCTGTCCGTCCGGCGGCAGCTGCACGGTGCCGGGCACGACCGGTTCGGAGACGCGCTCGCTGCGGTCCGCCGCTTCGAGCGCGGCGCCCTGCAGGCGCAGGCCCTGGCGGTTGCTGTCGGGCGCGACCCGCCACGTCTGCGCGAACAGTGCGTCGACGGGCGCGGTGGCATCGCTGCCGGAGAGGATGCGCACGAGCGGGTCGCCGCCGGCCGGCCGGTCGTCGAACGCGGGATCGATCCACCAGGCCGGGACGTGGAGTGCGTCGACCGTGACGGCGCTGTCCAGCGGAAGCCGGTCGCCGCGCCGCAACGGGCGGCCCTCGCATCCGCCGAAGCCGGCGCGTAGGTCGGTGCTGGCGCTGCCGAGGACCGGCGCGACGCCCAGTCCGCCGTGCACGGCCAGGTAAGTCCGCGCACCGTCGAGGCAGCGGCCGAGGCGCAGCACTCTGCCGGCGGGCAGCTTGACCGGTCGTGAAGTCGGAACCGGCGTCCCGTCCACGTTCGCGTCGATGCCGGCGCCGCACAGCGCGACGCATGCCGCGGTGTGGAAGCGCAGCGTCGGCCCGGACAGGGTCAATTCGAGCACCGGCGCGCCCGGCGGATTGCCGGCGAGCAGGTTCGCGAGCGCGAACGACCACGGGTCGAGCGCGCCGGCGGTGGCGATGCCGTGGCGGCGCAGGCCGCTGCGCCCGCCGTCCTGCAGCAGGGTGGCGAAGCCGGGTGCGAGGACTTCGATGCTCATGCGCGGGCGCCGGCGGACAGGGCGTGGAAGGTGGCTTCGTCGATGGCGACGAAGCGCACGCGCTGTCCCGCGGCGAGCAGGCAGGGTGCCTCGCGCGTCGCGTCGAACAGCGCCAGCGGCGTGCGCCCGATAAGGTGCCAGCCGCCGGGGCTTTCGCGCGGATAGATGCCGGTCTGCGCGCCGCCGATCGCGACGCTCCCGGCCGGCACGCGCGTGCGCGGACTGGCGCGGCGCGGCATCGCCAGCCGCGGGTCGAGGCCGAGCAGGTAGGGGAAGCCGGGCGCGAATCCCACCATCGCGACGCGATAGTCGCCGGCGCAGTGCCGCGCGACCACCTCCTGTGGCGACAGGTCCGCATGCGCGGCGAGCGCGTCGAGGTCGGGGGCGAAGGCGGGCGCGTGGCAGACCGGGATGTCGAACGGGGTGGCGTCCCCGCCCGGTGCGGGGCAAGCCGCATCCGGCCCGTCGAGCAGCGTGCGCAGCCAGTGGTCCGCGGCCTGCAGGCGATCGTCGGTGTCCGCAGCCTCCGCATCGTCGTCGAGGAACACCGCCAGGGACGCATAGGCCGGCACCACTTCGCGCAGCCACGCCGGCCGCGCGGCCTCGATGCGCGCCGCCAGCGCGTGCACGCGCGCGTTCACGTCCGCGTCGATGCGGCGATCCAGCCGCAGCAGCAGCGCATCCTCGCCGAGCGGCTCGATCGTGGGTTCGTTCACGCGTGCAGCGCGGCGTCCAGCAGGCGGATGCGGTCGACCAGCGCGTCGGGCGTGTATGGGCGCGCGGCGACGCGGCCCCAGACCGGGGCGGGCCAGGCGGGGTCGTGCTCGAAGCGCGCGATCACGTGCACGTGCAGCTGCGGCACGAGGTTGCCGAGCGCGGCGACGTTGAGCTTGAACGGCCGGAACACATCGCGCAGCGCGCGCGCGGCGCGGTCGATCTCGTCGGTCAGCAGGTGCCGCTGCGCGGCGTCGAGGTCGATCAGTTCGCGCGCGTCGGGCAGGCGCGGCACCAGCACCAGCCACGGATAGTTCGCATCGTCCATCAGCCGCAGATCGCACAGCTCGAACGCGGCCAGCGGATGGGTGTCGGCCGCGAGCTGAGGATGCAGTTCGTAGTGCGTCGGTGGGTGGGTATGCCTGCCCATGGCGAGCCTCCGGTCAGCGCAATGCGGTTTCGAGGAAGGCCAGCGTGCGCCTGCGCGCGAGCGCGGCGCTGGCGGCATGGAAATGCCGCGGGTCGACGTCGCGGTTGAAGGCGTGGCCGGCGCCGGGATAGACGTGCAGTTCGGCCTCGGGATGCGCATCGCGATGCGCCTGGATGTCGTCCGGCGGCGTGCTGGCGTCGTCTCCGCCGAAATGGAACAGCATCGGCGCGCGAAGCGGTTCGCCGAGGAACGGCCGCGTGCGCGCACCGTAGTACGACACCGCGGGCAGGCCCAGCCGGGTGTTGGCGAGGAAGGCCATGCTGCCGCCCCAGCAGAACCCGACCACCGCCACCTTCAAGCCTTCAGCCTGCAGGTGGGCCGCCGCGGCACGCACGATCGCGATGGCGCGGTCGGTGCCCAGTTCCGACACCAGCGCGCGGCCGCGGGCGAAGCCGGCTTCGTCGTAGCCCAGTTCCACGTTGCGCGAGACCGGGTCGAACAGGGCGGGCGCCAGCGCCACGTAGCCGGCGGCGGCGTAGCCGTCGGCGACGCTGCGGATGTGTTCGTTGACGCCGAAGATCTCCTGCAGCACCACCACGCCCCCCAGCGCCGCGGCGCGGTCGGGCGGGGCCGAGCGCCAGGCGTCGATCGGCCCCTGCGGCGCCTGGATGACGATGTCTTGGCCCATGCCGTCGCCTCGTCCATACGGGTGACAGGGATTCTAGCCGAGGGGGCGTGAGGCCGACGGGGGCGAATCTGCAGACGGGAGACCTGAAGATATGTCGAACCTGAAGATGCCATCGACCCCCAGATGTCATCCCGAGCGCAGCGAGGGATCTGCTTGTACGGCTGTACCGGCGCAAGCAGATCCCTCGCTGCGCTCGGGATGACAGGGTGGGGGAAACTGGCGACGTGGTCGTGGAACCGGCCCGGATTCCACCCGAAGGTATACTGCGCGCCCCGTCACGCTGCCGCCTCGCCGCGCGACCTCCGTTCCCCAGCCACGGCCATGTCCGCAGCCAATCCCAAGGTCGGTTTCGTCAGCCTCGGCTGCCCCAAGGCGCTGGTCGACTCCGAGCGCATCCTCACCCAGCTCCGCGTCGAGGGTTACGACCTGGTGCCCAGCTACGACGACGCCGACGTGGTGGTGGTCAACACCTGCGGCTTCATCGACTCGGCGGTGGCCGAATCGCTGGACGCGATCGGCGAGGCGATCGCGGAGAACGGCAAGGTGATCGTCACCGGCTGCCTGGGCAAGCGCGAGAGCCTGATCCGCGAGACGCATCCGGACGTGCTCTCGATCAGCGGCCCGCAGGACTACGACAGCGTGATGTCCGCCGTGCACAGGGCGCTGCCGCCGAGGCACGATCCGTTCGTCGACCTCGTGCCCCGGCGCATGGCCGACGAGGTCGGCGTCAAGCTCACGCCGAAGCACTACGCCTACCTGAAGATTTCCGAGGGCTGCAACCACCGCTGCAGCTTCTGCATCATCCCGTCGATGCGCGGCGACCTGGTCTCGCGCCCGGTCGACGAGGTGCTGCGCGAGGCCGAGCGGCTGGTCACGCGCGGCGGCGTGAGGGAACTGCTGGTGATCTCGCAGGACACCTCCGCCTACGGCGTCGACGTGAGGTATGCCGGGCGCGAATGGCGCGGTAAAGCGTACCAGACGCGGATGAAGGCGCTGTGCGAGGGCCTGGCCGAACTGGGCGTCTGGACGCGGCTGCATTACGTGTATCCGTACCCGCACGTGGACGACATCATTCCGCTGATGGCGGAAGGCAAGCTGCTGCCGTATCTCGACATCCCGTTCCAGCACGCCAGCCCACGCATCCTTCGGCTGATGAAACGGCCGGGCGCGGTGGACAAGGTGCGCGAACGCATCGCGCGCTGGCGCGACATCTGCCCGGAGCTGACGATCCGCAGCACCTTCATCGTCGGCTTCCCCGGCGAGACCGCCGCCGAGTTCGAGGAGTTGCTGGATTTCCTGCGCGAAGTGCGGCTGGACCGCGTCGGCGCCTTCGCCTATTCGCCGGTGGACGGCGCCAGCGCGAACGCCTTGCCCGATCCGGTGCCGGAAGAGGTGAAGCAGGAACGCCTGGCGCGCTTCATGGAAGTGCAGGCGGAGATTTCGGCGCAGAAGCTCGGGGCCAAGGTCGGCAGCACGCAGCGCTGCATCGTCGACCTGGTCGACGGCGAGATCGCCATCGCCCGATCGATGGCCGACGCGCCGGAGATCGACGGCGTGGTGCAGATCCAGAACGGCCTCGAGGCCGGGCTGAAACCGGGCGATTTCGTCGACGTCGCGATCATGGGCAGCGACGAGCACGATCTCTACGGCGAGGCCTGACGCGGCAAAACGGCTGGCGATCCGGCCGGCATTCTGTAGGAGCGCCTTCAGGCGCGACCAGGCGTGCGCCGGCAAGTGGTCGCGCCTGAAGGCGCTCCTGCAAATGCGGGGCCGTTTCAGTCGCCGTAGCGTACGTCGACGATGAAGAACCGCGCGACACCACCCGGCAGCTGCGCCTCGAACTCGTCGTCCACGCGCTTCTTCAGCATCGCGCGGGCCAGCGGCGAGTCGATGCTGATCCAGCCGAGTTTCGCGTCGGTCTCGTCCGGGCCGACGATGCGGTAGCGCGCGTTCTCGCCGGTGGCGGCATCCTCGACTTCGACGCGGGCACCGAAGAACACCGCGTCCGGGTCGGAAGGCGCGGTGTCGACCACGCGCAGGGCCTCCAGCCGCTTGCTGAGGTAGCGCACGCGGCGGTCGATCTCGCCGAGCTGCTTCTTGCGATAGGTGTACTCGGCGTTCTCGGAGCGGTCGCCCTCGGCCGCGGCCGCAGCGAGCGCCTTCACCACCTCGGGGCGCTTCACCCGCCACAGGGCATCGAGTTCGGCCTTCAGGCGAGCGTGGCCCTCCGGCGTGACCAGCGCGGTGCTCTTCTCGGCGGGCGGACGCCAGCGACCCAAGCGACGACGATGCTCAGCCGCGACGCAGGCTGTAGTTCAGCGCGCTCTCGACCGGCTTGCCCTCGGTGTCGAGCATGCGGATCTCGTCCTTCGACACGATCTCGAAGTGGCGGTCGGCCTCGTCCTTGCTGTCCGGGTCGAGCAGCAGGCGCCTGCCGTCCGCGTCGATCGTCCACGTGCCGGCGATCTCGACGGTGGTGTCGCGGTCTTGGTAGGTCTCGCTCGCCCTGAAGCTGCCGTCGGCCTCGATGTCGATGCGCATGTCGATGCCCGGGCAGTCGGCGCAGGGCAGGGTGCCGGCGAAGCTGCCGGCGAAGGCCTTGCGGTCGAAGCCGGCGGGGTCGGGCCGCTCATGGTTCACGACGGCCGTGGCGTCGGTGCCGGCTACGGCGCCGGCCTGGGCGGGCGCGGCGACGGTGTCGGCCGGCGGCGCCCCGGGCGCGGGATCGGCAGCGGGCTTGCAGGCCGCCAGCGCGAGCGCGAGCGGGATCAGGACGAGGACGGAAGCGGGGCGACGGGGCATGGCGCGGCTCCTGCAGGGTGTCTGGATGTCGTCCGGCGAGCTTAGAGCATCCAGTGAAAAGAGAATGTCATTCCGAGCGTAGTGAGGAATCTGCTTCTTCCAGGTGAGAAACAGCGGAAGCAGATTCCTCGCTACGCTCGGAATGACACTCTGTCGGGTGTCCCTGTTGGGCCGCGTCGGCAAGGAAGTGGTTCCGAAATCGCCGCGCATCATGTCGCGCGGAAATCGCGGGTGCGATGGCCTCGCTACTTCAGGATGCCGCCGAGGAGCCCGCGCACGATGCGGTTGGTGATCGTGCGCGCGGCCTGCTTGCCGGCGGCCTGCACCACGCCCTGGCGGCGCTTGGTGCCGAACAGCCATTCGTTGACCGCGCGTCCCATGCCGCCTTCTTCTTCCTGCGCCGCGTCCTTCGCGCCCTTCGCCGCGGGCGCGCCGGCCTGCGTCGTGGTGGCTTCGGCGCGCTTGGCCAGCAACTCGGCCGCGGATTCGCGGTTCACGGGGGTGTCGTACTTCGCGCCGACCGGACTGCCCGCGCGCACCTGCGCGCGCTCGGCCTCGGTGATCGCACCCATGCGGCAGCGCGGCGGTGCCACCAGCGTGTGTTCGACAGGCATCGGCACGCCCTTGTCCTGCAGCGTCGACACCAGCGCCTCGCCGGTGCCGAGCTTCGACAGCGCCTGCACCACGTCGAGATTCGGGTTGGAGACGAAGGTTTCCGCCGCGGTCCTCACCGCCTTCTGGTCGCGCGGCGTGAACGCGCGCAGCGCGTGCTGCACGCGGTTGCCGAGCTGGCCGAGGATGTTGGACGGCACGTCGTCGGGGAACTGCGAGCAGAAGTACACGCCCACGCCCTTGGAGCGGATCAGCCGCACCACCTGCTCGATGCGCTGCTGCAGCGATCCCGGCGCATCGCCGAACAGCAGGTGCGCCTCGTCGAAGACGAACACCAGCTTGGGCTTGTCGAGGTCGCCGACCTCCGGCAGGTTCTCGAACAGTTCCGACAGCAGCCACAGCAGGAAGCTCGAATACAGGCGCGGCTTGAGGATCAGCTGGTCGGCGGCGAGGATGCCGACCACGCCGCGGCCGCTGGTGGTGGTGCGCATCAGGTCGGCCAGCTCCAGCGCGGGCTCGCCGAAGAAGCGGTCGCCGCCTTCCTGGTCCAGGCGCAGCAGCGCGCGCTGGATCGCGCCGATCGACTGCGGGCTGACCAGGCCGTACTCGGTGGAGACCGTCTTGCGCTCCTCGACCACGAGGTTGAGCAGCGCGCGCAGGTCGTCGAGGTCGAGCAGCAGCAGGCCGCGGTCGTCGGCGAGCTTGAACACGATGTCGAGCACGCCGGCCTGGGTGTCGTTGAGCTCGAGGATGCGCGCGAGCAGGGTCGGGCCCATCTCGCTGACCGTGGTGCGCACCGGGTGGCCGAGCTTGCCGTACAGGTCCCAGAAGATCGTCGGGCTGCCTTCGGGCGCGTAGCCATCGATGCCGATCTCCTCGATGCGCTCCTGCAGCTTCTCGTTCAGGGTGCCCGCCACGGCGAGGCCGGACACGTCGCCCTTCACGTCGGCCAGGAACACCGGCACCCCGATCCGCGAGAAGCCCTCGGCCAGCGTCATCAGCGTCACCGTCTTGCCGGTGCCGGTGGCGCCGGCGACCAGGCCGTGGCGGTTGCCGTACTTCGGCAGCAGGTGCACCTGGGCGCCGTCCGCGGTGGTGATGGCCTTGCCGACGAGGATGGATTCCATGAGGTCGATGTCCTGTGGGGTGCCTCCGGATTCTATCGGTCCGGGCCGTTCCGTGGCCGGCTTCCTTGTGGCGCCTGACGCCAGCGGCTAACCTGCCGGCCCCTCCCGTTCCGCCGGTGGTCGATGTTCCCGTTGTTCCCACATGCCGCGCGTGGCCTGCTGCTGGCCTCCGCGATGCTGCTCGCTGCCCTCCCGGCGACCGCACAGGCGCAGTCGAAGCGCACCCAGGCCGCGATCGACGCGCTGAACCAGCGCATGGCCGCCGCCGAGACCCGCTATCGCGAGGCGTTGGTGAAGATCGGCAACAGCGATCCGTCCGGCGTCGAGGAAAGCAACGCCGCGCTCGAGGACATGGAGGACGTGATCGTCGAATGCGGCAAGATCAAGGGCTGCGGCACCGGCAACCTGCTGGCCGGCTACAAGCGGCTGCTCAAGGCACAGGCCGATTCCGCCGCCGGGGTGGTCGACGACGACGAGGCCGACACCACCCTGGTCGACGACGGCGTCGACCTGCCGACCGGCGACGTGCCGCAGAGCGCCAGCGCCGCGGCGCTGCTCGCCGCCGAGGACCAGCGCTTCCTCAAGGCGGTGCAGATGAACCCCGCGGTGCAGGCCGGCATCCGCCGCTGGCTGACCGACATGCGCGTGTCGCTGATCACCAGCCACGAGAACTACCAGTACATGCAGCACATGATGTCGCCGGCGTTCAAGCGCCGCGGCCTGCCGGAGGCGCTGCTGTTCGGCATCCTCGCCAAGGAATCCAATGGCCGCGTGCATGCGCGCTCGCGCGCGGGCGCGGCGGGGCCGCTGCAGTTCATGCCGGCCACGGGCCATCGCTTCGGGCTCGGCCCCGACGGACGCGGCTTCGACACCCGCTACGACCCGCGCGCGTCGGCCGATGCCGCGGCCTCGTACCTGAGCGAACGCTACGCCGAACTCGGCAACAACATCGAACTGTGGCTGGCCGCCTACAACGGTGGCGAGGGCAGGGCGCGCCGCGTCTACAACGAGACCGGCGGCCGCAGCTTCTGGGACGCGGACGTCTACGGCCAGTTCCCGCCGGAAACCAAGGACTACGTGCCGATGGTGATCGCCGCGGCCTGGCTGTACCTGCATCCGAAGGAATACGGCCTGATCTTCCCCAAGGTCGACGCGCGCCCGGCGACGATCCAGCTGCAGCGGCCGGCATCGATCTACGAATTGACCATCTGCCTCGGCAACGGCGGCACCCGCGACGGCTACATGCGCGTGCTGCGCAACCTCAACCCGCAGTACGAGGCGGAAGCCTGGATCCCCGCCGGCACCCGGCTCAACGCCACCGTGCGCATGGCCGGCCTGTACGAACGCTGGTGCACCAGGGGCGCGCGCGCCGACCTGGCCAAGCAGCTCGTCAACAGCGACCCCGCGACCGCGATCGTGCGCGTCGGCGACGTGGAGAATGTGACGCTGCCGGACGGCAGCGTGGTCCAGCAGGTGGTCGTGGGCGCTGCTTCGTCCCCTGCCGCGCGCGCACCGGCGCCGAAGCCCGCCGCCGCACGCAGCCATCGCGTCGCCCGCGGCGAGACCCTGGTCGCGATCGCCCAGCGCTACCAGTGCGACACCAAGGTCCTGGCGTCCGCGAACGGGATCAAGGCGCCGCGCTACATGGTCAAGCAGGGGCAGCAGCTGAAGCTGCAGGGCTGCGGACGCTAAGGCTGCCCTGGTCCGACCTGCATCCTGTAGGAGCGGCTTCAGCCGCGACCAGGACGCTCACCGGGACGCGCAAGCGATCGCGCCTGAAGGCACTCCTACAGGATGCGAGCCGGATCGATGGTGCGGCGTCGCAGGTTCATCCGCCATCGCCTTGTCATCTCGAGCGTAGCGAGAGATCTGCCTTTGGGCTGCGTTCGCAATGGCTGGACGCCCGAATTCCTGAAAACGACTTGGTGGAACATCGCGCCATCGCGGCGAAGTCCAGGGGCTGACAGGTTGCGCGGAGCGGGCGCGCTATATTGGTCGCGTCATGTCCTGCCGGTCGCATCGCCGATGAAATCCGTTCACGCCGCCTCGCTCTTCCTGTCTTTCCTGCTGTGCGCCGCCTGTTCGCAGGCTCCGGACGAGGCGGCCTCCGAGGGCACCGCCGCCGTGCCCGGCGGCGACATCTCGGCCGACAACCTGGCACAGAGCCTGCGCGTGCTGACCTCGGACGAGTTCGAGGGCCGCGCACCGGACACGCCGGGCGAGGAGAAGACGGTCGAGTACATCGCCGCGCGCTTTGCCGAAGCCGGCCTGGAGCCGGCCGGCGACGGCGGCGGCTGGATGCAGCAGGTGGCGCTGGAACGCAGCGAGATCGACGGGCCGGTGGCGGCGAGGTTCAGCACCCGCGCCGGCGTGCGCGAACTGGTGCAGGGCGAGGACATCGCCGTGGAGACGCTGTATCCGCACGACCGGGTCGACCTGGACGACGTGCCGCTGATATTTGCCGGCTACGGGATCACCGCGCCGGAGCTGGGCTGGGACGACTACGCCGGCCTCGACGTGAAGGGCAGGATCGTGGTCGTGCTGGTCAACGATCCCGACTTCGAGAGCGGCGAGGGCGATTTCGGCGGCCGCGCGATGACCTACTACGGCCGCTGGACCTACAAGTACGAGGAAGCCGCGCGGCGCGGGGCGGCCGGCGCGCTGATCGTGCACGAGACCGAGCCGGCCGCGTATCCGTGGGCGACCGTGCGCAACGGCCGCAACGGGCCGCAGTACGACATCGTGCGCAAGGACGCCGCCAGCCACCACCTGCCGATGCGCGGCTGGATGCAGCGCGAGGTGGCGGAGCGGCTGTTCCGGGAGTCCGGGCTCGACTTCGACGCGGAGAAGCGAGCGGCGCAGGCGCGCGGCTTCACCGGCTATCCGCTCGCCGGCGCCAGCGCGTCGCTGGCCTTCGACGTCAGGCGCGGGCGCATCGCCAGCCGCAACGTGGCGGGGATCCTGCCCGGCGCGGAGCGGCCGGAGGAAACGGTGATCCTGTCCGGGCACTGGGACAGCTACGGCGTCATCGCCGATGCCGACGACCGTGGCGACCGCATCGTCAACGGCGCGGTCGACAACGCCACCGCGATCGCCTCGCTGATCGAGATCGCGCGCGTGTTCGCCGCCGGTCCGCGCCCGGCGCGCAGCCTGCTGTTCCTGGCGGTGACCGCCGAGGAAAGCGGACTGCTCGGCGCCAGGTACTACGCCGCCAACCCGCTGCGCCCGCTGGAAACCACGGTGGCCGACCTCAACATCGAGATGTGGAGCCCGGATGGCCCGACCCGCGACATTTCCTCGTGGGGCGTGGGCAAGGTGTCGCTGGAGCGCGACCTGGTCGAAACCGCCCGGCGCGAAGGACGCGGCTACACGCCCGACGAGAACCTCGAGGCCGGCCTGTTCTACCGCGCCGACCACTTCGCCTTCGCCCAGGCCGGCGTGCCCTCGATCACCATCGGGCCGGGCGTGGACCAGGTCGACGGCGGCGTGGCCGGCGGCAAGGCCGCGCGGGCGGCGTACTTCGAACGCTGCTACCACCAGCCCTGCGACGAATTCGACGACAGCTGGGACATGCGCGGCCCCGTGGCCGACACCCGCACCGTGTACCGGCTGGCCGCCGACCTCGCCAACCGCAGCGACTGGCCGAAGTGGGACGAAGGCAGCGAGTTCCGCGCCGAACGCGAGAAGAGCGCAGCGGCGCGGGATCGCGCGGACCCCTGATCGGAGAGGGCGAGGTTGCGCAGCGGACGATCGTCCTTGTCCGCCGCGATCGGCGCGGCGTGACCCCGATCGCTGTCGCCGTGGATCGCGCCGAACGATTCTTGCGCCACCGGCCATGATCGCCCGGAACCACGACCTGCGATTCCGCCGTTCGATTCCGTACGCGCGGCCTGGACCTGCTCCGTCAGGCGGCCAGCCGCTTCATCGGTGTGCCAGGTGGTCGTGCGCGTGTTCGCCCGATGCGGCGAGCGCCCGGTAGGCGATCAGCTGCTGCAACGGGAGCAGGGCCGCGTCGCCCCGAGGCCGCTGCAGTCCCGCGGAGCGGTCGAGGATCAGTTCGGCGCCGAGGCCCGCGTACAGATAGCGGTCGCCATAGGCTTTCCGGAGCGCGTTGAAGGTGGCTTCACCGGTGCAGTGGCCGGGCGCGATGAAGTCGATGTCGAACGGCCGCAACGCGTCGATGACGCCGGCGATCGCCGCATCGTCCGCATTGACGTAGTGGAACCCGCCGATGACCAGGTGGATGTCCGGATCGAGTTTCGCGGCTTCGGCGACGATCACCGGCAGTCCGGGATGCGAGCAGCCGACGACCAGCAGCAGGCCCTGTCCGGTCCGCACCGCCAGCGACAGTTCGCGCAGTTCGCGCGTGCCCGGCACGTCGGACACGGTGACGATGGCCCAGACGCCCGGCGCGATCTCGGTGGTTTGCGCATGCGGATGGAAATCGGCGCCCGGCCACGCCGAGCCGAACGTCAGCGTCTCCGGCGGTTCGCCGTCGAAGTAGCGCTGGTGCTTCGGCAGCGACTCGTCCTTGCGGTAGAAGCTCGACGGCAGCGACGAACCGTAGATGCCGAAGGCCTCCTGCGGCGCATGGATGGCGACGCGCGGGTTGGCCGCGAGGACGGTGGCGAGGCCCGCCATGTGGTCGGCGTGGCGATGCGAGAGGACGACCGTGTCGATGGTCGCGAGGTCGACGCCGGCGGCAGCCACGTTGTGGGCGAAGACTTCGGCATCGTTGCCGGTGTCGAACAGGATGCGCCGGCCATCGACTTCGATCAGCGCGGCGAAGCCCCAATCCTTGCGCAACGCGCTTTCGTCGCCGAAGGCGTCGTACAGGACGGTGATCTTCGGCGCGGCACCCGCCGCCGGGACAGGGCCGGCGAATGCGGAGGCGAGCAGGGCGAGAACGGTCAGCAAGGCGTTGCGCATGACGATCTTCCCACAGGCGGCAATTGGGGCAAAGGGTAGCCGCGCCGCCGCATCCCGGGCGGCGGCCGCTTATGACCGGAAGTCATGACGATATGTCCTGCCGCGAACGGATCGACGCGCCGGGAAAGCCGGACTCGTCGCCACGCGACGCGATTCGGCCCATGCAGGCGATGGCGCAGGTCAGCGCAGGAGAGCGAGTCGCTGCCCGGGACGGACCGGGGTTTCGGCTTTCAGATCGGCCGCAAGTTCCGCCACGCCCGCAGGCAGCAACACGGTGACCGTGGAACCGTAGTCGAGCCGCGCCGCGCCGCGTGGGATCCAGGGCGCCGCGACGAGGAACGCGCCGCCGCGCGTCAGGTGACCGACCGCCTGGCCAATGCTTGTCCGAGCCGCACCGGCTGCTCCGCCTCCAGCGAAGCTTCGAGCGTCGCCACGCCCGCCGGCAGCAGCACGATCACGGTGGAACCGTAGTTGAACCGCGCCGCGCCGCGTGGGATCCA